>Ga0207679_10000229_pt1 | contig 43614 bp, 35 predicted proteins | sample KBSC73metaG_FD_184320 | JGI IMG/M metagenome (GOLD analysis project Ga0207679, IMG submission 184320) | Corn rhizosphere microbial communities from Kellogg Biological Station, Michigan, USA - KBS C7-3 metaG (SPAdes) (version 2) | ecosystem: Host-associated > Plants > Roots > Rhizosphere > Soil ... | reverse complement strand
CGCGTGCCAGATTCGGGAGTAACCGAGGCGCGTGCTGCATTGGATGCCGCGCATGCCGCCTTCCCGACGTGGCGCAAGGTGCCGGCCAAGCAGCGCGCGCAGATCATCAAACGCTGGAACGATCTCGTGCTGGCGCATCAGGAGGATCTCGGCAAGCTGATCTCGCTGGAGCAGGGCAAGCCGCTGGCCGAAAGCAAGGGTGAGGTGGCCTACGCTGCGAGCTACATCGAATGGTTTGGCGAAGAAGCCACGCGCATGAACGGCGAGGTCATTCCCGCGCCCGTGCCGGGCCGGCGCATGTTTGCGCTCAAGGAGCCGGTGGGCGTGGTGGCGGCCATCACGCCGTGGAATTTCCCGGCGGCGATGATCGCGCGCAAGATCGCCCCGGCGCTCGCGGTGGGCTGCACCGTCGTCTGCAAGCCCGCTGAAGACACGCCGCTGACATCGCTCGCGCTCGTGCGTCTGGCGCAGGAAGCCGGCGTGCCGCCGGGCGTGCTGAATATCGTGACCGCCTCGCGCGAGCGGACGCCTGAAGTGGTGGACGTTTGGCTGGACGATGGCCGCGTGCGCAAGATCACGTTCACCGGCTCCACGCCCGTCGGCAAGCATCTGGCGCGCCGCAGCGCCGACACGCTGAAGAAGCTGTCGCTCGAACTTGGCGGCAATGCGCCCTTTATCGTGTTCGAAGATGCCGACGTCGATGCCGCTGTCGAAGGCTTCATGGCAGCCAAGTTCCGCAACGGCGGGCAGACCTGCGTGTCTCCCAACCGCGTGTTCGTGCACGACGCAGTGCACGATGCGTTTGCCGCCAAGTTGGCCGCACGCGTGGCAGCGCTCAAGGTCGGGCCGGCCGCCGACCCCGCTTCGCAGATCGGCCCGATGATCAACGCGCGTGCGGTCGAGAAGATCGACCGGCATGTGCAGGACGCCATCGCCAAGGGTGCCAAGGTGTTGACCGGCGGTGCGCGCCTGACCCAGCTCGGCGCCAACTACTACGCACCCACGGTGCTGATCAACGCCGATGCCACCATGGCCTGTGCCTGCGAAGAAACCTTCGGCCCTGTCGCGCCGCTCACGCGCTTCGCCACCGAAGACGAGGTGATTGCCGCTGCCAATGACACGCCGTTTGGGCTGGCCGCCTACTTCTACAGCCAGAACGTGCGTCGCATCTGGCGCGTGGCCGAAGCGCTGGAGACGGGCATTGTCGGCATCAATGAAGGCGCGTTGGCGGCCGAGGCCGCGCCGTTTGGTGGCGTGAAGGAATCCGGCTACGGCCGGGAAGGTTCCGTCCACGGGCTGGACGACTACCTCCACACCAAGTACGTCTGCCAGGGCCAGCTCGACTGACCGGGCGCGTTGCGGGGCGGCACGATTGGCGGTACGGTCACGCGTATCCCAATCGTGTTCCGGAGGCCCCATGGCCGACAACCTGGCTCCGTCCTCTTCGTCTACGCCGGAAAGCCCCGCTGAAGGCACCGTGGACGGCTGCCCGTCGACGCGCGCGCTCGAACTGGTCGCGGGCAAATGGGCGCTGCGCATCTTCCCCGCGCTGGAAAACGGCCCCGTGCGCAACAACGAACTCCTGCGTCGCGTGGGCGACGGCATCTCGCAAAAAATGCTCACGCAGACGCTGCGCGAGCTGGAAGCCAACGGCCTCATCCTGCGCACCATCTACGACAGCGTCCCGCCGCACGTCGAATATCGTCTCAGCCCGCTCGGTGAATCGCTTAACCGCACGCTCGTCGGCCTAGACGACTGGGTGCGTGCGCATTGGCACGAAATGGAACGGATTCGGAAAAATCAGGTCGATTCCGATTGACATCTGCGCCATCTGGCCGACGTTGTGTGCAGATGCAGCATTTTTCCGATAGTATTCGGGGCCCATGTTTGTGACGAATCTTTCCTCCGCCTTGCCGACGTTGTCTCGCGCCACCGCGCGGGGCGTGCTGTCGCGCGTGCGCGGCATGCGGTGGATCGTCACGATCTGGTGCCTGTTGTTCACGGTTTCGGTGTTCTCGGCCACGCATTTCCCCGATGGCCAGGCTGCGGACGACGCGCTGGAAGCCATCGAAGCCGTGGTCGACGACGTGCCGGGTGATGCGCTGCCTGTTGCAAAGCCCAGCAAGGGTTTCGAGCGTGCCATCAAGGTTGCGCTCGGCAAGGCGGTCAAGCAGCCCAGCCAGTGCTTCAGCGCTGAGCACTGGGTTGCGCACGCATCCGATGCGCCCGATGCGCCCTCGACCAGCGCCGCCGCCCCTGACCACCCCAGCGACGCGCCGGAACTCTGGCTGCCGCCGCCTCCCATGGCGCTGACGCCCGGCCTGCGTGTCGCGCGCGTCCGCGTCTCTCTTCCCCCGTTCCAGGCTGGCCCCACGCCGGCCCCCATGCTGCGCCCGCCCGCACGCGCCTGATCTCCGGCATTCGCCGGAAACCATCCCCTTGAGTTACTAGTGCTGCGCCAACCGGTCTGTTGATCGGCTGGACGTTCGCGCTTGCCTGTTCTTCTTTTTCAGGATGATTTCGGATGTTGTCCAATCAGGATGCGGCCACCCCGCGCCCCGCAGCGGGTGCGCGCGTGTCGCGACGAGCTGTTCTTTCCGCTGTGCTGGCTGCAATTGCCGTCCACGCCAACGCCGCGCCCCCGGCACCTTCGCCACGTGGTGCCCAGTCCGGCACCGCACGGGCTGAGGAGGCGCTCCCGCAGCCGCGCTACACCTTGCAGCAGTTGCTGGAGCTGGCCCGCGCCAACCACCCGGCGCTCGCCGCTTCACAGGCGCAGGTGCAGGCTGCGCAGGCGGGCATCGCCACCGCACGCGCGTGGCCCAACCCCGAGGTGGAAGCCATGGCTGGCCGCCAGCGTGCCCGCATGCCGGGTGCGGCGGAAGGCCGCACCAATAGCGTGTCGATCACGCAAAAGCTCGACTTGCCGTGGCAGCGCGCCGCCCGTACGCAGGCCGCGGATGCCGCGTACGAAGCGTCGCAGGCCACGGCTCAATCGCAGGCACGCGACGTGGAGGCCGATCTCAAGCTGCGCTTCTACGACGTGGTGCGTCGCGAGGCCGAGCAGCGCAACGCGCGCGAAGACGTGACGCTGGTCGAGCAGATCCGCCGTGGCGTGGCCGTGCGTGTTGAAACCGGCGAAGCCCCGCGTTACGAACTCATCCGTGGCGACGCGGAGCTGCTCAACGCGCAGCGCAACGAACAGGCCGCCGCACTGCGCGTGCAACAGGCGCTGGCTGAACTGCGCCGCGCCGTGGGCGCCGATCTGCCGCAGACGTTCGATGTCGATGCCGGAGCGGAGACGCCTTCCGTATCGCATTTGCCGCCCCTGGCCGATCTGGTCAGCACGGTCCTCGCCACGCATCCGGAGCTGGAAGCCGATCGCGCCGCCGTGCGCGAGGCCGAAGCGCGTCTCGCGCACGAGCGCAGCCAGCGTTGGCCGTCGCTCGCGTTGCGCGGGTCTGTCGATCGCCAGCCCGATCTGCAGGACAGCCGCGTGGGTCTGGTGATGTCGATTCCGCTGTTCGATCGCCGCGATGGTCCCGTCGGTGAAGCCGTGGCCGCCCGCGAACGTGCACGCGCCCTGTTGCGCGACCGCGAGTTGCGCACGCGCCAAGCGGTGGAATCCGCCTATCGCCAATACGAGATTGCAGAGTCGCAAGTCAGCGCGCTCGAATCCGGCGTCATCAAGCAAGCCGAATCGGCGCTGCGCGTGGCCGAAGCCGCATACCGCCACGGCGAGCGCGGGATTCTCGACTACCTCGATGCCCAGCGCGTCTTCCGCCAGGCACGCAATGACCTGATTGCTGCACGCGCAGACCTGCGCACCGCCGCCGTTGAACTTGACCGCTTGCGGCCGGAGGCCCAATGACACGCCCGAGCCATCGCGTTGCCTCCCGAACTCACGAATCCAGCCTGACCATGACCGCACCTTCTTCTCTTTCTTCTTCGATCCGGCTGGCCGGCGTTGCCCTGGCGGCGATGCTGTTGCTGAGCGCCTGCGGCAAAGACGCCGGCAACGATGCGAAGGCCGCACAACAGGCCGTCGACCCCAACCTCGTCGTTGCGCAGCCCACGCTGGTGCAGCGCCTGAAGGTGGCGCCGGTCGGCAAGCAGCCGATTGCCGAGCGCCTGCGGGTGCCGGGGCAGATCGCATTTGACGAACAGCGCGTGGCCCGCATCGGCGCCACCGTCACGGGTCGTGTGACGGAGCTGGTTGCCACGCCGGGCCAGAGCGTCAAGGCGGGCGACATCCTGGCGCAACTGCACAGCACAGAGCTGGGCGCCGCGCAGCTCGCCTATCAGAAGGCCGCCGCGCAGCGTGACTTGCAGGCCCGCGCGCTGGAACGCGCGAAGCTGCTCCTTGCCGCCGACGTGATCGGCTCGGCCGAACTCCAGAAGCGCCAGAGCGAACTGGCAATGGCGGATGCCGAAGTGCGCGCGGCCGTCGACCAACTGCGTGTGATGGGCGTGTCGCCAGGCACGCTGGCGAAGATGCGCACGGGCGGCATGTCGTCGATCTCGCCCGTGGTGGCCAGCATCGGCGGCACGGTGGTGGAGCGCAAGGTAACGCGCGGCCAGGTGGTGCAGCCGGCCGATGAGCTATTCACCGTGGCCGATCTGTCGCGCGTGTGGGTGGTGGGCGAAGTGCCTGAAAACGCCGCTGCCGGCGTGCGCGCGGGGCAGGCCGTGGAGATCGATACCGGCGCGGGCGACCGCATTGTCGGCAAGCTGATCTGGGTGTCGGACATTGTTGACCCGCAAACGCGTACGGTCACGGTGCGCACCGAAGTCGACAACGCAGAGCGCGCGCTCAAACCGTCGATGCTGGCTACGCTGATCATCCAGTCGCGCCCGGAAGAGCGCGTGGTAGTGCCGACCTCCGCGGTGGTGCGTGAAGACAACCGCGACTACGTGTTCGTGCGCACCAGCGATACGAACTACCAGCTCACGCCGGTCAAGCTGGGCGATGAATCGAACGGGGTGCGCCCTGTCGTTTCCGGCGTGCAGGCTGGTCAGCCGATCGTCGTTGAAGGCGGCTTCCATCTGAACAACGAGCGCAAGCGCGCCGAGATGGAGGGCGCATGATCGACGCATTGATTCGCGGCGCGCTCAAGCAGCGGCTCGTGGTGGCGGTGATCGCTGCCGTGCTGCTGTTCTTCGGGTTGGACGCCGCACGCAAGCTGTCGCTTGACGCATTTCCGGACGTGACCAATGTGCAGGTGCAGATCGCTACGGAAGCGCCGGGGCGCTCGCCGGAAGAGGTTGAACGCTTTGTGACCGTGCCGGTGGAAATGGCCATGACGGGTCTGCCGGCGCTCACGGAGATGCGCTCGCTCAACAAGCCGGGCCTGTCGCTCATCACGCTTGTTTTTACCGATGAAACCGACGTGTACTTCGCACGCCAGCTTGTGATGGAACGGCTGATCGAGGTGCAGTCGCGCATGCCCGCAGGCGTGACGCCAGTGCTCGGCCCCGTATCGACGGGCCTGGGGGAGGTGTATCAGTACACGCTCGACAAACCGGATGACGGCGACAAGGAACTCTCGGTCGAGGAACTCACCCAGCGCCGTATCGCGCAGGACTGGGTGGTGCGGCCGCTGCTGCGCTCGATTCCGGGCGTGGCGGAGATCAACTCGCAGGGCGGTTACGAGAAGCAGTATCAGGTGCTCGTCAACCCGGAACGCCTGCGCCACCACAACGTGACGGTCAAGCAGGTGTTCGAGGCGCTGGCCGCCAACAATGCCAACTCGGGTGGCGGTGTGCTGCCGCACTTCGTGGAGCAATACCTGATCCGCGGCGTGGGCCTGGTGCGCGACACCAACGACATTGGCGCCATCGTGCTCAAGGAGGTCAATGGCACACCACTCACGATTCGCGATGTGGCCGAGGTAAAGATCGGCACAGCGGTGCGCGCGGGGGCGGTGGTCAAGAACGGCGTGACGGAATCTGTTGGCGGCGTCGTGATGATGATGCGCGGCGGCAACGCCAAGGAAGTCGTCGCCCGCATCCAGGATCGCGTCAAGGCCATCAACAACGACGGCATGTTGCCCGATGGGCTGAAGATCGTGCCGTACTACGAGCGTTCGGAGCTGGTCGATTCGGCCCTGCAGACCGTCATCAAGGTGCTGGCCGAAGGCGTGGTGCTGGTGGTGATCGTGCTGCTGCTGTTCCTGGGTGACATCCGTTCGTCGCTCATCGTGGTCGGTACGCTGATCCTCACGCCGCTGCTGACGTTCATAGCAATGAACAAGCTCGGCATCTCGGCCAACCTGATGTCGTTGGGCGGCTTGGCCATCGCCATCGGCTTGATGGTCGATGGCTCCGTGGTGGTGGTGGAAAACGCGTTTGCGCATTTGGCCAAGCCGCGCGACCCGAACGAGAGTCGCGCGCGCATCATCCTGCATGCCGTGACAGAAGTGGCGACGCCCGTGATCTTTGGCGTGGGCATCATCATCCTGGTGTTCCTGCCGCTGATGACGCTGGAGGGCATGGAAGGCAAGATGTTTGCGCCGCTGGCCTTCACGATTGCGATTGCGCTGTTCTTCTCGCTGGTGCTGTCGCTGACGCTGACGCCGGTGCTGTCGTCGTATCTGCTTAAGCCCAAGGCGCACAAACACGTGGAAGGCGAACACAGCGATGACCCACACGCCGAGCACGATGCGCACGATACGTGGCTGATTCGGAAGATGAAAAAGCCGTATCTGCGCTTGCTGGAGCTGAGCCTGAACAACGGCCGCAAGACCGTCATCGTGGCTGTGGCGGTGTTTCTCGCCACCGGCGCGCTGATGCCATTCCTGGGTACGGCGTTCATTCCGGAAATGAAGGAGGGCTCGGTGGTGCCAGGCATCAACCGCGCGCCGAACATCTCGCTGGAAGAGTCGATCCGCATGGAGATGGAAGCCATGCGCCTAGTGATGCAAGTGCCGGGCGTGAAGTCGGCGGTTTCCGGTGTGGGCCGAGGCGAGTCTCCGGCCGACCCGCAGGGCCAGAATGAATCGACGCCGATCGTGTCATTGAAGCCGCGCGACGAATGGCCCAAGGGCTGGAATCAGGACGACATTGCCGAGGCGATGCGCAAGGCGCTGCAGGTGTTGCCCGGCGTGCAGATCGTCATGGCGCAGCCGATCTCCGATCGCGTGGATGAGATGGTGACCGGCGTGCGTTCCGACGTGGCCATCAAGGTGTTTGGCGATGACCTGAACACGCTGCGCGAAAAGGCCGAGGCAATTGCCAAGGTGGCGCAAGGCATCCAGGGCGCGCAGGACATGCGTGTCGAGCGCATTACCGGCCAGCAGTATCTGCAGATCGCGATCGACCGCCAGGCCATCGCGCGTCACGGTCTGAACGCGGCCGACGTGCACAACGTGATCGAGACCGCCATCGGCGGCAAGGAAGCCACGGAAATCTTCGAAGGCGAGCGCCGCTTCAGCGCGGTGGTGCGCCTGCCGGACGCATATCGCGGCAGCGTGGAGGCTATCCGCAACCTGATCGTGGCCGCCCCCAATGGCGCACAGGTGCCGATGGAAAGCATCGCCCGCATCGATGTGACCGACGGCCCCGCGCAGATCAGCCGTGAGCTGGGCAAGCGCCGCGTGGTGGTGGGCGTGAATGTGCGCGACCGCGACTTGGGCGGCTTCGTGGCCGAGTTGCAGGCGGCCGTCGCGCAGAAGGTCAAGCTGCCCGAGGGCTACTACCTGGAGTGGGGCGGTCAGTTCCAGAATATGGAACGCGCCATGGGCCACCTGAAGGTGATCGTGCCGATTACGGTGGCCGCCATCTTCTTCCTGCTCTTCCTGCTATTCAACTCGGTGCGCTACGCCACGCTGATCATTCTGGTGCTGCCGTTTGCCTCGGTGGGCGGGATCATCGGCCTGTTCGTCACGGGTGAGTACCTCTCCGTGCCGGCATCGGTCGGCTTTGTGGCGCTATGGGGCATCGCCGTGCTCAACGGCGTGGTGCTGGTCAGCACGATCCGCAGTCTGCGCGAGCAAGGCATGTCGGTGGAGGAATCTGTGCGGCTGGGCTCGCGCATGCGCTTCCGCCCCGTGATGATGACTGCCACGGTGGCCATGCTGGGTTTGATCCCGTTCCTGTTTGCCACGGGGCCGGGCTCGGAAGTGCAACGGCCGCTGGCCATCGTGGTGATCGGGGGGCTGCTGACTTGCACGCTGCTCACACTGGTGATGCTGCCCACGCTGTACAAATGGTTTGATGAGGAGGCTAAGGCATGAAGGAAATCCGCATCGTAGTGCGCCCGCAACTGCTGGAACGCATGCATGAAGCGCTACGCAGTTGCCCGGGCTTTCCGGGCATGACGGTGGGCGAGGTGAGCGCCTATCCTCCGGCGGCTTCCCAGGCCGGCGCGCATTCCATCAAGGAAGACCTGACGGAGTTTGTGCCGCGCGTGCGCATCGAGATCGTTGCGTCGGACGCGCTGGCCAGCGTGCTGTTCGAGAGCGCCGTCAAAGTGCTGGAGCACGGCCAGACCGGCGAAAGCGCTATCTGGATGACCGACGTGATTCAGGCCACCTTCCTGCATCGCACCGGTTGAGGATCGTGTGACGCGCGCATGAAAAACGGCGGACCATGTCCGCCGAAAATCAGGAGCCACCCTTGCAGCGGGCCGCATTGTAAGACGCGGCCCGCTTGCTTTGGTGCTTACCGCTTGATGTCGGTCAGATGCTTCATGAGACCTTCGTAGCGGAATTTGTGGATTGGGCGATCCATCGACTGCATTTCCTGCAACTGCACCGCTTGCGGACGCAGCGAGCCGGTCGGCTTCACAGACTGGGCGGCCAGTGTTGCCACTGCAGGCTGGAAGTTCTTGATGCCGACGATCTGGTCGTACTGCGCCTTGGTGATGAGCTGCGCGTTATACAGCTGCGTGGCATCGCCCGCGATGTTGGTCTTGGCGGCGTCGTTGTTGATGGCACCGGCCTGCGCCAACAGCGTGCTCCATAGCGTCGGGCTGTAGTTGGTCACGTAGTAGTCCAGGCCGGACGGGTTGGCCAGCACGGCCGAGCACGTCGGCAGCGTGACCTGCGCGGTCTGCTGGTCGAGCACGATGGTCTGCGACTGACCAAAGTTGTCGCCATAAGCCAGCGTGAGCGGCACGTTCCACTGGTAGCCCGAATAGACGTTCTTGTTCGGGAAGGCCTTCTGCGTGATCGTCAGCACGTTCTGGTTGGTGGCCGGATTGCACTGCGCATCGATGGTGACGAGCGGCAGGCCGGTCTGGCGCACGAAGCTGTCGCCCACCTTGCCCACTGGCTTGCCGCTGGCCGCTTCCAGTTCTGCCCACAGGCGCGGCGGCGTGCCGTTACCGAACTTGTATTTGTTCAGGTAGTTCTGCAGACCCTTGCGCATGGCGTCCTTGCCGACGTAGTTCTCGAGCATCTGCAGGACATGGCCGCCCTTGTTGTAGGCAAAGCTGTCGAGGAAGTCCATCGAGCCGTTGTCGCTCAGGTTGTGCTGCACCGGCACGGCTGTCGGCTGCAGATCCAGCGTCATCACGCGTTGCTTGACCGCCGCGTAGTTGGCCCACGTGTTGCCCTGGAACTCGGGGTGCAGCGTGATCTTCGTGACGTTTTCAAACCAGTTGGCGAAGGATTCGTTCAGCCAGATATCGTCCCACCAGTCCAGCGTGACGAGGTCGCCAAACCATTGGTGCGCCAGCTCATGCGACACCACAACGAACGAGCGCGCCTTGCCCATCGAGTGGACCGTCGTCGGTGCGCCATCGGGCGGCACCAGCACCTGGTCGGCAAACTCGAAGATGGCGCCCCAGTTTTCCATGCCGCCAAAGCCGGCATTCTTGTTGTCGTAGCTGTCGTTGGCGACGATGGTGTCCATCTTGTCGAACGGCAGCGGGATCTGGAAGTAGTTGTAGTAGTGGTTCAGCGCTTCCTTCGTGAACTGCATGCCGGCCACTGCCGAGTGCGCCTCGCCAGGCGGCACCCACCAGCGCAGGCGCATGCTGCTGCCATCGAGCGGGTTGGTGAACTGGTCTTCCAGGATGTCGAACTTACCGCCGCCAAAGAACAGCAGGTATGCCGGCATCGACGGTGTCTTGGCAAACGACACCTGCTGATAGCCATCCGGCAGTTTGGTCGCGCCTGTCTGCCGGCCGTTGGCCACGGCCTTCCAGTCGCCCGGAATTTCCGCCGTCACTTCGAAGGTGTTGCGGAAGGCTGGCTCATCCCAGCTCGGGAACCATTCGCGCGCGAAGTTCGATTCGCCCTGCGTGACGATGGCGTCAGAGCTCTCACCCGTTGCGGCCTGCAGGCCCAGCTTGAAGATGCCTTCCGCCTTGGTGAAGTTGATCGTGCCCGTCCATTCCATGTGCAGCACGTAGTTACCGGGCTTGATGTCTCCAGTCGGGTCGCGCAGGTCATAGAAGGCGCCTTGCGATTGCGGAATCGGTACCAGCACGCGCGATGCGCCGTTGCCCGAGGTGGGCGTGAGCGTCAGGCGCGAGGCGTCGAGCTTCAGGTCGCGCACGGCCAGCGTCACGGCGCCGGTCTGCTTGGTGACCTTGATCTCCACATCGGCGCGGCCCGAGAAGCTGTTCAGGTCTGCGCTCGGGCGGAACCACAGCTTGTAGTTGACCGGCCTGATGTAGTCCGGCAGTTCCACCGGCGGGACCGTTGCATCCACGGCGGGCGCCGGCGCGTTGGTGTTGCCTGTATTGGTATTGCCCTGCTGCTGCGAGCCGTTTGCGTCCAGCTTGCCGCCGGCCGGCGTGAGCGCGTCATCTCCGCCGCCGCCGCAGGCGGCCAGAATCAGCGCGGCCGCAGCCTGAGCCACGAGTGCCAGCTTGAATGAACGACGTGTCCGGGCGTTGTACGCGCGCCCGGTGTCTGTCGTGGCCGTACGACGGTGGGTTGTCGAATCCCGCATTGCATTTCTCCTGAGGTGGAAACGAATCGGCGGCCCAGGGCTCAAAAGAAATTGGGGGGCAGGCCGCAGAATCGGGACAAGGAATTACCCGCTTCTTGCGCGGTGCAAATCACAGCCCGCGCACGGGATGCACGGATTCTGGAGGAAACGGCCTGCGAATCGAGACGAAGTTTTTTAAATCACGTGCGAGCGAATATGCCGCGGAATTTGCAGTTTTTGGTATGCGCGTCCACGAAGCTGCGGGCGCCTTTCCGAGCGTTGGGTGACTTCTGCAAAGTGCGTTGAAAAAATGAAATGTCTCTCCCGCTTCATGAAAATATCTTAAAAATCGAAGCGGCTATTTTTACAACGCCAGATAAAGAAAAACTAAATACGGCGCGGCGTCGGAAAATACCGCCGGGGAACTTTCCGGGCATTCGACGAGGTATTGCGCTGCAGCAGCTGACCGCGCATCGCCTGCATGGGGGTAATCCTTCCGGATGAGCGAGGCGCTGTGCGCGGTCTTACACAAAACCGGTACGCTCGCAACGTTTGCGAAGTGTTTTTGTTCCCGTAGAGCGATTCATGCAATCCGCGTCCGATAGCGTCAGCAGCCCGGCGGCTGTGGGTGTGAACCTGATCGACTTCTTCGATGTCACCCCCACGTCATTGTGGCTGGAGGACTACAGCGATCTGCACCGCCTCTTTGCCCAATGGCGGGCGGCCGGCGTGACCGACCTGCAGCGCTTTCTGGAAGAGGACGTATCACGCGTGGCGGCGTGTTCCGCCTGCATCAAGGTGCTGCGCGTGAACCGGCGCACGTTGTCCATGTACGCCGCCCCGGATGCCGAAACCCTGACTGCACGCTTGGCAGACATCCTGCGCGACGACATGCTCGAGGCCCACGTGGGCGAACTCGTTCAGCTCTGGTCTGGCGAGCCATCGTTCGAGAGCCGCAGCGTCAACTACACGCTCGACGGCCGCCGTCTCGACATCCTGCTCAAGGGCGTTGTTCTGCCTGACCACGATCAGCCATGGGACCGCGTGCTGGTGGCCGTAGACAACGTCACCGAACTCGAAGACGCCCGCCGCCGTGCCGCGGCCAGCCAACTCTATGCGCGCGGCGTGTTCGAGCACGCGCCGGTGTCGCTGTGGGTGGAAAACTTCAGCACCATCAAGATGCTGCTGGACGAAGTGCGCATGCAGGGCATCTCCGATTTCCGCACCTTTACCGACGTGCATCCCGAGTTTGTCGAGCGCTGCATGCAGGAGATCCAGGTGCTTGACGTCAACGGCTTCACGCTGGAGATGTTCAAGGCGCGCAACCGCAACGACTTGCTTGGCCGCTTGCCGGAAATCTTTCGCGACGACATGCGCTCCCACTTTCGAGAGCAGTTGATCGACCTGTGGGACGGCAAGCTCTTCCAGCAGCGCGAGGTCGTCAATTACGGGCTCGATGGCAACCCGCTGAACATCCACCTGCAGTTCTCGGTGTTCCCGGGCCGCGAGAAGGATTGGGACATGGTGCTGCTGGCGCTGACCGACATCACCGCGCGCAAGAAGGCTGAGTCGTATCTCGAATATCTTGGCAAGCACGACGTGCTAACCAAGCTGAAGAACCGCTCGTTCTACGTAGACGAGATCAATCGGCTGGAGCGCAAGGGCCCGTTCCCGGTCACAGTCATCATGATCGACCTGAACGACTTGAAGCGCGTGAATGACCAGCTCGGCCACGCCGCGGGCGACGCGCTGCTGCGGCGCGCCGGCGAGGTGCTCGGCAAGGCCGTCGACAAGCCTGCTCACGCCGCGCGCATTGGCGGCGACGAGTTTGCCGTGCTGCTGCCGGGCGCCGACGCGCAAGCCGGCACGGCGCTGGTGGAAAGTCTGCGCAAGCTGGTGGAACTCAACAACCAGTTCTATCCGGGCGCGGAGCTTGGGTTTTCCATGGGCTGCGCCACCTGCCACGAAGGCGGCCGCCTGGAAGAAACGCTGCGCGAGGCCGATGTCGCGATGTACGAAGACAAGCGGGTGCAGCACGAAGGCAGACGCCCGGCATAACCGCCACGAGATCTGGCGCCCCGGCGCCAATGTGCTGACAGACTGCGCTGCTGCCGCGCCTCTCCTCAGGAGCCAGCCGGCGCAAAAAACCGTTCGTGCAGTTCCCCCAGCCCCAGCGTGCTGATCACCTCGTTCAGCCGCTCGGTCGGGCGGCGGCGCGGCAGATCTTTGTACTGCGCGATGATCAGTTCGTTCTTCATCGAGTGTTCCCACCCCACGAGTTCCGTCACGCTCACCTGATAGCCGTGCGCTTCAAGCTGCAGGCAGCGCAGCACGTTGGTGACCTGGCTGCCGAATTCGCGCGTGTGCAGCGGGTGGCGCCAGATTTCCGTGAGCGCGTTGCCAAGCGACTTGCCCTTGTTCTTGCGCAGCACGCCGGCCACCTCCGCCTGGCAGCACGGTACGAGCACGATGTACTGCGCGTGCTTTTCGAGCGCGAAGCGGATCGCGTCGTCCGTGGCGGTATTGCACGCATGCAGTGCGGTCACGATGTCGATGGTGGCCGGTAGTCGGTCAGACGTAATCGATTCCGCCACCGACAGATTCAGGAAGGACATCCCCTTGAAGCCGAGCCGCGCGGCAAGCTCGGTCGACTTGGCGACCAGCTCTTCGCGCGTTTCGATGCCGTAAATGTGCGAGGTGCCATCGCCCGGTTGCTCTTTGCAGAACAGGTCATACAGGATGAAGCCGAGGTACGACTTGCCCGCGCCGTGGTCGACCAGCGTGACGTGCCCCTTGGCTTGTTGCACGTCAGCCATCAGCGGTTCGATGAACTGGAAAAGGTGATAGACCTGCTTGAGCTTGCGGCGGCTGTCCTGGTTCATCTTGCCGTCGCGCGTCAGGATGTGCAGTTCCTTGAGCAGCTCGATCGACTGGTTGGGGCGAATTTCGTGGGTCTTGTTGGACATCTTCAGGACAGCCTGGGCGATGCGTCGCACGGAAGGGGATCGGTGCGGCGGCGCGGAGAAAAACGGAAAGAGGGCGCCAGTTTACCGAAAAGCGCGGTGGGCGACGGCAAGCGCACCCCAAAAAGCGCCATGCGTGACCTCGTTTGCCCGCGCCCATTCAGGATGTGACAATAGCGCCCCGCTTGTCCGCCCCGCGTAAGCCATCCACCGCCGCATGTCTGAAACACCGAAAGCCCCTCTCGTTGCCGTCATCGGCGCCGGCCCTGCCGGGCTCATGGCCGCTGAAGTCCTGTCGCGCAAAGGCGTGCGTGTGGAGGTGTTCGATGCCATGCCGTCGGCCGGCCGCAAATTCTTGCTGGCGGGCATCGGGGGGATGAACATCACGCATTCCGAGCCGATCGACGCGTTTCTCGGCCGCTATCGCACGCGGCGCAATGCGCTGGCGCCGCTCATCGACCGTTTCAGCCCCGATGCGCTGCGCGCGTGGATTCATGGGCTGGGCATCGACACGTTTGTCGGCAGTTCGGGGCGTGTCTTTCCGACCGAGATGAAGGCCGCGCCCTTGCTGCGCGCATGGCTGCACCGGCTGCGCGAGGCGGGCGTGCAGCTGCACATGCGGCATCGCTGGGTGGGCTGGGCAGAACCGTCGGACCACGCGCAGGTGCTGCGCTTTAAAACCACCGGTGTTGAACGGCGGGTGCAAGCCGATGCGGTGGTGCTCGCCATGGGCGGCGGCAGTTGGCCGCGCCTGGGCTCCGACGGCGCTTGGGTGCCGTTGCTGGAGGCGCGCGGCGTGCAGGTGCAGCCATTGCAGCCCGCCAACTGCGGGTTCGATGCTGATTGGAGCGCGCATTTCCAGGAGCGCTTTTCGGGTCAGCCAGTCAAGTCGGTCGCCATCGGTTTGCCGCCGGGCGATGGCGGTGCGCTGCAATTCCGCCAGGGCGAGTTCGTCGTCACGCAGACCGGCATTGAAGGCAGCCTGGTCTATGCGTTGTCGGCGCCCATTCGCGACGCGCTCGCCGCAGAGGGCAGTGCGACGATCTGGCTCGACCTTGCGCCAGGCTGGAGTGCGCAACGTGTGACCGATGAACTGATGCGCCCGCGCGGCGCGCGTTCAATGTCGAGCCATCTGCAAAGCAAGCTGAACATCACGGGCGTGAAGCTCGGCTTGCTGCGCGAGTGCCTGAGCAAGGACGCGTTTGCCGATCTTGCCCAGTTGGCCAAAGCCATCAAGGCGCTGCCGTTACGGCTCACGCGCACCCGCCCCATTGACGAGGCGATCAGCACCGCCGGCGGCGTCGCGTTTGAAGCGCTGGATGCGAAGCTGATGATCGAGCGTCTGCCGGGCGTGTTCTGCGCCGGCGAGATGCTCGACTGGGAAGCGCCCACAGGCGGCTATCTGCTGACCGCGTGTTTTGCCAGCGGCGCCGCTGCGGGGCAGGGCGCGCTCGACTATCTGGCGACGATGGCGCGCTGAATTGCTGGCTTATTGGCGCGCCTTCAGGCGCCACAACGACGTCACCTCGGCAACGCGGGCCCGATAGAGCGGGTCGTTTTCATCGCTCGCCTTCGGGTGCTTCGGCTTGATGTCTTCGCGGCCGACGACCTGCAGGCCGGCTGCGTCGATCATCGCCAGCAGGGCATCGCGCGTGCGTAGGCCAAGATGCTCGGCAAAGTCCGACAGGATCAACCAACCTTCGCCGTTGGGCTCCAAGTGTGCGGTCAGCCCATCCAGAAAGCCGCGCAGCATGCGACTGTCCGGGTCGTAGACGGCGCGCTCGATAGGCGAACTGGGCCGTGCCGGCAGCCACGGCGGGTTGCACACGATCAGCGGCGCACGCCCTTCGGGAAACAGATCGGCCTCAACAATATCGACCTGGGTTTGCAGCCCAAGGCGCGCCACGTTCTCACGGGCGCAGGCCAGGGCACGCGGGTCCTGATCCGTGCCGATGACGCGTTTCACGCCGCGTTTGGCCAGCACCGCCGCCAGCACACCCGTACCCGTGCCAATGTCGAACGCCAGCGCTCTTGAAGGCAACGGCGCCTTCGCCACCAGATCGATGTATTCGCCACGCACCGGCGAGAACACGCCGTAGTGCGGGTGAATGCGCTCACCACCGAGCGCGGAAATCTCGACACCCTTTTTGCGCCACTCATGCGCGCCGATCAGGCCCAGCAGCTCGCGCAGCGAAACGACGGAAGCGGCGCGGCTCGTGCCGTAAGCCTCCGTGCAGGCTTCGCGCATGTCGGGCGCGCGGCGCAGCGGGATGCCGTAATCCGCATCCAGCGGAATCAGCAGCATGCCGAGTGTGCGGGCGCGCTGCGATTGCGCCTGTCGATGCAGGTTGAACGCATCGATGGCCGAGGTGGCTTCCTTGCGCGTCTTGCCGGGTTTGCGATCGGTGCGGCGGGACATGGCCTGCAGCAGTTGGCGCGCGTTCTGGAAATCGCCCTGCCAGAGCAGTGCGGTGCCCTCGCAGGCCAGCCGGTAGGCCGCATCGGCGGTGGTGCGATCGTCCGCAACGACCACGCGCTTGGGCGGCGGATTACCGGCCTCGGAGCGCCAGAGGGCGGTATGGACGGCGTCGCTGCTGGCGTCTGGGCGGTCGTCGGTCCAGGTAAGGGTGGGGTGATCGGTCACGGGGAAATGGCAGGAAAGCGGGGAGGGTGCGGTAGTGGGCGACACAATACCGCTGTCGGCCTGATGACACAAATGCCGACCGGCGACCCGAGCAGCGCTGGACTGACGCGGTTTCGGCGGAGACCCATGTCAGGAAAGGCCCAATGCCGCGCTATGCGCCGGAGGATGCAGCCTTGTATCGCCGGCGAGTCGACAGATCGCTGCGATTCTTCTTGAGAAGTGATTCTTTTGCCACCCGAAGACGGCTTTCCGGCGGGGCAGGCAGTGTAAACTCCAGCCTTTTTTCGGCACTCGTAGCATGGCGCACGTCCAGCAACGCAGGGCGCTCAGCGGCCCTGCGCTGATCCGCATTCTTGCTCGCCTGACGGACGTCGACGTTTCCGCATCCGCGCAGCCCCTTTCAGATCAGTTGAGCCAATGGCTCAGCTGGACGGATGCCATCACGCTTTCATCGGCACTGAGCGCGGCGCCGCCCGCCATTGCCCCCAGCACGCGGGCGGCCGGTCCGGACGCCGAGACGATCGGGGGCCGTGTTCGGGCAGCGTTGGCGAAATCCATCGCGTCCAGCTGTGCGCCTGAAGCCAGGACGGGCCCACGCGCGCCGATCCAGAGCCCCTCGGCGCCGGTGGTGGTCGACTATGCCGATTTTCGGCAGCGTTACGTGCTGATGCAGCAGACGATGGAGCTGGAAATTGGCGACCTGCGTGGCCGCCTGCGACGCCTGCTGGCTGCCAGGACGCCCGACCTCGCGCGACTTGCGGTATTGGACGCCAGCATGGAGCAGGCGCTCGCAGGCCGCGAACGTTCGTTGCTGGGGACCATTCCGTCGATGCTTGGGCCGTACTTCGAGCGGTTGCGCGCGGCCGAGCAGCAGCGGCAGGCCCAGTTGCCCGCAGAGGGTCAGGCCACCCAATCCTCATCCCGCGCCTGGCTGGATGCGTTCCGCAAGGATATGCAGAGCGTGCTCCTGGCCGAGCTCGATGTTCGTTTTCAACCGGTCGACGGGTTGCTTGCAGCCCTTGGCCCCCGCTAAGCGGGACAGACACCATTCATGTCCAGACTTCACCTGAATCTCATCGTTTTCTCTGTCGGGCTGGCGGCCTTGGGGTGGATTGCCATCGGCTACCTCGTTGGCGGAAATCTGCTGGCGCTGGCCGTCACGCTTGTGATTGGTGCCGCCTACGTGGCCGGCGCCCTGGAGCTGCGCCGCTATCGCCACGCCACGGGCACGGTCACGCAGGCCGTGGCGGGGCTGTCCGAGGCGCCGCCCAATCTGGCCACCTGGCTGGAGCAACTGCACCCAAGCCTGCGCAATGCCGTGCGCCTGCGCGTGGAAGGCGAGCGCGTTGCGCTGCCTGCGCCCGCATTGACGCCGTATCTGGTGGGCCTGCTGGTGCTGCTCGGCATGCTGGGCACACTGCTCGGCATGGTGGTGACGCTCAAAGGCACGGGCGCAGCGCTGGAAAGCGCGACGGACTTGCAGGCGATCCGTGCATCGCTTGCTGCCCCGATCAAGGGGTTGGGATTCTCGTTCGGGACCTCGATTGCCGGTGTGGCGACGTCCGCCATGCTGGGATTGCTCTCGGCGCTGTGCCGGCGCGAGCGGCTGCAGGCAGTCCAGGCGCTCGACGCAAAGATCGCGACCACGCTTCGCATCTATTCGCACGCACATCAGCGTGAAGAGACGTTCAAGCTTCTGCAGCGGCAATCCGATGTGATGCCCGCGCTGGTTGACCGCCTGCAGGCGATGATGACGTCGCTGGAGCAGCAGGGCGCGGCCAGCAGCGAGCGGCAGATCGCCGCCCAGCAGGCATTTCTCGACAAGACGGAAGCCGCCTACAGCCAGCTTGCTTCTTCGGTGGGCCAGTCGTTGAAGGACAGCGCAGCGGAAAGCGCACGCGTTGCCAGCGCCGCGCTGCAGCCTGTGGTGGAAACGACGATGGCTGGGCTCGCGCGTGAATCGGCTGCGCTGCAGGAGTCGGTAACCCACGCGGTGCAGCGTCAGCTCGACGGCCTGTCGACCCGTTTTGAAGCCACGGCCGAGACGGTCTCCGGCATCTGGAACAACGCCCTATCGGCGCATGAACGTTCTAGCGAAGCCCTGGTTGGCCAGGTCGGCACCTCGCTCGACCGGTTTGCTGAAACGTTCGAGCAACGCTCGGCGCGGTTGCTTGACGGCGTTGCCGAGCGTCTTGATGCCACGGCAGGCGGCTTGTCCGCTGCCTGGCGCGATGCGCTTGCCCGGCAAGAACACGCCCACACCGAACTCGCCGTCCAGAATCAGCGCGCGCTGGAGGCCGCTGCCGCCACGTTCGAGCAACACGCCGTGTCGTTGCAAGACGCGTCGCGCCAGTCGCATACCGCACTGCAAGCTGCGCTGGAAGCGCGAGACACGCAACGTCTGGCCGCCTGGACTGAGGCGCTCAGTGCCACGGGCGCCAAGCTGAGCCAGGCGTGGGAGAAAGCGGGCGCAGATACCGCCAATCGCCAGCAAGACATCTGCAATGCGCTGGCGCAGACCGCGCGCGATATCGCTTCGCAGCAGGATGCGTCGCGCCAGTCGCATGCCACGGTGCAAGCGGCGCTGGAAGCGCGAGACGCGCAACGTCTGGCGGCCTGGACCGATGCACTCGGCACGATGGCCGCCAAGCTGAGCGAGGCGTGGGAGAAAACAGGCACCGATACCGCGAGCCGTCAGCAACAGATTTGCGATGCGCTGGCGCAAACCGCGCGCGACATCTCTGCGCAAACGCAGGCGCACGCCAACAACACGATCAGCGAGATTTCTCGCCTGGTGCAGGCCGCATCGGAAGCGCCCAAGGCCGCGGCCGAGGTGGTGGCCGAACTGCGCCAGAAGCTGTCCGACAGCATGGTGCGCGATACCGCCATGCTGGACGAGCGTGCGCGCCTGCTGGGCACGCTCGAAACGCTGCTCGATGCGGTCAACCATGCATCGACCGAGCAGCGCACGGCGGTGGATGCGCTGGTGGCAACGTCGGCGGATCTGCTCGAGCGCGTGGGCGTGCGATTCACCGACCGAGTGGAAGCCGAGACCGGCAAGCTCGGCGCGGTGGCCGCCCAGGTAACCGGCAGCGCAGTCGAGGTGGCCAGCCTGGGCGAGGCGTTTGGTGTGGCCGTGCAGCTGTTTGGCGAGTCGAACGACAAGCTTGCAGCCCAGCTGCAGCGCATTGAAACCGCGCTCGACAAGTCACTCACGCGCAGCGACGAACAGCTTGCCTACTACGTGGCGCAGGCGCGCGAGGTGATCGACCTGAGCATGCTGTCCCAAAAGCAGATCCTGGAAGACCTGCAGCGCCTGGGTGACCGGCGCGCGCTGGCCGGGGCCGAAGCGGCATGAACGACGAGATCGACGGTGGCATCGACGCCACGGCGCCGGTCTGGGCCGCGTTTGGCGACCTGATGTCGGTGTTGCTGGGCGCGTTCGTGCTGATTCTGGTGGGTGTGATCGGCGTGCAGCTGGAGCTGTCGTCCAAGCTGGAAAGCGAGGTCAAGCAGCGCGAGGCCGAAGCCCAGCGCCGCAAGACGCTGGAACAGGCGCTTGCTGGCCCGCTGGCGGCCGGGCGCGTAACGCTTGTCAACGGGCGTATCGGCATCAATGGCAATGTGCTGTTCGCGATCAATTCCGATCAGTTGCAACCCGAGGGCCGTGCGCTGATGAAGAGCTTGGCAGGGCCGCTGGCCGCGTATCTCACATCGCGTGAAGAGATCCTGATGGTGAGTGGGTTTTCTGACGACCAGCAGGTGCGTGCCGGCAACCGCCTGTTCGCCGATAACTGGGAGCTGTCCGCCAAGCGCGCCTTGACCGTCACGCGCGCTCTGATTGACGAAGGTATTCCCGCGTCCAGTGTGTTTGCGGCAGCGTTTGGCTCGCAGCAGCCAGTGAGTTCCAACGCGGACGACGTCGGCCGTGCGAAGAACCGGCGTGTGGAGATCGCGCCGGTTCCAAGGCAGGCCGCTTCCAACGGTGGACGCCGTGAGCCACATTGATTTGTCTACGCAGGCCACGCTCGACAGTTGGCGCGCAACCGGCGCAGATCGGCTGAACCGCGTGCGCTTTTGCTTTATTGAGGCGCTGCATCGACGCACAGCCAATCAAACCGGCGAGGCGCGGCGCATGCTCGAAGCGCGGCTGGGCACGCTGATCGCGGCTTATGCAGAAGACGTTGACCGCGCGCCGGCGACGTCCGATGCGACCGACGCAGACGCACCTTCCGGCAGCGCGTTGGCCGAACTGCTGCGAGACATTGCCAGCCGTGAACGCACGAATGTCGGCAGCGTTGCAGAAGGTGGTTCTGCACGTCATCTGCAAGCATTGCCGGAGCTGAAGATTCTTGAAGACGTGCGGGACACGTGGTCCCGCGTGAGCGCCGAGAAACAGCTGCGCGACGCCTTGGATAAGGTGCCGGTGAATGCCGGTCCGCTGAATTCGAGCAGCCTTGTGCATCGGTCACTGCTATTGATGCGCGAGGTCTCCCCCGATTATCTGCGGCAATTTTTGTCGTATGTCGATGCGCTTTCCTGGCTGGAACGCATGAGCGGGGATGGGGCCGCCGGTGGCCACGAGGCTGCTCGCAGTGGCGGAAAGGCGCGGGGCAAGGCGCGCTAAGAATTCCAGCGGTCCATCAGTCGGCAATGTGACATGGATATCACTGCCGGTTCTTTTGACCAGCAGGCACGCAAAAAAGGGAGCCGAGGCTCCCTTTTTCTTTACGGCGGCTATCAGCTGTTGACCGCTGCGTCCTTGACCTTCTTCAGGGCACGGACCTTGACACGCACGGTTGCCGGTTTGGCTTCGAACCACTGGTCCACGCCGGTAAAGGGGTTCTTGCCAAAGCGGCGCTTGGTTGCCGGCACCTTGACCGACGTCACCTTGAAGAGGCCCGGCAGCGTGAATTCACCGGCGCCCTTCTTGTGCAGCGAAGCCACGATGGTGTTCTCCAGATGGAGCAGCACCGCCTTCACCGCCTTGGCGTCGACGGCAGCTTGTTCAGCCAGATGGCTCACCAGGCTCGCCTTGGTGAACGTGTCCTTCAAAGGCTTGAGGGTCGGCGTCGTTGCGGCAGGCTTCTTAGCCGGAGCGGCCTTCTTAGCCGGCGAGGCCTTCTTTGCAGCGGTCTTGGCAGCGGTCTTGGTTTTGGTGGCCATAGTGAGAATAGATGGTTGAGTAAAGTTGACCATTCAATGGAAGCAGCGCTGTGCAGCGCGCTTCGAGCAAGCATAGCAAAGGTTCAGCACCGTGGAGGCGTTATCTAGCCTGTTCGAGGGCCAGGGAACGCTTATTGCATGCGGTTTGGTCGTTTATCAACCCGTTGAGACACTCCAAGTCGGCACAAGCATGGCCCAACCAAAATCGTCGCGGAACGTGGTGAGCCCCGAAAATCGCGCGCCCGTGCTCGCCCGGCTGCGTCAATCCAAGATGACGCGCTCGACCCATGCGTACGTTCGCGGCAGCACCGTGAAGTTTTACGAGTGGCTGAGCGAGGTGCAGCCGCACACTTTCCCGGAGGGACCCGTCATCTGGATTTGCGGCGATTGCCATGTGGGTAATCTCGGCCCTATTGGCGACGCCTCCGGCGCCACGCGCATACAAATCCGGGATCTGGATCAGACGGTGCTTGGCAATCCTGCGCACGACCTGATTCGGCTTGGCGTGTCGCTGGCGACGGCCGCTCGCGGTTCGGACCTCCCGGGCATCGTGACCGCACGAATGGTGGAAGCGCTGATGTCGGGCTACTTGCACGGCATCGATCCGGATGCTGCGGTGCACCTGCCGCCGCGCCCCGCGTCCGTGCGCACTGCCATGAAGGCGGCGACTGCGCGCACCTGGAAGCAACTGGCCCAGGAGCGGCTCGATGGCGCGTCCCCCTCCATTCCTCTGGGGCATCATTTCTGGCCCCTCTCACGAGAAGAACGGCGCGAACTGAAACAACTCGTGAGCCAGCACGGGGTGGTTGCCCTGGTGGCATGCCTTTACGAAATGCCCGGCGAAGCCTCTGTCCGCGTTGTGGACGCGGCGTACTGGGTCAAAGGGTGCAGCTCACTCGGGCAGCGGCGCTATGCCGTCTTGCTTGCGGTCGACCAGGATCGCGGGCCGCGGTACCGGCTGATTGACATCAAGGAAGCGGGGAAGGCCGCTGCACCCAGTGCCTCTGCGGGCGAGATGCCCCGGATCAACGGCGAGCGCGTGGTCACCGGCGCGCGGTGTCTCTCTCCCGACCTCGGAAACCGAATGGCATGGGGGCGCATGCTGGGCAGCAGCTTTTTCATGCGTGAGTTGCAACCGCAAGATCTGAAGTTGTCTGTCGACAAGCTGGAGCACAAGGACGCCACGGTATTGGCCGCCTACCTGGGGAACATCGTCGGCCTTGCACATGGCAGCCAGATGCCGAGGGATGTCGCGATGGCGTGGCACCGCGAGTTGAAGGCGCGTCACGGCCGATCCATCAATGCGCCGTTCTGGCTCTGGTCTTCGATCGTCGACCTGCTCGGGTTGCACGAACGCCAGTATCTCGAACACTGTCGCGCCTGGGCCGGCTGATCTGCTGCGCCGCATCCATCTACGGGCACAAACGCTGCTATCAACGCTTCCAGGCCATCGTGAGTCAATCAACGATTGCGGATGGCGCTCGGCTGCACAGGTGCGCAGCCCAGACATCAAGGAGGTGGCGCGATGTATGTAGTGATGGGTGCAACCGGACATGTGGGGGCCGCAGTTGCAGAAACGCTGCTGGCGAGCGGAGAAGACGTGACGATCCTGACCCGGCGGCCGGAGCGCGCTGGGCGCTGGCGCGACAAAGGCGCATCGGTTGCGATGGCCGACGTGGAGGACGTCGATTCGTTAAGGGCGGCATTCCGGCGCGGGCGGCGCGCATTTCTGCTCAACCCACCTGCGGATGTTTCCGGCGACACCGACGCGACGGAGCGCCGGACGATCGCCAACATCCTCGCCGCGCTGGAGGATTCAGGGCTGGAGAAAGTGGTGGCGGCGTCAACCTATGGCGCGCGGCCCGGGCAGGGCATTGGCGATCTGACCACGCTGTGGGAGTTGGAGGAAGGCTTGCGTCGCCAGCCAATCCCGGCCGCAATCAATCGTGGCGCCTACTACATGACCAACTGGGCCGGCTTGCTGGAGACGGTTGCGCAAACAGGCAAGCTGCCGAGCATGTATCCCGCCGACATGCCCATGCCGATGGTGGCACCGGTCGACCTTGGCGAGGCGGCAGCGGCGCGGCTTCTGACAACGCTTGACGACGTGGGCGTGCGCTACGTGGAAGGCCCGCAGCGCTACACACCGCGGGATGTTGCGCAGGCGATGTCACGCACGCTCGGTCGCGAGGTCGCGGTTGAAGTTGTGCCGCGAGACCGCTGGGAGGCCATCTACAAGGGGCTCGGTTTCTCCGATGAAGCTGCCCGCGCCTATACACGGATGACGGCCGTAAGCCTGGACGAGGGTTTCGACAAGTCGGGTGACATTGTGCGCGGCCACGTATCGCTGTCGGATTTCATTGCTGCGGCGGCGCATGCGTGATGCCCCCGCAATGACCGCCGTCGCACTTTGCTACGCGACGAGATGGACGAGAAGCGCACCGTTCAACCCGGCCACCAGCACAGCCCCCGCCGTGGCCAGCACAATCAGGCACTGACTTGCGGCGTGCTGTCCCATCAAATCGGGCCGGCGCGCCAACCAGATCAGTGCCGCCATGGGAAACGGCACCACCATGCTCAGAATGACCTGGCTGAGCACAAGGGCGCGTGTGACATCCATACCCGCCCCGATGACGATGAACGCAGGCACCATGGTGATCAGCCGGCGCATCCAGACCGGCAAACGCACACGCAGGAAACCCTGCAGCACCATCTGCCCGGCCAGTGTGCCGACCACTGAGCTGGACAATCCCGACGCGATCAGCCCGACCAGAAACACCAGCCCGGCCGATGCCCCGAACAGCGGCGCCAACGTGACGTAGGCATCCTCAATGCCGGCCACCTCCGCATGTGTGCCGTGAAACGCGCCCGCTGACACCATCACCATGGCCAGGTTGATGCAGCCGGCAGCGGCCAGCGCGGCCACGACCTCGCGGTTGGAATACCGAAGCAGTTGCGACGTCTCCGATGCGCTGCGCGGGCGCACACGCGCATTGACCAGCCCCGAGTGCAGAAAGAGCGCGTGAGGCATCACCGTGGCCCCGACAATCCCCGCCGCCAACATGAACGCATCGGGCGGCAGCGCTGTGGGCACCAGGGTTTGCCGGAGCGCGGCCGCCCACGAAACGGGCAAGATCCACACTTGGACGATGTAAGAGATACCGATCACGGCCACCAGCGCGCCGATCATCAGCTCGATATGGCGGAACCCGCGCGCCTGCAGCGTCAGCAGCAGATAGGTCAGCACACCGGCGACAACCATGGCGTGCAGCAACGGCATGCCTGTCAGGAGCGCGATGCCCACGGCGGCACCCACGAACTCCGCAAGGTCGGTCGCCATGGCCGCAAGCTCGGCGATCAGCCACATGCCAAGCCCGGCCGGCGCGGGCAGATGCCTGCGACAGAGCTGCGCGAGATTCTGGCCCGTCACAATGCCCACCCGTGCTGAGAGCATCTGGAACAGCATCGCCACCAGGCTGGATGCGAGCACAACCCAGAGCAACTGATACCCGTATCGCGCACCGGCTTCAATGCCGGTGGCGATGTTGCCCGGGTCGGTATACGCCACCGAAACCACCACGGCCGGCCCGACAAACGGGATGAACGTGCGCCAACCACGTCGCCGGCCTTCCAACGCTTCGCGCGCGTGGGCAACGACGCATCGCGATGCAGAGGGGGTGTCGTTTTCAAGCGCGAGACTGTCGTCCATGGAATCTCCGGAATAGATGGCGCAGGGCCCCTCCGCAACGCTCGTACCCGATCGCTCGCAGGCCAGGCGTGCGGCGTGCGATGGAACGGGTGTTGCGGAGGAGGGTGGCGCCATGAAGGCGCTCACCCATTTCCGGAGACCCCCCATGTTCATGCACAACAAGCGATTGCAGTACACCGTTCGGGTCAGCGAAACCAATCCCGGCTTGGCCAACCTGCTGCTGGAGCAGTTCGGTGGCCCGCAAGGCGAGCTTGCTGCCGCCATGCGCTACTTCACGCAAGCCGTTGCCGAAGAAGATGCAGGCCGCAAGGACATGCTCTACGACATCGCGACGGAGGAGCTGAGTCACCTGGAGATCATCGGCACCATCGTCGCCATGCTCAATCGCGGCGCCAAGGGGGAATTGGCGGAAGCGGTGGATGAGCAGGCGGAGCTGTATCGCAAGCTCAATGGCGCAGGTAACGACAGCCATGTGACGCAGGTGCTTTATGGCGGCGGCCCGTCGTTGACGAACTCGGCGGGCGTTCCGTGGACGGCGGCCTATATCGATTCGCTGGGCGAGCCGACGGCGGACCTGCGCTCGAACATTGCGGCCGAAGCACGCGCCAAGATCATCTATGAACGGTTGATCAACGTGAGCGATGACCCCGGTGTGCGCGACGCGCTGGGCTTTCTCATGACGCGCGAAGTGTCGCACCAGAAGTCGTTCGAGAAAGCGCTGTATGCCATCAACGGCAACTTTCCCCCGGGCAAGCGGCCGCCGGTGCCTGAGTTCAGCGACGCGTATTTCAAGATGTCGCGCGGTGGCCCCATCGTGCAGGCGCCGTGGAATAGCGGCACGGGCCTCGAGCTGGTCTCGGACCCGCCCGTGCCCGTCGACGGCGGGGACGGCAACGCATCGGTCAACCTGACCGACGCCGAGCTGGAAGCGCTTGAAGCCATGAAGACGCGCCTGGCGTCGGATCCGGCTGTCGATCCGACGACCGGCGCGGAGCTTGGTGAAACGAAGGCGTAACGTCCACGTAACGACCGCACCCAGGCCCGGGTGCTGCGCCGCTCGGGCCTGGACATTGCGTCTACGCCAGGCGCTGGCTGTTTCAATCGAACAGACATGGAGACGCTCTTGCATATGCAAGAACTGCTTGCGATCGCGGCGCTCACTCTTGCCGTGATTGCCATGTATTCCCTTGCTCGTGGCTTGCCCGCAGGTGTGTTCGGGACAGGCGGGCAACCACTCGCGCTGATGTATTCGGGCGTCAATCCGCCGCATCCTTTCTTGAACGGAAGGCGATGATGACGAGCAATACAGCGCACGAAGGCGAGGAGCGGTTCGAGTGTGCCGGCCATACCGTCACTGTCAGCGCGGAGCAAGACGCACAAGGCGTCTGGGTGCCACGCATCTCTGTCGCAAACGGTGAGCGCCAGTTCCAAATCCGGGAAATATCCCAGACGTGGCGCGGCTGGCATACCGAAGGCGAAGCCATTCGCGACGGCATGGAACAGGCCCGCTTGCTGCTCACGCATGAGCGGCCTTGAGTTCGGTGCTCTAAGCGCTGGGCCTACGGCTGAAGCGGCCAGACGCGGTCGTCAATCACTCCATAGAGCGCTTCGCCCGGCGCAACGGGTGCGGTCCACAACCCTGTGAACTCGCCGAATGCGGGTAGCAGCGCTCCGCGTTGTCCGAAGCGGAAGCACGGCAGCCGGAGCCGGTCTTTCCCGCGTCCGCTGATGACGATGCCTGGGTGCACGTGGCCCGCGATGACGTAGCGATCGGGCACCACCTGCGGCTCATGGCATAACGCGAAGGGGCCGATTGCCCACGGTTCTTCCACCACGTTGAATCGCAGGGCCGCAGGCGGGTCGCCCGCATGGCGGTCGTGGTTGCCGCGGACCAGCGTGCAGGCTACCTCTGCGTGTCGTGTGCGCCAGGCGTCGAGCGCGTCGATGGCCGCGTGCGCCTCGCGTGCGTGCAGCAGGTCGCCCAGCCACGCGATGTGTGCGACGGGCAGCCGCTCCAGCATGGCATCCAACCGGGCAACGGCCTGGACGGTGCTTCCTGCAGGCACCGGAACGCCGCGCGCGCGGAACGTCGCCGCCTTGCCGAAGTGCGCATCGGCCACCATCAGCATGCGTTGCGCAGGCCACCAGAGCGCGCGTTCGGGCAGCAGCCATACGGTCTCGCCCGCGCAGTGGATGACGAGGTCTTGGAGTGCGGTCATAGCAGTGGCAGCGGCTTTGATGGCTTGCGTGGCCGGCGGGTGCGGTGGCTGGACTTGCCTGCGGCGTCGGGCGACTCGGTCAAGCGCAAGGCGGCCTGCACGTCTGCATCGATCACCGGCCGTGTTGCGGCATCCGGATCGGTCGGCTCGGGGCCTGCCGCGCGCTCGGCTTCGGCCAGCATGCGGGCGATCCGATCGGCGAGTTTCTCGGTCGAGAGCTGCTCGCGAAAACGCTCCACCATCAACGGAAAGCCGAACGGCGAAGGCCGGGTCAGCGCGCGCAGTTCAAGCCGCAAACCACGCATGCGGATGAGGGCGGATTCTATGCGGTCAAGGTCCAGCTCCTGGCGCAGCACTTCCGTTTCTGCTTGCGAGAGCAGCAGGTTGCCGGGGTCGTGGCGCCGGAACACTTCATAGAACAAGCCGGACGACGCCTGCAACTGGCGCGCGCTCTTGTGTGCGCCGGGGTAGCCCTGGAACACCAGCCCCGATACGCGTGCGATCTCCCGAAAGCGGCGTTGCGCCAGTTCTCCGGCGTTGAGGCTGGCCAGCACATCCTGCATGAGCGTGTGGGTGGAGAAGAGTTCGCCACTGGCAAGCAGCGCGGGCCAGTCGATGGGCGTGGCCGACAGGAGTTCGAGGCCGTAGTCGTTGAACGCCAGGGAGAACGTGGCCGGTGTGCGATTGGCTGCGCGCCAGCCCAGCAAGCTTGCCAGCCCAAGGTGCGCATGCCGCCCGGCAAACGGGTAGAGAAACAGATGCCAGCCCTCGCGGGAGTGCAGGGTTTCGGCCACCAGCGTTGCGGTGGTGGGCAGCGCAGACCAGCGCGCCTGCAGCTCCAGCAGCGGGCGTGCGGCTTCCATTTCGGGGCTGTCGAAACGCGCATGTGCCGCCGCATCGAGCTGCGCGACCACCGCGTGCGCCAGCTCGGTAGAAAGCGGCATGCGACCGCCGTTCCAGCGTGGCACGGCAGCGCGTTTGCCGGTGGCACGCCGCACATAGGCCGTCATGTCCTGCACGCGCACCAGCTCCAGCAGGCGGCCCGCAAACAGAAAGTTGTCGCCGGGGCGAAGCCTGGCAATGAATCCTTCCTCGATCGACCCCAGCGCACCGCCGCCGGATGCGCGCCACCAACGCACAGTCATCATTGCATCGCTGACGATGGTGCCGATGCTCATGCGGTGGCGCCGTGCGAGCCGTGCATCGGGCACGCGCCAGATGCCGTGTTCATCTGGCGTGACGCGGTGGTAGTCGGGATATGCGGTGAGCGAGTGGCCGCCTTGTCGCACGAAGTCGAGCGCCCATTGCCACTCGTCGTCGCGCAAGTCTCGGTAGGCCCAGGCGCGGCGCACTTCTTCCAGAAGCGCGTTGGGCACGAAGCCGCCGCCCAGCGCCACCGTCACCAGATGCTGGACAAGCACATCGAGCGGCTTGTGCGGCGAGGTGCGGGCTTCCACGTGGCCCGACATGGCGGCTGCGCGGGCGGCCGCGCCTTCCACGAGTTCAAGGCTGTGCGTCGGCACCACCGTTACGCGAGAGGGCCGGCCCGGCGCGTGGCCCGATCGCCCAGCACGCTGCAACAGCCGCGCCACGCCCTTGGGCGAGCCGATCTGCAATACGCGTTCCACCGGCAGAAAATCGACGCCCAAATCCAGGCTTGATGTACAGAACACCGCCTTGAGCATGCCTTGCTTGAGCCCGGTCTCGACCCAGTCGCGCGTTGCGCGGTCCAGTGAGCCGTGATGCAACGCAATCAGCCCCGCCCATTCCGGCCGCGCATTGATGACGGCCTGGTACCACAGCTCCGCTTGCGAACGCGTGTTGAGAAACACCAGCGCGGTGGTGGCACTTTCCAGCTCTTCCAGCACGTGGTGCAGCATCGCCATACCCAGGTGCCCGGCCCATGGAAACCGCCCTACACCGTCGGGCAGCAGTGTATCGATCTCCATGCGCTTGGGCAGATGGCCTTGCACCAGCGTGCCGGCGGCGGGCGTCGTCGCATCGCCCAGCGCGTCCATGGCTTCCGCCAGGTTGCCCAGCGTGGCTGAGAGGCCCCACACGACTAGCCCCGGTGACCACGTGCGCAGCCGCGCCAGCGCCAACTGCACCTGCACGCCGCGTTTGTTGCCCACCAGTTCGTGCCATTCATCGACGACGACCACCCGCACAGAGCCCAGGGCTTCACGCGCATCGGCGCGCGCGAGCAGCAACGACAGGCTTTCGGGCGTTGTCACCAGGGAGGTGGGCAAACGGCGCGATTGCGCGGCACGCTCGGCACTGCCGGTGTCGCCGGTGCGCTGCCCGAGGGTCCAGTGCGGCGCCAACGCCTGTGCGGCGTCGGTCAATGCGCGCGTGGTGTCGGCCGCCAGCGCACGCATGGGTGTAAGCCACAGCACCGACAACGGCGGCGCGCCGCTGCGCCCGCGCACTTGCGCCAACCGTTGCAGCGCACCGAGCCAGACGGCATAGGTTTTCCCCGCACCCGTGGTGGCGTGCAGCAGGCCTGATTCGCCGCGCGCCATGGCCGACCACACGGCGCGCTGGAACGGCATTGGCTCCCAGCCGCGCGCGGCAAACCATGCATCAAGATCGGGCATTGCGGGTTCGTTCATGACGGCGGCAGCAGGCTTTCCAGCGTCTGCAAGGTATCAGCTTCGGCAACGGGCTTGTCATGGCGCCAGCGCAGCATGCGCGGAAACCGCACAGCGATGCCGCTCTTGTGGCGCGCGCTGCGTGCAATGCCTTCAAAGCCGAGTTCGAACACCAGCGTGGGCGTTACGCTGCGCACTGGGCCGAAGTTCTCCACCGTGGTTTTGCGGATCAACGCGTCGACCTGGCGGATCTCTGCGTCGCTCAGGCCGGAGTACGCCTTGGCAAAGGGCACCAGCTTGCGCTCCGGCACGTCGGGCGGTGCATCCCATACGGCGAAGGTGTAGTCGGTGTACAGGCTCGCGCGCCGGCCGTGGCCACGCTGCGCATAGATGAGGACGGCATCGACCGAGAACGGATCGATCTTCCATTTCCACCACACGCCCACATCCTTGGTGCGGCCGACGCCGTAGCGCGCGTCGCGCCGCTTGAGCATCAGCCCCTCCACGCCAAGCTCGCGGGAGGCTTCACGCTGCTGCGCAAGATGCTGCCAGTCGTCGCCTTGAAGCAACGGAGACAGCTCCAGCGCCGGATGGATGCATTCGGCAATCACACGTTCGAGTTGCGCGCGCCGTTCACTTTGCGTGCGCTCGCGCAAATCCTGCCCTTGCCATTCGAGTAGGTCATACACCAGCAGCACGGCTGGCGCCTCTCGCAGCACGCGCGCGTTCAGCGTTTTGCGGCCGATGCGTTGCTGAAGCAGCGCAAACGGCTGGACGCGGCCCGCTTGCCACACCACGATCTCGCCATCGAGCACGGTACCGGAGGGCAAGACCTCCGCCATGGCGGACAGCTCGGGAAAGCGATCGGTGATGAGTTCCTCGCCGCGCGACCACAGCCATGCGCTGTCGGCCCGGCGCACGAGTTGCGCGCGGATGCCATCCCACTTCCATTCGATTTGCCATTCAGCGGGGTGGCCGAGCAGCGTGTCGAAGGTTTGCACGTCGGCCTGCAGCGGATGCGCAAGGAAGAAAGGATATGGGTGCCCGGTATCGAGCGCGTGGCCGTCGGCACTGGCATCGGCCAGCAGCGCGCGATAGCGCTCGGGCGTGGGTGCCTGGCCGATGTCGGTATAGCCCATCAGCCGTTGCGCGACGTGCTTGGGGTCGGTGCCGCCCACTTCGGCCAGCGCGCGCGTGACCAGCAGTTTTGACACCCCCACGCGAAACGCGCCGGTCATCAACTTCATCAACACCAGCCGCGCTTGCAGTGGAAGGCCCCGGCACAGTTCCGCAAGGCGAGGCAGTACCAGCTCGGGCGGCTGACCGCGCAATGGCAGCAAACGTGTTTCCATCCACTCGGCCAGGGTGGCGTCGTCTGTGTGATCCGCATCGGGCAGGACGAGGGCGATGGTCTCAGCCAAGTCGCCCACGGCTTGGTAGCACTCCTCAAACAGCCAATCCGGCAAGCCGGATGTGGTCTGCGCAAAGCTCGCGAGCACGCGCACGGGCACCAGCTGGCGGGGCTTGCCGCCAGCGAGGAAGTAGACCGCCCAGGCGGCGTCGGCATCGGGCGCGGTGCGCAGATATGCCACCAGTGCGGCCAGCTTGCCGTTGCTCGACGTGGTGGCGTCGAGCTGCGCGTACAGATCGGCAAAGGCTCTCATGGCGCGGGCGGATCCACTGGCGCGGACGTGTCGCGTGCTTCGGCTGCATCGCCTTCTTCGCCGTCGTCGCCATATTCGGTGGCGAAGGCGCGCGCATCCAGGCCACGCTCGCACAGCCAGCGCACCATCGGGGCCACTTGCCCGTGCGTGACATAGACCCGCGTGGCACCTGTGGCGTCAATGGCCTGTAGCAAGCCGGGCCAGTCGGCATGATCTGACAGCACGATGCCGCGATCGACGCCGCGCCGCCGACGCGCCCCGCGAAGCTGCATCCAGCCGCTGGCAAACGCATCGGCATAGTCGCCAAAACGGCGCATCCACGGCGTGCGTTGTGCGGATGGCGGGGCCAGCACGAGTGCGCGTCGCAAGTCTGCACGCGGCACGTCGGTCACAACTTGTGTGGGTGGGAGCGCAACGCCCGCGTGCCGATAGGCGGCGTCTAACTGCAGCATGGCGCCGTGCGAAACAATCGGCCCAATGCCGGTATCGAGCCCCGAGAGAATGCGCTGTGCCTTGCCGAACGCGTAGCAGAACACAACGCTTGCGCGGCCCGCCTCGGCATTGCCGCGCCACCAAGCGTTGAGCTGCGCAAAGATCTCGGTCTGCGGGCGCCAGTGATAGATCGGCAGTCCGAAAGTGGATTCGGTGATGAAGGTATTGCAGCGCACGGGCTCGAACGGTGTGCAGGTGCTGTCCGCCTCGACCTTGTAGTCGCCGGACACGACCCACACGTCACCGCCATATTCCAGCCGCACCTGCGCAGACCCCAGTACATGCCCCGCCGGATGAAAGCTCAACCGGACCCCGTGATGGACGATGGATTCACCGTACGGCAGCGTCTGCAGGGGGATGTCGGCCCCCAGCCGCGCGCGCAGCACGCCCGCCCCCGGAGCAGCAGCCAGGTAATGCTGGTGCCCGACGCGGGCATGGTCACTGTGAGCGTGCGTGATGACGGCACGGTCAACCGGGCGCCATGGGTCAATGTAGAAGTCGCCTGCCGGGCAGTACAGGCCGCTGGGCGTTGTCACGATCAGGTCTGCCGCGCTGGTCATCGCTCGCTCTCATTGGGTGCCCCTATCTGACGCCTGCGCCAGCGTTAACGCAATGGCTGCTTGCGCACGGGCTCGCCGCGCATGTCGGCCGGGCCGCCGGGGCCTGCTGCGGCATTGGTGCCCGAAGGATCATTGCTGCCGCCAGGCTCGCGCGATCCTACGGGCGTGTCCGTAGCCAGTGGGTCAGACGATTTTGGCGCAGATGCCGGCATGGTGTCCGGGTACCGTGACAAGGAGTGTTTTGCCGTCTTAGGTTGAGCCGCTGGTGCGGCGTCTGGCGATGCCGGATGCGGGGCAACGGGCTGTGCGAGCGAAAGCGCGCTGCCAGTCGTCGATACCAGGAAGAACAGCCAACCCGCTGCTGTTCGCTTTGTCACTCGTAATGCGTGATGCATGCGTGGCCTCCGTTGCGCTCCCGTGGCGGAAGCAGCCGGCATGCCCGGTCTGGTGATCGGTGGGTGCGGTGCAGTGAGCTTCGCGGCCCGCGGCGCCGGTTTGCCATGTCTTCAATGGTGGGAAAAAAGGGACGGTCGGCAGCCTCGGGGCAGTTCAGAAGTTGATCTGTATCAGCCAGCGAAGGCCAGCATCGGCGTACCGTGAAGCCTATTAGAAAGAGCCATTCAATAGGCTAAAACGGGGAAACGTCATGCTTGAACATCAACCGGACGAGGTGGTCGCCGCCACCCTTTGGGAACTGGAGTCCTCTGTGTCCGATGCGCTACCCAGAGGCGCGCTCGTCAGCTCTGCTCGTACCAATTGCGGCGGCTACGACGTCGCAGCGAGGTGGACGATGTCGACACTCCGTGGCAACCGGCAGGAATGTACGTTGGCAGTGCATTTCAGCTTGGCCGAGGCGAAGGCGTACTGCCGATTGAACCATCCGAGACGGGAAGAGATTCGCCGGCGGGTGGGCGAGTGGCTGTGCGTCCAGTTGGAGTTCCGGGGCTCGGAGCCGTGCGCAGACACAGGCTACGACTTGGCGCTCACCGTGCCCAACGCATTCTTCGTCGACGAGAGAGACGCCATCCGCGTAGGCCGTGAAGACCGGGAACACGATTTTTCGCTCCATCGGGGCGCATCACAGCCGCCATTGACGTGAGGGCCGCCGACTGGCGCTCTAAACGCCGGTTCGTTGTGCGCCGTCAACGCATGGAGTTACACAGCAGCTACCTTCGAATGGCGGCCCGTCAATGTGGGTACGCGGGAATACGGAGGCCTTATGCGCGAGCGGATCAACGAAGTCGAAAGGACTTGTCTACGTGAACTCCAAGATGCGCTCACAGAGACGCTGCCCCGTCGCGCCGTCTTGCGGCTTGAAGGGGATGAACTGGACGGAATAGATGTACACGCGTGGTGGATCGTGGAAGGCCCGCAAGGCGACAAGCAGGTCAATTCGATTTCATTCCACCTGACGGAGTTGATGTTGCAAAGCTACTTTCACCAGTCCGTCGACGCCCGTGCAAGTACATGCCGACGATTGAAGGATTGGGCGAGCTGGGCGCTCGAAGGCGCAGAAGAGACCGACGACAACGAGATGGGCTTCGATATCTGCGCGGTTGTACCCGGAGGCATTTTTCGTCCAAGCGTCGACGCACAACGGCCCTGACATCTCGGTCGCGGGGTGGGTATCCTTTTTGGGCCGGTGTTCGGGGGTGAAGCGCTGGATGACTACGTTATGCAGCGCTTCACCCACGCTGAGCGCTGTGGGGGAGCGGCACAGGCCAATCGACAGGCGATTGAGAACAGACGTTGCGGCAGACGACAATCGCCCGCAAAGCCTTGTAATACCGCGATTCTTGAGTTTTGTGCCGTTAGGCATAACGTGGCCGGCAACACAGGGGCTTAGTCTGGCTTTGCGCTAGGTCATAGGGTCATATCTCGCGCTTAAGAACACGTCGGGCATGTACGCAACGGCCTGCCCGGGCTAGGCCGATTGCAGTTGCGCCCAATACGCCCGCCAGTCTGCTACTGTTACCCATAGGGCCGCGCGGAGCTGAGTGTCGGTAAGGTCGGTGAGCGATTTCGCGTGGAACCGCCCCTCGCAAAGAGCCATTGTCGATGCTCGAAGGCCACCCCGAATACCCCACATCCGCATGATCTCCCGAATCATGCCGGTACGCGGCAAGCTTTCACCACGTGCGCAGGATAACCAGCCGTCCAGGTAAGACCGAGCCGCCCAGTACTGCTCGTGCGACAACTCGGTGTTGTCTCGCACATCCTCCAGGCCGCGCCCGTTGAGGTGGTTGCAAAGGGCCTTCCAAACCGTGCCGGCGTCTACGGCGCCTTCCTCTGCCAATTCGATCTGCAATGCGATGTGAGTGAGTTCTGCCCGCTGCTCGATGGTCATGCGTTCTCTGGCTGGTGCCGGCGGACTGGCGCAGCGTGCGCGGGCGGCCGACCCGCATAGGATGACCTGGCCGATTTGCACGTCGCCATTGCCGGCGGAAATGCTCTGCTCGATGTTCGTCTTGTTGCTCACTTACGTATCCCCCACAGCGGCGCGGGGCCGCTTGGGGAGGCTACGGTGCGGTGGCGGGGCTGTGGGTCAACGAGTGTGGCAACCCTAGCTGCGGAGCATAGTCCGCTCGTTGCCGAAGCTAAAGGCGCCTTTGTGCAATGCAACGATGATTTGCGATTGCCTCGCGCTCAAACAACGCCGGCCGCCAACTTACTCTGACTGGGAAAATGGTCGCAGGTGTGCCGGGGTGCAAGTAGGCAGTTCGTTGACATTTCTTTAACTATTAATTATCGCGCACTATTGGTTCCGTTTTGGTGTTGGCGATAATCTGAGTTCAAAAATCAGAATTTGAATCGGGGTATGCGGGTGCATACGCTGGACCTGCTGCCGAAGTGGGGGTCAGGTTTCTGTCTTCGGTGCCGCACAAATTGGCAGGTGTTGTGCGAATTAACTTAAACATCAAAATGGGTGAAACAATGTCAGTCACGCCATACACCATCTTTTGTGCAGCAAATTCGCAGTTTGCTATCGGTGTCAAAGACCGGATCGTAAATTCTCCTGTCATTTTGTGCGATACAAAATCTAATAAGGAAGAGCGTTATCAGTGGTTGATTCGGGAAGATAATACGATTGCTCTTCGAGTTGATCCTACTCTTATTCTTGATGCCGCGAAGTTGGCGGACTATCAGACGTTCTACCTTAGCGTCTACAACAGCCAGAAGATCCTTGATACACAAAAGTGGGTCTACGACGGCGACAAGCACTTCCGAAACGAAGGGAATCCGAATTTTGTCATCGACAATCAGGGCCGCGCGACCAGTAACGGAAATCCCATTATCGTTCATGCATACAATGGGTCCCCAGCGCAAGAGTGGAATCCAAAGAGTGATTTGAAACTCAAGCCGACCCGGTTTTTTTACGCGGCCAATAAACGGTTTGCCATCGGGGCCAAGCGTGCAATAGCCAACCAGCCAGTGGTTCTGCTTGACACGACGAACAACGTACCTCGCGATCTCTATGAGTGGATTCCGCAGGAGGACAATACCTTCGTTCTCAGCGCGGGAGGACAGACTTTGGCTTTGACTGCCGCTAGCGTTGCGCAACAACAGAGTATGTATTTGAGCGTCTATGACTCTAACAACGTGACGGCCGGTCAGCAATGGATCTATGACGATAACGGCTACATCCGAAATGTTCAGGACCCGACCTTCGTTATCGACAACAAGGGCAGCAGCCAGACCGACGGAAACACCATTTGGGTCTACAAGTTCAATGGGTCGGACGCGGAGCAATGGGTGCCGACGACTGATCTGAGCTTGGAGAAGAGCACGTAGGACGGGTAAACGCAGGCTACCTGGTCTGTATTTCCCCCACTACTTGGTGGTTCAGTTTCTCTTCTGGCTGCCGAAGGTGGAAGTACGCAGATAGCTCAACGGTCCCTACTATTGCGTGCTCTGCGTTTTCCGGCGCCTCTCCCGGGGGAGGGGCGCCAGCGCCCGAGTGTGCAGGGGCGCTTTTTTTCCCGGGGCAGGCTTCGGCGAGTGGAGGAAGTTTAAGTGCGGCCTTTGCGCGCCTTAAAGTACCCATAGCCGGTTGCGTATGGGGACTCAAATATTGCGCGAGCGCACAACGTCACGCGCCTGGGGCAGGCAATCGACAGATGCCCGCGCCGCAGTCAGTGAGAACTCTAAAACGTGACGAAAATGACGGCGGGGTCGCCGCTGCCGAGGTAGGTGGGTGCAAGGCAGTTTTGCCCATCGCACGTGGCGGATTGCACCGGGCCCTGCACCTGCGTCTGCCACTGGTCTCCTTTCCGCTGGCGCTCAAACTGGATCTTGCCACCCGAGCTCATCTCCCATGCGACTACTTTCGGGAAGTTCTGGCAGCCCGACTCGTTCGAATTGCTGTCATATATCTCGAAATCCCCTTGTTGGCCAGCTTTGACGAGGTATGTCGGCGGTCCTGAGTCATGCATACATTGGCTGAATTGCCGCGTGAGAGTGATATCTTTCCCGGTCATGTTGCCGAAATTCATTGTGTAACCTTCCCATTTCTCAGATGGTGACCGGACCCTTTTCGATTGTGCAGATAGGGGAAGGCTCGTTGAGCCAAGGGCGGCGCAGAGAGTGAGCACGGCAAACCTCAGTAGACGAAGTTTCATGGCTTCAAATTCCAGGTTTATGTCCAATCGAAAATGGCCTGTGCGATCTCGTTCGGCACAGGACTAAATGCAGTCGAGCTTGGCTAAGTCTAAGAACCCATTGATGCTGATTCTCATGAATTTTCCTTTGCTCTGATCTTCTCTGTCGTAATAAGGCCTACGCGTACCGAAGCTGGTTACGCCGAAGCTGTCATCGCTATTTTTCGAACTTGTCTGGCTGAATCTCCAGCTCAAGCGCCGTCGTAAAGCCACCGTCATTCAGACTGTGGACAACACGGCCTACCGACCACCCCGTCCCGTCAATCTGCGGCTTCCACCCGCTCACCTTCGCGTGTAGCGACGGAAACAACTCAGAGCGCCCGCGCGCCAGCGTGATGCTGAACGTCGCCACGCCGCGCTGGATCTTCTGCCACTCGGCCCGCGCCGCCCGCTCCGCGTTAGACGGTGACGCGCACGTGTGCCGCAGCACCTTCACGTTGTCAGGGTTCGGGTTGGTCTGCACCGTCTGCAGCTTCTTCCTTTCCCTTTGGTGGTGCGCTGCTCCTTCGTGGTCACGGCGTTGGATGCGTCAATGACCACCTCGCCGCGCACGCCGGCGCGTGTGTTCTGGTAGTGCGCCTTTACGCCGTTGTAGTTCTCCCGATCGGCACGCTGAACGTGTGCGTATCACCCGACGCGCGCGTGATGCTGACGGTGGGCAGCGGCGGGCCTGACCGGCTGGTCGGCTCGCCGGCGGGAATGAAGAGCAGCGTGCCGTTCTTGACGGTGGCAATGGCGTCGAACTCCTTCGCCAGGCGCGAGAGAAGGTTCGCATCTGACTCGCCGGTTTGGTCGACGTGAGCAATGACCTGGCCGGTCAGCTTCTTGCTCACGAGCCAGGTGAACTTGTTGCGTAGCGCGATGGCCTGGACGACTTCAGCGACGGTCTTGCCGGCGTAGGAATCTTCGCGGCGGGTGGTGAGGCCGCCGTCCATGTCGGCGCTGCGGGCGCGGATGACCAGGCGATCCGGCGGGCCGGCGTGCTCCAACTCGTCCACCTTGTAGGTGCCTTTGTCGACCAGGCCAGCGCCTTCCCAGCCGAGCGAGAGCGACAGGCGTGCCCCTTTCTCAGGCAGGTCGAGCTTGCCGTCGCTGTCGTCGAGCTCGATGTCGAGCTGGTCTGCCTCGAAGCCGGTGTTGTCGGTGAGCGTGAGCTGTTTCTATTGTGCCGTGCGCTTCGATGCGTTGGAGTGCATGCAGGATTTTCGGCGGCTCGATCTGGGCAATCGGGCGTTTGCCAATGATCGGGAAAACGAAGCGTTCGAGCCTGCTGAGAATGTTCTCTGCGTGCTTCTCGTTCCAGGTCGGCAAAAATTTGAGATGCCACTCACGTGCGACTGCCTCAAACGTATTTTGGGCAGCGCTGCGCCCCATGATTTTGATGGTTTTGCGCGCAAGCGCGGGATTGATGCCCGCTGAGATTTGCTTGCGCAGCGTCCAGCTTTTCTCGCGCGCGTCACGCAGGCCGACGTCTGGGTAGACGCCGATCGACACGCGCTTTCCTTTCTCGCCGATCCGATATTTGAGATGCCGCCACTTGCCGCCAGAGGGCGACACTTCGAGGTAGAGGCCGTTGCCATCGAACGGGCGTTGCAGCTTGTCGGTGGGCCTGGCGCTTCGAGTTGCGATATCAGTTAGTGACATTTGGGGGCAACTCATTTTGGGGGACCAAAGTTGCCCCCAATGTTGCCCCCAGAATTGTCGCGCTGCCAACGAATGGCAATGGACGACAGCAGGCGAAAATCGCCCGCAAAGCTTGGTAATGCCGCGATTCTTGAGTTTTTGTGCCGTTAGGCATAACTTGGCCGGCGAATAAAGCATAACGTGGCCGGCATCACAGGGGCTGAGCCTAGCTTGATGCTAGGCCATAAAGCGTAACTTGGCCCAACGGGGCGAAATAAGGCATAACGTGTCCAAATGGATTTCTTCCCGCCGAGGCGCGCGCAATGCGGGTCGTGGGAGGTCATAGCAACCGAGGTCTCCGAGTTGGGCGTTCGTCATTGGACCGTCTACGTACGGATCATGAAGACGCATGCTGCTGTTCCGCTCAGGCGGAATAGCACATGGGCCACGTGCGCAGGCCTGAAATCTGTGCGCCCAATCGAGCTGTGCACGACCCCCGACCCCTTCTGTTGAACTAATCTTCGGTTCGTAGATAGGTGTCGAATGGTTTGCTTCTGCATTGTCTAATAGAGTATGACGCTGTCTATTAGACAGCAGGTGCACAAGTGACCAACCCCTTAGTTCAGCAGACCTTTCCTTCATGGGCTCCGCCCCCACCCTTCGGCTAGCCTATCAAGTTCAACGGCGAAGCCTTCGTAGACCCTGAGTCCGCTCGAAGGACAATTTTCTGTGCACGTGCGGCGTCAAAGCTGTCGCCGCCGGAGCGTGAATATCGCCTCGATTCAGAGCGAATGGTGAAGCACGCCAACACGATCATGCGGGAGGTGACTGGGGATCGCACCGTATGCAGGGAAAATCCATAGGGCACTGCGCGGATTGCGAGCTGCCGCAGGAGGCAGGCACGGTGCGCGAGGCATGTGCTGTTCAACAGGAGTTTGATGAAGTTCGCACCTTGCTCGGTCGCGCAATCATGCGTAATGATTAAATTTCTTTGAGATTGCGTGTCGTAGTGGGGTTGTTAGAATCGCGTGCCTTTTTCATCCACTCCAAGTTCACGCATTCGCGCATGCCCATCCTGAAATTCATCAAACGCTTTGCGGTTCTAGCGATACTCATCTCGGCAGTTCTGGCGACTTCTGGGTGCACGGCGGTCATTGGAGCATCGCTCAGATACGCGACGGCCACGACGGCATCGACGGAAACGTATGTTGTGGATGGTGAGCCGGCTGCTGTCCTGTCGCAACTCAATGGCTTGATGAGGGGCGGGGATAAAGTCACTCAGTTGAATTCAAATATGATGGTGGCGAACATCAATGAGGAAACGTATCGCTACACCATGTCCGTCTCACCGTCTCAATCGCAACCCGGAAAGTCGCAGTTGCAACTGAAAGTGGAGTTGACTGGCGACTGGGAGGGGCGTGGCTGGCACTCATGCAAGGACGAATCGCAAGCGTTTATGAAGCGGTACTCCGAGAAGGCCGGCTCTGCGGTAGCGCTTACATCCAGTAGGTAATCTCGGGCGGCCGCTTGACCTCTCTGGGCAGGAATGACCGGTGCAGTGTTCGGCGATGCCAGCGAGTTGACCGCCACAGAGAGTATTCTGGAAATGAGCCTCCACGAGATAAGTCCGTACAAGTGGCCCGCTGAGCAGTCACAAAATTGCTAGCTTCCTTTGCGTTGTCGTCCCTGAGTTTCCTACTTGCCAAACGGCAGGAGCTTTTGATGGCTCGCCCATGCCGTCTTGGCAGTCGGCATTACTGCGTAAAGATATCCTGGCCGTGAGCGCGGCGACACAGGCTCCGCCGAAAACACCACGCAAGCACAACAACGAGGTCAGGCTGTGGTTTCTCTGTCGAGGGAGATTGTCGGCGAATGACCGCCCACCCAACTCCAGAAGGGTGTATCAGCGTCTAAAACATGGCATTGCTCGCGTTAAACTCCGTACGCCTTGCGCCACGCATTAGTTGCGCGCACGGGCACCCGGAAATTGTTGCGATTTGATAATGTGGGCGCACCTGGCCGACTCTAGAAATCCCGCTATAAGCGCATTGACCGGGAGGCAGGGGGCTCTGTCCAACGGGGCAGAGATACAAAACAACAATTAAGAGTCTCAACGATGATATTCAAAGGTCGAGTTGCGCGAGCCGTCACGTGGTTCGTGGGTATTGCCATTGCCTGTGCCGGATTGAGCGGATGTGGTGGGGGTGATAGTGCTGGTGCGAGCAATGATTGCAGCGGTGGTAAAAACGTCTACACGAACTTAACTTTCGTTAATGCTTCGTTGGCGTTGTACGTCGGGAAATCCATCACACCACAGACGCCCAGCACGCCTGGTGTTCCTGCGTCGTGTATGGGCTCTACGAACTATTCCTTGGCATCCGGCCAGATGCCGCCGGGTCTTACCCTGAACTCCAAAACCGGAGCTATCACCGGCACCCCAACGCAGACCGGAATCTACTCGTACCAAGTTCGGTTGACGCTGGATGGCTTTACTGGGTCGGTTTCGAACGGCGTCTCTGTCGACGTCGCAGATACTGGCTTGTTCTCTGTCGCGGCATGGAAGACCGCAAACTCCAATCTGCCCATGACGGACGACTTCCGGCTCGACGCGCTCGGAAGTCAGCTTGTGTCCCTGGTTGCAGGGTTCTATTCGCACACGATGGACACATACGTCTCTTCTGATGCTGGAAAAACCTGGGGCATCCAGAGCATCGCTGGACCACTGCCGTTCACCAAGGGATTCTCGACCACGTCGGATGGAACCTCGCTCTATTACTCCGCAGGGGCGACCACCGCCGGAGCGTTCCCTGGCGGCGTTTGGAAGTTTGACGGGACAACGTGGACGCAGCGCACCGCTACCGGATTTCCGGCTCGCAAGCATCATGCTCTGGTCAAACTCAATGGCATTCTGTATGCCATCGGCGGCATTTCATCGGCTGGTACATATCTCGGCGATGTTTGGCAGTCCACAGATGACGGCGCGACCTGGACATACCTCAGCACCCCCTTCGCTGGCAGAGCGGATGTCTGCGCTGTGGCTTTCCAGGGTCAACTGGTTGTGGCTGGTGGCGCGGGAGCGAATACTGCCTATGTCGACGTTTGGGCGTCTGCTGACGGCATATCGTGGCAGCGCCAGCAGGTTGCGCCAGCCAACAGTCCGTTCTTTGCGGGCGTCGTTGGCCCGCAATGCGGTGTCGCTAACGGCCGGCTCTATGCCACGCAAGACTTCAGTGTGGTGTCCTCTGCAGACCTGAAGACATGGAACTTTGAGCCTTTCATGATGACATCAAATCGAGTTCCTGGAATGGCGGTGCTGAACGGCGCACTCTATTTTGCGAATGGCACAGGCACATCGATGCGAACGTTGGTAACGTCGGCGCCGTAGCACGGCTCTCGGCGGCATGGCGAGGTTGAGAGCATCGGTGCAAAGACGGCGCGTTCCCTCGCCATAGCGGTCTGCAGCTATTTGGGCTGCAGACCGAACCAGTCAAACAAATTCAGGGTTGAAGAGAGGTGGCATGCTCGTTCGCGTGCGGCGGTTGCCGCCCGACTGGAAGACTGAGATTTGCAGCGGATACGAGCAGCTTCAGTTATCAATATTTGCATCAACTGTAAGTGAATCCGTTTAGGTGGATTGACACCTTGCTGTAAACCATCCTGGCTGGAAAGGCATTGCTTGTCGCGTGCCGCTGTGCTTGGCGATGGTGGCGGCCATCCTCGTGTTTTTCGTCAATTCTGTGCCGTTCATTGTCCGCGCGTCGACGAGCATGTTCGGCATTGTGTTGTGTATGGGCTAACGCTCAGGGGCCATCGGCTTTAACTGCAAGCATGCGAGAGACGAGATGAAGTTTGAGCACATCGAACCGGACGGAAATTACCAGCAAGCAATTGCGGCGTTTAGGTCTTCGACCCATTCCACATCGTCGTGCCGGCTTGTGCACTACGCGGGTGTCGATAAGCCGAACGCTAAGGACGTTGATGCCAGAGAGGTTGAAGCTGAGATTGCTGCCTGCGTCGCTGAAGGGTTCTACGTCGACTGTCTATTTGAAGGCAACCGACTGTTCATCTTGGTACAAGAGCCCGGCTGCCCGATTCCCTCTTGGGGGCAGGTCAAGGCTGAAGATGCCATCGTGGACGTTGAAGCGCTTTTGGAGGCAGCCCGCCGGCGAGGCTCGCTTTGACCCAATTCGGCCAGAAGCCGACGTTGCCTATCATGTGCACCTTCATCTTCGACAGTTGACAACATGAACAACGAGAAGACCCGCTTAGTGCGACTATGAATCCAAGAACCGTTCACGAACTGATGCGTAAGCATTTTGAACCGCCCCGGGATTTGAGGAGGCTCCAACTCTTGAGAGAATGGAGCCATGAACAAGACGAACAAATTCTCACCCGAGGTGCGCGAGCGCGCGGTGCGCATGGTGCAAGAGCACCGAGGCGAGTA
>Ga0207679_10000228_pt1 | contig 43873 bp, 39 predicted proteins | sample KBSC73metaG_FD_184320 | JGI IMG/M metagenome (GOLD analysis project Ga0207679, IMG submission 184320) | Corn rhizosphere microbial communities from Kellogg Biological Station, Michigan, USA - KBS C7-3 metaG (SPAdes) (version 2) | ecosystem: Host-associated > Plants > Roots > Rhizosphere > Soil ... | reverse complement strand
CGGGCAAAGCGATGGGTGTCGGTCTCGAGGAACGGAGCGCAGCGGACGCTCGGATCCGCCTGGCAGTTCGGGCGGGGGAACCGGACGCGGCGCTGCGGATGCTGATGGACGCGTACGGCACGCAGCTCTTCGCGGTCTGCTCCCGATTCATCCCCGACCGGGCACTCGCCGAGGACGTTCACCAGACCTGTTTCGTCCAGGCCTACCAGTCCCTCCAGCGGGTGCTGGAGCGCGAGTCCATCGCCGCCTGGCTGATGGCGATCGCGAGGAATCGCTGCCTCGATGCCCTGAAGATCCATCGCCGGCGCCGCCGCTGGCAGATCCTCCATGGCACCTTGCCCGAGGTGGGCGATGCCCGCTCCACCGCGGAGGACGACGTTCACCGCGCCTCGCTGGGCCAGAGGCTGCGCCGCGCGCTCGACGTGCTGTCCACCGAGGCCAGGCGCGCCGTCGAGCTCCGGTACGGCGAGATGCTCTCCTATGAAGAGATGGCCCAGCTCTGCGGGGCGCGTCCCGGCACCCTCCAGATGCGTGTCACCCGCGCCATGCCGACCCTCCGTCGCTCGCTGGAGGCCCAGGGCATCACCGGCTTCTGAGGGTCCGCCTGGGGCGTGCCCGATCCTGCTGCTCGCTACTTCAGGACCGCCTTGAGGAACCGCCGCGTGGCCTCGTTCGCGTCCTTCGCGGCGGGCGGGTTGTAGCGGCCCCCGCTCGGATTGGCGAACGCGTGGTCGGCATCGTAGCTGCGGAACTCGTGCTTGATGCCCGCGTCCTTGAGGGCGAGATCGAACGCCGCGACCTTCTCCGGGGTGATCCACCCATCCCGCTTGGCCCAGATGCCGAGCACCGGTCCCTTCAGCGTCCGCAGCAGATTCACGTCGGTCACCGGGAGCCCGTAGTAGATGACGGTGGCTCCCACCTTGCCCCCGCTGGCCAGCGACGCGTTCAGGCTCTGCCCGCCGCCCATGCACCAGCCGAGGGTGGCGATCTTCTTGCCCGGGAGGGCCCGCGCGAGCCACTCGACTCCGGCGACCTCGACCTCGGTGGAAAGCTTCTGGTCCAGCGCGGACATGAGCTTCTGCGCCTCCTCGGCCGTGGTGGCCACCGAGCCACCGAAGAGGTCCACCGCCAGCACCAGGTATCCCTGCCCCGCGTACCGGTCCGCCTCTGCCTTCACCCAGTCGACCAGACCCCACCACTCGTGAACGACGAGCAGGCCGCCGCGGGGGACACCCTTCGGTCGTGCGACGTAGGCGGTGCTGGTCCGTCCATCCGGCAAGCCGATCTCGACCGATTTTCCTTTCGGCACGGGCGCGCGGGAATCGACCGGATGCTTCTGGTGAGCGGGAATCGCCGCGCCCGCGTCGCTCGCCGTCTCCGCCGGGGGCGCCTCGGCGTGCGGGCCGGCGTCGTGCGCCTGCGGCTCTGCGGCGACGGCCACGCAGCCGACGAGCACCGAGAGCAGCTGGACTGCGCGGAACGACACTGTCCTACCTCCTTCGCGCGCGGAAGTGGCCGAACTTCCTAGCACTCTCCGAAGCGACGCACGAGCACAGGTGAGTTGCCGGAAGGCCGGGGGCGATACCATCTTTCGGCCGGCGCCCCACGGAAGCTCCCATGTCCTTCGTCCTGGTCGTCGATGACGACGCGAGCCATCGCACGCTGATCTGCGATCTCCTCGAGGAGATGGGCTATCGCACACGCGGCGCGGGAAACGGCCGCGAGGCGCTGGATGTGCTCGAGGAGGAGATGCCCCAGGCGGTGCTGCTCGATCTCCGCATGCCGGTGATGAGCGGCTGGGGGCTGCTCGAGGCGCTCAAGAAGCTCCCCCGCGCCAGCGGCCTCCCGATCATCATCATCTCCGCCTACGGCTTCGAGTGGGAGGCCGAGCTGGTCGGCGCGAGCGGGTACGTCAGCAAGCCCGTCGACCTGGACCGGGTTCGCGACACGGTCACTCGCATCCTCGGGCCGCCCCCCGAGCTGCAGGTGCTTCACTAGGGCTGCTCGTTGAGAGGCTCACCCGCGCCTCCCGGCGTCGGCCGGTCGACCTAACGCCGAAACCACTTGGATCGATCCGTCCCTCGCTCGCGATCATCCGGTCGATCCACGTGGTCTCGGCCTTAGTGCGCCTTCCCGGCGCCGTGGCCCTCACCGCCGCCTTCCGCCGGCGTCTCGAGGGCCATGTTCCAGGGCTCCACCGGCAGGTTCGGCCCGGAGGTCCAGCCGTTCATCCCCCATCCGGTCCGGGGCGCGACGGTCTCACCGAAGATCCAGACCTCGCGCGTACCCAGCAGCGTCAGCGGAGGCTGGACCTGCGTGGTCAACGGTGAGCTCTCACCCTGCACCGTGCCAGGGATGACCGTGTTCGGGTCGCGGGGGCGCCGCGCCAGGCCTTCCGAGGTGCTGACGAACGCCACACCCCAGCGAAGGCCAGTGCCGAGGCTGGTGGTGTCCGGCTTCTCGGCGAGCGGCCCGTGCTCGTGGGAGCAGCCCACCGCGGAGGCGGCCAGCGCGAGCACGCCGGCAAGAGCCAGGGAACGGGAGAGAAGGGTCATACGGCCGGGGGCCTTAGCACAAACGGCCACGGCCGGGACGTCCGACCGTGGCCGTGAAGCTGAGCTGAATGCCAGGGGCCGCGGCTTGCCGCGGTTCGGGGCTCAGCGGCCGCTGCTGCCGCTGGTGCTGTCCGGCGTGGTGCTCGAGCCGGTGGTCCCGCCCATGGAGCCGCTTCCGGACCCAGCGCTGCCGCTGGGGGGAGGAAGGGCCCCCGAGCTGGTGCTGCCAGCCGGGTCGGAGGACGTGGTGCTGCTGGAGGTGCTCTTCTTCTCCTTCTTAGTGGTGGTGGTCGAGCTGTCACCCGACCCGCCGTAGGTGCTGCTCTCCGTGCTGCTGCTGCTGGAGCTGCTGTCATGGGAGCGCTGGGTCTTCCCGGTGGTGTCGCTCGAGCCGGTGGTGCCCGAGCCGCCCGAGCCACTGCCCGTCGTGCCGGAGCCGTAGGACGAGCCCGAGCCGGTCGAGCCGCTGCCGGTGGCGGACCCGGTATCGCTCGAGCCGGTGCCCGCCGAGCCGGAGCCGCCGTAGGTCGACCCGCTGCCGGCGCTCCCGCTGCCGGCGGAGGTCGAGCCGCTGCCGGCGCTCCCACTGCCGCCGTACGTGGAGCCCGAACCGGATCCGGTCGTGCTGCCGGAGCCCGTCGTCTGATCAGGCGTGGAGCCCGTGCTCCCCGTCGTCCCGGTGCTGCCGGAAGACTGGGCGAACGCGAAAGGCGCCGCCCCGAGCATTCCGATGAGGACCATCTTCTTCATGAAGTTCATTGCTGATTCTCTCCAGATGGCGACCCACGGTGAGGCGGGCCGTCCGAGGTTTGCGAGAGGGTTGGGACGGGCGGCGGTCACCACCACTGAACCGCGGGACAGAGCTTGCAGCGCGCCAGGTGCGCTCGGAGGGCAGGCCGTCGACCCTCCAAGATTTCCCGCCTTCGAGGCAGACTCGATCCACCTCCGTGCGCGTTTTCCATTCGGATCACCACGTCGTTCCACTTCCGCCGGGCCACCGCTTCCCCATGGGCAAGTACCGGTTGCTCCGCGAGGCGCTGCTCGCCTCGGGCGTTCTCCGGGCGAACGACCTCGTCCGCGCCGAACCGGTGGAGGTACAGGCGCTCCTGCTCGTGCACACGCCGCGGTGGGTCCGGGCCGTGCTGGAGGACCGCCTGACCGAGAGCGAGGAGCGTCGCCTCGGCTTCCCGTGGAGCCCGGAGCTGGTGATGCGGTCACGGGCGTCGGTGGGCGGGACCTGTGCGGCCGCGGCACGGGCGCTGAGCGAGGGCATCGGCGGAAACCTCGCCGGGGGCACGCATCACGCGTTTCCCGACCACGGCGAGGGCTACTGCGTCTTCAACGACATCGCGGTGAGCATCCGGATGCTCCAGGCCGAGGGAACCGTCCGCCGCGCGCTGGTGGTGGACCTGGACGTGCACCAGGGGAACGGGACCGCCGCGGTGTTCGAGGAGGACCCCGACGTCTTCACCTTCAGCATGCACGGGGAGCGCAACTTCCCCTTCCGCAAGCAGCGGTCGAGCCTGGACATCGGCCTGCCCGACGGGGTGGGAGACGACGTCTACCTGGACGTGCTGGCCCGGCACCTGCCCCCGGTGCTGGAGGCGGCCCGACCTGACATCGTTTACTACCAGGCCGGTGTCGACCCGCTGGCCGAGGACACCCTGGGACGCCTCTCGCTGACCCACTCCGGCCTCGTGGCGCGCGACATCTTCGTGCTCGAGGCGGCGCGGCGATCCGGCATTCCGCTGGTAGTCACTCTGGGGGGCGGGTACTCCCGACCGCTCGAGGCGACGGTACGTGCGCACATCGGCACCTATCGCGCCGCTCGAACGGTGTGGGGATAATTCTTCGCCCGTCCAGTCTCGCGATGCCTGATCTCACTCCGGAGGTTCTGGCGACCCTCCACGACGAGAGTCCCGAGCCCGTCTTCGTCTTCGCTCCCGTCCGGGACGCCGGGCGGGTGGTGGACTTCCGGTACCTGTACGCCAACCCCGCTGCCGCGCGCATCGTCGGCACGTCGCCGGCGGTGAGGTTCGCGGACAGCCTTCGCGCCGCGGCGCCCGACCTGGAGCGGTCGGGACTGCTCGCCAGCTACTGCCGGACCATGGAGACGGGCGAGCCCACCGACCGCCGCATCCAGTACGACTCCGGCTCGCGCAAGAGCTGGTTCCGGGTCAGCGCCAGCCGGGCCGGGGCCGCGCTGGTCGTTCACTTCTGGGACGTCACCAGCGAGACCGAGACCCGCGCCGCTCTCCGGCAGACGGAGGCCGACCGCGACCGGACTGAGCTCCGTCGCGCCGAGCTCGAGTCGCTCCTGGCCCAGGTGCCCGCGGAGATGGCCTACCTGCGCGGGCCCGAGCTGGTCTACGAGTTCGTCAACGACCGTCACCGGGCACGCCATCCGGGCCGCGAGTTCCTGGGCCGACCGCTCGCAGAGGTGCTCCCCTCCTGGCGTGACGACCCGCTGGTCCTGGCGAAGCGCGAGGTGTTCCGGAGCGGAGTTCCCTACCGCGACCAGGAGCATCCGCTGCTCGTCGAGACTCCGGGCGGCTCGGAGCGCCGGTGGTTCGACCTGGCCTTCCTTCCGGTCCGGGGCTTCGACGGCGCCGTGGAGGGCGTGCTCTCCTTCGCCACCGACGTCACCGAGCAGGTCTCCGCACGCGCGCGCAGCGAGGCGCTCGCCCGCGAGCGAATGGCGCTGGCCGACGAGCTGGACGCCGAGCGCCGCCGCCTGGAGGTGGGCGAGGAGCGTTTCCGCTCCATCGTCGAGACCCACGCGGACATCGTCTGGGTGTCGGACTGGAACGGGCACATGCGCCACGCCGTGCCGGGCTGGTGCGCGCTGACCGGGCAGACGCCCGGGGAGATGCTGGGCCTCGGCTGGGTGGACGCCATCCATCCCGACGACCTCGCCCGCGCCGCGCAGGTCTGGTCCGATGCCATCGGCCAGCGGCGACGCTTCGAGACCGAGTTCCGCGTCCGCAAGGCCTCCGGCGGGTGGGCCACCGTGGCCTCGCGGGGCATCCCGCTGCTCCGGGCGGACGGATGCATCCGTGAGTGGGTGGGCACGACCATCGACGTCACCACTCGCCACCGGGAGGAAGAGGCGCTGCGCATCCTCTCCGGCGGAGCAGCCGAGCTCTCCAACACCCTGGACTACCAGGCCACTCTCCGTGCCGTGGGGGAGATGGCCATCCCCACCTTTGCCGACGTCTGCATCGTCGACCTGCTCGACGAGTCGGGCCGTTTCAAGCGCGTCATGGTGGCGGGCCGGGTGGAGGACGACATCCTCGAGAGCTTCCGCCGGCTCTCCGCACGCACCGACTCCGACTCCCCCTCGATGGAGGCGCTGCGCACCCGCCGTTCCGTCCTCCGCGAGCGTCTGCCCTCGGCGGTGAAGCTGGAGATGGCGGGTCAGACCGAGCTGCTCCGCCTCTTCGACCGGATCAGTCCCACCTCCCTGGTGTGCGCGCCGCTCTCCGCGAGAGGCCGGACCCTGGGGGTCATCAGCTTCCTGACCGTGCGGAGCGGGCGCCGGTTCGAGCGGCTCGATCTGGCCCTGGTGGAGGAGCTGGCGCGCCGAGCCGCGCTGGCGATGGACAACGCGGTGCTCTACCAGCGCGCGGAGGAGGCCAGCCGGGCCAAGGACGAGTTCCTGGCCACGGTCAGCCACGAGCTCCGGACGCCGCTGGCCTCCATCCTGGGGTGGAGCCGGCTGCTCCGGCGCGGAGGCCTCTCGCCGGAGAAGCAGGCCCGGGCGCTGGAGACGCTGGAGCGCAACGCTCGGGCGCAGACGCGGCTGGTGGAGGACCTGCTCGACGTCAGCCGGATCGTCTCCGGCAAGACCCGGCTGAACGTCGAGGCCGCGGACCTGGGCCGAATCGTCGAGTCAGCGGTGGACTCGCTTCGACCGAGCGCAGACGCCCGCGGCGTGAAGCTAGAGGTCGCAGTCCAGCCCTGCACGCTGGCCGGCGACCCGGAGCGCCTCCACCAGGTGCTCTGGAACCTCCTGTCCAACGCGGTGAAGTTCACACCGCGAGGCGGACGGGTTGCGGTCTCGCTCGAGGAGCGCGAGCGAATCGCCACCCTCACCGTGAGCGACGACGGTCAGGGGATCCGTCCGGATTTCCTCCCCCACGTCTTCGAGCGCTTCCGCCAGGCCGACGCCACCGCCACCCGCGCCCACGGCGGCCTCGGCCTGGGGCTGGCGATCGTGCGCCACCTGGTCGAGCTCCACGGGGGAACGGTTTCCGCCAGCAGCGAGGGCGAGGGCCGGGGCTCCGCCTTCACCGTGCAGCTCCCGCTGGGCGCGGCGGTGCCGCTCGAGCGATCGCCGGCCGAGGCGCTGCCCCGGCCGGGAACGAGCCTCGCCGGACTTCGTCTGGTGGTGGTGGACGACGAGCCGGACACCCGGGAGATGGTGGCCTCCACCCTGGAGGCGCACGGCGCCGAGGTCGTGTCCCTCGCCGACGCCGCCGAGGTGCTGCGCTGGTTCGCCTCGAACCAGGCGGACCTGCTCGTCTCGGACATCGCCATGCCCCGGATGGATGGCTGCGCCATGATTCGCGAGCTCCGGCGGAGCGGACTCGGAACCTCGAGCGGCATCCCCGCCGTGGCGCTCACCGCGTACGCCCGGCCGGAGGACCGGCGGCACGCCCTGGAGGCCGGGTTCCAGGATTACTTGACGAAACCAGTGGAGCCGGAAGAGCTCGTCGCGCGGGTCGCCGCCCTGGCGAGGCCTCGCGTCGCGGCCTGAGTCGCGCCTGGCCGTCCGGAAGTCCGGTCCGGGTGGCTCGGGGGGGCGGCAGTCGGCGTTCAAGGCCGCGGGACCACAGCGGTCTGCGCCGGAGAGCCCCGGGGCATGGGGGCCGGGGCCGCGGCGCTCGGCTGCCGGGAGGGGGATCCCGTCAGCACGCTGCAATACCATTCTCCCCGGGCACCCCCCTCGTGGAGACGTTCGTGTTCACCAGCGACCCTGCCCCGCCGGACGCCGGGGCGACGCGCTCCTCCGCGCTGTGGAGAGCGCTGCTCGAGGCCACCGCCGATGCCGTGCTGGTCGTGGGCGCCCGCGGTCCAGTCCTGGTCACCAATCCGGCCTTCAATCGACTCTTCGGGCTGCAGGGACATCGCGCCATCCCGGAGGGTCTCTCGTTCCGCGAGCTGTGTGAACGGCTGGGGGAGTCCTTCGCCGATACCCCGCAGTTCCTGGCCCGCGCCGCCGAGCTCCATGGTCAGGAGGGGGCGGTCGCCGGCGAGTGGTGGACGATGACCGACGGGCGGATCCTCGAAGCGGACGTGCTCCCCGTGGTCGTCGAGGGGCGCCGCATCGAGCAGCTCTGGCTGTGGCGCGACGTCACCGAGCGTGCCCGGCTCCGCGGCCACCCCCACGCCCCCGAGGCGAATCTCTCGTACCTGGACGAGCTGACCGGCCTTTACAACCGGCGAGGCTTCCTCCACTTCGCACGGGCGCAGTTCGACGCCGCGGCTCTCGCTCGACGGCCGATGCTCCTCATCTTCGTGGACCTCGACGAGCTGAAGGAGATCAACGATCGACTGGGCCACGCCGCGGGAGACCAGGCGCTGGTGGACACCGGGACCGTGCTCAAGTCCACCTTCCGCGAGCGGGACATCGTGGCCCGGCTCGGAGGCGACGAGTTCGTGGTGCTGGTGACCGACTCCTCGGCAGTGCGGGAGGCGGACCTCCTCGCCCGTCTCGCCGGCCGGCTCGACGCGCTGAACGCCCGCGGCGGGCGCGAGTTCCAGCTCGCCTTCAGCATCGGGGTGGCGCCGTTCGATCCCGGCTCGCCCGACCCGCTGGAAGAGCTGCTCTCCGAGGCCGACAGCCGGATGTACCTGGACAAGCGCCGGCGCAAGGACGCGGCGGCTCACTGAAGGCGGAACCGCCGTCGCCCCTCCGGGCGCTCCTGCAAAGCATGCATTTGCAGGGCGAAGACGCGCCGGGTGACCGTCAGCTCTTCGCCAGCTGCCGGAGCACGAACAGCAGGATGCCGCCGTTCCGGTAGTAGTCGAGCTCGTTCGGCGTGTCGATCCGACAGGTGACGGTGAACTCCTTCGTCCCCTGCTCCCCGCTGGCCTTCACCGTCAGCCGCTTGCCGGGACCGAGCCCGTCGGCAATGCCGCCGATCTCGAACGTCTCCTTGCCGGTGAGCCCCAGCGTCGAGGCATCCACGCCAGCATCCAGCTGGAGCGGCAGGACGCCCATCCCCACCAGGTTGCTGCGGTGGATGCGCTCGAAGCTCTTGGCGATGACCGCCCGGATGCCGAGGAGCAGGGTGCCCTTGGCGGCCCAGTCGCGTGAGCTGCCCGTGCCGTACTCGGCCCCGGCGATGACGATCAGCGGCGTCTTCTCCGCCGCGTACTTCATCGCCCCGTCGTAGATGCTCATCCGTTCGCGGGTTGGATGGTGGACCGTCACCCCGCCCTCGACCCCGGGCACCAGGAGGTTCCGGAGCCGGATGTTGGCGAACGTCCCGCGCACCATGACCTCGTGGTTGCCACGGCGGCTGCCGTAGGAGTTGAAGTCCTTCGGCTCCACGCCGTGTTCCATGAGGTAGCGGGCCGCGGGGCTGTTCTTGGCGATGCTCCCCGCCGGGCTGATGTGGTCGGTGGTGACGGAGTCACCGAGGAGAGCCAGCACCCGGGCGCCCTGGATGTTCTGCACCGGCGCCGGCTCCTTCGGCACGTCCTCGAAGAAGGGCGGCCTCCGGACGTAGGTGCTCTTGTCGTCCCAGGCGAAGGTGTTCGAGCTCGGGACCTGGAGCTGCCGCCAGCGCTCGTCGCCCTCCATCGCGTGGGCGTACTGGTTGCGGAACTGCTCCGGCTTCACGTGCGCGGCGATGGCCTCGCGGATCTCCTTGTCCGAGGGCCAGATGTCCTTCAGGTAGACCGGATTCCCGTTCCGGTCGACGCTCAGGGGCTGGGTGTTCAGGTCGACGTCCATCTCCCCGGCGATGGCGTAGGCCACCACCAGAGGGGGGCTGGCGAGGAAGTTCATCCGCACGAAGGGATTGATCCGCCCTTCGAAGTTCCGGTTGCCCGAGAGCACCGCCGCCACCACCAGGTCGTGTTCGGTGACCGCGTTGGAGATGTGCTCCGGAAGCGGCCCGGAGTTGCCGATGCAGGTGGTGCAGCCGTAGCCGACCAGGTGAAAGCCCAGGGCCTCCAGGTACGGCATCAGGCCCGCCGAGCGGAGGTAGTCCATCACCACCTTGCTGCCCGGGGCGAGCGAGGTCTTCACCCACGGCTTGGTCCCCAGCCCACGTTCCACCGCCCGCTTCGCCAGGAGCCCCGCGGCGAGGAGCACCGCGGGGTTGCTGGTGTTGGTGCAGGAGGTGATGGCGGCAATCACCACCGCGCCGTGCTGCAAGCGGTAGCTCAGTGTGCCCTGGTTCACCACCGCGCTCGCCGACAGACGCGAGGCTCCGCTGGCCGCCTTCGGCGTCTTGGTCTGTCCGGCGGTGGGCGCGGCATCCCCGTTCTGGGGCGCGGCGGTGTTGACCATGTCCACCAGGCTCTTCTGGAACACCTGCTTGGCGTCCTTCAGCGGGACCCGGTCCTGGGGCCGCTTGGGACCGGCCAGGCTGGGCTCGACCGTCCCGAGGTCGAGCGACAGGAGATCCGAGAAGACCGGCTCGGGCGTGTCCGGGGTGTGGAAGATGCCCTGCGCCCGGCAATAGGCCTCGACGGCCTCCACGTGCGACGCGGGACGGCCGGTGAAGCGCAGGTAGGAGAGCGTCTCCGAGTCCACCGGGAAGAAGCCGATCGTCGCTCCGTACTCCGGCGCCATGTTGGCGATGGTGGCCCGATCGGGAAGCGACAGCCCGGAGATGCCAGGGCCGAAGAACTCGACGAACTTCCCCACCACTCCCCGCTTGCGAAGCATCTGGGTCACCGTCAGGACCAGATCCGTCGCCGTTGCGCCCGGGGGGAGCTTCCCGCTCAGCCTGAAGCCCACCACCTGGGGGATGAGCATCGTGAGCGGCTGTCCGAGGAGGGCCGCCTCCGCCTCGATGCCGCCCACGCCCCAGCCGACTACCCCCAGCCCGTTGACCATCGTGGTGTGCGAGTCGGTTCCCACCAGCGTATCGGGGAACAGGCGGTTGCCGTCCCGGAAGACCACCTGGGCGAGGAACTCGAGATTCACCTGGTGGCAGATGCCGGTGTCCGGCGGAATCACCCGGAAATTCCGGAAAGCGCCCTGGCCCCAGCGGAGGAAGGCATAGCGCTCCCGGTTGCGCTCGAACTCCAGCTCGGCATTGGCCTGGAAGCTGCCGACGCTGCCGAACTGGTCCACCACCACCGAGTGGTCGATGACCAGATCCGCTGGATTGCGGGGATTGATCCTGTTCGGGTCGCCGCCGAGCGCCGACAGCGCCTCCCGCATCCCCGCCAGGTCCACCACCGCGGGCACGCCGGTGAAGTCCTGGAGCAGAACCCGGGCGACGTGGAAGGAGATCTCGGTGTCCGGTGTGGCCTTGGGGTTCCAGGCCAGCATCCGCTCCACGTGCTCGCGCTTCACCACCCGTCCGTCCTCGTGGCGGAGGAGGTTCTCCAGCAGCACGCGAAGCGAGAACGGCAGCTGCTGCACTGCCGGGTGGGACTTGGCGAGCACGTCCAGCGAGAAGACCTCGTAGGTCTTGCCGCCGGCCTGCAGGCTGCCTCGGGTCTCGAAGGAGTCAGTGGTCATGGCCGCTTGCGGGGTATGCCCGGGAGAGCGACCGAGCGCAACGACCGTGCGCCCGATGGGCTCCATGCGTTTCGCGCACGAGACGATGGTCCCCGGACCGGCTTGCCATGGCGGCCCAACCGGCGCACACCTCAAGGGGTGGGAATCACCCACGACAGGAGGGAGCCAGCCATGGACCCCCGAGAACAGATCAGGAAAGGAATGACGGTCTACACGCGCGACGGCGAGAAGCTGGGCCGGGTGGCAGTGGCCGACGACACCGGCCTCTTCGTCGAGAAGGGCCTGCTCTTCCCCAAGGAGTACGGGTTCCGGTACGACGACGTCGAGGACGTGCGGGCCGACGGCGTGCATCTCCGGGTGAACAAGGACGCGATCGGTCGCGAGGAATCCAGCCACGACCCCGGGCCGGCACGCAGCAATCCGGGCCCGACGAGCGACGACCACGCTCGGATTCCGACCTCGACAGAAGCCACGACCAGCGGTCCGCAGACGACGTCACCGCCGCGCAGCGAGGCCGAGGGCCTGTACATCCCCATGGTGGGAGAGGGCATTGCGCCGATGCTGGTCGAGGACGAGGTCATCGTCAGGAAGAGCCCCCCGGCCAGCGAGGAACGGCACGCCTCTCCCGAGCGGAGCCCGGACGCGGACAGCCCTTCGGCCCCTGACCGCAAGGATCCGCGCCATGGCTGAGGATCGCGACACGGCCTGGCGGTCCCAGATCCGCGAGGGCATGACGGTGCTGGGGACGGATGGTGACGCTCTGGGACGCGTCTTCGAGGTCGGTGATCACGCCCTGGCGCTGGAACGCGGCGCGTTCCTCCCCCACGAGTGGACGGTGAGCTTCACCGATGTCGAGCGCGTGGACGAGCACGGAGTCTGGCTCCGTCACGGCCGGGCCTCGCTGGAGCACGTCTCCGACGCATTCAGCGGGCCCATCGAGGCCTACCGGGAGTCCGCCGAGGCCTCACCCATCCACCAGTGGAGCGGGTTCCGCCCGGGGGCCGTCACGCACGAGGAAGCCGGTCCCCCCTCCGCCGGTGAGCGCGACGCGTCCTCGCCCCGGGCCCCCGACGAGCCGCTGCTCCCCGGGCAGAATTCGCCGACCGAGCGTTGACGCCCGATTGACCCCGCCTACCGGGCCGAGCAGGCTCGCCGCCCACCATGGCCGAGTGCACACACGTCCACAGCCTCAAGCCGGTTCGACCGCACGCCAAGGGCTGCGAGGAGTGTCTGAAGTTGGGCGCCCGCTGGGTTCATCTCCGCCTGTGCCTGTCGTGCGGCCACGTCGGCTGCTGTGACTCGAGCCCCAACCGGCACGCCACCAAGCACTTCCAGGGCACCCAGCATCCCATCGTCCAGTCCCTGGAGCCGGGTGAGGACTGGGGGTGGTGCTACATCGACGAGGTGGACTTCGAAGGCGACGAGCTGCCCCCGCGTGGCTGAGACGGCGGTGACGATGCGTCTGCTCGTCGCGCGTCGGGACTGGGCGAGCAGGTGTCGTGGCCCGGCCCTCGCGCTGGCGTCGTGGTGGACCCTCGCCGGGTGCGCCACCACGCCGCCCACACCCGAGGCGCAGCGGGTCATTCCGGTGAACGGCGTCCCGGGCCCGCTCTGCCAGAACCTGGGCACGGTGATCGGCGAGAGCGAGGCGCGGGGCTGGGGCAGCGGCGCCACCACCGCCGAGCAGCTCGCCACCGAGGCCACCGGAGAGGCGATGCAGAAGGCGGCGTCTCGCGGCGCGACACACATCTTCCTCTCGCCGGTGACGCTGCGGCAGAAGGACGGTGCAGCGTCCGGAGCCTCGCTCACCGGCGTGGCGTTCCGCTGCCCGTCCGGAGCCTGAGGCTCGAGCCCTCTGCCCTGGCGGCACCGGGCGCGAGGGCTACCGCGTCTCCTCCAGCGCGCGCAGCGCGGCACGCGAGACCGCCTCGCGCGCCCAGGGCGGCTCCAGCACCTCGGCTTCACCGCCGAACGACAGCACCCACTGCACCAGCCAGCGCTCCTCGCCCGCCACCCTCACCTCCACCCCACCATCGGTGAGCTCGCGCGCCTCTCCGCCGAAGCGCTCACGAAGGTACGGCGCGGCCTGGGCGGTGAAGCGGACGCGGACCTCGCTTCGCTGGGCGGGGTCGGGCACCCGCGCCGGGGGCATCGGGCGCGGTGAGAACCTCCGGTCGGTCAGGACGATCCCGGTCATCCGGTCCAGCCTGAAGAGACGCTCGGAACCTCGGCCGAGGTCCCATCCGTAGAGGTACCAGAGTCCGCGGTGGTTGAAGGCTTCGGCCGGCTCCACCCGGCGCTTCTCCGCGGCGGTCTTGCCCGCCCCGGCGTAGTCGAACTCCAGCTCGCGCCGCTCCTCCACCGCGCGGGTCAGGATGCCCAGCTCCTCCGTGGCCAGCGAGCGCGCATTCACCGCGCTGCCCAGCTCGCGGTACATCTTCTTCGCCCCGGCAGGGAGGATCTTCTCCAGCTTAGCCAGCGCCGAGGCCAGCGCGGTCTGGGCGGCCGGGCGGAGCAGCTCGGCGGCGGCGGCGAGCGCGGCGGCCTCGGGGCCGGTCAGCCGTGGCGGCTTGCTGAATCGCTGGTCGAGGTCGACCCACACCCTGTCGTTCTCGACGTGGAGATCGATGAAGTCGTCCGGCTGGAACGGCGGCCGGCCGACCATCGTCAGCAGCTCGAGGTCACGGAGCAGCTCCTCGCGACTCACCCCCAGCTGCTTCGCCAGGGCGTCGACCGTCACCCCGCGATGGCGAGCCACGTACGGCACCACGAAGAGAAGGCGGCGGAGCCGCTCGTGCACGTCGCTCACGCCCGGCCTCCGTGCCTCGAGGCCACCGCCTGGGCCAGCGCCCGTAATCGTGCCCGGGCCGGCTCGGGCGAGACGACCCGTGCCTGCGGCCAGAGTGCGAGCACGTGCTTGAGGAGCGCATCCAGCAGACTGACGGTGAGCACCACCTCGGTCCGGTCGCCGCTGCGCTCCACCCGCGCATCCGGGAAGTGAGCGCCGGCCTGCGCCGCCAGTGGTCCCTGGAGCTCCAGTCGCACCTCGATCGGCGGCTCGATGCCCCACTGCCAGGGCGCATGGGGAACGTGGGCGTCGATGGCGAAGCTCGCCGGCACCTCGAAGTCGTGGGTGCGCGGCTTGCTGGCGTTCATCTTCAGCGCCCGGATGCGATGGACGTGGAAGGTCCGGAGCCCCTGGCGCAGATGGCAGTAGCCCACCAGCGACCAGACGCCGCGGCGAAGCACCAGCCCGTAGGGGTCCACCTTCCGCGTGGAGGGCTCGGCGCGCTTGGGCGAGGCATAGATGATCTCCACCCACTTGCGCGCGCTGGCCGCGGTCCAGAGCGTCTCGAGGTGCTCGGGCACGGCGGCGCTCTCTCGCACCGCCCCGAGCTCCATGCGGACCTTCGGGGTGGCCAGCTCACCGCCGGCGAAGAAGCCGATCTTCCGCAGCGCGTGCTGCAGGTCGTGGCGGCCGGGGAAGGCGCCAGAGGCCAGGGCCGCGGACCCGGCGGCGTACAGCACCGCCATCTCCTCGGGAGTGAAGCCTGGCTCGGGCAGGTAATACGCGTTCCGGTCGAGGAGGTATCCGTCCTTCCGGTCCTCGTCGCCCTGGACATAGGTCAGCGGGATGCCCAGCTCCAGGAGCTCGGCCTTGTCGCGCTCGAACTTGCGCTCCGTGGCCTCGTCGCTGCCGCTTCCGTAATCCTCGGGGAAGCTCTCCTTGAGCTCGGCCCAGGACACCGGTTCGTGGGCGTCCAGCAGCAGCGCCACGAGATCGAGCAGGCGTTCGGTGCGGTCCATGGCGGGCGGGAGAGCATGTGGACCAAGAACCCTGGCCCGTCAAGACGCCACGACGCGCCGTCTCCTCCTGCGGGCGAGTGCTAGCGTCCGGTCCGTGCAGGCTTCCGGACGGGTGCGGGCGCTTCCGCCCACGGTGTTCTCCGAGTTCAGCGCGCTCGCCGCCCGCGTCGGCGCGGTGAACCTGGGTCAAGGCTTCCCCGACTTCGACGGGCCGGAGGTGGTGCGCGAGGCGGCGGTGGCCGCGCTCCGCCGGGGCGACAACCAGTACGCCCACGGGCTCGGGGCGGTGCCACTCCGGCATGCCATCTCCGAGCATGCGCGGCGCTTCCTCGGTCTGACGGTGGACCCCGACACCGAGGTGGTGGTGACCTGCGGAGCCACCGAGGCCATCTTCGACGCGATCCAAGGCCTGGTCGACGCTGGCGACGAGGTGGTCGCCTTCCAGCCGGTCTACGACTCGTACGCGGCGGGCGTGGCGATGGCCGGGGGGACCCTCCGGCCGGTGACCCTCCGGCCTCCGGACGCGAACCATTCCGGCTGGTGGTTCGATGCCGCGGAGCTCGAGGCCGCCTTCGGCCCGCGCACCCGGGTGGCGCTCCTCAACACGCCCCACAACCCGACCGGGAAGGTCTTCACCGCGCGCGAGCTGGAGCAGATTGCCGCGCTGGTGCAGCGGTGGAACACCGTCGCGGTGGTCGACGAGGTGTACGGGCACCTGGTGTACGACGGCGCCGAGCACCGCTCGCTCGCGGGAATTCCGGGGATGGCGGATCGCACGCTCACCGTGAGCAGCGGGGCCAAGACCTTCGGCCTGACCGGGTGGAAGGTGGGCTGGGCGATGGGCCCGCGCGTGCTGCGGGATGCGGTGCTCGGCGCGCACCAGTACGTGACCTTCGCCGTTCCGACTCCGCTTCAGCACGCGTTGGCGGCCGCCCTGCGTCTGCCGGACTCGTACTTCCTCGGGCTGCAGGCGGACTACGCGCGTCGCCGCGGCAAGCTGCTCGAGGCGCTGACCGGCTCCGGCCTCGTCCCCTGGACCCCCGAAGGGGCGTATTTCGCCTGCGTGGACGTCGGCGGGCGCGGCTTCGGCGACGACGACGCGTTCTGCCGCGATCTCACCACGCGAGTCGGAGTGGCGGCCATCCCGCTATCCGCGTTCTACGTGGACCGCTCCAGGGCGCCGTGCGTGGCGCGCTTCGCGTTCTGCAAGTCCGACGCGACGCTCGACGAGGCGGCGCGGCGGCTGCGGTCGGCTCGTCCGCGCGAGGGCGAGCCCTAGCCGAACGTGACCGAGGCTCTCGCGGAGATCGGCGGTCACCTCCGGCGCACCCTAGCCGGAGTCAACGGGCGTCAGTCGGAATTCGGCTGGAAGTCGAGCGCCACGCCGTTCATGCAATAGCGTTCACCGGTGGGTCGTGGCCCATCCTCGAAGACGTGGCCCAGATGACCACCGCACCGGGCACAGTGAACCTCGGTGCGGACCATCCCGTGGGACCCGTCGGTCTCGATGCCCACCGCGCCCGCGAGTGGCCGGACGAAGCTGGGCCAGCCGGTGCCGCTTTCGAACTTGTCGCTCGAGGAGAAGAGCCCCTGGCCACACCCGGCGCAGAGGAAGGTCCCGGAGCGCTTCTCCCGGTTCAAGGGACTGGTGAAGGGAGGCTCGGTGCCCTGACGGCGGAGGACGGCATAGGCGGCAGGGGTGAGCTGCTTCCTCCACTCCTCCTCGGTGTGCTCCACCTCGAAGTGCTGCTTGCTCATGAACGGCTTCATGCCTCCTCTACGGTCGGGCCGCCAGCTCGGTTACTTTCCGGTGGTGACGGTTCCAGGCGGATTCCTGCGCATCGAGGTCAGCCCCCTCATCCGGTGGGCGAGCACCCCAGGAGGGTCCCGATGCACGCCATCCGTGAAGCGCTGCGCCTCGCCGGCGTGGCGGCGTTGACCACGCTCACCATCGCCTGCGGCTCGAAGGTGGACGGGACCTACACCAACCCGTCCGGCATCGTGATGCTGGAGCTGAGATCGGGCGGGAAGGCCACCATGGGCGTGGGAGGGGAGACCCGGGAGTGCAGCCACGCCGAGGAGGGCAAGCAGGTCCGCCTGACCTGCGGCAAGGAGCAGATCGCCCTCCGGATCAACGACGACGGCACGCTCTTCGCCCCGGGTTTCATCGGGGTGATGAAGAAGTCGAGGTAGCGGCCAGGGCTGGTCGGGCCGATGGTCCGGCCTCAGCTTCCTGGCCTCATGCCCTTCGCCCGGAACAGCTCGCTGGGGCGCGCAATCTGCGCCGGGCAGGGGACGTACTTCCTCGCCACCGGTCTGTGGCCGCTCGTCAGCCTGAAGACGTTCTACGCCGTCACCGGTCCGAAGCGGGACGGCTGGCTGGTCCAGACGGTGGGCTCGATGATCGCCTGCGTCGGCAGCACGCTCCTCCTCGGCGCCCGACGACGGTCCGTCTCGCCGGAGATCCGGTGGCTGGGGGCGAGCAGTGCCGCGGCGCTGCTGGCCGTGGACGTGGTGTTCGTGGGACAACGGCGCATCCCCCGCATCTACCTGGCGGACGCGGTCGCGGAGCTCGGCCTTCTCGCCGGATGGGGGCTGGTCTCGATGGAGGAGGCGCGGCCGCGCGCCCCGGATCAGTCCGAGACCAGGAGCGAGAACGCCTCGTGAACCGCGTCGGGGAAGATCTCGTGCTCCCCTCCGGGGAATTCCCGGTAGACCACCCAGTCGCCGGCAGCGCGGAGCGCGGGGACGATCGCCCGGCTCGAGACCCCGATGGGGACGATGGGGTCGAGCGTGCCATGCGCCAGCATGAACCGCGGATGCCCCACCCGGCCGGCCACCTCCATCCCGGTGGGTGAGAAGGCGAAGAGCCACTGGAAAAGGTCGCCGTTCGACGGTCCCAGCGAGAGCGTGAAGGTGGCCCCCGCGGAGAAGCCACCCAGGGCGACATGGGCCGCGTCCACCGGCACCCGGTGGAAGGTTTCGGCCAGCGCCTCGTCCAGGAAGGCGCGATCGGCGCGGAAATCTCCGTTCAGGAAATCCCAGCTCCAGCGACGGCTCTCGGGCAGGAGCACCGCCACCTCGCGTTCGGCGGCGTCGCTGCGGACCGCGTCCCACATCCGTGCTGTCGAGCTGCCCGCGCCGTGGAGCATCACCAGCAGGGGCACCCGCCGGGTTCGGGCCGCCTCGGGGACGTAAAGAAGGCCGTCCCGGGGCACGCCGAGTCCGAGCTTGAAGAGCCCCGGCTGGCCGGGCCGGAAGCCCGCCTCCGGCCGGGCATGGAGCCGTGCCGACTCGGGAGGAGTGCCCGTGGCGATGCGCACGTTCGGAGGCGGTGCGCTCGCGCAACCGGCGAGGAGCAGGACCGCCAGGGACCGGGACCACACGGGCGGCCAGTGCACCACGTCCGCGCCGGCCCGGTGACGCGGCTCCCGGCCGGCCGCCCCCCATTCGCTGCGCGCATCGACGAGCGGAACGGTCCGGAAATGGCTAGATCTCCCGACACGGCGGCCTCCCCGGCCGCCCTGGAGAGCGCCTCTGAAAGACCTGCACGGGAACACCTTCGGCCTCAAGCCCAGCGAGCTGCACCAACTCCGCAACACGTACCGCCGTCGGGTCTCCCCGCACGAGATCGTCAGCCCCGAGCTGGCCCGGCACCTCAGCGAGCTCTCGCTGCAGACCCACCGCCAGATCGGAGTGCTGCTCACCCGGAAGGGCGAGGTCGAGCAGGTGGTGGTGGGAAACGCCCACAAGCTCGAGCTCCCGGACATCGGCCGCGCTCGCGCCGGGCAGGTGCGTCTTCGCGGCCTGCGGCTGGTGCACACTCACCTCAAGTCCGAGCCGCTCACCCGCGATGACCTGACCGACCTCGCGCTGCTCCGGCTCGACCTGGTGGCGGCGATCGGGGTGCGCCCTGACGGCCTTCCGGGGGTGTTGCACTTTGGCCATCTCGTCCCGGCGAATGGAGACGGCAGCTACTGGAGGACCGAGACCCTGCCGTCGGTCCACGGGCCCCAGCCCGACCTCGCGGCCACCCTCAGCGCTCTGGAGGACGAGCTGGCGCAAGGCGCCGCCGGCCGCCAGGTCTCCGGGCGCGAGCGGGCGGTGCTGGTGGGGGTGGCCCTCGATGGGCAGCGGGCGCGCGCCGAGGCGTCGTTGACCGAGCTCCGGGAGCTCGCCCGGACCGCCGGCGTGGAGGTGCTGGACGCGGTGCTCCAGATGCGGCGGGAGCAGGACCCTCGGTACCTCATCGGTCGCGGGAAGCTCGAGGAGCTCAATCTTCGCTCCATGCAGCTCGGCGCGGACCTCCTGGTCCTCGACCGCGACCTCAGCCCCTCGCAGAGCAGGCACATCGCCGAGGAGACCAGCCTCAAGGTCCTGGACCGGACGCAGCTCATCCTCGACATCTTCGCCCAGCGGGCGCAGAGCGCCGACGGCAAGCTCCAGGTCGAGCTTGCGCAGCTCAGGTACCTCCTGCCCCGGCTGGCGCAGAGCGACGACTCGCTCTCCCGTCTCGCGGGCGGCATCGGCGGGCGCGGACCCGGTGAGACCAAGCTGGAGATCGACCGCCGGCGGGTGCGCGACCGCATCGCGCATCTGGAACGCCGCATCGAGCATCTCTCGCGCGAGCGCCAGGTCCGCCGTGGCCGGCGCGAGCGTCGGGAGCTCCCGGTGATCTCCATCGTCGGCTACACCAACGCCGGGAAGTCCACCCTGCTCAACGCCCTGACCCGCAGCGCGGTGCTGGCGGAGGACAAGCTCTTCGCCACGCTCGACCCCACCAGCCGCCGGCTCCGCTTCCCCGAGGAGCGCGAGGTCATCATCACCGACACCGTGGGCTTCATCCGGGACCTTCCGCCGGATCTGGTGAACGCCTTCCGAGCCACCCTCGAGGAGCTGGGCGACGCCTCGCTGCTCCTGCACGTCGTCGACGTCTCCGATCCCGCGCACGACGCGCAGGTCGAGGCGGTGGAGCAGATCCTCGACGGCCTCGGACTCGGGTCCAAGCCGCGGCTCCTGGTGTGGAACAAGGCCGACCGGATCGACCCCGAGCTCGCGGCGACCCTGGTTCGCACGCGGGGCGGCGTGGCGATCAGCGCCGCCACCGGTCAAGGACTCGAGGCGTTGCTCCACAAGGCCGACCGGACGCTCTTCGCCGAGGGTCGCTCCGGGGAGCTCGGCGCGCTGGTCGCTCCGCTGCGACCGGCCGTGCCGAAGACGGCCGAGGCCGAGGCCCCCCTGGCTCCGACCGGCGCCGCCGCGGTCGGCAGCTGACGACCACCGGGGGGCCCACGACCTCCAGGGGCCGGGATCTCCCGGGCGCCCAGGGGACCGAAGGGTTGGGCGGCCGTTACGACGCAGTGCGGCGAGGAGCTGCCGGGGACCTCCCGAGCCGCCCGGTTGCGCTGGACGCCCCAGGGGCCCGCATCTTGCGCAACCCGCTGGCGAGAGGCGGCCCCGGCAGGGCTTGCCCCCGTGAACGATCGATCTGCCGCGGACCTAACTCGCGATTCCCGTGAAAAGTCCGTTGCTCTCGGAGGGCATCAATCGGAGATTCGGCCGCCTTCGTCGACGCAGCCCACCTCACACCGCGGGGTCGGACCCATGACGTGGACTCAGAATTACGTGCCGCTGGGGAACCTTTTCCTGTCGGCGCTGGTCGCTGCCATCCCGGTCATCGTCCTTCTCGGTTCGCTGGCCTTCTTCCACGTGAAGGCGCACCTCGCGGCGCTGCTCGGCCTCGCCGCCGCCCTTCTCGTCGCCATCGTCGTGTACGGCATGCCCACGGGGATGGCTCTGATGGCCGCGGTCAACGGCGCCGCCTTCGGGCTGTTCCCGATCGGGTGGATCGTGCTCAACGCGATCTTCGTCTACGACATCGCCGTCGGGACCGGGCAGTTCGAGGTGGTGAAGCACACCATCGCCAACCTCGCGGCCGACCGGCGCATCCAGGTGCTGCTGATCGGGTTCTCGTTCGGGGCGTTCATCGAGGGCGCGGCGGGGTTCGGTACTCCGGTCGCGATCTGCGCGGCGATGCTGATCGGGCTCGGCTTCAAGCCGCTCGCTGCCGCCGGTCTCTCGCTCATCGGGAACACCGCGCCGGTGGCTTTCGGAGCCCTGGGTACCCCGGTCATCACCCTGGCCGCGGTCACCGGGCTCCCGGTGGACAAGCTCAGCGCGATGGTGGGACGTCAGCTTCCCTTCTTCTCGGTGATCGTGCCGTTCTGGCTGGTGTGGGCCATGGCCGGCTTCTCCGGGATGACCCAGGTCTGGCCGGCGTGCCTGGTCGCCGGGCTCTTCTTCGCCATCCCGCAGTACTACGTCTCGAACCACTGGGGCCCTGCGCTGGTGGACATCATCGCAGCGATGGTCAGCATCGGCGCGGTGTACGTCCTGCTCCGGTTCTGGCAGCCGAAGAAGACCTGGCGTTTCGAGGGAGAGCCCGACCACGTGGCCACCGAAGAGACGACGCCCAGCACCGAAGCCGCCGTGAAGGCCTGGGCGCCCTGGATCATCCTCTCGGTGCTGGTGTTCGCCTGGGGCTATCCACTGGTGAAGAGCGCGCTGAACGGGGTCCCCGGTGCTGCACCCGCGTGGAAGGTGCCTCACCTCCACGACCTGGTACTGAAGGCTCCCCCGATCGTGGCCAAGCCCACGCCCGAGCACGCCGTCTTCACCTTCAACTGGCTGAGCGCCACGGGCACCGCGCTGTTCCTGACCGGGATCATCTCCGGGCTCATCCTGGGAGTGAAGGTGCGCGACCTCGTCGGCTACTACCTCCACACCCTCAAACGCGTGCGTTTCTCGCTCCTGACCATCGCCGCCATGCTCGCCCTCGGATTCACCACCCGCTACTCGGGGTCGGACGCCAGCATGGGGCTCGCCTTCGCCGCGACCGGAGTCCTCTTCCCCTTCTTCTCTCCCATGCTGGGGTGGCTCGGCGTGGCGCTGACCGGCAGCGACACCTCCTCCAACGTGCTGTTCGGGAACCTGCAGAAGGTCTCCGCCCAGCAGCTGGGGCTGAACCCGATCCTCACCGCCGCGTCGAACAGTTCAGGTGGAGTGATGGGAAAGATGATCGACGCCCAGAGCATCGTGGTGGCTGGCGTGGCGACAGGGCAGGAAGGTCACGAAGGAGACATCCTGCGCTACGTCTTCTGGCACAGCCTGGCCCTTGCGGCCCTGGTGGGTGTTCTGGTGATGCTCCAGGCGTACGTCTTCCCGGGCATCATCCCCAAATAAGGAGCTCCCCATGGCCCTCAACGTCCTGACGTCCGCGCCGGAAGGCGCCGAGAAGGTCCTCTCGCGGGACGCGCTGGCCTTCCTGGAGTCGCTGCACCGCCGCTTCGAGACCCGCCGGCAGGAGCTGCTCGCCGCGCGCGCCGAGCGCCAGAAGGCGTTCGACCGCGGCGAGAGCTTCGACTTCGTTCCCTCCACGAAGTCGATCCGGGGTGGCGACTGGAAGGTCGCCCCCACTCCCAAGGATCTGCAGCGCCGGCACGTGGAGATCACCGGGCCCACCGAGCGGAAGATGATGATCAACGCCCTCAACTCCGGGGCGGACATCTTCATGGCCGACTTCGAGGACTCGCTCTCGCCCTCCTGGCGGAACGTGGTCGTGGGCCAGCAGAACTGCATCGACGCGGTCCGCCGCACCATCTCCCTCGAGACGCCGGAGAAGAAGTACCGCCTCAACGACAAGACCGCGGTGTTGCTCGTCCGGCCGCGCGGCTGGCACCTTCCCGAGAAGCACGTCACCGTGGACGGGACGCCCATCAGCGGCAGCCTCTTCGACTTCGGGCTCTACTTCTTCCACAACGCCCGCGAGCTGCTGGACCGCGGGACCGGCCCGTACTTCTACCTCCCGAAGCTGGAGAGCCACCTCGAGGCCCGGCTGTGGAACGAGGTGTTCGTCCACGCCCAGGAGGCGCTGAAGATCCCGCGGGGGAGCATCCGGGCCACGATGCTGATCGAGACCCTGCCCGCGGCCTTCGAGATGGAGGAGTTCCTCCACGAGATGCGAGAGCACGCCAGCGGGCTGAACGCCGGCCGCTGGGACTACATGTTCTCCTTCATCAAGAAGTTCCGGAACCGGAAGGACAAGCTGCTGCCGGACCGCGCACAGGTGACGATGACCGTCCCCTTCATGCGCGCCTACACCGAGCTGCTGGTGAAGAGCTGCCACATCCATGGCGCCCACGCGATGGGCGGGATGGCCCCCTTCATCCCCAGCCGGAAAAATCCCGAAATCAACGAGAAGGCGCTGGCCAAGGTTCGGGAGGACAAGCTGCGCGAGGTCAACGACGGCTTCGACGGAACCTGGGTCGCGCACCCGGACCTGGTTCCCACGGCGAAGGAGGTCTTCGACCAGAAGCTGGGGGCGAAGGACAACCAGACGGACCGGCTGCGCTCGGAGGTCCAGGTGACGGCGGCCCAGCTCACCGACCCCACCGTGCCGGACGGGAAGATCACCGAGGCCGGCTTCCGGCTGAACGTCGACGTGGCGCTTCAGTACCTGAACTCCTGGCTGCTGGAGAACGGTGCCGCCGCCATTTACAACCTCATGGAAGACGCTGCGACCGCGGAGATCTCCCGCGCGCAGCTCTGGCAGTGGATCCACCACGGGGCGAAGCTGGACGACGGGCGGCCGGCGACAGAGGAGCTGTACCGCACTACCCGCGATGCTCAGCTCGCCAGGCTGACCGAGGGGGGACCGGGCCGTTACCGCGACGCGGCACAGATCCTGGACGGGCTGGTGCTCACCCCGACCTTCCTCGAGTTCCTCACCCTGCCCGCCTATCGCCATCTCGACTAGGTTGCGGGCGCCATGTCGGCCCCGTCGCTGGTCACTCCTGCCGCTCCGGCCGCGGCGCCCATCCCGGCACCTCCGAGCGTCGTGGATCGGCTGATCGCGGTGGTGGGGGACAGGAACGTCATCCGTGATCCGGTGGACCTGCGCACCTACGAGTGCGACGGGCTGACCAGCTTCCGCGCCGCTCCGAGCGTCGTCGTTCTCCCCGCCTCGACGGAGGAGGTTGCGGCAGTGGTGCGGATCGCGGTCGGGGCCGGGATGCCCATCGTCCCTCGCGGGGCCGGCACCGGATTGTCGGGAGGAGCGCTGCCGGTCCCCGGATGCGTGCTGGTCGGTCTGTCGCGGATGAAGCGCATCCTGGAGATCGACCTCGACAACGGATGGATCCGCGTCCAGCCCGGGGTCATCAACCTCGACGTGAGCAAGGAGATCTCGGCGGCGGGCTACTACTACGCACCGGATCCTTCCTCGCAGAGCGTGTGCACCATCGGCGGGAACGTGGCCGAGAACTCCGGCGGCGCGCACTGCCTCAAGTACGGCTTCACCGTGAACCACGCCCGGGGCGTGCGGATGGTGACCGCGACCGGCGAGGTGGTGGACATCGGGGGGCCAGTGCTGGACCCGCCGGGGTACGACCTGCTGGGGGTGGTGGTGGGCAGCGAGGGCACCCTGGGCATCGTCACCGAGGTCGTGCTCCGGATCCTCCGCAAGCCCGAGTGCACCCGCACCTTCTTCGCCACCTTCCCCTCCACCGACGAGGGGGGTGTCTGCGTGTCGGAGATCATCGGCGCCGGCATCGTTCCCGCGGCGATCGAGATGATGGACCGGCTGGCCATCAAGGCGGCGGTGGCGGCGACGGGCGTCGACTGGCCGGACGTGGGCGCGGCGCTCCTCATGGACGTGGACGGCTGCACCGCCGAGGCCGAGCACACAGCCGCGGTGGCGGTCGCCATCGCCAGGCGCAGCGGGGCCCTCGAGGTCCGTGTCCCGAAGGACGACGACGAACGGATGTTGATGTGGAAGGGGCGCAAGAGCGCCTTCGGCGCCATGGGCCGCCTCGCCCCGAACTACATCGTGCAGGACGGCGTCATCCCCCGGAAGGACATCGCCCGGGTGCTGGCGGAGATCGCCCGCCTGTCGCAGGAGCGCGGGCTCCGGGTGGCGAACGTCTTCCATGCCGGCGACGGGAACCTGCACCCGCTGGTGCTCTACGACGCCAAGGTGCCCGGCCAGGAGCACGCCGCCGAGGAGCTGGGGGGGGAGATCCTGCGGCTCTGCATCCGCTACGGTGGCTCCATCACCGGAGAGCACGGAGTGGGAGCGGACAAGGCGCCGTACATGGCGGAGATGTTCAGCGACGCCGACCTGGACACCATGGCGAAGGTGCGCTGCGCGTTCGACCCCGGAACCACGTTCAACCCGAGCAAGGTGTTCCCCACCCCCAGGCTCTGCGGTGACCGCCCGGGGCCGTACCGCCCGCATGCCACCGAGGTGGCCGGGCTCGCGGACCGCGGATGAGCACCACCGCCGCGAGCCTGGACGCGCTGGCCGCGGCCCGGCAGGAGCGGCCGGCCACGCTGGCCGAGGCGACCGAGGCGCTCCGCCGCGCGGACCGGGACGGGGAGCGGCTGCTGTTCCTGGGAGGCGGCACCGAGCTCTCGCTCGGCGCGCCACCGGTCGGGGTCGAGGTGGTGCTCGGCACCGAGCAGCTGGAGCGCATCGTCGAACACGCGCCTCTGGATCAGATCGTCATCGTCGAGGCAGGCGTGCGGCTCGCCTCGCTGCAAGAGGCCCTCGCCCGGGAGGGCCAGATGCTGGCGCTGGATGCGCCCTGGGCAAGCCGGGCGACCCTGGGGGGCCTGGTGGCGACCAACGCCTTCGGGCCCCGGCGCACGCGGTACGGGAGCATCCGCGATCTCATCATCGGCATCTCCATCGTCCGGGCCGACGGTACGGAGGCACGAGGCGGCGGGAAGGTGGTGAAGAACGTCGCCGGGTTCGATCTGCCGAAGCTCATGGTCGGCTCGCTCGGGACGCTCGGCTTCATCAGCACCATCACCTTCCGGCTCCACCCGCGCCCCGAGACGACGCGGACGGTGCTCTTCCCCGACCTGGACGCCGACACGGTCCGGCGGGTGGTGCTCGCCCTTCGAGCGGCGCAGCTCGAGCCGGCCGCGGCCGCGGCTCTGGTCCACGAGGGGGGCGACGACCTGGGGGTCCGGTTCGACGGGCGATTCGAGCTGGGCGTCCGCTTCGAGGGCTTCGAAGCGGGAGTCCGGCAGCAAGCGATGAAGCTCCTCGAGCTCGCCACTCGAAAGGGATGGGCCGCGGAGTCGCTCGGCGCGGAGACGGCCCGGGCGTTCTGGGCGAGACACGACGACGCGCGCGAGTCTCCCGCCGGGTTCCGGGCCAAGCTCGCCGCGCAGTCGATGGATCTCGAGCGGGTGGCCAACGCCGCCATCGGCTCGCTCTTCACGGCGCTCGAGGTTCCTCGCTGCGTCTGTTACCCGACGCTCGGGCTGGCCTTCGTGGCCGGAGAGGTTCGGGTGCCCGGCCAGGTGGCCGCCGCGGTGACTGCCGCCCGCGACGCGCTGCCGCAGGGAAGCGTGGTGCTTCAGGCCGCCTCGCCGGAGGTGCGGGCGGCGGTCGACGTGTGGGGACCGCCGCCCGGGGCGCTTCCACTGATGAGGGCGGTCAAGGAGAGGCTGGATCCGAAGCGGCGGCTCGCTCCCGGTCGGTTCGTGGGCGGACTCTAGGGAGAATGGGGATGGCGGAGCGGGATCTCATCGAGGACTGCGTGCACTGCGGCTTCTGCCTGCCGCACTGTCCGACCTACCAGAGCTGGGGCGAGGAGATGGACAGCCCCCGCGGGCGCATCGACCTGATGCGCGGGCTTCGCGACGGGAAGATCCCCCTGACGCCGACGGTGGCCTCGCACTTCGACAAGTGCCTGGGGTGTCTCGCCTGCGTGACCGCGTGCCCCTCGGGCGTGAAGTACGACGTTCTCATCGAGGAGACGCGAGCCAAGGTGGAGCACACCCACCGACGCTCGCTGGGGGAGCGGCTATTCCGGGGAATGGTCTTCGCGCTGTTCCCCCGCCCGGGCCGACTCCGGGTGGTGGGCGCCTTCCTGCTCCTGTACGCGAAGAGCGGCCTGCAGTGGCTGGTCCGGAAGACCGGCCTTCTCCGGCTCCTTCCGGCGAACCTCCAGCAGCTGGAGGCGTTGACTCCGGAGATCGGCTTCCAGGACCTGGCCCGCCAGCTGCCGGAGAGGGTTCCGGCGGCGGGGCCCGCGCGGGCGCGGGTGGGCGTGGTCGCCGGATGCGTGCAGCGGGTGTTCTTCCCCGGGGTGAACGACGCCACGCTGCGGGTGCTGGCCGCCGAGGGCTGCGAGGTCCTGGTCCCTCGGGGACAAGGTTGCTGCGGGGCGCTGTCCATGCACTCCGGCCGGGACGAGGAGTCGCTGCGCTACGCCCGGGCGCTGATCGAGCGCTTCGAGCAGACACCGATGGACGCCGTCATCATCAACTGCGCCGGCTGCGGCTCGCATCTCAAGGACTACGTGCGGCTCCTGCGCCACGACCCGGCGTGGGCCGAGCGAGCACGTGCCTTCTCGGCGAAGGTGAAGGACGTGAACGAGTTCCTCGTGGCGCTCGGTCCGGCGCGAGCCACCCGCCACCCCATCGCGGCGCGCATCACCTACCACGACGCCTGTCACCTGGCCCACGGGCAGCGGATCCGCAGCCAGCCGCGTGCGCTGCTGCGGAGCATTCCCGGAGTGGTTCTGGTCGAGGTGGGGGACGGCGAGCAGTGCTGTGGCAGCGCGGGCACGTACAACCTGTTCCAACCCGAGAGCGCGGACGAGGTTGGCGAGCGGAAGGTGACCGCGATCCTCCGCACCCGCCCCCAGCTGCTGGCCTCGGCGAACCCCGGCTGCACGCTCCACATCCAGCGGCTGTTCAAGGCCCGCGGAATGAGTCTCCGCGCGGCGCACCCGGTGGAGATCCTCGACGCGTCGATCCGCGGGGTGGGGCTCGCCACCGAGGAGCCGGACCGCGACCAGGTCCCGGGGGCGCGTCCGCCACCAAGCTCTGCGTCCCGCGCGGGCTGAACGAGCTTCCGGTCGTCGTTCTGGGCTGAACGCAAGGCGTTCCGGTCGAGGTTCGTCGGATCTTGCTCCGCGCGGACCATCCGCCACGCCGATCCTCGAGAATCCGTCCCTGCGAGCAATTATCCTCCGCTCGTGCGCCTCTCTCCCGGGTCCAGGGTCGGTCCTTACGAGGTCCTCGCCTCGCTGGGCACTGGCGGCATGTCGGAGGTGTACCGGGCGCGGGACTCCCGCCTTCAGCGCGAGGTCGCGCTCAAGGTGGTCGGGGAGCGACTCGGCGGAGACGTCTCCTTCCTCGCGCGCCTGGAGCAGGAGGCGCGGCTCGCTGGTTCCCTCAACCATCCGAACATCGTCGCGGTCCACGACGTCGGCTCCCACGAGGGCGCGCCCTACATCGTGACCGAGCTGCTGCAGGGTGAGACCCTGCGCGAGCGGATGTCCCGGGGGCGAGTGTCGCTCTCCCAGGCGCTGGAGTGGGGCATCCAGATTGCCGAGGGGCTCGCGGCTGCGCACCAGCGGGGCATCGTCCACCGCGACCTCAAGCCGGAGAACGTGTTCCTGACCCGCTCCGGTCACGTGAAGATTCTGGACTTCGGGATCGCCAAGGCGGCCCCGGCGGTCACCGAGCCACGCGGGTTGCTCGAACCGACGCTCAGCCCGCAGGGATACGAGACGCAGACCGGCGCCGTGCTCGGAACGCCGGGGTACATGTCGCCGGAGCAGGTCCGCGGTGAGCCGGTGGATGGCCGGAGTGATCTCTTCGCTGCTGGCGCCATCCTCCACGAGCTGCTGAGCGGGCACCGCGCCTTCCCCGGCTCGATGGTCGAGAGCGGGCACGCGATCCTCCACGACGACCCGGATCCGCTCCCCGAGACCGTGGCGCCGCCGATCTCCCGCGTCGTCCAGCGCTGTCTGGCCAAGGACCCCGAGCAGCGCTTCCAGTCCGCGCGCGACCTGGCGTTCGCGCTCGATGCGATCCGTGGGTCCACCGGGCCCTCACCGGTGCTGAACGGTGCACCGGCACGGCGGCGCTGGCTGCGACCAGCGCTCGCTCTCCTCGGGATGGCACTCCTGGGCGGCGCCATGGTGAGGCTGCTCTCCACCCGAGAGCCGCCAAGCCCGCGGGTCCAGATGCTCACCTTCCGGCGCGGCTCGGTCCTGGGCGCACGGTTCGCGCCGGACGGCAAGACGATTCACTACAGCGCCGCCTGGAACGGTGCCGCGCCTCAGGTCTACTCGACCAGTCTCGACTCGCCCGAGTCCCGCCCTCTCGGGTTCGGGGAGGCCCAGCTCCTGGCGGTTTCGTCCTCCGGGGAGCTCGCGCTCTCCCTCCGGCCGAGGCAGATCCTCTTCGACGGCTCGCGAGGCATGCTCGCCCGGGTCTCATCCATGGGAGGAGCGCCCCGGGAGCTGGCCCCCAACACCGAGTACGCGGACTGGTCTCCGGATGGGTCGCAGCTCGCGGCGGCGCGGGTCGAGGGTGGAAGGAGCCGTCTCGAGTTTCCCCTCGGCCGGGTGATCTTCGAGGCCAAGGGGTGGGTGAGCCACCCGCGCGTCTCGCCCGACGGAAAGCGCGTGGCGTTCGTGCATCACCCCCGACCTGCGGATACGGCCGGGCTACTGATGGTGACGCACGGGAACGGCGGAGCCGAGGTCTGGACCCCGGTTTTCGACGAGCTCCTCGGAATCGCCTGGGAGCCGGAGGGGAAGTCCGTCCTGCTCACCGGTTCGCTGAGAGGGAGTCTCGATTTCGTGTGGCGTGCGAGGCACGGCCGACCCCCGGAGATGGTCTACGCGGCACCCGGGAATCTCCTGCTCTCCGACCTCGACCGTGACGGCCGCGCGCTGGTGATCCAGACCGACTGGCGCCAGGAGATCGAGGTGGTCACCCCGGATGGGAAGCAGCTCTCCCTGGAGTGGCTGGACTGGGGGCTCCTCAGCGCCATCTCCCGGGACGGCTCCAAGGTGTTGATGGCGGAGAACGGCAAGGGAGCCCTCGGCGGATCGATCCTCATGCTCCGCGACATCACCCAGCCGGCACCCGTCAGGCTCGGCGATGGATACCCCATCGCGCTCTCGCCGGACGGACGCTGGGCGGTGACCCGCGGCACGGGGGAGGTGCTGCCGCCGATGGTCCTGATCCCGACCGGACCGGGCGAGCCTCGAACACTGCCGGCGTCGGGGCTGGCCTGGATCGAGCGAGGGGCGTTCTTTCCCGACGGTCAGCGGCTGGCGTTGATCGGGGCGAAGACAGCGGGCGGGCCGACCGGGTTGTTCGTCTACGATCTCAAGACGGGGGCGACGCGGGCGGCCTCTCCGGAGGGGGCCGGAGACGCGGTCCCGGTCTCGTGGGACGGTCAGCGGCTGGCGGCGTCCGGGCCCGACGGGACCATCACCGCCTATTCGCTCGAGGGCAAGGAGCTGTTCCGGGTCGAGCCCTGGGGCTCGAACTACCGGGTGGCGGGGTGGCTCGAAGACGGCTCGCTCCTGGCGTTCCAGCCCTTCGAGCTGCCCTCGAGGCTGGAGCGGTACGACCCCCGGACCCGGTCGGTGTCGCTGGTCCGGATGCTCGCGCCGATCGATCCTGCCGGGGTCGCGGGCATCATCCGCGTCCGCCTCACACCCGACGGACGGACGATCGCCTTCCAGCACCGCCGGATGAGCGCCGTGCTCACCGTGCTCGACTGGGGCGGCCGTCCGCCCTGATCGACTGCCGCCGCCACATCCCGCGGTCAGCAGCATCGACGCGTGCGAGCACTCCCAGAACTCTCTTGACAGTGGGGCAGTCGCGGAAGGTGTCTGACACCTTCATGTCAAGTCGACACGACATGAAGGTGTCAGACACCTTCGCCGGGCACCTCTAGCCGCGGAGACCGGGGATCTCCCCGGAGACCTCGCCCAGCGAGCTTCCCGAATAGCCCGCGGCGCGCATCGCGGTGATCAGCACCTGCGCTGGATGCATCCCCGTCGCCTGGAGATGCAGGCCCGTCTTCAGCCCGCCGACCTTGCCCGCCACCAGGCAGGCCATGTTCTCCGTGCTGTGGGAGCTCCAGGTCTTCCCGCTGCCGGGGTCGAACCCGTGTCCGCCCTCGAGCAGGAAAACCATCGCGGTGTTGTCCATCATCGTGCCGCCCGGCTCGGGCGTGGAGGCGAACTTCGAGATCAGCGAGGCAAAGTGCTTCACGTGCCAGGCCTGTCCCTTGGCCATCTGCTTCGTGGTCTCCCGCCCCGCGCCGAAATGCCCGACCTCGTGGAGGTCACACCCCTGAGCGGTGAGGGCGTACATGTTCATGTGCGACTGGAACATCGTCAGCTGAAGCGAGGCGACCCGGGTGAGGTCACAGATCATCGCCATGTGGATGAGCCCGATGAAGCTCTTCGCCCGGTCATCCTCGTTGCTGTACCCGAGGTTCTGGTCGTAGGTGGTGTTCCCGCCCGCGTCCAGGCCCTGCTTCCCGCCCAGCGCTGGATCCGGCCCGGGGTCGGCCGGCTTCACGCAGGTGCTGGTCTGCGGTGGCGGCGTGGCAGCGACCCGGATCTCCAGATCACGGATCTCGTCGAAGTGCCGCTGCAGCCGCTGCTGATCGGCCCGGCCGAGCTGCGGAATCAGGCGCTCGGTGCGACGGTGCACCAGGTCCAGCACGCTGCGGCGCGTCCGGAGCTGGTAGTCCATCGCCGCGGCGGTCGCCGGATCCACCCCGGGAGGAACGAAGTTCCCGAACAGCTGGGTGAAGGCCTGGCGGGGGCTCACCTCCGCCGGGATCGGCACCACGTTCCCCGAGCTGTCGGTCTTGTAGGAGATGAGGTCTCGACCGTACGGCGCCGAGACCGAGAGGTACCAGGCCGCCTGGACACGGTAGACCAGCGACTTGAAGGTCGTGCTGCCCGCGATCTGCGCGGCCATCAGCTGGTCGGAGGTGGGTCCGTAGACGCGCCCGCTGGAGGACGGCGACCGGACCCCGCTCAGCAGCGGGCTGGCCGAGCTCACATGGAAGTCGTCGGCGCGCCCGCCGGCGGGAGGAGTGCCAGCGTTCTCGGCAGCGGTGGGGATGCGCATCCCGGACACCACCGTCACCCAGGGCTGCACACCAGCCGCCCCCAGCGGGGCGAGCGCGGTCTTTAGATCATAGCCGGCGCCGACCGTGGCGGGCACGAACTCGCTGAGCAGCGGGTCGTCGTCGCCTCCGAGCGACTGGCCGTCGAAGATCACCAGGTATCGCTTGGGAGCCGCCGTCTGGGCCCGGGCCGGTGCGCCGTCGAGCATGCACTCCAGCAGCGGAAGACCGACCATCACCCCGCCCGCGCCTCGGAGCAGGGTCCGTCTGGAGAGCCTGAGCGCCTTCTTCACGGGCACGGGTGCTATTCCTCCCGCCGGTACGCGAAGCGGTCGTCCGAAACCACGTCGAGCAGCAGCTGGTCGAACCGCCGCTGACCGTCGTGGAACGACCGGGTGAGCTTGCCGATGAGCTCGGCATCGTCCGGGGTCTCGTTGCGTCCCAGGGCGAACCGGAAGAGCTGGGTGGTGATGCAGGTCTCGAAGGACGGCGACTGCACGAGCAGATCGGCGAGCTGCCCGGGGCCGTTGAAGTTCCCCACCCCGTCCAGCGTGCCGTCACCGCTGATGAGACAGGTGGGCTCGTTCACGTCATGGGTTCGGAAGGCGCCCGCGGTGTCGTACGCCTCGAGGCCGAAGCCCACCGGATCCAGCCGGCGATGACAGGTGTTGCAGTTCCCGTTCGCCGAGTGCGCCTGGTAGCGATCCACCTTGCAGTTGCTGGTGGGCGAGGTGGGCTTCTGGTCCACGTCCACGTTGGGTGGCGGCGGCGCGATGGTCTCGCAGAGCAGGCGGCTCCTGATGAAGATGCCGCGCTGGGTGGGACTGGTGTCGCCGAACTTCGCGCCCGCCGAGAGCACCGAGCCGTGCGAGAGGATGCCCTTGCGCCCGGTGCCGGCATACGACACCCAGGCGTAGCCGCTCGCCGGCGCCGTCGCCGGCAGGCCGTAGTTGGTCACCAGCGTTGCGTTGACCCAGCTCTGGTTCGCGGTGAAGAGCTGGAAGTAGTCGGCCCGGTCCTCGAACACGACCTTCTTGATCAGCGCTCCGGTCTCGGCGCGGAGCGCCTGGGTCAAGGCGACCGGGTGCGGCAGCTGGTGGAAGCCGAGCCAGAGCGCGTGGAACCGGTCCACCCGCTCCTGCGCCCGCGGATCGCCGAGGAGGCGGACCGCGGCGGCACGGATCTGATCCCGGCTCGCGAGCTGCCCGGCAGCGGCCGAGTCGAGCAGCCAGTCCGGGGGCGTGCTCCCCCAGAGGTAGTAGCTGAGCCGTGTCGCGATCTCGAATGGGGAGAGCCGGTAGGTCCCCGCCTGCCCGGCGGCCGGGGTTCCCCGCTCGACGCGGTAGAGGAACTCGGGGTCCTGGAGCATCGCCTGGACCACCAGCGCCACCGCCACGTTGAAGTCGCCCTTCTCCACCGCGTACGTCTGGAGCGTGGCGTACTCCGCGACCTCTGCATCGGTGAGGGGGCGCCGCAGCGCGCGCCGCCCGAAGCTGGCGACGAAGCTCTTCAGGCACGCCGAGTCACCCGGTCCGGTCGGGGAACAGGGCACGAGCGAGCGGAGCCGGCTGGGGTCGGCGAGCAGTCGCTCGGCCACGTGGATCGCCAGCTGCTCGGTGGCGTCCACCAGGGACTGCGAGGCGAGCTGGGTGAGGTAATTGTTGTCGAACGGGTCGTGCGCGTCCTCGGGCAGCAGCGCGAAGCCCTCGCCCGCGGTGTCGCCCACCAGGTCCCGGACCGAGTTGTCGTACTCGTCGCGCGACAGCCGGTGCGCGCCGGTGGGGCCCATCCTCAGCGAGTCCGCCGAGGGCGTTCCTCCGCCGGGGCCCTCGCGGCCGACGATCTTCCCCTCGCACCCGAGGGCCAGGGTGAGACAAAGGATCACCCAGCGGCGCCGCGACCGCAGTCCCATGCGGCCGGGCAGCACTTCAATTCCCGGACCAGGGGGGCTCCCGGGCGTCCCCCCGGGGGCCGCGGCGCCAGCGTCCCCGATTCTGGGGACTCCTCACGACAATCGCGGGGTGGTGTCCCCCAATCAGCCGCGTTCGGGAGTCCAGGCGACCTCCCGGGGGAATTCATCGGCTGCCCACCTTCCTGCCCTCACGAGCGCCGCCCCGAACGACCTTGCTCCTACCTCGAGGAGTTGGCCGTGAGCCCGCGAAGCCAGTGACGAGCGCGGTGAGTGCGCTGCGCCACAAGTCCGCCTCCTCGCCCTGAGGCATCAGGTGCCGGAGCTCGACCGCCGCCAGACCTTCGCAAAGCGCGTGGAACGCGAACACTGCCTCGCGGACTGACCGGCCTCCCAGCAATCCCCTCGCCTCGAGACGCTCGATCCGCGCCCTCAGCGAGGCAAGCGCCTGGCCCCGGGCCGAGCGGAACCTCGTGGCGACGGAAGGCGAGGTCTGCGTCATCTGCACTGCCAGCCCGAACAAGGCCCGATGCGCGGTGGCGAATTGACGGAAGACGAGCCCAGCCTCGACCAAGTCCGCAATTGGATCGTCACTGCGGGCAAGCGCTTCGACGCCGGCCCCGAGCAACAGGAACGCCCGCGCCCCCAGGGCCGCCCGCAGTGCGTCCGCGGAACCAAACAGGCTGTACACCGCACGTGTCGTGGTCTTCGCCTCGACGGCGATCCGCCGGAGAGAGAGAGCCTGTTGCCCCTCCGCCTCCACCACCCGCTCCGCCGCGGCGAGCAGCAGGGCCCCCGTCCTCTCGTCATGTTCCCTCGGCCTCCCCACGTTTGCCATCGTAACGAATCAGCGTTACGTTACGTTGTATCAAAACGTCCGGAGCCGCCGGGGCTTCGGGTCGAGTGGTCGTTCCATTTCGGCGATCCGGCCAGCGTGCACCCACGAGCTGGCGGAGGTGGCGCTCGATGAACCCATCCCCGAAGCATGCCCGGCCCCAGAATCCGGCCTACGTTCGCGCCGAGGCGGAGCTCTTTGACCGCTACGGTTTGACCGTCACCAGCCGACCGCTGGAGCTGACACGGCCACCGATGCGGCTCCGACTGGTCCAGGTCGGCGATGGCGAGCCAGTGCTGTTTCTCCATGGGTTCGGGCATTGCGTCGCGGCCTGGGCTCCGCTCACCAAGCACCTCTCGAACGTGCGCAGCCTCATGCTGGATCTCCCAGGCCATGGAGGTGCCGACCCGGTCGACTTTCGCGGTGTCGACCTGCGCAAGTGGTTCAACGCCCTGCTGCTCAGCTGTCTCGATGAGCTCGGTCTCGAGAAGGTGTGCCTCGTCGGGCATTCGCAGGGAGGGATGTTCGCGCTTTGGCTGGCCCTCGCCGCGCCCGAGCGCGTGCGCTCAGTGGTGGTGATTGGAACTCCGGCAGTTGCCTTCGGCGCCCGGATCGAAGCGTTGCGGTTCCTGACGTGGCGCGGGCTGGGGAAGCTGCTGTTCTGGATGCCCAAGCCCCGCCATGCCTACCGCAACATCCTTGCGGGGACCCTGGGCCGGGCGGCGGTCGAGGCGTTTCCGGATCTCGTCACCGCGACCTACTTGGCAACCCACCGCCCGGGATTTGCGCGGACCGCCTACACCGAGATGCGAGAACTCTTCCGAGGCGTTGATGCGGAGCCGCGGCGCTATGCGCTTGCGGACAGTGAGCTGCTGACGATCACCCAGCCGGTCCTGGTGCTCTGGGGCGAGGGCGACACACGCTTCCAGGCCACCGCGTACGCGCAGGCCAGAGCTGCGCTGATGCCGCGCGGCCGTTTCGAAGTGATGCCTGGCGATCACACTCCTTGGCTGGATGATCCAGCGGGGTGCGCGCGCCGGATCGCCGCCGCCGTCACAAGCCCTTTCCTTCCGAAGAGCCAGTCCTTGGCCGGTTCGCCTGGCGTACGACCTGGGGAGCTCTGACGGCACGGCGAGAGGTCTCCCGGATGCAGGATCCCACGGTTCGGCTCACCTGGATCGCAGGCCCGATTCCACCCCGAGGCCGGCCGCAGCCGCTCAGCCGCGCAGGAGCTTGAGCCCGATCTGCGTGCCCATCTTGAGCACGTACCCGAGCTGGATGTTGAAGTACCCGAGCGGTTCCAGCAGCCGGCCGTTCTTCAGTGGTCCCGCGTCGACGGCATCGAACCCGATGTCTCGCGCCAGCGCGAGCACGGCCGTCCTGGCATCCGTGTCGTCAGCTGCGACGAACGCCGTCAGCCGCTGGTCTCCCAGCTTTCCGCTGTCCATGTGCTGCGCGAACACCGTGTTGAACGCCTTCACCACACGCGCCCTGGGTAGCTTTCTCTGCAGCTCCTCGACGCCGCTGGTCTCGTATCCGAGCGCCAGGTTCATCTCGGCGTCGAGCGCATTCGTCACGTCGACCACCGTCTTCCCGTCGAGCACCTCGCCGGCCGTCTTCACCACGTCCTCGAGCGCGCCAAACGGCACCGCGAGGACGACGACCTCGCCCCAGCCCGCCGTGTCCCGGATGGTCGCCCGGTCCTTGCCGGCGGAGCGCACGTCGTGACCCGCACGCTTCAGCCCCCGCGCGAGCGCACCTCCCACGTTCCCGTCCCCGATGATCCCGATCCTGGTCTTCGCCATGACGCGTTCCTTCCTCGTTCGAGATGCCTGCGTGCTCGCCCATCGTGAAGATGCCGGTGCCTGGCACGGCGTCTACTGGGCCAGGTCGCCGCTGTCGACGGCGTAATAGGCGCCCGTGACGAAGGCCGCCGTGTCTCGCCGGGTTTGGACGTGTCGGCCTTGAAGGAGGCCGCCTCTCCCCCGGACGAGGCGATGTGGCGAACGGTCGAGTGCCCGCCATCCTCGTCGATGTCGGAGACGAGGACCCGGACGCCGGCCTCGGCGAGCTTGTGCGCGATCGCGCGACCGATGCCGCTGGACGCACCGGTGACGACGGCGACCTCGTTCTCGAGCATATGGGCTGTCCTTCCTCCTCGGAACCTGGTGCCCCGAGGCCCGTTTGCCATCGATCACGAGCACATGCGTACGCGCGCGAGGCGATCTAGCACCTCATCCAGGCGGCGGCCGACCCCAGGGCCCCGTGAAAGGGGCCCAGACCGGCAGACGCGGCGGCGTCGGGGAACACGCTCGGACCTCCGGAGCCGGGCGGTGGCGGCGCGCCGAGCGTCGCCCTGGCCAAGGCTGAGGGCGGCACGGAGGTGACGCTCAGCTACCGGGTGGGTGGCTTCTCTCCCGACCGGCTGGACAAGCTCGCTTCCGTCGTGGACCAGGTGCTGGGTGCGCAGCTGAAGCGGTGCCGCGCCTGCTGCGCGCTGGACCCTCGAGGCGACCCCGGCGGCAGCTCAGGGGTCGACGACGAGCGTCCCGGTCATGTCCTCGTGTCCGTCGCCACAGAAGACGTCGCAGGCGAAGGGAAATCGCCCCGCCTTCTCGGCGGTCACCTCGATCCGCGCCGTCGTCCCCGCGGGAACGTCGGCCCGGATGCCGAGCTCGGGAAGCTTGAAGCCGTGCTTCCGGTCCAGCGAGGTGAGCTCCAGCACCACGTGCTCGCCCCGCTTCAGATGGACCTCGGCCGGGGAGTACTCGAACTTCTTCGCGGTGATCTTGATGGTCCGCGGGGACGAGATCTGCGTTGCGCCAGTCCCCGTGCTCCCGACGAGCGCGAGGGTCACTCCGAACACGAACTTCCTCACACCCGGGCGCCCTTCACGTCGTACTCCTCCAGCTTGACCTCGGCGGTCTTCGCCGCGACCTCCACCTCGCGATACCCGAGGCCGCGCGCGGGATGCTGCGGATCCCAGGGGATCGGCTGCCGCTTGGGGACGCTTCCCGGCGCGGGCAGCGGAAACATCAGCGACTTGGCCGAATGGTGCGCGATGTGGCCAGTCATCCGGTGGTTCTCCTGGTGGATGTGCCCGTAGAAGACCGTCAGGTGCCGGTAGGGCTCGAGCACCGAGATGACCTTCGCCCCGTCGGCCGTGGCCCAGTCCCACTGGGGATAGAGGTCGAAGAGCGGCCGGTGGGTGAGGACGACGATGGGCGCGTCCTTGTCCAGCTTGCCCAGCTCGGACTTCAGCCAGTCGATCTGCGTGTCGCCCACCGCGCCGGACGGATCGGACACGTTGTCCAGGGCGATGAAGTGCACGCCCTTGTGCTGGAAGCTCTGGTGCAGCGCCCCGAAGTTCTCCTGGTAGGCCTGCCCCTTGTCGAGCGAGGCGTCGTGCTCGCCGGGGAGGAAGATCAGCTTCGAGACGTGGAGGCCAGAGACGATGGCCTTGAACTCACCCATGCGCTTCCGGCGGAGCGCATCGTCATCCGTGGTGTGGGTGAGATCGCCGGTGAAGACCACGAAGTCAGGCTTGGCCTTGGTCGCGTTCACCGTCTGCACCACCTGCTTGAGCGTCCGGTCCGCCTCGGGATTGGGCGGACCGCTGAATCCCCAGTGGGTGTCGGAGAGCTGGAGAAAGAAGAAGTCCTCCGCGACCTTTCCCTTGCCGGCGGCGAGGGAAAACCCGGGAAGGCCCGAGCCGAGGACGACTCCTCCGAGCCCGAGAAGCTTCAGCAGCTCTCGTCGGTCGATGTGCATCTTGGTTGCTCCTTGCTCTGGTACCGCCGTGTGCCGACGAGACTCGGGGGTCGGCGGGCGCTATTCCGTCCGCTCGATGGAATGGATTCCGCGCTCGCGGAGTCCTGGAGACCGTGGACGACGATTCACGCGAATTCGAGCGATTCGCCCGGCCGCACGCCGCGGCGGCCCTGCGCCTGGCGCGGACCCTGGTCCGAAACGAGGCCGACGCGCAGGACGTGCTCCAGGACTCGTTCCTCCGCGCCTTCCGGCACTTCCGGGGCTTCTCCGGTGAGAGCCCGCGGGCATGGCTTCTGTCCATCGTCCGGAACGTCAGCTTCACCCTGTGGCGGAAGCGTGAGCGCGACGACCCGGGCGAGTTCGAGCCCACGCTGGACGCCGAGCCCGACCTGGCGCCCTCCGCCGAGGCACGGCTGCTCGAGGCGTGCGACGCTTCGGAGGTCCATGCAGCGCTGGGCCGTCTCCCGGGCCTCCACCGCGAGGTGCTGGTGCTGCGAGAGATGGAGGAGTGCAGCTATCGGGAGATTGCCGAGATTCTCGGTGTCCCGATCGGAACGGTGATGTCGCGGCTGTCGCGCGCCCGGGCGCAGCTGGTACGCGAACTGGTGGGCGACCCCCGGAGCAAGAACTGATGGAACCCTTCGACGAACATCCGCGCGGCGCGCTCCATGCCTACCTCGACGGGGAGCTCTCGCTGGAGGGCTCGCTGGAGGTGGAGGCGCATCTTTCGACCTGCGCCGCGTGCCGCCGCGAGCTGGAGACGTACCGGGCCCTCCGGCGCGTGCTGCAGCAGGCCCGGGCCGCGGCACCCGAGGCCGAGACCGCGCTGGTCCGGGTCACGCGGGGCGTCCGTGCGCGGCGCCGGCGAGCGTTCGCCATCGGTGGGCTGGGCGCCATGGCGGCCGCGGCAGCCCTGGCGCTGTTCCTCCTTCCCCGGACCGGCAGCGACATCACCCACGAGGTGGCGGCCGTGCATGCCCGGGCGCTCGACAGCGGACGTTCGGTGCAGCTCGCCTCGAGCGACCCGGTTGCCGTCGGCCAGTGGCTCTCGGCGCGGCTGCCCGACACCGTTCCCGCCACGGCGGGTGGGGACGGGTTCTCGCTCCGGGGAGCCCGGGTGGACTCCCTCGACGGGCGGCCGGTGGCCACGGTGGTGTACCAGGTGCGCAGCCACCTGGTGGACGTGTTCGCCTGGCCCTCGGCGGAGCGGGACATGGAGCCCCGTCCCTCCGTGGCCGGCCGGTGGACGGTGTGCCGGTGGTCCCACCGCGGGGTGGCGTACTGGATGGTCTCCGACGCGGGCACCGAGGACCTCAAGGCGCTGGCGGCGCTGATCAAGGAACGGCGCACGTGACCCGGCATCCCCGTGCGGCGCGCCTGCTGCTCCTCGGAGCCGGCGGGGCGGTCGTCGTGTGTGTCGCGGTGGCGCTCGGTGCGGTGAACCCGTCGGCCACCACCCGGCCCTCGAAGCTGGAGAAGTGGACGGCGCACGCGGTTCTCGACGCGGCGGTCCGGGCGCGCGCTCCCCGTGGGAGGACCGCTCCGGCGGATGCGGCAGGCGTCGAGCGCGGTCGACAGGCCTACCGGCAGCACTGCCTGGTCTGTCACGGAGTTCCGGGAGGAGAGCAATCGGCCATCGCCGCGGGGCTGAACCCGCCGGTGCCCGACCTCGCCGAGCCGGAGACCCAGGCGCGCACCGACGGCGAGATCTACTTCCTGATCAGCGGGGGAGTGCGGCTCACCGGGATGCCCGCCTTCGAGAGGTCGCTTCCCGAGAAGACGCGCTGGGAGCTGGTGGGCTTCCTGCGGGCGCTGCCGAGGCTCGGGGACGCCGAGCTGCAGGCGCTCTCCGGACGCTGAGGCACCGGCTCACCCCGCGCAGCTCACAGCGGTTTGCGCGGTCAGGCCGCTCGCGCGTCCTCGATGGCCCGGGTGATGATGGCGTCGGTGAACGCCGCGTCCGCCGGGCGTGACTCGCTCACCACCGCGGCAGTCCCCCGGATCCGTCGGCTGTACAGGCTCAGCGAGGGGTCGAGGAGGAACCGGAAGAGGAGCGCGGTCCACGAGCGGTGGTGCACCAGCCCGTCGTAGAACTCGGGGGCCATCGCCTTCAGCCTCGGCAGCCGCGACCAGGGCACCATCATCAGATCGTGGTGCTCGTTGTGATACCCAACGTTGAAGGCCACCCCGTTCAGCGGCCCGTAATACGAGAAGGTCTCCTGGCCGGCCTTCCCGCTGGTCAGGTAGTGCTCCTGGATCCACCGTGCTCCCACCGGATGGAGCCCGATGGCGAAGATGCTGGAGAGCGTGAGGTAGAGCACCGCCTTCCAGCCCGCGACCGCCCACAGGCCCGCCAGGAAGGCGACCTGGACCCCGACGTTCGCCAGGTACCAGCGGTCGAACATCCGCACCCGCTTCAGGCGAGGCACCCGCAGGCTCTGCCAGGCGAAGAAGGTGAGGAGCCAGAGCGCCTTCCGGAGCGTGCCGTTGCCCACCAGCCGCGCCTCCAGCGGCGAGGCGAGGTCCGCGTCCAGCTCGGGGTCGCCCTGGAACCGATGGTGGAGGAGGTGGAACTTCCGGAAGGAGATGGCCGCCGGGAAGACGATGGGGAGGTTGGCGAGGATCTGCAGCCACGCGTTCCACCGCGTCTTGCGGAAGACCAGGTTGTGCGTGCAGTCGTGGATCAGCGTCCAGAGCGCGTGGTCCGCCAGCGCCCCCACGAGGTACGCCGCCACAAGCAGCACCCACCAGGGCTGGTCGCGGAGGGCCCAGGCGATCGCAATCTGAACGGCGACGATCAGCACCACCCAGAACGCGGTGCTCCGGTCTCGGCCGAAGAGCGAGCGCACCTCCGGGTGCGCGGCGAGGAGGGCCCGGGTCCGCTCCAGGTGCGGCTCCGGATAGTCCACCACGTCCCAGGCGAGTGCCGGCGCCGACATGCACCGGCTCATAACATGTCCGACGTGAGTGAGCTTGCCGCTGCCCGCGGCCGGGCAGTGAACCGGTCGCTACTCGGTGTTTCCCGGGCGGGCGAGCAGGCCGATGCCGCCGCAGTTGGGGCTGATCTTGGCGTTCGGGCAATAGACCGCGTCCGCGGTCCCGTTCAGCGTGCCGCCGTCGAAGGTCAGGTTGGTCAGGGTGGCCTGCAGGTGCGTTCCGGTCGCCGTTCCGACCTGGTTGACGGTCACCGTGCCTGCGGTGGAGGCGCTCGCGACGCCCGTGTCACAGCTGGTCGGGATGACGAAGGCACCGTTCCAGTAGTGCCCGGGGGAAGGCGTCGGCCCGCCCGTCTGGATTCCGGGCAGGTCGAACCAGGTGTAGTCGCCGGTCACGATCGGACCGACGGAGTTCGGAGGTCCGACCCAGTTGAGCAACGCCAGGCCGAGCACCATGGTCTGCCCGCTTGGAAGCGAGTTGCCCCCGAGCAGCTCACACACGTGGGTGCGGTCGGCCATGACCAAGGTCATGAACGCCGCGTCGATGCCGAAGACCGCGTCCCTGACGACGAGCTGCTGCCCGTTCACGGTCCCGCTGATCGTCCCGGTTCCGGTCGGGAACCCGGCGTCGGGCGTGCCGTTGTTGTCACTGCCCCCGCACGCGCACGCGAGCAGGCCCAGCAGCATCCACCGCTTCATGTGTCCCCTCCCGAGTCCGTCGAGGACCGGCCCTTTCAGTCCTCGCGCTTCGGAGCCCGCGTCATCAGATCCAGCAACGCCTGCCGCGGGCTCTTTCCCTCGTACATGATGGCATGGACCTGGTCACAGATGGGGAGCTCCACGCCGACCTTCCGCGAAAGATCCCGGGCGCTCCGCGCGGTCTTCACCCCCTCGGCCACCTGCGTCATCTCGGCGAGGATCTGGTCGAGGGGGCGGCCCTTGCCGAGCTCGATCCCGACCCGCCGGTTCCGCGACAGGTCGCCGGTGCAGGTGAGCACCAGGTCACCGAGCCCGGCGAGCCCCATCAAGGTCAGTGGATTCGCGCCCATGGCCACCGCGATCCGGCTGATCTCCGCCAGCCCCCGGGTGATCACCGCGCTCCGGGCGTTGAGCCCGAACCCGAGACCGTCCGAGATGCCGGCGGCGATGGCGATGACGTTCTTCAGCGCACCTCCCAGCTCGACCCCGATGACGTCCACCGAGGTGTAAGTGCGGAAGGACTCGGTCTGCAGCGCGGCCTGGATTCGCTGGGCCACCTTCTCGTAGTGCGCGGCGATGGTGACCACCGTCGGCATCCCTGCGGCCATCTCCTTGGCGAACGAGGGGCCGGAGAGGATGGCGATCGAGGGGTGGTACTGCTCGGGGAGGCAGTCCTCGAGCAGCTGGGTCATGGTCATCAGGGTCTCGTTCTCGATCCCCTTGGCCACGGTCAGCAGCGGCACGTGCTCCCGGAGGTGCGGGAGCGCCTTGCGCACCACGTCCCGGGTGGCGTGAGAGGGGGTGGCGAAAACCACCAGCTCCGAGCCGGCCAGCGCCTCCTCCAGCGAGAGCATGGCCCGCACCCGCGGCGAGACCGCGATGCCGGGGAGGTAGGCGCGGTTCTCCCGCGCTTCATTGATGGACTCGACGACCTTCGGCTCACGGGCCCACGCCCGCACCTCGTCGGCGCGAGTGGCCAGGGTGTTGGCCAGCGCCGTTCCGAACGCTCCGAGCCCGATGACCGAAGCACGCATGGCAGGCCCTCCCGTGGGAAAGGCCGGTCACTCTACGCCAACGGCGCGCCCCGGGAATCCCGGCCCGCTCAGGGCGGCGCGGGCATCATGTTCCGGACCAGGTACACCTCGTCGTTGAAGTCGTAGTTGGCGAAGAAGGGAACGCCCGGGCTCGCGGCCTGGTGCATGTCGACGGCGACGAGCCAGCTATTGGGGACCGTCCCACCCGCTGCGTCCTTCACCGGCCAGAACCGCATCCGGTGTCCGCAGGGCCTGTTGTCGGTGATGCACCACGGCTCCTGCTCGGCCATGGTCGGATCGCTGAACTCCAGCTCGATGTGGAAGCCGAACTGCTGCGCGGCCGGGTCGAATGACGCCGTGGCCGGCTGGCCCGGGTCCGTCTGCGGCTGGGGCGTGTCCTTGTAGCTTCGGGGCAGGAGGCGCTGGATGTCCTCCTTCGCGCCCCCGAGGATGTAGTGGTCGTCTGCCTTCGAGGTCCGCCCCTTCGGGAACCACCAGGCGAAGCTCCCGTAGGAGACCGCTCTTGCGTCTCCACAGTCCCAGCCGCTGTGAAACGCGCTCAGCAGCTGCATGGTCACGGGCTGGGAGGAATCCGCCTTCACCCAGTAGGCGCTGAGCACCTCGTCGCCCACCGACGATCTC
>Ga0207679_10000225_pt1 | contig 44668 bp, 45 predicted proteins | sample KBSC73metaG_FD_184320 | JGI IMG/M metagenome (GOLD analysis project Ga0207679, IMG submission 184320) | Corn rhizosphere microbial communities from Kellogg Biological Station, Michigan, USA - KBS C7-3 metaG (SPAdes) (version 2) | ecosystem: Host-associated > Plants > Roots > Rhizosphere > Soil ... | reverse complement strand
CAGCAGGAAGTACTCCACGCCGTTCATCAGCCCGCCCATCATGTTGCCGAGCTTGAACCAGGCCTTGAAGTTGCGCGAGGCATGCAGCTCGTCGTAGAGCCAGCTCTTTTCGAAGGCCTCCGGGTACGTCGACAGTTCATCGTGCTGCCGGCCGGCGCAAACGGCCTCGAACAGCGCGTCGGCGGCGAGCATGCCGCTTTTCATGGCCGCATGGCTCCCCTTGATGCGTGCAGCGTTGAGGTAGCCGGCGTCGCATCCCACGAGGCAGCCGCCAGGGAACACGGGCTTGGGCAGGCTCAGCAGGCCGCCTGTGGTGATGGCCCGGGCGCCGTAGCCCAGGCGCTTGCCGCCTTCGAGGTATTTGACGATGGCCGGGTGTGTCTTCCAGCGCTGCATTTCCTCGAAGGGGCTGATCCACGGGTTCGCATAATCGAGGCCGGTGATCAGGCCGAGGGTGACCTTGTTGTCCTCGAGGTGGTACAGGAACCCGCCGCCGTAGGTGTTGTCATCCAGGGGCCAGCCGGCGGTGTGGACGACGAGGCCGGGACGGTGCTTGGCCGGATCGATCTCCCAGAGTTCCTTGACGCCGATGTTGTACGCCTGCGGGTCGCGGCCGGCGTCGAGCTTGTACTTGGAGATGAGCTGCTTGCCGAGGTGGCCCCGGGCGCCTTCGGCAAACACGGTGTACTTCCCGTGCAGTTCCATGCCGAGCTGGAAGTTGTCGTTGGGCTGTCCATCCTTGCCGATGCCGACGTTGCCGGTGGCCACGCCCTTGACGCTGCCGTCGTCGTTGTAGAGCACTTCGGCCGCAGGAAAGCCCGGGAAGATTTCAACGCCCAGGCTTTCGGCCTGCTGAGCGAGCCAGCGCACGACGTTGCCGAGGCTGATGGCGTAGTTGCCTTCGTTGTGGAAGTTCTGCGGAATCAACCACTGCGGAAACGAAATGGCGCCGGTCTGGGTGAGCCACATGACCTCGTCGGAGGTCACCGGCTGGTTCAGCGGGGCGCCTTTTTCCTTCCAGTCTGGAATCAGTTCCGTCAGGGCCCGGGGGTCCATCACCGCACCGCTCAGGATGTGGGCGCCGGGCTCGGATCCCTTCTCCAGCACGACCACGGAAATCTCCTTGTCCTGCGTGGCGGCGAGCTGCTTGAGCCGGATCGCAGTGGCCAGGCCGGCCGGGCCCGCGCCGACCACCACCACGTCGTATGCCATGGCCTCGCGCGGTCCGTACTGGGCCAGGATTTCCGAGGGGGTCATGCACAGTCTCCTTGAATCGAGCTCGAATCGTAGCCATGCATTCTAATTCGGGGAGGCTCGAAAATCGAACGACCGTTCTATGTGGCCGCGGCCCCGGTTTCACCCATGCGCGTGCTATCTTCATCGCTCGCTGATGACGACATGAACGAGGAGAAACGCATGAGCTACAGCATCGATCTGTCCGGGCGCGTGGCGCTGGTCACCGGTGCGTCGAGCGGGTTGGGGACGCAGTTTGCAAAGACGCTGGCCTCGGCCGGCGCGGCGGTGGTGCTGGCCGGGCGGCGCATCGAGCGGCTCAAGTCGCTTCGCGCCGAGATCGAGGCGTCGGGCGGCGATGCCCACGTCGTCGCACTCGACGTGACCGACCACGACAGCATCAAGGCCGCGGTGGCCCACGCCGAAACGGAAATGGGGACGATCGACATCCTCGTCAACAACTCCGGCGTCAGCACCACGCAGAAGATCACCGACGTGTCCCCCGAGGACTACGACTATGTGATGGACACCAACACCAAGGGCGCTTTTTTTGTGGCGCAAGAGGTCGGCAAGCGCATGCTGGCCCGTGCATGCGGCGCGGCGCCTGGCACCTTCACCGGTGGACGCATCGTCAACATCGCATCCGTTGCGGCGCTCAGGCCGCTCAGCCAGGTGAGCGTGTATGCGATGAGCAAGGCGGCCATCGTGCAGATGACGCGCGTCATGGCGCTCGAGTGGGGCCGCCACGGCATCAACGTGAATGCCATCTGCCCCGGATACATCGATACCGAGCTCAACCATCACCATTGGCAGACCGAACACGGCCAGAAGCTCATCGCGATGATGCCGCGCAAACGCGTCGGCCAGCCGAAGGACCTGGATGCGGTCCTCATGATGCTCTGTTCGAATGAAAGCCATTTCGTCAATGGCGCCGTGATCCAGGCCGACGACGGGTTCGCGATCTGACATGCGGCCCCTGTCATTGCTGGAATCCCGAGTGCTCGGCGTGCTCATCGAGAAGGCGCACACCGTGCCGGACAGCTACCCGCTTTCGCTCAACGCGCTGACGGCCGGCTGCAACCAGAAGACGGCCCGTGACCCGGTGCTCAACGCATCGGAGTCCGAAGTGCAGGCGGCTGTCGACGCCCTGAAGGTGCTGCACCTCGTGTTCGAATCGAGCGGCTCGCGGGTCACACGGTACGAGCACAACATGCCCCGCGCCATGGCGCTGCCGGGCGCAGCCGTGGCACTGCTCGCGGTGCTGATGCTGCGCGGGCCGCAGACGAGTTCGGAATTGCGGGCCAACTGCGAGCGGTTGCACCGGTTCGCCGACGTCTCATCGGTGGAGGCCTTCCTGGAAGAACTGGCCGAACGGTCGGACGAGAAGGGGGGGCCGCTTGCGGTGAAACTGCCGCGGGCGCCCGGCGCGCGCGAAGCGAGGTGGATCCATCTGCTGGCTGGCAACATCGACCTTTCAGCATGGCCCGCGGCCGTTGAATCGCCCGATTTCGTGGCGACCACTGAGCTTGCTGCGCTGAAGGCGCAGCAAGCGAGCATGCAGCTCGAACTCGACACCCTGCGCACGCTGGTCGAACGGCTGTACGCGGAGCTCGGGGTCAACCGCGGCGAGTGACACCGGCTGGGAGACACCTCCGCGCCCGCCTGAGCAATCGGGACCGGGTGGCTACACTGCCCGGATGCGCATCGATGATCTTCGCCAACGCTTGCGTGCGCTCGGCGCCAAGCCCTGCCACGAGTTCCGCGTGCTTCGACTCTGGGCGACCGCGCAAGACCAGGCCAGCGGTCGCCGCAAGCCCGAGGACTTCCTGCCAGCCAGCGTGCGCGCCGTGCTGCCCGAAATCACCGCCAATTTGGCGGGGCTGGCCCGCGTGCGCTCCGAACACCCGGCCGAGGACGGTTCGTCGCGCCTGCTCATCGAGCTGGCCGACGGTCAGACCGTGGAGAGCGTGCTGCTGCCGCGCGATGGCGTGTGCGTGTCGACGCAGGTGGGCTGCGCGGTCGGCTGCCTGTTCTGCATGACCGGCCGCGACGGGCTGCTCCGCCAGTTGGGCAGCGCCGAGATCGTCGCCCAGGTGGTGCTGGCACGCGCACGCCGTCCGGTGAAGAAGGTGGTGTTCATGGGCATGGGCGAGCCGGCCCACAACCTCGACAACGTGCTGGAAGCCATCGAACTGCTCGGCACGGCTGGCGGCATCGGCCACAAGAACCTCGTGTTGTCCACGGTGGGTGATGTTCGGGTGTTCGAGCGGTTGCCGCTTTCGGCGGTCAAGCCGGCGCTCGCGCTGTCATTGCACACCACCCGGCCAGACCTGAGGGCCGAGCTGCTGCCGCGAGCGCCGCGCATCGACCCGGCCGACCTGGTGGCCGAGGGAGAGCGCTATGCCCGTGCGACCGGCTACCCCATCCAGTACCAGTGGACCCTGCTCGAAGGCATCAACGACACCGATGAGGAGCTGGAAGGCATCGTGCGGTTGCTGTCGGGCAAGTACGCGATCATGAACATGATCCCGTACAACACCACCGAGGGCACGGGTTACCGCCGCCCGTCCTGGGCGCGGGCGGCGGCGATGTCGAACCATTTGAACCGCCGCGGCGTGCTGGCGCGGCTGCGCCAGTCGGCAGGGCAGGACGTGGACGGCGGTTGCGGCCAGCTGCGCGCAAGAACCGGCAGCCCGCGCCGGTCCATCCCGATTCAGCCGGCCGCCTGAGCCAGCGCCTCGTCGATCTCGCGCTGCCCCGCAGGCCGCACGACGCGCGCGACTTCCTGCCCGTCGCGCAACACGACGAGCGTCGGCCACAGCTTGACACCATAGGAGCGCCCCAGCCGGCGGCCGCGGCCGTCCTCGATCTTGAGGTGGCGAATTTCCGGGCGGTCGGCCAACGCGGCGGCCAATGCGGGTTGCGCCGCCTGGCAGTAGCCGCACCATCCGACGCCGAACTCGACCAGCGAGGGGCCTGGCAAGGCATCGATTTCCTCGCGCGGCGGTTCCACGAGGGCGTAGGAGTTGGTCATGGGCATGATGGAATTTTCGAGCAATCCGCATGCCTGTTCGCGGGCAGTCCTGCCCGACGGCGGCTCAACCGCTCAGCAGCTTGTGCACGAGTTCATGGGTGGTGACGGCGCCGTATTTGCGCATCAGTCGGGCACGGTAGACGTCGACCGTGCGGGGGCTGATGGACAGGCGCTTGCCGATCAGCTTGCTCGTGAGACCGTCGATCAGCAGGGCGGCGATTTCACGCTCGCGGGCCGTCAGATCGGCCTTGAGCTGGCGCTGCGCCGACAGGTCCTCGAACGACCAGATGCCGGCGGCATGGGGCTCCGCCGGGTCGAGCGCGCGGCCGGCCACATGGCACCAGAACAGCTCGCCCCGTTGCGGGCCATCCACCCGCTTCATCACGCGTTCATCGGCATACCACCCCTGGGCGTCCAGGCTCGCGGTGATGCGTGCCCCGGTGCGCTCGAACTCGGCATGGGTGGGATACAACAGCTCGAACGACTGGCCCACGAGCTGTTCGCGCTCGGCCCCGAACATCGCGAGCACCCGCTGGTTGCAGTCGATCATCAGGCGGTGGCGCGAGATCACCAGCCCGACAGGGGCCAGGTCGAAGGCGGTACGGTAGTCGAGATCAATCTTGGGCATGTGCTTACTGAATTCTACGTAATGAATACTTAATGCGTTACGTAGTACGCTCCGGTACAACGGGTTCTCGATATTTTTCCTTCCAGGAGGCGCTGATGAACAAGGTCTACCCGAGCGCGGCCGCCGCACTCGACGGTGTCGTTCGCGACGGACAATTGCTCGCCGTGGGTGGCTTCGGCCTGTGCGGCATCCCCGAGGCGCTCATCGCGGCGTTGCGCGATTCCGGCAAGAAAAACCTCACGGTGATTTCCAACAACGCCGGTGTCGATGGCTTCGGCCTCGGCCAACTGCTCGAAACGCGGCAGATCAAGAAAATGATCTCGAGCTACGTCGGCGAAAACAAGGAATTCGAGCGCCAGTACCTCGCGGGGGAACTCGAGATCGAATTCACGCCGCAGGGCACGCTCGCCGAAAAGCTGCGTGCGGGCGGCGCTGGCATTCCGGCGTTCTTCACGAAGACGGGTGTGGGCACGCTCGTGGCCGAAGGCAAGGAGACCCGGGAGTTCGACGGTTCGGTGTACGTGATGGAACGCGCGCTGTTTCCCGAAGTCAGCCTCGTGAAGGCCCACAAGGCCGATCGAAGCGGCAACCTCGTGTTTCGCCGCACGGCCCGCAACTTCAACCCGGCCGTGGCCATGGCCGGCAAGCTGACCATCGTCGAGGTGGAGGAGATCGTGGCCACGGGCTCGATCGATCCGGACGACGTGCACCTGCCGGGCATCTATGTTCACCGCATCGTGCTCAACGCCACGCCGGAAAAGCGCATCGAAAAGCGCACCCTTCGCGAAACCAACGCACAAGCAGGAGCCTGACACCATGGCCTGGACCCACGAACAAATGGCCGCACGCGCCGCCCGTGAACTGCAGGACGGCTTCTATGTGAACCTCGGCATCGGCCTGCCGACCCTCGTTGCCAACCACGTTCCGGCCAACATGGAGGTGTGGCTGCAAAGCGAGAACGGCATGCTCGGCATTGGTCCGTTTCCCACCGAGGCCGAGGTGGATGCCGATCTCATCAACGCCGGCAAGCAGACCGTCACCACGATCCCCGGCTCGTCCATCTTCGGTTCCCACGACAGCTTCGCGATGATCCGCGGCGGCAAGATCAACCTCAGCATCCTGGGCGCCATGCAGGTCAGCGCCCAGGGCGACCTGGCCAACTGGATGATTCCCGGCAAGATGGTCAAGGGAATGGGCGGTGCGATGGACCTGGTGGCCGGCGTGGGCCGCGTGCTCGTGCTCATGGAACACGTGGCCCGCAAGAAGGATGGCACGGAAGACCTGAAGATCATCCCGGCATGCACGCTGCCGCTGACCGGGGTGCGCGTGGTCAACCGCATCATCACCGACCTGGCGGTGCTCGACGTCACGCCGCAGGGGTTGAAGGTGGTGGAGATCGCACCGGGCGTCACCCGGGAGGAACTGCAGGCCAAGACCGGGGTGCCGCTGCACTGACCACCCCGGCATCCACGGGCTGCCGTGGGCCCCGGTTTTCACCGGGGTGACATCTCTGGGGGCGCCTTCGCCAGGATCTCCTTGCGTTTGATGCGCAGGTAGGTCGCCTGATCCATCTCGTGCAGCTGGAGGGGGTAGCGCTCGGATGCAGTGAACCAGTCGAGCATGCGGCGGTCGGCGTCGTCCGGGGCGTTCAGGTACGCGTCGATCGCCAGGAAATAGCGCATCGCATTGCGCTCGATCACTGCGCGCATGCCGCCCACGTACACCGGCTCGCCTTTGGCGGTGCGCCCCAATACGCTGAAGCCCACCTTGTTGCTGCCGACCGTGGCCAGGTAGGCCTGCATGGCCAGGCGTGCCGTGATGCCGTAGCCGTGTTCGTAGCTGAACCGGATGAACGAGCGCTGCGCATCCAGCGGGATGGCTTCCACCGCGATGCGATGGTCGTGGGTACCGAAGGGACCTTGGGCTGCTTCCAGGCGAACCTCGAGATGATCCGCGCCCTGGTGGACCGTGCGGAATGTGAACTTCACCAGATAGGTGTCTTCGACGGGCTGGTCGGATTTGCGGCCGATGCGAATGCTCAGCGTGCGCCCGTCCGGCGGCGCAAGGCACTGCTTGATGTTGAAGGGCAGGATCAGGATGCTGCACCAGGCCTCGCGCGACGTCAGCGCATCCGCCACCTGCGCGAAGGGATGCGTCACGACGGCATGGATTTCGCTCTTGAGCTTCCCCGAGGTGTCCGCGGAGTCCACATGCAGCGGCCGGCCGAACCCGTTCTGTGTCAGCGCGGGCAGGAGTGCGACATGCCGCGCCTTCAGCGCGTCGGCGCTGCCGTCGGCAAGGGCAGCAGTGGCGCATGCCAGAGTGGTCGCAAGCGCGAAGAGGATGCGCAAGAGCAGCATGGGCGGGGGCGGCATGGAACTTGGTTTTCCTTGATCGGCGTCAAGTTCCGCGAGGGCAGTGCTTCAGAACTCAGTGCAGCTCAGAGCCAGTATTCCCAAGCCTTGCTGAGCGCTTCCCGAATGCGGGGGGTGATGCCCCGGTGGCGCCAGGCCTCGAGCGTGACCTCGGTGGATTCGGCGAGATCGCGGTGGAACAACGTGCGCATCTGCCGGCCGAAGGCCGGGCCGAGGATCACGGCATTGACTTCCATGTTGTGCAGAAAGCTGCGCCAATCGAGGTTTGTGGACCCGATGGTGCTCCACACCCCGTCGATCAAGGCCGTTTTCGAATGCAGCAACGCCCCTTTGCGCTCGTGGATGCGAATTCCCGCCTCGAGCAGCTCTGTGTATGACGCACGCCCGGCGTAAAGCACCAGCTTGGAGTCGGTCTCGCTGGGCAGCAGCAGCGTGACCTTCACGCCCCTGGCCACGGCCGCCTTCAAGGCGGCCATCAGCTGCGGGTCCGGCACGAAATAGGCCGTGGTGATGAGGATGTCCGACTCGGCGCTGTCGATGGCCGAGATCAGCGTGGCATAGATCAGGCTGTAGGCATCGTTCGGCGAACTGCCGATGGCGCGCACCACGTCGTCGCCCTGGGCCACGAGCTTCGGGAAATAGCGGCGCGGTGGCAGCGGATCGCCTTGCTGCTGGGTCCAGGTGTCGATGAACAAGCGCTGCAGATCCGCCACCACCGGACCGTCGATCTGCAGGTGCGTGTCGCGCCACGGCAGCGCCTTGCCGGTTCTGGCGGCACGTGTGGACGGCTTGCTGAAGGAGCCGCCCCGGTAGACGCTGCTGATGTTGACGCCACCCACGAATGCCGTGCGCCCATCGACCACGAGCAACTTGCGGTGGTCGCGCTCATTGACGTCCCACCCGGCCTTCGCCACGAGCGGATTCACCGGGTTGTACGCGAGCGTGCGAACGCCGGCATCGCGCAACTGCTGGAAGAATTCCCGCCCGGCGTTGCGGCTCCCCACGCTGTCGTACATCAGGTTGACTTGCACACCGGCGCGTTGCTTGGCAATGAGGGCATTCGCGAACTGCTGTCCGGTCTCGTCGTCTTCGAGGATGTAGGTCTCGAGGTTGATGTGATCGTGCGCGCCGGCGATCGCATGGAACATCGCCTTGTACGTGTCCGGCCCATCGATCAGGAGCGTGACCCGGTTGCCGGTGACGAGCGGCGTGCCGGCCACTGCCTCCTCGAAGGCGAGGTGACGATCGAAGATGCTGGTGGGCTTGCCGCCGGCCTTCAAGCGGTCCAGCACCACTTTTGATTGCGCTGTGCTCAGGGGCCCCGCGGCGCCTTCGACGGCCACCCGAACCTCCTTGCGCGACAGGTCGGGCACGATCGTGGGCAGCGAGCTGCATGCAACGAGCAGGCCGACCTGCACCAGCACCGCCACCACCAACCACCGGGCCCACGCCCTGCGCAAGATGTTTGCCATGACGACTCCAGGCGCCGCAATGAGCGGACCGCCCGAGTCTGGCAGATCAACGGGTGGCTGTCGCCCGGGCAACCTCGGGGACGAGCGCTGGCCCCTTGTAGATGAAACCGGTGTAGACCTGCACCAGATCCGCGCCGGCGGCCACCTTGGCGCGAGCGTCCGCGCCGCTCATCACGCCGCCGGCACCGATGATCGGGAAACCGGTGCCAAGTTCGGCGCGGAGCTGTGCGATCACACGGTTGCTGGCCTCGAACACCGGCGCGCCGGACAGGCCGCCCACTTCTTCGCCATGCGGCAAATGACGTACCGCATCGCGGGCAATCGTGGTGTTGGTGGCGATGACGCCGTCCATGCCCGTTTTCTTCAGCGTGCGGGCGATCAAATGCACCTGCGCATCATCCAGGTCGGGTGCGATCTTCACGAAGATGGGCACGCGCCGGCCATGCCGCGCGGCGAGCTCGCGGCCGCGGGCCTCCAGGGGGGTGAGCAGGGCGTCCAGCGCTGCATCGGACTGCAGCTCGCGCAGGTTCTTCGTGTTCGGCGAAGAGATGTTGACCGTCACGTAGTCCGCATGCGGGTACACGCCATCGAGGCCGATCAGGTAGTCGTCCACGGCACGCTCGATGGGCGTGGCCGCGTTCTTGCCGATGTTCAGGCCCAGGATGCCGCCTTGCCCGCGAAACTTGCTGCGGCGCACGTTGGTGATGAACACGTCGAGGCCGTCGTTGTTGAAGCCCAGCCGGTTGATCAGGCCCTGGGCCTCGGGCAGGCGGAACATGCGGGGTTTCGGGTTGCCCGGCTGGGCCTTGGGCGTCACCGTGCCCACCTCCACGAAACCGAACCCCATGGCGCCGAAGGCATCGATGCAGCGACCGTTCTTGTCGAGGCCCGCAGCCAGCCCCACACGATTGGGAAACACGAGCCCCGCGACGGTGACCGGGCTCTCCACGCGCTTTTGCGCCATCGCGCACATCAGCGGGGTGTGCTGGATGCGGGCGAGGGTGCCCAGCGTGATTTCATGGGCAAGTTCGGGGTCGAGGCCGAACAGGAACGGGCGGGTGAGGGCGTAGGGAACGAAGGCCATGGGCAGGGTCTTGGATAATGGCAGCATTGTCTCAAACCCGAGTTTTTCATGACCCAAGATGAACTGAAGGTGCTGGTCGGCCGTGCCGCGCTCGACCATGTGGTGCCCGGCACCGTGGTGGGCGTCGGTACCGGCTCCACGGTGAACTGCTTCATCGACGCGCTCGCTTCGATGAAGGACCGCATTGCGGGCGCCGTCTCCAGCAGTGAAAAGAGCACGGAGCGCCTGCGCGCGCATGGCATCCAGGTGCTCGACAGCAACACCGTGGCAAGCATCCCCGTGTACATCGATGGCGCGGACGAGATCGACCACCAGGGAAACATGATCAAGGGGGGCGGGGCGGCGCTCACACGCGAAAAGATCGTGGCGGACACGGCCGAGCGGTTCGTGTGCATCGCCGATGAATCCAAACTTGTCGAGGTGCTCGGTGCGTTCCCGCTGCCGGTCGAGGTCATTCCGATGGCCGCGGCCCAGGTGGCCCGCCGGTTCGAGGCCTTGGGCGGCCAGGCACGCTTGCGCGAAGGCGTGGTGACCGACAACGGGTGCCACATCCTGGACGTGCGCGGGTTGCGCATCACCGATCCGGCCGCGATGGAGCGCGACATCAACCAGTGGCCCGGCGTCGTCACGGTCGGGATTTTCGCGCGCAACCGTGCCAGCGTGTGCCTGCTCGGCACCGCGAAAGGCGTCAGGACGCTGACTTTCTAGACCTACATCCCAGCGTCGCACAGGAAAAGCGCGTACGCTCGGGCTGTTGCCAGTTCGGCAACCTGCTGAAAGGACGTGCCCATGGCCAAACCCAATTACTCATTTGAAAAGCGCCAGCGTGAGCTGGCCAAGAAAAAGAAGAAGGAAGAGAAGCTGAAGGAGAAGGCCGATCGCAAGCTGCATGGCGAGGCTCCGGCGGTCCATGAAGTGGGCGCCGAGGCACAAGGCGAGGCGGATGCCACGCCGGCCGGAGGCCACCATGCCGGCTGAACGACGGTTTCAGTTTGGCGCGCTCGCGCGGCGCGCTGCCCGGGTGACGAACCGCGCCGGGTCCACTGCATCGAGCAGGTTCGCCGGCAAAGGCGACGGCGCCCCCGCGATGGCGGCGGCCAGCACCTGGCCCCCGAGCGCGCTCCACGTGATGCCGCGTGAGCCCAGTGCGGTGAACACGAACAAACCCTGACGCCGCGGCACGAAACGCGCCTGCTCGACGGTGAGCCGGTCCGGGCCCACATCGGGCACCTCGCCGATCAGGGGCAGGCGGTCTTCCGCCACACAGCGCCAGGCCGTGCGTCCCCGCAGCTCTTCGACGGAGCCCTCCCAGGCGCGTCCCAGCAGGCGTGCCAATTGCGCGAGGTTGTGGGCATGGTCGGCCGCGCGCACGGAAGCGTCGCCATCTCCCGCCTGGGCCGTAGCGCCGAACACGATGTGGCCGGCCACGTCCGGCATCACATAGCCGCCCCCCGCGATCGGCACGGCGGGCAGCACCATGTTGGCAGGCCTCGGCGCCATCGAGAGCTGCCCTCGCACCGACTGCACCGGCCACGCGGGGTGATCGAGCAGACGCAAGGCATCACCGGCATTGGCGAGCACCAGCACGCCGGATTCGGAGATCACGTGACCCGCCTGGTCCAGCGCCTGCCAGCGCGAACCCTCGTGCGCGATGCGGTGAACCTGCCGACTTCCGAGGAACTCGCACAGGGGCCCGGCTTCGGCCAGCATGGCTTGTGCGAGTCCTGCCGGATTCACCCAGCCGCCGTGCGGGTAGAACCATGCCGGCTGGTGCAGTGCGATGCCGCACACGTCACTGGCGGCCGCCGCATCGAGGGCTTGGACGTAGTCGGCGGGCAAGTTCAGGCGGTGGAGCAGCGAGGCCATTGTCGCCGGGTCTGTGGCGGCGTTTTCGAGGCGCAGCAGCCCGGCCGTGCTGCCCGCGACCCTGTGTGCATCGATCGCCCGCTGCACGGCCCGCCATGCCGCCCAGGAGGCTGCGCGATTGAAGCGGGCATGAGGGCCGTCGTGGGCGTTGACGATGCCATGGAAGAGGCCGGCCGGGTTACCGGAGGCGGCCTGTGCGGGTGCATGATGGCTGTCGATCACGGTGCTGCGCCAGCCTTGCTCCCCAAGCGCGAGCGCGGTGGCGGCCCCGGCCAGACCGGCCCCGACGATCACCGCATGCCTCTCGGATGAGGCAGCTGCCGCATGGCGCACCGGGGCGCGGCTCGGGACGAAGGCCGGGCGATAGCGCGCCATGGGCTGATGTCCGTCCTCGGCCAGCTCGAAACCGCGCGCCCGCAGGTGGTCTCGCAGCGCAGGGCTGGCGTGGCGCGCCGTCACGGTGGCATCCGGCGCGGCCAGGCGCACCAGGGCCTTGGACAGCCCCTGCGGGTCGGTCACCGGGGCATCGAAGCAGAACGCATTGATGCGGGCCACCACCTCACGCCAGACGCGGCGCGGGTCGCCCGCTGCCAACAGCAAATGCACCCGGCCGCCGTCGAGCACGGTGCGGTGGAAATCCGCGGTGGCGGGCGGCCAGTGGGCCTGCATCTCGAGGCCCTCGGACGCGCATGCCAACTTCAAGGCCATGGCATCGAGGGGTCTGCACGACAGCATCACGACGTCGAGCCGCGTGCTGCGGTGAGGATCCGACCGCCACGCCGCCCACAGCGCAGGGAAGGGCGCCGGCGTGTCCAGCAACACGGAGAACCGCTCGCGGCCCTGCCAGCCATCCATCGGGGGGAGCGGTGTCATCGTGAGGGGATCACCATGGAAAAAGGGCACCGAGGGTGCCCTTTGATCGTGTGCCAGCGAGGAACGCCGAGCCGGGGCTCAGACGCGCTTGCGGTACTCGTGCGTGCGGGTGTCGATTTCGATCTTGTCGCCGGTTTCCACGAACAGGGGCACCGAGATTTCGAAACCGGTGGCCAGCTTCGCCGGCTTGAGCACCTTGCCGGACGTGTCGCCCTTGACGGCAGGTTCGGTGTAGGTGACTTCGCGCACCAGGCTCGTGGGCAGTTCCACCGAGATGGCCTTGCCTTCGTAGAACACCACTTCGACGGGCATGGCGTCTTCCAGGTACTGGATGGCGTCGCCCATGTTCTCCGATTCGACTTCGAACTGGTTGTAGTCGGCGTCCATGAACGCGTACATCGGGTCGGCATAGTAGGAGTAGGTGCACTCCTTCTTGTCGAGGATGATCTGGTCCATCTTGTCGTCGGCCTTGAAGACGACTTCAGTGCCGGAGTTGCTCAAGAGGCTCTTGAGCTTCATGCGCACGGTGGCAGCGTTGCGGCCGCCGCGGCTGTATTCCGTCTTGAGCACAACCATGGGATCCTTGTTGTACATGATGACGTTGCCGGCGCGAATTTCTTGTGCGATCTTCATGGCGATTTCCGTGTTCGGGTGCGTGCCGCGCAGGCACGATGCCTGACGGTCTTGACGCGGGTTTGCGCGCCCGAAAAGTGCCAGCGCGCGCAAAGCCTCGGATTTTAGCCGGATTCGCGGACGAATTGCCGCAGCCCCGTGACGAGGTCCTCCTGCCCGGCCAAAGTGCGCTGCCAATTCTCACACTGGGCGCTCCACGCCTGGGCATCCGGCAGGGCCCTCGGAAGCGGCGCCAGGCCGTTCCAGCCTGCCCACAACGCACGCACCTGCCCGGCGAGCGAGGCGGGCGCGTCGGCCAGGAAACGATCCAGGAAGGCGCACAACTTGGGCACGTGCGCGCCGTCGTGCTGCGGGTAGATGTGCCAGACGAACGGTCGCCCGGCCCACTGGGCGCGCACGAAGGAATCCTCGCCGCGCACGAAGTTCAGATCGCAGGCACGGAGCAGCCGGTCATAGTCGGGCTGCGGGAAGTAGGGCAGCGCCTGGCAACGCACGCCGGCCGGCAAGGGGCCGGGCACGGTCACGCCCGGCGTCAGCAGCAACAGGGTCGGCTGAGCGGCGAGCCGGTCGGGCAGGTCGGCCAGTGCAGGATGGGGGTAGCAAAAGACGCTGGCGATGCGTTCGCCGGGCAGCGGCTCGATGCCATGGGCGGCGAGCCAGGCCGGGCCGTCGAAGCGCGCATGGGCGTCCAGCAGGCCCGGCTCGCGGATCAGCCCGCCGGTCGCGGCCGTGAACCCGGGGTAGTAGAACCACTTGGTCAACCCGCGGCCCGGCCCGCTCATCTGCGGCGACGGCAGCCGGTGCGACCGCTCCACGTACGACTCGGCACTCAGGTACTCCAGGTTGATCCAGACCGGCGGGACCTGCCGCGCCGCCATGGCAGCAACGAAGCCGGCGGGCAGCTCGCAGCCGAAGGCTTCGATGACCACGTCGCCCGGCAAGCCGGTGTCGGCGTCCCCCGGCCAGGCGCGCACCTCGACGCCCGGCGCGCCAGCCGGGGCCATCCAGGCGAGCGCTGAGGCATCGTCCGTCCACAGCCGCGCGACATCGCCCCGCGAGGCCAGGTCAGCGCACAGGCGCCAGCAGACGCCGATGTCCCCATGGTTGTCGATCACGCGGCAAAACACATCCCATTGCATTGCGTGATTATCAGAGGGCGTGGAGGGCGGCAAAATGACGGTTGCCATGACCGATGAACCGATCATTCCCTGCGACGACACCGACGGCCACCGGCGCCAGCTGCTGAGCGATGTGGCCGCACTGCCGGCGCTGCCCGGCGTGTACCGCTATTTCGATGCACAGGATCGCGTGCTGTATGTGGGCAAGGCGCGCGACCTGAAGAAACGCGTCTCGAGCTACTTCCAGAAAGACCACGGCGGCTCGCGCATCGGGCACATGGTGAGCAAGATCGTGCGGATGGAAACCACGGTCGTGCGTTCCGAGGCGGAAGCGCTGCTGCTCGAGAACAACCTCATCAAGACGCTCAATCCGCGCTACAACATTCTGTTCCGCGACGACAAGAGCTATCCCTACCTGAAGATCGCGTCGCACGACTTTCCGCGGCTTGCCTACTACCGCGGGTCGGTCGACCGCCGGCACCGCTACTTCGGCCCGTACCCGAGCGCCTGGGCCGTCAAGGAGTCCATCCAGCTGCTGCAAAAGGTGTTCCGCATTCGCACCTGCGAGGACACCGTCTTCAACAACCGCACGCGCCCCTGCCTGCTGTACCAGATCAAGCGCTGCACCGGGCCGTGCGTCGACTACATCTCCAAGGAGGACTACGCGCGCGACGTGGCCAACGCCGAACGCTTCCTGCTCGGCGACCAGCAGCAGGTGATGGACCAGCTGCAGGCGCAGATGATGAAGCATGCCGAAGCGCTGGAATTCGAGCAGGCCGCGGAGATCCGCAACCAGCTTTCGGCGCTGTCGCTCGTGCTGCATCAGCAGTCGGTCGAAGACAACCGGGGCGGCGACACGAAGGATGCCGACATCCTCGCCGTGAAGGTCAAGGGGGGCCGCGCGTGCGTGAACCTCGCGATGGTGCGCGGCGGGCGCCACCTCGGCGACCGCCCGTACTTCCCGACGCATGTGGACGACGCCACCGCGATGACGGCGGAGGAAGCCGCCGGCCGCGGCACGCTGCCCAGCCCGGAAGTGCAGGTGCTCGAGGCCTTCATCGCCCAGCACTACCTCGACAGCGCGGTGCCGCCGCTGCTCGTGTTGAGCCACCCCGTGGACAAGGCGCTGATCGAGGCGCTGTGCGACCAGAGCGGCATCAAGGTCACCGCCCAGACACAGCCCCGCGAACCGCGCCGCGCCTGGCTCGACATGTGCATCACCGGGGCCGACCTCAAACTGACCCGGCTGCTGTCCGAGGAAGGCTCGCAGCAGGCGCGCACCCGCGCGCTCGTGGAGGCGCTCGATGTGGCCGCCGACAACCTCGACACCTTCCGCATCGAATGCTTCGACATCAGCCATACCGCCGGCGAAGCCACGCAGGCGTCGTGCGTGGTGTTCGAAGGGCACAAGATGCAAAGCAGCCAGTACCGGCGCTACAACATCGAGGGCATCACCGGCGGGGACGACTATGCCGCGATGCGCCAGGTGCTCACGCGCCGATACAGCAAGCTGGTGGCGGCGGCCGAGACCGGCACGGCGACGTTGCCTGATCTCGTGCTCATCGATGGCGGCCGGGGGCAGGTCGCCATGGCGCGCCAGGTGTTCGAGGAGCTGGGCATCGACCTGCGCCTCATCGTGGGTGTGGAAAAGGGGGAAGGCCGCAAGGTCGGGCTCGAAGAACTCGTGTTTGCCGACGGTCGAGAGAAGGTGTATCTCGGCCATGATTCAGCGGCATTGATGCTCGTGGCGCAGATTCGCGATGAAGCACACCGCTTCGCGATCACAGGCATGCGGGCCAGGCGGGCCAGCGTGCGCACCAGCGGCAGCCGATTGGAAGACATCGCGGGCGTAGGCCCGAAGAAGCGCGCGAAACTGCTGCAGCGTTTCGGCGGCTTGCGGGGCGTGGGCGATGCGAGCGTGGAGGACCTGCTCAGCGTCGATGGCATATCGAAGGAACTCGCCGAGGAGATCTACCGTGCATTGCATTGACTTGTGCCGCCGGGTCGGTTTCGCAGCCGCCATGGGGCTTGCGCTCGCATTGGCCGGGTGCGCTTCAGCGCCGCCGTCATCGGGCGACGAATCGGGCCCCTCATTGGAACCAGCGCCAGGCCATGCAGCGGGCCATTCACCGGGCCACACCTCTTGCGACCCACCGCGCGCCACCGAACCCGTCGTGCACCTCGGGCCACCCGCGACGCCCAAGTCGATGCACGAGGTGAGGGTCCAGGCCGCGTTGCGCATGGTCGATGCCAACCCTGACGGCATCTACGAGGACCGTCCGCCCGACGTGCTGCTGGCGATCCCGGTGCTCGAGATCGAGCTCGATGCGAACGGCTCGGTGTGCCACATCCATGTGGCCCGTCATCCCGGGCAGGCGCCCGAGACCACGCAGATCGCCATCGATGCCGTGCACCGCGCGGCGCCCTTCGGCAATGTGTCGCACCTGCCCAAACCATGGGTCTTCACCGAGGTGTTCCTGTTCCGCGATGACCGCCGCTTCAAGCCTCGCACGCTCGACGACTGACCGACCTTCCGCCTCCGGACGCCAGAAGTTCGGCACAATGACCTCATGTTCTTCAATCTCCCCACGCTGTTGACCTGGGCGCGCATCGTCGCCATTCCGCTGATCGTCGGTGTGTTCTACCTGGAGATTCTGGCCGAGCCCACACGCAACCTGATCGCCACGGTGCTGTTCATCGTGGTGGCCTTGACCGACTGGGCCGACGGTTACCTCGCACGCCGGCTCAAGCTCACGTCCTCCTTCGGCGCCTTCCTCGACCCGGTGGCGGACAAGTTCCTCGTGTGTGCCGCACTCCTGGTGCTGGTGCACCTTGGCCGCGTCCATTCGCTCGTGGCGCTCGTGATCATCGGCCGCGAGATCGCCATCTCGGCGCTGCGCGAATGGATGGCCCAGATCGGCGCCTCGCGCAGCGTCGCGGTGCACATGGTGGGCAAGCTCAAGACCGCGGTGCAGATGACCGCCATCCCCTTCCTGCTCTTTCATGGCAGCCTGTTCGGGGTGGTGGACACGCAGTTCTGGGGATCGGTGCTGATCTATGCGTCTGCGGTGCTGACCATCTGGTCCATGGTCTACTACCTGCAGAAAGCCTTGCCGGAAATCCGCGCGAAAGCGCGCTGATGCGCAGGCCCGCATGACGCCGCCGTCTTCTTCATGGTTCGTGAGGGCGATGCCGGCCGTCTTCATCCCGGTATGGAGCACCGGCTTCATCGTGGCCCGGTACGGCATGCCGCATTCGCCTCCGCTGGCCTTCCTGTCCCTGCGGTATGCCCTCTCGTTGCTGTGCTTTCTCGCATGGATTGCCTGGTCGCGGCCGTCCTGGCCCCGCGGGCGCATCCAGTGGGCGCATCTCGCAGCCACCGGTGTGCTGATGCATGGTGGCTATCTCGGGGGCGTCTGGGCGGCGGTCAAGGCCGGCATGGGTGCTGGCACCATCGCATTGCTCGTGGGCCTGCAGCCGGTGCTCACGGCCGTATGGCTGAGCCGCCAGGGCGCTTCAGAGCAGGTGTCATCGCGCCAGTGGCTCGGGCTGGCGCTGGGCCTGCTCGGTCTCGTGCTCGTCGTCTGGCACAAGCTGGGCGTCGGTGAGGTCACGCGCTGGAACTTCGCGCTGGCCCTGATGGCGCTGCTGTCCATCACCGCTGGAACGCTCTACCAGAAGCGGTTCGTCGCACCGTGCGATGTGCGGACCGCCAACACCATCCAGCTGCTCGCGGCGCTGGCCGTGACGCTGCCTTTCGTGCCGTTGGAAAACGAATCCATGGTGCCGCATCCTCAGCTCATCGGTGCCGTGGCCTGGTCTGTCATCGGGCTCACGATCGGTGGCAGCTCGTTGCTGTACATGCTGATCCAGCGCGGGGCGGCCACGCAGGTGACGAGCCTGCTGTACCTCGTGCCGCCGTGCACGGCCCTGATGGCGTGGGTGCTGTTCGACGAGCCCGTGACGCTCACGATGGCGGCCGGCATGCTGCTCGTCGCAGCCGCCGTGGCGCTCGTGGTGCGTGCACCGCCCACCGCGGCATGACGACGCTTGTCAAGCGAGAAAGCACGTGCAGCCGGGCGCGAATGATGCAGATGATTACGCATAGAATCCCGGTTCCGCGCTTGACACTGGGTTTCCCTGAGGCTGTAATCGTTCGGGTCGCCTCGCATGCCGCCATGCGTACAAGCGCCTGCCCGATTCCCCTGTGAGACACCTTCCATACACGAGGTACCTACGTGAACAAATCCGAATTGATTGAGCACATTGCCAAGCAAGCCGACATTTCGAAAGCGGCGGCAACGCGCGCCCTGGAAGCGTTGATCGGCGGTGTGAAATCAACACTCAAGAAGAACAACAGCGTGTCGCTGGTGGGGTTCGGAACCTTCAGCGTCACGAAGCGCGCCGCCCGCTCTGGCCGCAACCCCCGCACGGGCGCCACGATCAAGATCAAGGCCGCCAAGGTGCCCAAGTTCCGTCCGGGCAAGGCCCTGAAAGACGCACTCAACTGATCCCGATCCGCGCACAGCGCGCGGAGGCTCGAATCGCTTTTGAAGGTTGCATCCCGGGTGCTTAGCTCAGTTGGTAGAGCGGCGCCCTTACAAGGCGTAGGTCGGGGGTTCGAACCCCTCAGCACCCACCACTCCCCGGTCAACCTCACGTTCTGCCAGGCGCTGCGCCTGTAGACTAAAATCAAAAGCCCTCTGCAAAAAGGCGAACCTCGGTTCGCCTTTGTTGCATTTGAAGCGCCGCAGTACAAACAACAACAAGAAGGTCCTCCGGTCCTTCGCAAGACGCCCACCGTTCGAGGTCTAGATGTTCGAAACCATCCGCTCCTATTCACGCGTCCTGATGTACGTTCTCGTGCCGTTGATCATCGGCTCGTTCGTCCTGGTCGGCGTCGAAGGGTACTTACGCATGCGCGACGCTGGTGATGTCGCGGTGGCTCAGGTCAACGGCAAGGACATCAAGCAATCGGAATGGGATGCATCGTTCCGCCAGTCGCTCGACCAGATCCGGCGGCAGGCGCCGAACGTCGACCTGCGCATGTTCGAGACGCCCGAGATGAAGCGCCAGGCACTCGATGAACTCGTGCGCGAGCGCGTGATGCGCGAAGCCGCCGACAAGGGCGGCTACGCCACCAGCGACGAACGCCTGATCGCCTTCTACCGCAACGATCCGCAGTTCGCCCCGTTCCGCGGCCCGGACGGCACCATCGACAAAGCGCGGCTCGAAATGGCCGTGGCGGCCGGCGGCATGTCGGTCAAGGGCCTCGAGGCCCGCATGCGTGAGACGCTCGCGCTGCGCCAGGTCACGCTCGGCATGACCGGCTCCGTCGTGGCGCCCGCTGCGGCGGCTTCTGCCGCATTCGATGCGCTGTACCAGCAGCGCGAAGCCGAGGTCGAGCGTTTCGATGCCCGCGCGTACACGGCCAAAGTGAACCCCACCGACGCCGACATCGAGGCTTACTACAAGGATGCAGCGAACCAGGCCCAATTCCTGTCGGTCGAGCAGGCCGACATCGAATACGTGGTGCTCGACGCAGAAACGGTGAAGAAAGACATCACCGTCTCCGAAGACGACCTGAAAAAGTATTACACCGAGAACCTCAAGCACTACACCTCGCCGGAAGAGCGCCGCGTGCGCCAGATTCTCATCAAGGGCGAGGACCGCGCCGCTGCCAAAGCCAAGGCCGAGGCGCTGCTGGCCGACCTGAAGAAAAACCCGGCCTCCTTCGGTGAGGTGGCCCGCAAGCATTCGCAAGACCCGGGTTCAGCCGAACGCGGCGGTGAGCTCGACATCGCCATCGCCCGGGGCGACACCGACAAGGATTACGAGGCCGCGCTCTTTGCCCTCAAGCCCGATGAACTGAGCTCGGTCGTGGCCACGCCCGACGGCTTCTACATCCTGCAACTGCAGTCGGCCAAGGGAGGCGAGGTGCGCAGTTTCGAATCGGTGCGTGCTGAAATCGAAGAAGTGGTCAGGAAGCAGCTGGTGCAGACCCGCTACACCGAAGCCGCGAGCGAATTCCGCAACATCGTCTACGAACAGTCCGACAGCCTCCAACCCGCCGCGGACAAATTCAAGCTCACCGTGCAGACCGCCAAAGGCGTGACCCGCAATCCCACCCCGGGTGTCGAAGGTCCGCTGGCATCGCCGAAGCTGCGCGAAGCCCTGTTCGGATCCGACGTCTTGCGCAACAAGCGCAACACCGAAGCCATCGACACCAAGCCCAACCAGCTGACGGCGGCACGTGTGGTCGCCTACCACCCCTCCGTCGTGCGCCCCCTTGCCGAGGTGCGCGACCAGATCAAGGAACGCCTCGTGGCCTCGCAGGCCGCAGCGCTCGCCCGCAAGGAGGGTGAAGCGCGCCTGGCGGCCGCCAAGGCCGCGCCCGCCACCGCGTTGAAGGCGAAGCCCGTGGCCGTGTCGCGTGCCAAGGCGACCGAATTCCCGCGTGACGTGATCGATGCGGTGCTGAAGGTGCCGGCCGCCTCGCTGCCCGCCGTGACCGGTGTGGACCTCGGTCCCCAGGGCTACGCCGTCGTGCGCGTGAACAAGGTGCTGGGCCGCGACCCGTCCGTCGCCGACCCCAAGCAGACCCAGGACCAATACGCCCAAGCCTGGGGTGCAGCAGAGTCCGACGCCTACTACCAGGCCCTCAAGACCCGTTTCAAGGTCAAGGTGACCCCGCCCAAGGCCGTGGCCGAAGAAAAATCCGTCGAAGCCATTGCGCCCAAGTCATAAACACAGGCTATAATGATTGGCTTACTGCGGTGGCTGTAGCTCAGTTGGTAGAGTCCAGGATTGTGATTCCTGTCGTCGTGGGTTCGAGTCCCATCAGCCACCCCATCAGTTCTTGAAATGCAAACGGCCCTTCGGGGCCGTTTGCATTTGTGGTGCCAAAACTGATTGCAGAGTTGCAACGACATTGAAGTGGCCGAGCTCGCGGGTATGGGCGAGGTTTGTTTGCATGGCCATAGACAGCCTCCTGGCTTCATCTCAAGCAGCCGCACCAACGCGTTGGTCGTCCAGGTGACGAAGCACTTCCGCAGTGCGGGAATCGGCAGGGAAAAAGGTCTCCAGCGCGAGCTCTGACAGTGTGATGTCTACGGGCGTGCCGAACACGGTGGTCGTGCTGATGAACGACAGTACGCCGTGCTCTGTCTGGAGCCTCATGGGCATCGCGACACCGCTCGGATCGATGGAGGTCCCCTCGGAGCGGGAGGCGTCGAAGGGCAATGCCTGAAGCTGCTGCAGCAGCTCGGACAGCGCAGGGTCGGCGGATGCGGCGATCTGCCGCTGCAGGCGCGTGAACAGATGGTCCCGCCACTGTGCGAGGTTCAAGATGCGCGAGCCGAGTCCACGCGGATGCAGACTGAGGGTGAGCACGTTGACCGGCGGTTCTAGCAGCTTGGCGTCGACGTCCGCAAGGAGCAGCGGCACGGTGCGGTTGTGCGCGAGCATGGTCCAGTGGCGGTCGATTGCGAGCGCGGGATAGGGTTCGTGGGCACGCAACACGAGGTGCACCGCCTCCTGGGCCGCGGCGAGCGCCGGGTCGTCCAATGAACGCTCCCGGTAAATGGGCGCGAATCCGGCAGCGGTCAGCAGCCTGTTGCGTTCGCGCAAGGGCACGTCCAGCTGCTCGGCCAAGTGCATCAGCATCTCGCGGCTGGGCGACGAGCGACCGTTTTCGACACAACTCAGGTGTCGGGTAGAGATGTCGGCTTCGCAGGCGAGGTCGAGTTGGCTCAGGCGCCGGCGTTGCCGCCATTCGCGGATCAGCGCGCCGACGGGAGGATGGGGCAGTGTGTTGGCGGGCATGGGGCGACCATAGCGCAGCCCGTGTCCGGCTTCCATGACCTCGCAGGTCATGGACCACGGCGTGCCGGCTGCGCACGATCAAGGCCTCGTTCATCCACCAGGGAGCCCATCATGTCTGTCGTGTTTCTGTCGCCGTTCCTCCGCCGTGTGCTCGTTGCCGACGCGCTGATCAGTGCCGCCGCCGGTGTCCTGATGGGGCTCGGCGCCGGGTCGCTGCAGGACGTTCTGTCCTTGCCTTCGATGCTGCTGCGGGCGGCCGGCCTCGCACTGTTGCCGTGGGCCGCCTGGCTGATGTGGCTGGCCCGGCGGCCTGCGGTACCCGCAGGGGCGGTTTGGGCCGTCATCATTGTCAATCTGATGTGGGTGGCCGAATCGGCATGGGTCGCCTTCGGCGGTTCGTTTCAGCCCAATGCGCTGGGGCAGGCCTTCATCGTGATTCAGGCCATCGCGGTGGCGGTGATCGCCGACTTTGAATTCATCGGCATGCGGCGCTCGGCCCCCATGCTCGCCGCTTGATTCTCGCGGGTCAGGGTCGGCGCGATGCCCGTTTCGCACGCACTCCGTACCAGCAAAGCCTGGGGTAGTGGCCGTGTTGGGATGCGGCCAGTGCGTACTGGACCGCTTGCAGTTTGACGGGGTGCACGGGCGCGAAGGTGATGCCGGCAGCGTGGCGTGCCAGCGTGATGTGGGGCCGATAGGGGCGTTCGTCCACACGCATGCCCGTTGACCATAACCGCTCGGCCAGGCGTTCGTGAAGTTCCCTTAAAGCAGGTGGCACGGTGGCCGACACCAGCGCGGCGACGCCCTTTTGCCACAGCGCGAGACGATCGAGCGTCACGGCCACTTGGCATGGCGAGACGTCAAGGCGTGTGCACAGGTCGGGCAGTCTGTCTCGCGGAACATTGCCAAGGAAATGCAGGGTGAGGTGCAGGTCTTCCGGCGCAATCAGGCGCGCTCCCGAAGGCCAGGATTGGGCGGACTGGCAGGCGACCGCACGGGCTTGGGCCGTCCGGCCCGGCCACAGGGCAAGGAAGAGGCGCAGGTGATCGTCGTCCTGCGCCATCCCGACGCCGATTCAGTGCGCCGCAGGGGTGACGGCCGCCAGCACTGCTTCCAGTTGCTCGAACCCCACCGGCTTCGTGAGGTGGCCGTCGAAGCCGGTCACGAGGGTGGATTGGCGGTCACCTTGGCGGCCATACCCCGTCACCGCGATGATCAGTAGGTGGTCGTCGAAGTGACTGCGCAGTTGCCGGGCGACTTCGAAGCCATCCATGTCGGGCATCTCGAGGTCCAGGAGCACGACATCGGGGCGGAAGGCTTTGGCCGCGGCCAACCCGTCTGAGCCTCCGTAGGCCCCCTTGGCCTCGTGTCCGAGAAGGCTGAGCACGGCCACCATCGAATCGGTCGAATCCTGGTTGTCGTCGATCACCAGCACGCGCCGGCTGCGCAAGGCGGGGCGCTCCTCGGTCATGGCGGTGGTTTGGGAAGGGCGGCGAGACATGGGCAACACCATGGTGAAGGTGCTGCCCTGGCCGGGCCCGGCGCTGCTGGCTGTGAGGTTGCCGCCGTGCAGTTCGGCGATGCGGCGCGCCAGGCTCAGGCCAATGCCCAGGCCGGTGTCCGCGATATCCCTCGAGACGGGCTCCTGCGAGAACAGATGAAAAATCCGCTCGCTGGCGCCCGGCTGCAGCCCGATGCCGTTGTCGATGACTTCCGCCCGGAAGGCGGTGCCTTGTCGCCGGCCGCTGATGCGGATGGATCCACCCTCCGGTGTGTACCGCGTCGCGTTGGTCAACAGATTCTGGAATGCTTGGGCAAGCCGCGTCGCATCGCCGACGATGCCGACCGGTTCGTCGGGCAGGTCCAGCTCGACGGACTGCTGCTTCTCCGCCGCCTTCAGGCGGATGGAATCGACGCTCGCCCGGATCACTTCACGCACGTCCAGCCAGCCCTTGAGCAGCGAAATCTTTCCGGTGGTGATCCTCGCCACATCGAGGAGGTCGTCGACGAGCCGCGTGAGGTGCCGGGTCTGGCGGTCGATGAGCTGGCGGACGTCGGCCATGAAGGGCGGCAACTCTTCATGCAACGCCATGATTTCGACCGCGTTGCGCAAGGGGGCGAGCGGGTTGCGGAGCTCGTGCGCCAGCATGGCGAGGAACTCTTCCATCCGGCGGTTGGATTTGCCGAGTTCGGCCAAGCGTTGTTGTTCGGAGAGGTCGCGGGTCACCTTGGCGTAGCCTCGCAAGGTGCCGTCAGGGGCCAGCATGCGCGACAAGGTGACGTTCGCCCAGAACACCTGCCCGTCCTTGCGAACGCGCCACCCTTCGGTCTGCGCGCGGCCGGTGCGCCGGGCCAGCTCCAGTTCGCGCGCGGGCAGGCCGGTGGCCAGGTCCTCCTCGGTGAAGAACATGTCGAAATGGCGCCCGGCGACCTCATTCGCGGCGTACCCGGTGATGCGCTCCGCGCCGGAATTCCAAGTGAGCACCTCGCCGGCCGGTGACAACATGAAGATCGCACAGTCTTCGACCGCGTCGATCAGCACGCGCAACTGCGCCTCGCTTTGCCGGAGAGCTTCCTCGTGCTGGCGCCGTTCGCTGAGGTCGCGGGTGACTTTGGCAAATCCCTGCAATTTCCCAGAGTCATCCCGCAAGGCGGTGATCACGACGCTGGCCCAGAAGCGCTGCCCATCCTTGCGGACCCGCCAGCCTTCGTCTTCGATCCGGCCTTGGGCTGCCGCGCGCCTCAATGCCTCGGCGGGCCAGCCACGCGCGATGGCGTCTCCCGGGTAGAACACTTCCATGCTCTTGCCGATGATTTCATCGGCCGAATACCCCTTGAGCCGCTGGGCACCAGCGTTCCAGCTGCGCACCATGCCATCGGGGTCGAGCATGAAGATCGCATAGTCCTGCACGCTCTCGACGAGCAGGCGAAACCGCTCCTCGCCAATGTCGCCGGCCTGAGGCTTGCGGGGTGTCGATTGTCCGTGGGCCATCGGTTGCTCCCCATCTTCGGGCCCCCGGCCAGACGGCGCCACGGGCCTTGCGGTCCAGTGTACGCGGGTGCGCTTCAGCGGTAAAAGGCTTCCACCTTGCCTTTCAGCTTGATCATCATCGGCTGGCCTTTGCGGTCGAGCGTGCGGCCGGCGGGCACCTTGACCCAGCCTTCGCTCATGCAGTATTCCTCGACGTCAAAGCGCTCCTGGCCGTTGAACCGGATGCCGATCTCGTGCGCCAGCACGGCTGCGGCATGGTGAGGGCTGCGGGGATCAACGGACAGGCGGTCGGGCATCGGGGGAAGTGGGCTTGTGTCGCTCATGGGAGATGTTGGTTGCAACCGCAATTGAAAAAGGGCGCCAGATTTTCCAACAGTTTGCAATGGTCGGCGGCGTCCTCGCATTTCGCCGCTGTTTCAATTTTTTTGCCATGGTCTCCACCGGCCGGCGATCCACCTCGGTGGTGCGCCTCGACGTCGTTCCGGGGCGCGCGCCTCTTCTTTACAAATGAAGCTGATTACCCTTCATTTCGACGCTTCAGTGCAACCCGGCGACTGCACACTGGCAAGCGTTGAGGTGCCTGTCGGCATCCACGGAGGTCGTGATGAATCCGATGTCTCTTTTGACCCTTTCCACCGACACCTTGCGCAAGGCGGCCGAGTGCCGGGAACCCTTGTCGCCCAGCGCTGAGCGGATCGAGCGCTGCACCGCAGCAGTCATCACCGGCCTCGTGCTGGCAGCTGCACTGGCCGCGGTCCTGCTCTCTGTGTGAACTCCGTCGCATTCGCTTCGTGACGACTCTCCTAGAATGGCTGACCGCCGGACTCTCCGGAGAAGATCAGAACGAGCGAACCGATGTGGATGCAGTTGAGGGGTGTGGTGGCGGTGTGCGTGCTTGCGGCGGCGCTGCCGGCCCGGGGCGCGGGGGTCGAAGGGGTGGGGGCCTCGTTTCCTTCCCAGGTCTATGCCAAATGGGCGCAGACGTTCGAGAAGGCCACCGGCAAGCCGGTGCGCTACCAACCTACCGGTTCGAGTGACGGGGTCAAGCAGATCACGGCCCGCGCGGTCCAGTTCGGCGGCAGCGATTCGCCGCTTCCACCTGAGGAACTGGCCAAGCGCCAACTCGTGCAGGTGCCGATGCTGGTCGGTGGCATCGTCCCGGTCATCAACGTGCAGGGGCTCGGCGACAAGCGCCTGCATCTGACCGGGGAGGTGCTCGCTGCCATCATGGCGGGTGAGGTGCGCCACTGGAACGATCCTCGCATCGTTGCGCTCAACCCCGGCGTGCCGTTGCCGGCACATCCTATCCGGCGCGTCGTCCGTGCAGACAAATCGGGCACGACCGAAGGTTTGACACGCTACCTGGCGGCTGTGTCGCCCGCGTTCAAACGCGATGTGGGCATGGGTCAGCAGCCGACCTGGCCCGGCGAAGTGGAACGTGCCGAAGGCAACGATGGCATGGTGCGCTCACTGAAGGCCCGCAGCGGCGCCATCGCGTACGTGAGCTACGACCGGGCCGAACAGGACCGCCTGGCCACGGTCAAGCTCAAGAACGCCTCCGGCAACTGGGTCACCGCCTCGGAAGCTGGTTTTCGCGCAGCCCTCCTGGAGAGCGACGTGGCAAGGCGCGGGGATGACGCCGCGTCCATCATCGACCGCCCGGGCTCGGCGAGCTGGCCGATCACGATGGCCAGCTTCGTGCTCTTCGACGCCGAACCGGCAAAGGCCCAGGACGTCAACGAGGCGCTCCGGTTCCTCTACTGGTGTTTCATGCGCGGTGACGATCTCACGCGCGGCACCGGCTTTGCGCCGTTGCCCACCTCGCTGCAGTCCCGGCTGGCCGCACGGTTCATGGCTGTGAAACCCCAGGACGGCAAGGTGCCCGATTTCCTGGGCCCGTGACCGGCGGTTTGCCATGATGGCCTGATCGCCTACGCGGCGTCGGGGTTCGATGAGCGTGCGCCTGCCCTTGGTGCAGACTAAGCTGAGTGCCTTCCAGGAGGACCTCATGCTCGTTGTTCTCGCACCGTCGCCCTTGCACTGAACTTGGGGGCGTCCTTGAAAAATCTCTCCTGCGCGCAATGCGGCCGGCGGGTGTTCTTCGAGAACATTCGCTGCGAGGGATGTGGCGCCACGCTTGGGTTCGTACCCGGTGAACGCCTGATGGGCGCATTCAAGGTGCAACCAGACGGGGCATGGCGCCGCATCGGTGATCCGACCGAGTGGAAACCGTGCGCCAACTACACCGAGACCGGCGTTTGCAACTGGATGGTGCCGACCGAGGACTCCAACCCATTTTGCATTTCCTGCCGGACCACCCAGGTGCTTCCGTGGCTGGGCAAGCCTGAGAACCTGGCGTACTGGACGCGCATCGAGCGGGCCAAGCGCCGGCTGTTCTACAACCTGCTGTCACTGGGACTGCCTGCGCCCAGCAAGTCCGAGGATCCTGAGCACGGCGTCTCGTTCCAGTTCCTGGAGCAACTCGAACCTGGCACGAAGGTTTTGACCGGGCACGACAGCGGCGTCATCACGCTCAACATCGCAGAGGCGGATGATGCCCGGCGGGAACAGATGCGCACGCGCCTGCGCGAGCCGTATCGCACCTTGCTCGGGCACTTCCGGCACGAGATCGGCCACTTCTACTGGGATCGCCTGATTGCCGGTACCTCATGGCATGAACCGTTTCGCGAGCTGTTCGGCGACGAGCGCCAGGACTACAGCCAGGCGCTCCATGCGCACTATGGTGCGCCGCGTACCGATTGGGCAAGGGAATTTGTCAGCGCGTATGCCAGCGCCCATCCATGGGAGGACTGGGCAGAATGCTGGGCGCATTACGTGCTCATCGAGTCGGGGCTGGAGACGGCATCGGCCTGGGGTTTGCATCTCGACCATGCGCTGCCGGGCGCACCGCCCGTGGACATACGCATGGACGAATGGGGCCGTGTCGACTTCAGCCACGTGCTCATCGAGCAATGGCTTCCGGTTTCCCAGTTCGTCAACGCCATGGCGCGCAGCCTGGGCAACCAGGACAGCTACCCGTTCGTCATGCCGGTGCCCGTGGTGCGCAAGCTCGACTTCGTGCACCGGGTGGTCGTGGCCGGTGTCCGAGGTGACGTGCCGATGAACTTCCGTTCGGCCGCGCCGGCAGCCCCTGCGCAGCAGACATCCTCTCCGGCGCCATCGGCTGGCGGTGGGTGAAGGGTGTCCTGTTCGGGCGCTTGTCCGACATGCATTGGACAGGCCGCCCTACGCCTCCCGGAACGGTGCAGTTTGATCATGTCCTTTCATGTTCAACCCTTCACCAGCCAGGAGCAGCCCATGCCCGCAGCCAAGAAGTCCCCCGCCAAGTCCAGCCGTGAATCCGCTTCGAACGATGCGTTCAAGCTCCTGACCGCCGACCATGAGGAGGTCAGGAAGCTGTTCAAGCAATACGAGAAGCTCGCCAAAAGCGAGGCTGGCGATGATGAAAGACAGGAGCTCGCGCAGACGATCTGCCACATGCTGACCGTGCACGCCCAGATCGAAGAGGAAATCTTCTACCCGGCCGCACGCGACGTGCTGGAGGATCCGGAGCTCATCGACGAGGCCGACGTGGAACACGCCACCGCGAAGGAGCTCATTGCCCAGATCGAATCGTCCGATCCCGGCGACGATCACTTCGATGCCACCATCAAGGTGCTTGGCGAGTACGTCGACCACCACATCGAGGAAGAACAGAACGAAATCTTCAAGGCCGTGAAGAAAGCCGGCCTCGACGTTGCAGCCCTCGGTGAGGAGCTTGCGGCCCGCAAGGAAGAACTGATGGCGGGCGCCGGAAGCGAGACGGAGGCCTGAGAAGCGTCTCCCAGGTGAAAAACCGAAAACCGGCCCGCCCTGGGCCGAGTGGGTACCGGCTTTCGCCGGTATGACGGAAGGGGCGAGCGGGCATGAAAAGCGTCACCCCGGCGAACGCCGGGGCCCACTGTGCCCGCAGCATCCAGGCAACTTCATCCCGCACCGCTCAACTCGCCCACGCCCCTCCGCTTCATCGCTACTTGGGAGGATGAAGCTTCGACGAATTTCCATAGAGTGACAGAACTTTCACGTTGGACATGTCGGCTGAACAAGCGGGAGGGAAAACCCAATGAGAGTTCTGGTTCTCGGCACGAATCGCCCTTGCCACGACAGCCTGTTGGAACAGGGTCATGAGGTCGTCCTGCTGATTCAGCGCGGCAAGGCTCTGGCGGAAGATTTGTCCAAAGCCTATGCCCATATCGCCTTGCTGCACGACGACGCGCCCGACGCTGCCTGGCATGACGTCGCAGCGGCTCTGCATCGCCACGGGCCTTTCGATGCCGTTGCGGCTTTCAATGATCGCTCGCAGGCACTGGCCCATGGCATTGCGCTCAAGCTCGATGTGCCCACGGCGATCGACCTGGAACTGCTGAACCTCGTCACCGACAAGTCGCAGATGCGAGCGGCGCTCGACAAGCATGGCATTCCAAGTTGTCGCCATGCGTTTGCCACAGGGGCCGATCGCGCACGCGCAGCCATCGGTGAGATCGGCTTTCCCTGCATCATCAAGCCGGTCGACGGCGAGGCGAGCATCGGCGTCGCGAAGGTGAGTCAGGCAGGCGACGTCGATGAAGCGCTCGCCTGGGTGGGTGAAGCGAGCCTGGAACGAGGCGTGATCATCGAAGAATTCCTCGTGGGCGAGGAGTACAGCGTCGAGGCGATCACCGCCCGAGGCACGCACCACATCCTGGCGATCACGAAGAAGTACAAGGATGCCCGGAACTTCGTGGAGGTCGGGCATCAGGTTCCTGCACCGCTCGAGGCGCAGGCCAGCGCGGAGATCGAGCGGTACGTCAAGCGCATTCTTTCGGCCTTCGGCTACCGCGATTGCCCCTCTCACACTGAATTGATGCTGACCGCCAGCGGCCCGCGGATCATTGAAACGCACACCCGCGTGGGAGGGGACCGCATCGTCGATCTCGTCAGGCACGCCACCGGCGTGGACCTGTACGGGCTCGTCGCCAAGCAAAGCCTGGGGTTCGATGTCACGGCGGATGTGCCCACGAAAGTGACCTGCCTGCAAAGCGCTGCCGTGTGGTACGCCAATCCGAGCGTTGCCGAAGACTTGCTTCTCGATGACATCCGTGGGGCGGACAACGTCAGAAAGCAGGCTCACATCAAGACGCTTGACCTGTTGAAGAAACCGGGCAGCCGGGGCGCCCGGGTTCGTCACAGCTTCGACCGTTCGGCCTTGGCCATTGCCGTGGGGCACACACCGGCCGAAGCGGTGGATCGCGCGAAGGATGCCATCCGCAGGCTCCATTTCATCTATCGCGGCAGATCGGATCCCGATCTCGCTGTGACCTGAACCTGCCCAGCCGGTACTGGGCGCGCAGGGAAGGGCGGAGAAAGCGCCGCTCGCTTCCGGAACGCGCCGGGCATCCACGTCCCCATCGATCCCTTGAACGGCACCGCTCGGTCGCCGGAGCGAGCCCGCGCGGTCTTGCAGCTCAAGTGGTGGTCATGACGCATCGAGGAACTGGAAATGACATCGTCATCCGAATGCAGTGTCGTGCTCGCGTTTCACGATCACGGCGAAATTCCTTATGACCGCTGGTTCGACGACCGGCAGTTCATCTACATCGCCCACGCAGGCAATGCCGAGAGCTTTCGCGGCTGCAGGGCCACCGTCCATGTGCTGGCCGACTATGCCGACACCGGCGAGCTGTTCGCGCTGGTCGACCGTCTGGGGCGGCATCACACGATCACCCACATCTGCGCCCGCGCCGAGCGCGACGTGATCCGGGCTGGGGTGTTGCGCATGCGCCTGGGGATTGCGGGGCTCGATGTCGACGAGGTCTGCGCGTTCCGTGACAAGCATCTGATGTACGAGCGGGCGTCAGCCGGCGGCGTTCCCGTGGCGCCGTATGCACGCGTGACGTCGCATGCCCAGGCGCTCGAGTTCATCGCTCGGCACGGCAGGTCGGTCGTCAAGCCCAGCTTCGGCAGCGGTTCGATCGGTGTCAAGGTGGTGGACGGAGCGAGGGATCTTCATGAAGTGTTCCGGGAGTTCGGCTCGGAGGAACTGTTGATCCAGCAGTTCTGCCGAGGCGAGATGCATCACCTCGATGGCCTGTGGGACGGCACCGCGGTGCATCACCTCACGGCATCGCGCTACATCAACACCTGCATTTCGTTCCAGGAGGGCGCGTTTCTCGGCTCCGCCATCGAAGCGATCAGCGCCGACGGGCTCGACCATGCGCATGTGGCCAGGCGCGTGCTGGGCTCGCTCAAGGTGGTCAAGCCCCTGGTCTTCCACCTGGAGATCTTCGTCGACGGTCCCCGTTGGACCTTTTGTGAAGTGGCGTGCCGCCCCGGCGGCGTCCGTGTGGTCAAGTCGGCCGAGATCGCCACCGGCATCAATCTGGATCGCGCGTTGTACGCCGCCGAACTCTCCCTGCCGAAGCCATCGCTGGAAGGCGGCCTGTCGCCCGTTTTTCAGCCCGCGGGCTGGCTGGTGATCCCGCCGCGCCGCGGGCGCGTCAAAGCCATCGACGTGCCGCGAGGCCATGACTGGATTGCCGAGCTGCGTGAGTCTCCCAGCCTCTATGGCCTGAATGACGCGGCCCGGAAATCGGGCGACTACCTGCTCACCTACATCGTCACCGGCGAGGACACGGGCACGGTGCGGCAGCGCATCGACATGCTGGGCAGGCGCATCGTCGAATCCATGGTGATGGAGCAGGACTGATGGACGTATTCCAAGACATCCGTCGACAGCTGTCGCAGTTGCAGGGCGACGTCTACCACTTGCACCAGGGCAAGCTCTACAGCAACCCGAACCCCTTGCGTGACATGCGGGACGGCTTCAAGCCGATCATCGAGCCGCAGGTGCATTCGAACGAGGGTGGCGAAGCACCGTTGCTGGCACGCATTGGCGAGCTTTTCCTCGGGGCCGGCTCGCACGGCGGCGAGATCGCTCTCGCCAACGGCGGCACCAATGCGCTCTGGCTCGCGTTGAAGGAAGCGATCCGCGCCGGCCGGCCCAAGGTGCATGCGCTGTCGCCCTATTGGATGTACCTGCCCGGCGTGGTCGAGCACAGCGGCGGCGAGCTCGATGAAGTTCCCACGCTCGATCGGGAGGGTGTCTTCAGCGAGGACCGCATGCTCGATGCGGTGCGCCAGCGGCTGGGCGCCGCGTCGTCGGTGATCTACCTCGCCAACCCGGCCAACCCGGCTGGCAACCTGTTCTCGCCTGCGTTCGTGGCGTCGCTCGTGCGCCTGTGCGACGCGTGGGACTGCACCTTGGTCGTGGATCACGCGTACTTCGGATTCACCCGCGACGACGTGCCCGGCGCCGGCATTCCAGGCCTGCCTGCCGTCTACCGGGGCCCCCGCGTGCTCAATGCCTTCACCTTCAGCAAGCTCCTGGGCGTGCCGGGGCTCCGGCTGGGCTTCGTGCACGGCCAGCCCGAGCGCATCGGCCGCATCAGCGAGCTCTACCGCTACTCCAGCTACACGCTCAACAGCTATTCCCAGGCGATCGTGCATGAGTACCTGAGCACGCCCTCGCTCATTGGCGAGCGGCAGAGCAGGTACGCGGAGAACCGCGAGATCTACCGCTCGGTCCTCGACGGCATCGGCACCTCCCCGGACGGTGGCTTCTTCGCCTTCCTGCCGCCTGTTTCGGGCGTCACGCCTCACCAGATCATCGATGCCGGCATCGGTGTCGTCGAAGGCAGTTATTTCGGAGCGGCCTACAAGAACTGGTTCCGGCTGTGCTTCACGGCAGAGCCGCCACAGCGCCTGACCGCTTCGCTCATCCACCTCGAAAGACTTCTGAGGAGCTAGGAAATGACCATCGAACGCTACATCCAGGCCCGTTTCGCCAATCCCTTCCGACCCGGCATCAAAGTCAACCTCTATCGGGACTATGAGTACCGTGCGACGGCCCGGTGCATCGCGGAGACGGCCACCGATGCGGTCGAATGCGTCATGGTGGGTGATTCCTACTTCATGACCCACCTGGGCCATGACTCGACCCAATTGAACGAAGAAACCGCCGCCCAGGCCCTGGACCTCCTGCCCCGGCTGATCGCCGAACTGCGCGCCGAGATGGACCGGAACGAGCACGGCATCGTCCCGCCGATGCTGATGGCCGACATCCCCGATGGGCTGTCCACCGATCAGGTGCACGACGTCATCGACCGCTACAAGGCCAACGGCGCCGAGATCGTCAAGCTCGAATTCGGCTCGCTGGATGACCTGTGGATGGTGGACGTCATCGGCGACGCCGGTCTCGTGCCGGCCATCCACCTCGGGTACATGCCGCAAAAGAACAGCAACCAGACCTATGGCGTGAGCGCGCTGGAGGTCGCGTCATACCGCCGGATGATCGACGCGGCCCACGAGGCCGGCGCCCGCTGCGTGATTTTCGAACGTCTCACGGAGGTGGCCAACGTGCTTCTGACCAAGTACTGCCTGGCCCTGGGCATGCTGCCGTATTCCATTTTCTCGGGCCGTGCACCGCTGGGAGGCCAGTCCATCAACGCCTGGGACTCCACGGTGATCGCCCCGGTGAAGTCGATCTTCTTCCCGCCCACGGCGCTCATCACCCGGGAGCAGGTGGCCGAGCACTACAAGGAGCCGTTGATCGCCGAGCGCCTGGGCAAACTCCTGAAGATGGCGCTGGTCAACGTGTTCCCGCCTTCGCCGCGCAACAGCATCGATCTGGACGACTGCATCGAGCTGATCGAGGAGGCCGCGCCATGAGCGCCCCTGTCGAGCGCATCGTGGAGGCCTGGCCGCGGGTGGCTTCCGTGGTTCACTGGGCGCCTGCCTTCGAGGACGGGCCCGGCCACGACTACCCCCTCTCGGCCTTGCCCGTCTCTCCGGAAAGCCTCTCCGCATTGAATGAAGAGGAGCGCGCCGAGCTCGCCCTCAGTCTGTGGATTCAATACAACCGCCGCACCATCGATGCCGAGGAGTACATCGCCAACCCCGCCATCGACTGGCTCTGCCGGGACGGTGACCTGCCACTCACGATGGAACTGGCGCTGATGCAGACCGCGGTGGACGAGCGATACCACACCTACTTCCACCGATTGGCGCTCAAGGAGGCGCTGGGCCGCAGCTTTGTCGAAGCACCGTTCGTGCGCTCCATCACCGTGCGCGAACTGCTTGCCCGCCAGGCTGAATGCGGGGCGGAATGGCAACGCCGGCTGGTCCAGCTGGCCTATGCCGCTGTGGCCGAGGTCAGCGTGAACGCCTTCCTCGAGGTGTTGTCGAAGTCATCGGAGATCCGCGCCAGCAACCGTGAGCTCGTGCACATGCACAACGCGGACGAAAGCCTGCATTCGGTCATCTTCGTGGAGGTGGTGGCCCATCTGCTGAAGAGCCTGCCGCCGGAAGAGGCCGCTTTCCTGGTGGCCGAGATGGAGCGCGCGCGGGACTCCTTTCTCAAGCACGACTTCTCCATGTACCGCGAAGTCTTCGATGCCCACGGCTTTTCGCTGGAACTCATCACCACCCACCAGATGATGAGCCGCGACATGTCTGGCGTGGATGAGCTGATGGCGAGTGTGGCGCGATGATGAACACCGCCTTGTTCCTTCTTGCGGCGATCCTGGCGCTTCGAGCCATTGAATGGGCGCGCTACCGCAACCAGGTCGAGGCTGCGCGATGCATCGCGCAGCGGGACATTGCTGCATTGGTGCGTCCTTCCGACCCCTGGTTCCAAGTGATCGCGATGGCCTGCGCCTGGCTCGAAATCGGCCTGGGTCTCGTGCTCGCAGACGGGCTGCCGCCTGCCCTCGGCGCCGTGCTCGCGGCACCCTTCATCGCCGGGCGCTTTCGAGCCTTGCAGGAAATCGGGCACACGGCGCTGCACCTCGGGTTCGGTCACCGCAAGCAGTTGCAATGGCGGATCGCCGACTGGCTGGGAAACTTCTGGCTGTTCAAGGGCAATTCGCGCACGCGCTTCCAGGGGCATTGCGTTGAACATCATCCCCAAGCCAACACGGAAGACGACCCCAACATCCAGCGGCTGCGCGCCATTGGATTCGTGCCGGGTCTCCCACGCCAGCGATTTCGGGCGTTCCTGCTGCATCCGGTCACGCCGGCCGGTCTGGCGGAGACCGCCCGGCTCTACCGCCATGCCCTGGGCCACGGCGCCGAGCCGCTCATTCGCTTGGCGTTGCAGGGCATGGCCCTGGCTGCGCTTGGTACCGGGTTCGGCGGGTGGGCCTGCGTGGCATGGCTGCTCGCACTGGGCGTCGTGTACCCGCTGTTCTCATGGTGGTCCCTGCTGGCCGAGCACCGCTGGTTCGCCGAAGGCGACAGGCACTCCCGCCTGCTGCACGATTGCGCGGTCACGCCGCGAACCACCTACAGCGGCCTTGCGGCGGTCTTGATGCGCTACTTCATCAGCCCGTGCACCGACTCGCGTCATCTGGCCCATCACGTCTATCCACGCCTGCACTGGCATTACCTGCACCTCGCCGACCGCCACCTCGAGCAGCACGAACCGGCGTACCGCGTGCACACCAGGACCTCGTTGTTCGGACGGGGTGCGCTGTCGATCCTCGCCGAACTGGAGAGCCGATTCGTCGTTCCGACCGTGGAGGCGGTGAACCATGTCGACTGAATCCCGCGTCAACGTCTATGGGAGCGCCCTGGGCAAGGTGCTCACCACCGCACGAGGTGCGGTTCTCACCGACCAGGAGGGCAGGGCGCATGTTGATCTGTTTTCCTCAGCCGGCGTCGCGAACTTCGGGCACAACCATCCCGTTCTCAAACGCCAGCTGATGGCGTACCTGGAGGCGGACGGCCTGGTGCACGGCCTCGACTACCACACCGAAAGCAAGCAGCGGTTCATCGAACGCATGGAGCAGCGCCTGCTGCCCGACGCGGTGCGCGGACGCTATCGCTACTATTTCAGCCCACCTGCCGGCACGCTGGCGATGGAAGCTGCGATCAAATACGCCCGCCGTGCCACGGGCCGGCGCGAGTTGGCCGCCTTCACCAACGCGTTCCACGGCCTGACACAGAACGCCCTGTCGATCACCGGCAACCTCGCCAAGCGCCGGTCGGCCTATGCCGACCTGCCCAACGTCACGCGGCTGTTCTACGACGGCTACCTCGGCGCCGACTTCGACTACCTGACGCTCTACCGCAAGCAGTTCGAAGATGCGAGCGGCGGTGCGGCGCTGCCTGCCGCATTGGTGTTCGAGACGATCCAGGCCGAGGGCGGCTGCCACCATTGCACGCCGGCCTGGTACGAAGGGGTCCTGGCGCTTTGCCACGAATTCGGCATTGTCAGCATCGTCGACGAGATCCAGGCCGGCGTCGGCCGCACCGGCGAATACTTCAGTTTTCCTGCACTCGGCCACAGCTGGCCCGACATCATCTGCCTGTCCAAAAGCCTCTCGGGCATGGGGCTGCCGCTGTCGCTCGTGATGGTGCGAAAAGAGCTCGATGTGCTCGACCCGGGTGAGAACAGCGGCACCTTCCGCGGCAACTGCCTCGGCGTGGCGTCGGCGGCCAATGCCATCGATTTGTTCTGCGATGCCGAGTTTCAACGCCGGATCGCCGAGAACCGGGCGGAGCTCGACAGCTTCTGCCTGCAACTGCAGGAAGACCTGGGCCTGCAGGTTCGTGGTCGAGGTCTGCTGCGTGGCATGGTGATGAAAAGCAGGGACGCCGCGTGTGCCGTGCTCGATCGGTGTCGCGAGCGCGGCATCCTGATCGAAGCCTGCGGGGGCGACGCCCGCACGCTCAAGCTCATGCCCCCGCTGCCCATCGAGACCGAGTTGCTCTCGCAGAGCTTGCGCACGGTTCGGGACGTGATTCGGGCCGGCTGACGACCGATCTCGCGTGCCGTCCTTTCACTCCATCTTCCGCAGGAGCGCCACATGTTTTCCCTGATCGACAGCATCGTCAAGGCAAAGATCGAAGTCAGCCCCTTCATCCACATCGTGGTCCCCCACGCCTTGGAGGAAGCCGCCTATGCCCGTCTCTCCGACGCCTTCCCTCCGGCGGCCGACTTCACTGCAGGCAAGAACCGATACGAGAACTTCCGCTACAACCGCTTCGCCTCGGAAGTGCTGGCCGGCGACTACGCACCGGCCGCCAAGGAGTTCGCCCGCATCCATGCATCGCAAGCGTTCTACATGGCCGTTCTCGACAAGTTCCGGGACTACTACATCAATACGCTGGGCGAAGCCGTCTTTGAATCGTTGCGCGATCCCCGCAACGTGGGCCTGCGCAAGGTCGACAGCTTTGCCAGTCACGACGTCCTGCTCGATGCGACGTTCGTCATCAACTCCGGCAACCGCCAAGGCAATTCCACGGTGCGCGGGCCGCACATCGACAAGCTCTTCAAACTCTATGCCGGCCTCTACTACATGCGCAGGCCGGACGACGCATCACGCGGCGGCGACCTCGTGCTGTACCGCTACAAGCGACAGCGGTACCTGATCGGCATGAACGATGAATCATCAACCAGCGCAGGCCTCCGCTACGACATCGACCCCGAGCACGTCGAGCCGGTGAAGGTGGTTCCCTACCGGCCCAACACCCTGGTGCTCTACCCGAACAGTGTCGATGCCATCCATGGCGTCAGCATCCGCTCCGAGACGGACATCGAGCGGCGCCTCATCACCCTCGTGGCCGACTACAAGGAAGACATCCTCGATGTCGCCACGGCCTGATGGCGAGGGCTGCCGCCATGGGTCCCGCAAACCCCACTTCGGGCATGACCGGTGTCGTCGGTCACTACTTCATGACGAGCGTGGGCTATTTCGGCATGCTCTCGTCACTCGTTGTCATCCTCGACACCCAGGGTTTCAGCGCAGGGCAGATCGCCCTCCTGGTGAGCGCCTTCACCTGTGCCAGCAAGGTGGCCAAGGTTCCGTTGGCCCCGTGGCTCGACCGCATCTCGCCGCGGTGGTCTGTGCTGCTCGGCTGCGGCCTTGCCGCGCTGGGTTTCATCGGCCTGCATGCCGGGCACGGCCTCTTCCTCACGGTCGCGGCATTGCTGCTCGCCGGTGTCGGCATCTCCGTCAACGCGCTTGCGAGCAAGCAGCTGGCGGCGTTCGCGAGTGACCATGTCGAAAGCCGGGCCACCATGTTCTCCGTCTTGAATGTGGCCGTCAACGTTTCTTCGGCGGTGGGCGCGCCGTTGGCGCTGTGGCTGGTTGACCGCCATCTGTACCCCTGTGTCACGTACGGGGTGGCGGCCGTGTACCTGATCGCCGGCCTGGTCACGGGCATGACATTCTGGAAGAGCATTACGCCGCCCGCCGTGCGGGCGGCGCCCTCCTGGCGCACGTATTGGCACGTCTTCAAACTGCCCGGGATGCGGCCGTTCCTCCTCGTGAACTACTTCGGCTGGTTCTTGTACGGGCAGCTGTTCAACGTGCTGGCCCTGCATGTGTCCGGCACACTGCAATCTCCCGGCCGGCTCGGCTGGCTCTACACGCTCAACGCGTTGCTGGTGATCACGCTGCAACTCGGCGTCACGCGGGTGTCGGAGCGCCTGCACGCGGGCCGTCCCTTTCTTGCGGTGCAGATGTCCTATGCGATTTACCTGATCGCCTTTGTGGCCGCCTACCTGGTGCCTGGCTACGAAGGGGCCATCGTCTTCGTCGTCTTGTTCTCGCTTGCCGAAATGATTTTCGTGCCGCGTGTCGACGTTCTGCTGCTGGGCCTGATCGGGCAGGACAACCGCGCCGTGGCCTACAGCGTGCTGTCGATCAGCACCGCCCTGGGTGAAGCTTCGGGCGGTGGCTTCGGCTTGATGAGCTACCGGTGGCTGAGCAACCTCGGCCACCACGATGCGTTCTGGCTGCTGGCCGCCGGCCTGGCCTTGCTCTTTGCCATCGCGACGCGCCGCATGACCGGTGGCGCCCATCCACCTGCGCTGGCACCTGCGTTCCGCTGAGCGCGCAAGCAGGTGGAGCGCCGCACCACATCCTCGCTGGAGAACCTGCCCGTGACCGCCATCGACGAACGCGCCATCCTGCGCGTGCTCAACCGATTCGCCAATTGTTTCGACACCAAGCAATGGCACGAGATGACGGACTGCCTGGCCGCGGACATCTACACCGACTACTCGGACCTGCGCGGCACCCCGCCTGAGACGATGAGCCGTACCCGCTTCGTGGAATTGCGGCGAGAGGCGCTCGGGCCGCTCGAAACCCACCATCTCTTTGCCAACCACGAAGTCGAATGGTGCGGTGATGCGGCCAAGGCCAAGGTCTCGGCCGTCATCTTCCGACGCGCGGCCGACGGCCAGACCTTGCACACCCATTGCCTCTACCTGTTCGAGCTGCGCCGGGAGCCGCAGGGTTGGAAGATCTGTGCCATCACACAGAAAGTGCTCTGGAGCGAAGGCAACCCGGGCATCCATGCCGGCATTGCCCAGCGCCGATGAGGCATGTCTTCCATGCCGGCGTCGAATCTGTGGATTTCGTCTCCAGGATCGATCCGCTGACCCGCTCCGGGCAGTGAGTGCAAGCGCCTGGGCGCTTGGCGGTCGAACGATCTCGTTGGCCTGAAGTGGTTCAGGGACGGATGGCTCGCCGGTATATCCAAGGGGCCGGCCACTGCGGAGGAAATACGCAAATGCGTAGTCCTGCGCGTGCTTCGAACTACGCATCTACGTACTAGCCGGCTCACCAGTCGCAGTTCTAAAGTTGCGTGCATCGCATCGATTGAATTCAATCACCCGCTCTCTCAGGTACCGACGATGGCCGCAACTCCTTCGCGCCATCGCGCTTGTCTCGAATTGGCTTGTATCGAGAAAGCAAATGCCATCTTGCCGTGCCTGGCATGCGGAACACAGGGAATGGTCATGATTTCGTTTGATATTGATTCAATGCCGTGTCAAGACCTTATTGAAGCAGACATGATGGCGAAGATTGTTCGGGTCGAATCTTCGGGTAATCCATATGCCATTGGCGTGGTGGGAGGGCGGCTTCAACGGCAGCCGGTAGACCTCCAGGAGGCGGTTCGCACCGCGGATTACCTGGAGAAGGCGGGCTACAACTATTCGATTGGCTTGAGCCAGGTGAACCGGGTCCATTTCAAGCAGTTGGCGTGGAACGGGGACGTCCAGAAGGGTTTTGACGTGTGCCAGAACCTTCGGGCCGGGGCTCGCATTTATTCGCGATGCAAGGAAAGTGCGGCGCGTTCGTTGAAAACCAGCGATGCCATATCGGTGAGCCGCGCTGCGCTGTCGTGTTACTACTCCGGGAACTTTGTCACCGGAGAGAAGCATGGCTATGTAGACAAGGTATTGGCGGGTGCAGCTCCCGCAAAAGTCGGTGTTTCTCGCGCCGTCTCCGTCAGTAAATCCATGTTCGATTGATTCAAAGAGAGCCAATGATGCAAAACAAATTTTCGAACTCCCATGCGCGGGTGTTGGTCATCGCCGCAGCCATGCTTTTGTCGTCGCACCCTGCATTCGCGCAGATCAGCAGTACCGCACAAGGTCTGCTCAGCAACGTCAACAGCTGGATGCTGGGTATTGGAGGAATCATCGTGACGTGCGCGTTGATGTTCGTGGGTTTCCGGATGGTGTTCCAGGCTGCCGAATGGAAAGACGTTGCGCCGGTGTTCTGGGGGGGGGTGCTGATCGGGTCTGCGGCCGCGGTCGGGCCGCAATTGATCAATTGATCGGCACCGGCTGACCACTCCGTCCTCCTTCGAAACCTCATCAAGATCTCCATGAACTACCGCGACACGATCTTCAAAGGCGCAACCCGCCCGGCCATGATGGCGGGGGTGCCTGTGGTGCCATTCATCCTCGTGGTCGGCGCCCACATCCTGGCCGGCATGTGGGGCATGATCTTGCTGGGCTTCTTCATGGCGGCGGCCGTCGCGCTGTCGTGCGTGACCTGCGTGCTCGTCATGCGGTACATCAGCTCGCAGGATGATCAGCGCCTGCTCCAGCACATGCTGGTCATCCGCGGCTTTCCGGCCAAGCGCAACCTGCTTCATTGGGGCGCCAAGAGCTATTCGGCGAGCAAGTACAGCCGGCGCAGCCCGATGGTCGAGGAGGGCACGCGGTGATGACGTCCTCGCAACGGCTGGCCAACCAGGACGACACCCTGAGCCGGCACATTCCCATGTCTGCTCGCATCACGAGCACCATCGTGTCGACCCGCAGCGGGGACTACATGTCCACCTGGCAGATCGATGGCCTGGCGTTCGACGGCCTCTCCTTGGCCGAAGCCTACGCCAAGATGGAGGCGTTCAATGTCCTGGTGCGCAGCCTGTCCAACGGGAAGTACGCGTTCTGGGTGCACCGGCTGCGGCGATTCACGGGAGCAGAGCTCACGGCGCCCACCGAAACGTTCGCCCAGCACGTGGTGGAGAAGTACTACGCGCTGCTGAACGACGAAGGCCTGATGGCCACGGAGATCTACCTGACGATCCTGTACCGGCCCTTTCCGCAGAAGGCCGGCCGGCTGAGCGCCCGCACGGCCAGCACCATCGAGGAGCGGCGCCACGAAGAGCAGGAGATCATCGAGCGGATGGGCGACCTGCAGAAGCAGGTGACAACGTCGCTGTCGGCCTACGGGCCCACGCTGTTGACCGACTACGAGCACGACGGGGTGACGTACAGCCGGCAACAGGAGTTCTACGCCTACCTGATCAACGGCCTCTGGCGGCCCATCCCGGTCAAGGACGTGCCGCTCTACCACTACCTCTCGCTGTCGCGGGTGTTGTTCGGCAACGAGATCGTGGAAACGCGCGGAGTGGCCGGAACCCACTACTCGACCTTCATCGACATCAAGGACTACGCCGAGTATTCCGAGCCCGGCATCCTGAACACGATGATCGCGTTGCCGTTCGAATACATCGAGACGCAATCGTTTTCGCCCAAGCACACGATGGATGCGTTGGCCGCGTTGCGCATCCAGCGCAAGCGCCTGGCCAGTGCGGACGACGGAGCCGTGAGCCAGATCGTGGAGCTGGATGCGGCCATCGACGGTGTCATCAGCGGATCCTTCGCCTTTGGCGAATACCACTACGTGATGCAGATCATCGGTGACAGCGTCAAGGACGTGAAGGAATGCCGCGCCCTGGCGCTGGAGCGCATGCAGTCCATCGGGTTCCTGGGCGTGCCGGTCGATCTCGTGGTGGACCAGGCCTACCTCTCCCAGTTTCCCGGCAACTGGCGCGCGCGTCCGCGTTCGGCCCATCTCAGTTCGCGCAACTTCACGGGCCTGTGCTCGCTGCACAACTTCCAGTCCGGCAAGCGGGACGGCAACCCCTGGGGCGAGGCCGTCACGATCTTCCGGACCCCGGCGGCGCAGCCCTACTACTTCAACTTCCATGCGACGCCGCTGCATGAGGATTCCACCGGCCAGTCGGCGCTCGGGAACTGCCAGATCATCGGCCAGTCCGGCTCGGGCAAGACGGTGCTGGCGTTGTACCTGCTGCTGAACCTGCGCAAGTACGGCACCCAGGTGGTGTACTTCGACAAGGACCGCGGCGCCGAGATCGCGATTCGCGCGGCAGGCGGCAAGTACCTCTCACTGAGGAAGGGCCAGCCCACGCAGTTCAACCCGTTCAAGATGGAGCCCACCGAGGCGAACCTGCTGTTCTGGGACGATCTGGTGCGCTTTTGCACCTACCGGCCGGAGATGCCGCATTCACCGCGGGAGGAGGCGGAGATCACGCACGCGGTGCGTGCCGTGGCCCTGCTGCCGAAGGAGTTGCGCGGCTTCCAGGCGGTGATCCAGAACCTCCCGAACGTGGACCAGAACAGCGTGGCCGAGCGGCTCAAGCGCTGGACCTCGTCGGGCCCCTTGGGATGGGCGCTGGACTGCGGTGAGGACGCGCTCGAGTTCGACGACGGGGGCATCTTCGGCTTCGACTACACCGAGCTGCTGGACGATCCGGCCACCTGCCCGGCCATCATGATCTACCTGATGTACCGGGTCGAAGCGATGATCGACGGCCGCCGGTTCGCGTTTTTCATGGACGAATACTGGAAGGCCCTTTCGGTGTCGTACTTCGAGGACTTCGCGAAGAACAAGCAAAAGACCATCCGGAAGCAGAACGGGTTCGGCGTCTACATGACGCAGAGCCCGGCGGACACGCTGCGCAGCCCGATTGCGCGGGCCCTGATCGAGCAGACGGCCACCTTCATTTTCCTGCCCAACCCCACGGCCGACGCCGAGGACTACGTGGACGGCTTCAAGCTCACCGAGACCGAATTCGAGCTGCTCAAGGACCTGGGCGAAGGGTCTCGCGCCTTCCTGATCAAGCAGGGCGACACGGTGTCGCTGGGCAGCTTCAACCTCACCGGTTTCGAAGAAGAGTTGAAGGTGCTGTCGGGCACCACGGCCAACGTCCAGAAGCTGGACCGCCTGCGGGCGATCCATGGCGAGGACCCGGCCGACTGGATGCCGCACTTCCTGGGATGACCGATGGCATTCACTGCGTTCACTGAAATCAACGCGTGGTTGGAAACGGTCTTCGAGCCGTTGGCAACCAACTTGCCCAGGCAGCTCGCGGAAGGTGTCATCCCGCTCGTGGCCGCCGGCGTCAGCCTTCAGGTGGCCTTCCACGGGTTCGCGGTCATTCGCGGCGGCGGAGGCTCCAACCATTTCCTCGATGTGTTCGCCAAGGCCATGCGGGCGTTCCTGGTGTTCGCGCTGTGCCTGACCGGCAACGCCTATGTCAACGAGGTACGACCCATCTTCGAGGACCTGCAGGCGAGCCTGACGACGTATGTGAGCGGGGGCAGCGGTGACATGTATGCCGAGCTCGACAGAGTGATGCAATCAGGCATCTCGACGTTCGTGGACATGTACGACGTGCTGAACAAGCGAGAGCACTTGTTGATCGAATTCTGGGGGGACATCTGCCTGGACGGTGTGCCAGTCCTCATCGTGCAGGCGATTGTCAGCATCTTCATCCTGGCCTTCGGGATCTTCGCATTCATTGATGTCCAGCTCATCAGCCAGTCGATCGTGATCGTGCTCGCGTTCGGACCGCTGTTCCTGGCCGGCTTTGCGTTCGAGCCCACGGCCAAATGGGCGGAGGGCTGGTTGACATCGACGGTCAAGTACGTGATGACGGCCATCGTGCTGTTGGTCGTGGTGCTGGCCGCCAAACAGCAGGCCGAGCACTTCGTCTCGCTGATGAAAGACAAGGTCAACGGGCTGATCACCAACGGGTGCAGCATCGGCCTGGGCCTGTATGAGGAGCAGGGCAAGCTCATCGCCATCATGATCGTGCTGGTCGCCATGCTCTCCAAGGCGAACAGCATCGCAGCCGACATGGTGGGGTCCATGGGGATCGGGAGCTCGGCCGTCGGGATGTTCCGCGCTGCAAAAGGGGGGGCCGTCGGTGCCGCCAAAGGCATGGCGCTGGGCGTAATGGGAGGGGGGGGCCTCGGCGGTGCCATGAAGGGCATGGCCTATGGCGCCGCCGGCATGCCGCTGTCGGAGGGCATGGGCCGCGGCAACAAGCCGGTCGGTCGTGGCTCTGGCTCTGGCTCTGGCTCTGGCTCCGGCTCCGGCT
>Ga0207679_10000223_pt1 | contig 44739 bp, 49 predicted proteins | sample KBSC73metaG_FD_184320 | JGI IMG/M metagenome (GOLD analysis project Ga0207679, IMG submission 184320) | Corn rhizosphere microbial communities from Kellogg Biological Station, Michigan, USA - KBS C7-3 metaG (SPAdes) (version 2) | ecosystem: Host-associated > Plants > Roots > Rhizosphere > Soil ... | reverse complement strand
ATCGGGAGTGAAACGTGAAACGGGGCAACTCCGGATCAAAATTTTCAAAGCTAACCACTGGCTATGATGGCTGCATACATATAATACTCACCAAACATCGAAGGTCTTTTGTCCAACACTTGAAAACCCTGGTAGGCCAGGCTTTTGAACAATGCCTTCGCATCATCAATCGTAAGTGGATAAGGAACCCACCGATTACTTGCCTTTCTATCGTATTCAACAATCAAAAACACTCCATTTCTCTTCATTAAGGAAATAAGCTTCTTCAATAAGGTTTCCTTGTCCTTCACATAATGAAGTGAATTAGCGATAAGAATGCCGTCAACTTCTTTTATATCCAACACATCACGTACAAAGTCAGCGGCTATTGTTTGAATCACGACATCGCCTGCTGTCGCAGGTATCTTTCTTAAAACATTTTCATCTTTGTCAATGGCAACAATTTTCGAGCCCACAGGCAGGTTACGGGCTAATGCCAAACTAAACAAACCTGTACCGGATCCGAGGTCGAGCCACAATTGCGGCAAGCGGTTCTTATTTTCAAACGATATGAACTCAGCAGCATCTTTAAGATTCATTCTTTGCAACTTAAATGAAGCAGAGTGACCGACTATTCATCACAAAAAATCTATGGAACAAAATTATTGCCTTGTTACAGAATGACGGGCGGTAACCACGATTAAAATGTAAACGCACATATATGCCACACTTACACGAAGACCAAATCAAGGATCTCCTTTGCACTGAAACTCACTTAGCCGTTTTTTCCGGATTGATCATAATATGCGCCCTGGATTTTCCTGCATCCATGATCCATGGCATACCCGGCGCAGACGGTTTTTCAGGCAAGCCCGTACTGGCAGCTGTTGCATAAGGAATATAAATGACGTAGCGCAGGTATCCATTTTTTACTTCACCCGTTGCAGGCTCAAAATCTTTTTCGTCGGCAGAATAAACATACAATGCTGCAGGCCGTTTGGGCATCTGCAGCGTGCCTGCGTTTACTTCTTTTTCACGTTCGTCATTCAACTGCTGGCCGCTAATACCTTGTTTTCTCAATTCGCGCCCTCTTTTCATAAAAGGTTCCAGATCCTTTACATAACATGCTACAGAAAACCCGGGCTCATCGGGATTATCGGCAAGGCAGATCATTTCATTGGTTCCTTGTTTTAAAACTATCAATTGTTTATCCGGTGAATAACCAAGCACCGTGCAATTATCCTTTTTTTCCTGCGGTGCAGCCAGTAGTGCGGTTTTTATTTGTATGTCTGGGGAGGCTAATCCATTTTTACCAGCAGAAGATTCTTTCTTAACAGCAGGTGAATCATTTTTAGAATTACACCCGAAGCAAGCGGTGATGACGGCAATAATCAAAAAAATCGCTTTCATGTTGATTAAGTTGATGATCTAATTCAGGATGAAAAAGGGGTTATTAAAGGTAGTCTTTTATTTGCCAGGTAATTTCCCTGACGTCGCGAAACGCGAGCAAAAAATCAACTCACCACTGACCACTCACAGTTCACCGTTTCAGCCGCCTCCAGTTCCTGACCCGATGACCATATACTGCATAGAATTTAAGACACAGATAGCAGGGAAATAAAACCCAGTATGCCTGTCGCGTATCAAACCTATCCGCAAGCCATCCATAAAAAAGCGCAACAATAGCATTGCCACATAAGCCCATGATCATGATCGAAGCCCCAAGCCTGGTAGATTTGCCCAAGCCATCCAATGCTAAAGGCCAGATGCCGGCCCATACAAGAGAGTTAGCAATCAAAAAAACGTGAAGCATAGAATAACACCATTCATTAATAACTAAAGACGTTTTCATTGTCTCAGCTTTTTTCAAATGCTTTCCACCATTCGCTATTGTCCGAATTTTTACCGCAGTGTGAAATGTCTTCGCAGACTTTTTCTTAATTTCAGATAACGGCATCAACGTAACCTTAACCTTGAAATATGCCTAATTCGCCTTCACAGGAAAGCACGAAAGCAATGGCCAATGGCCAGTGGAAAGAAGCCCGTCAATTACTTGAACAACAATTACAACAATATCCGTCGGCGGAAATATTTGAAGAGCTGGCGAGGGCCTGCTGGTGGCTGAATGATTTTACCGCAGTTTTTGCGCATCGGGCAAAAGCTTACGAATCTTTTCTCGATAAAAATGATCCCCACGGTGCTGCACGTAATGCCGGATGGCTGGGAATGGATTACCTTGATTTTAAGGGTGAATTTGCCATAGCGAACGGATGGTTTCAACGGGCAGTCAACTTAGTAAGTGATGATCACGATTCATGGGAGCTTGCTTTCGTGAAAATAATTAAAGCAAGGCTGGCCTTTATGCTGGAGAAAACAAATGAAAATGCTCTTCGCTTTGTGCAGGAAAGTCTGGAAATAAGCAAACGGGTCGGGAGTGTGGATGGTGAAATGATGGCAACGGGTTTCAAGGGTTTTGTTTTCATCACAGAAGGAAAGATCAACGAAGGGATGGCGCTTTTGGATGAAGCCACTCTGATAGCCACTACTGCAAAAATCAAAGATGTCAATCTTGCCACGATCACCTGTTGTTTTCTTATTGATGCCTGCGAACGCATACGCGATTTTGAAAGAGCGGGTCAATGGTGTAATAAAGTCAAAGAGATATGCCACCGCTGGCATTTTGATGCCATGTTCGCCTCCTGCAGAACACAATACGCATCCGTGTTGATATGGAAAGGCGATTGGGAACAGGCCGAACAAGAACTGCTGGCGTCAATAAAAGAATTGAAACAATTGCGGCCCACTGAAATTGGTTTATCATTGGTGCGACTTGCCGAGTTGAGAACAAAACAGGGAAAATGGAAGGAAACCGATCTATTGTTAGCACAAGTTGAATCGCATGCTTTAAAACTACTGGCCAGTGCTACACTTGCTTTCGATAAAGGGGAATGGGAAACTGCCGCCGATGCCGCCGAGCGATTTTTACGGCAAATACCTGAGAAAGAAAACACGAAAAAAATTGCAGTCCTGGAGTTGCTGTTACGCATCTATGTAAAACAACAAAGACTTGAAGAAGCATCCAATATTTTTCATCAGTTAAAAGAGATTGCGGAGGCCATAGATACACTGCCGCTCAAGGCAGCCGTTTTGTGCGGAAGTGGAATTTTGAGTCTCTGTTCGGGAGATTTTTTAAAGGCAAGACAGAATTTACAAGATGCGGTTGATCTTTTTGACGCGATAAAGGCTCCCTTGGAATCGGCTCATGCCCGCATTGTTTTTGCCGAACTATTGATAAAGCTGCAGCAGTATCGCAATGCCGAAAGTGAATTAAACCTCGCCTTAAAGCAGTTAAAAAAAATGGGTGCAGAAAAAGACATGGATCGGTGCAGGCACTTGTTGAAAAGCGTACGCAAGTCACATACAGCTCCCGAAGCAATTAAAGACGTCTGTGAATTTACGGGCCGTGAACTGGAAATTTTAAGACTGATCGCAGAAGGAAAGAATAATGAAGAAATTGCCGAACAGCTTTTTTTGAGTGTACGCACCGTTGAAAAACACATCACGAATTTATATTTAAAGATGGGCGTTTATGGGAAATCGGCCCGCGCCTTTGCGGCATCTTATGCCATTAAGCACAAGCTGGTATTCAACTGACTTGAAATCTGAAATCCTTTTAGCAATAAAACTATCATCTGAATAAATTACGTATCTCCCATAAAAAATTACGTAGTACCACTGAATTCTGTTTCTCCCGCAAATTCTACTTTGCATCCACAAAACAAAGGGGCCTCATGAACACTCAATTTTAAGCAAAGCGATACAGGCATTGAGCTCGGCAGCAGCGGGCCGGTTATGGAATGAGTTATTATCGGGCAAAACCAGAAGTGTTGTAGCAACCCTGACGAAAAACGATGTTAATCAGAAATTCTAAAGCAGTCTGATATGAAAAAGAATTTTTTCGCAATAAGCATCTCACTTTTTGGGTTTTATTTGTGCTCCTGCAATAATACTAACATTGGCACAACGGCGAAAAATGGGGGCAATGATATTCCGGAAGTGAAAAGCATTTTCATCAACGGGGATAGTATTCACTACATCGACATTGGGAAAGGCGAACCGGTAGTGTTTGTTCATGGTTCGTTGGATGATTATCGTGCATGGCAGATGGAGATGGACACTTTTGCAAAAAACCACCGGGTAATTGCTTACAGCAGACGGTATGCATATCCCGGCAAGCAGGTATGGGATGATTCTGCAGATTACTCAGTCAGAATACATGCAGATGATCTCGCAACGCTCATCCAATCACTTAGCCTTGGCCCCGTTCATCTGGTGGGCCATTCCTACGGCGCCTATACGACTCTCTTAACTGCTATGGAGCATCCTGAATTGGTAAAAACTCTTACACTTGGCGAGCCGCCTGTATTTCCGCTGTTGGAGGGTCTTGCCGGCGGCGATACTATTGAACACAATTTTATGAACAAGTCTGTGGCTCCTGCGGCAGAGGCATTTAAAGTAGGTGATGATGAAAAGGCAATTGCTGTTTTTATCGGTGGCGTGATTGGCGACAGCACAGCATATTCCGCTATTCCGCCGGAAGGACGAGACATGATGCGAGCCAATGTGCTTGAGCTTCGCGGTGCAGTATTGTCAAAAAAGTCTCCTTTCCCGCCGGTGAGTTGCAGCGACCTCAAAAAAATAAATACTCCGGTTCTTTTACTCACCGGTGAAAAAACAGTGATGCTGTTCAGCGTAATCATGGACGAGTTGAATCAATGTTTGCCTAATAAAGAAAAGACGGTTTTGCCAGGAGCTACTCATGGTCTCCAATTTGATAACCCTGTTGAATTCAACAGAATAGTCCTTGGGTTTATAGATAGGCATTAATACGGTGGTTAATGGATTGGACGAGCAGCTTATAACAGGCGGCATGCTATACCACTGAATTCCGTCTGTCGCAAATTCGACTAGTATAAAAAACAAGTGTTCTTATGGACAATCAATTTGAAACAAAGCGATACCAGGTCATTGTGATCGGTGGCGGCCAGGCAGGACTTGCCACGGGTTATTATCTTTCGAAAGCAGGAGCCCGCTTTCTAATTTTAGACGCCAGCGAAAGGATTGGTGACTCGTGGCGCAGCCGTTGGGATTCACTGCGGTTATTTACTCCATGCAAATACTGCAGCTTACCGGGCCTTGCCTTTCCTGCGCCACAATATTCTTTCCCGACCAAAGATGAAATGGGCGATTATCTTGAGCAATACGCCAGCCATTTCCGATTGCCCGTAAGATCGCGTGTGCGCGTAAATGCATTATGGAGGGAGGGTATTATTTATAAAGTAAGATCAGGCACTGAAATTTTTGAAGCAGAACATGTAGTAGTAGCGATGTCGAATTATCAGCATCCAAAAATTCCTTCCGTTGCCGCGGAATTAGACGAACGGATTACACAACTTCATTCCTCTGCCTATAAAAACCCATCACAACTGCAGCCGGGTTCCGTTTTAATTGTTGGAGCAGGAAATTCGGGAGCCGAAATTGCAATGGAGCTTTGTCAAACGCATGAAGTATGGTTGGCCGGCCGTGATACCGGCCACATTCCCTTTGAAATAACCAACCGGAATGTGCAGCGATTTGTTATGCCCTTCTTGTTCCGTGTTATATTTTACCGCTTGCTTACGACGAATACCATTTTTGGGAGAAAAGCGAAGGCAAAGATGATTTCGCATGGTTTCCCCCTTATCAGGCAGAAACCGAAACAACTTTTGCGGGCAGGCATAAAAAGAGTACCAAGACTGAGTGGCGTGGAAGCAGGAAATCCTTTGTTAGAAAACGGTGAAATAGCAGAAGTAAAAAATGTGATTTGGTGCACCGGGTTTTATCCACGCTTTTCCTGGATCGATCTTTCCGTATTCAAAAATGAAGAACCTTTACAAGAACGTGGCGTAGTAATTAATGAACGCGGACTGTACTTTGTGGGCTTACACTTTCTTTTTGCTGTTTCGTCTGAGATGATACAAGGTGTTGGCAGAGATGCGCAATATGTGGTAAGGGTGATAAGAGACCGCCTTAAAAATAAAAACAAATCAGCAGATCGCGCGACGGATCCTGTCGCTGCGGCCGCATGCCCCGCTGCTTTTCCCAGTTCTTTCCCATCTTTTGTGATGATGATTTTCATTTTTATTGTGTCATTTTAATGCCCATATCTTGTAGGGGATTCAATGAAAAAGTTAAACCTAAATCCTGCGATCGCAAAAACATCTTGTTGCGAGCACAATGCCTTGTATCTCCTTACCGAGTGTGGTACCCAAATAAACTATGCAAGAGGTTTAAGTGGAGGATCACAAACGCATTCGCAAAACTCTTGCAGCGCCTTCCCGACCCTTTTTGAAATCCCTCCACGCGGTAAGAAAAGCAGGGCGTCGGGACTCCGCCTCCAGTATGCTCAATTGGACACCCTATATCTGAGTAGGCTGTTACCAGTAGTTCTTGCACTTGTGCGTGAGCAATGGAAAAAAGTGCGGAGCGTTACTTTTTTCCTTGAACTTTCTTTGGTTCTTTCTTTGGTTCAAGACAAAGAAAGAACATGCATCAGCGCAGATAAGAATGGAATTCCATGTTTGGTGCGACTGGTATAACGAACAACAAAATAAGTGGCATAGAGTTACAGAACGTACACGTGTGCGACGCAACAGAAGTTAAATAGAATTACGAAGGCTGGTCACCAAAAATTCCTAGTCACAATTATAACGAACTCCTCACCACACATTGTATATCTCTCTCGAACCCGTCAAGTACATATCAGTATAACCTGCCATTTTCTCTCTCATCTTTTTCATCTCATCTGTATTTTGTTCATACTTTTTCCAGCTTGCCTCAAAAGCGGCGAGACTGTCGAATTTTGATACCATCACCACTTTATTGAACGAGCCAGTTAAATCGGTCATGATATTGACCAGTTCATTATTGTCGGCCATTACTTCTTTGAACAGTTTGGCAACTTTCGATGCATTCCCTGGTTTGCAAATGAAGATGTCGTGTACGATGATCATAAATTTTTGTTTTTAGTAAGTTACTATTTTCAAAGGAATGTTGCGGCACGAACTTCCGGGAGCCAGGAACTCCAGCCAGCATTACGGCCTGTCATGTTAATTGAGTAAATTTGTAAAGCATGAAAGCCATTAAACTTAATATCGACTATTCTACCAAACCACAAAATCTTGCAGGCGAGTTAAAGAAAAAAAATCTCCAGAAGGGGGACCTGCTTGCAGTTAAATCAATACTGAATGAAGAAATGGTGCTGCTGATCGTGTTGACTGCATTAGCCTTTCTGAATCAAAAAAAAATGGACTATGCTCACAAACTACTGAAAGACATTTTTGGAGATAAAAATAGTCGCGAAATACAAACGGAGATTGCTAACGAGTATGGGATAGTATTGGAAATAGAGGAGGGGACGGAGTCAGACTGGCAGCAATTCAGTAAACAAAAGCTGGCCAAAGCATATGGAGAAAATGAGCCGGAGTATGATGAAAGCATGGTAAAAGAACCTGTTGAATACTATAGAAAAGGGTGACTGGCGTTTGCGGCTAATAAATTTACTTAACGGATTTCACAGATATCCACAAAAAAAATCGGCGAAAATCGATGGCTCTGTGAGTAAAAATTGACTCACTTTATTCCGAATCATCGCATACTTAATCGAATAACCTAATTTTGTCATCCCATCATCCTTTCTTTCGTTTAAGTATTCTTTCATTGAATGCAGTAATGAGGCCAATCTCGCATCATTATTGAGGACCTTTTAAAACATCTTTAATTACCAAAGAAATTAATTATGGAAGATGTAAAAGAACTCCGCAAAAAAGCTCCATCGATCAGTGATCTAAAAGAAAAAGCAAAACTAGTTCGTAAATGGTGCATGATCTCTACCACCGAAGCCGGTTCAGGACATCCCACCTCGTGCTTATCAGCCGCAGATATCACAACGGTTTTGTTTGATCATTACTTTACGTATGACCTCAGCAACCCACTCAATTTATATAATGATCACTTTGTACTTTCAAAAGGTCATGCTGCTCCATTATTATATACCCTGTTCGGTATAGCGGGCGCTTATCCATTGGAGGAATTAAAAACATTGCGCAAATTCGGTAGCCGTTTTGAAGGCCATCCGGTACCAAAATATAAATATGCGGACGCTGCGACAGGTTCCTTAGGGCAAGGTTTGTCTGTCGGGGCGGGCCTGGCTCTCGTAGCCAAACGCGAGGGATACGGAACTAAGACTTATGTTCTTACCGGTGATGGAGAATTGGCAGAAGGACAGATATGGGAGGCCGCCAATTTTGCCGCGCATGAAAAACTGGACAACCTTGTCGCGATCCTTGACATCAATCGCCTTGGACAAAGCCAGGAAACCATGTTCGGACATCATATCGACGAGTACATAAAAAAATTTCAAGCATTTGATTTTGAAGTAATAGAGATCGATGGTCATAATTATGGGGAGATCGAGCGGGCTCTGCAGGCAACCCAAAAGCCGGCCGGAAAACCTTTTGCCATCATAGCAAAAACTTTCAAAGGTCACCCCATCTCGTTTCTGGAAAACAAAGACGGCTGGCATGGTAAAGCATTGAAAAAAGATGAACTGGAGAAAGCCCTAAAAGAGCTTGCGCCCATCAATGATGATCTTCGCTTTGAATTGAAAAAACCGGCACAAGTAAAGTTGCCACGAAAATCCGGTGCCACTCCGGCAACGATAGGGAACTTTGACGTGGGAAAAGAATATGCTACGAGAGAAGTGTTCGGAGATGTGCTCGCGAAACTGGGCGACGCAAATAATGAGATCTATGCACTGGACGGCGATGTCATGAACTCGACCTTTACGCAAACATTTAAAAAAGCTCATGAAGATAGATTTGTAGAGTGCTACATCGCTGAACAAAATATGGTATCAGTTGCCGCAGGATTGTCGCGAATGGGCAAGACGCCTTTTGTTGCAACGTTTGCGGCTTTTCTTACGAGATCTGCCGATCAAATAAGAATGGCAAGAGTATCTGAAGCCAATATAAAATTTGTCGGTTCTCATGTTGGGGTGAGTATCGGAGAAGATGGTCCTTCTCAAATGGGATTAGAAGACATTTCGCTGTTTGGCACTCTTCCCGGTACTGTTGTTCTTCAACCATGTGATGCAGTATCCACAGCAAAACTAGTTCCTGAGATGATCACCCACGATGGTTTTGCTTATATGCGTACGCTTCGTCCTAAAACTGCTTTGCTATATAAAAATGAAGAGAACTTCAGCATTGGTGGTTCAAAAATTTTACGACAGTCCGGCAATGATGTGGTGACGGTAGCCGCCACAGGTATTACAGTGTTTGAAGCATTGAAAGCTGCCGATGAATTACAAAAACAAAATATCAGCATTCGCGTTGTTGATTGTTATTCTATCCATCCCGTTGACGGCGACACGCTAAAAAAATGTTTGACTGAAACGAAACAAAAGATCGTCATTACGGTTGAGGATCATTTTGAACACGGCGGATTCGGTGATTTCGTTATGAAGGCACTTTCAGATCAGCAAGGACAAGTAATAAAAATGGCGGTGCAAAAAATTTCTCAATCAGGCACGATGGAAGAATTGCTTAGTGACGCAGGCATAGATGCTACTCATATTGTACAGAAGGTGAAGACAGCTTTACAGAAGTAGGAAGTGAGAACCCAGAAACATGTCGACATGAAAATCTTTTCCTTGTACCCGTGTGCCTTGTACCTTAAAAATTATCTTTTATGGAAGATTACGCATTAAACTTAGAAGCCCCCTGGGATGAAGTAAAGGAAATGCTTGAAGAGATTGATGTGAACTTAACGGATGATGACCTTCGTTATGAGAAAGGAAAAGAGAAAGAATTACTGGAAAGGCTATCACGCAAATTAAACAAAAGCATCCCTGAAACAAAAGCTTGGATCGAAAGTGTGTCTCACAATAAGGGGCTGGCATATTGAATGGAGTGGAATGGCGGTGCAACTCATTACTCATTAATGATTCATTCCATCCTTTAACGCAATCATCATTTGCTTGGTCCGCGTAGGATAAGTCAATTTTTAATCCAAACACTATACCTCCATCACATTTGTATTAATCAGTAATGTTTAAAAGAAAAGAGGCTGTCCAGCTATTGGGACGCAATGACGACTTTTGAGACAGCCTCTTCTTTTTAAACGTTAAGTAATCATTTCTTTGTATAAAAAAGATAAGAAGCCGTGTAAGGTATGCTGTCCAATTGTCCAAGCTGAGTGGGCGGAGTGGTTGGTGCCAAACCTCCACGCGTACATATTCTCTGAACAAACGATACAGGGTTACCAGGTGTACTGAGGTCATCATCTGCCTGTAACAACAACCATTGTATCGCAGTTGGATCCTGCGTTGAACCCTTCACTTTTTTGGCTACAACCTTTTCATCTTTGAAAGGACCTTTTATGAATTGCCAACTGGGTCCGGCAAAGTGATCAATAATATGGTTAGTGAAATTCGGGTTTGTGTATAGCGTTGCCAACGGTGCAATGTTCACCCATACCAACTCATTGGCTGCATTACGCTGAACCTCGTAAATCTGCACACCTCGTGCGAAAGTTTGTAAAAAAAATCTGTTTCCGTCGGGTGGCTGCAACGAGTCCGGTATCGGGCTACATGTTTCAGGTAACGACACTTTTGAGCTAATACTCGCCACATCGTCAGTGGCAACAGGGCCGTCATACTTTCCTTTTTGACAGCTTGCAATAACAAGCGCAAAACCTGCTATGATCAAAAGACCATAGACATTCTTTCTGATAGTTTCTTTCATCCTAAAAATTTAATGTTTCGCTTACTCTTTACAGGATTTTCAGCATACTCCTCTCAACTGCTGATGTTACCACCAACTGCCAATTCATTTAAAAGAAGTGCTTAGCTGCGTCTCGCAACTATGCCGACTACGCGATAGTTCAGTGATTGGAAAGGATTGCGGAAAAGCCGCCAGAAACATGTGTTAGCTAATTGCCGCTGCGGTAACTACAATGAAATGTGTTTGGAGTAACCCACGAGCGGAATGAAACTTTTTCTTTGCAAGAGTCACATAATGTAACGGGGATCGAATTGACAAAGTTGCTTTGAAAAAAATTTTAGTTGGCCGACTTCACGCGCAATTACGCCAAGGAAATTTGATTAAAAAGGAAACGAATATGTTAACAGAATTTAGTAATAGACATTTCAAATAGTCGCGATCACCTCACTTCGCCAATCCCAAACTGGTTACCTGCTTTTACGACCTTGTTTCCTGCAAGATCGATTTCTACCATTTTTTCGCTTGAAACGTTATTATGAAATTCATCCTGCAGCCTCGTGAGTATTTTTCTTGTTTTAGCTTCGATCACTTCACCACTCGAAGGATACACATATTTGCCATCAATGCTAAAATTGATCCAGCCCGGCATATCACTCAGGGGTATCGTTGTCAATTGCTGGTAAGGAGGTCTAGCATTGAATACATGCAATCGCATATTGTAGCCATCCGCTAGCCAGATCTCTTTTTCATCCGGTGTCAATGCAATCCCATGACTTGGATTACCATGTCTTCTTACAGGTCCCGGTTCCCATCCTTCCACTTCCACATGCGCCAATTTTTTCCCGGTAACAAGATCACCCACTTCAAAGCCCAGCAAGCTGTCTACAGTCACATAGGTGATCGTTTCTTTTCCGTTGACAGTAAATGGGCGAACAAAATTGTCAAAAGGACCCACCTTGTTCACCAACTCACGTTTCTTTGCATCGGCTATATACAACCATGGTGATGCAATATCATCAAGGTACACGTAGTTTCCTGCAGGTCCATAAATAGTATTGTGTGCCCGCTTATAAACATCGATCTTTTTAAGAACATCACCCGTCGCACAGTCAACTACATTCCAAAAACCTTTTTCAAAAGAAGGAAGATACATTGTCTTTCCGTCGGGTGAAATAGACATTCGGTCGCAGCCATCATCAAATTTTTTCTCCCAGACCAATTTATTGCTAGCAATATCTATTCGTTGTAAAGATTCAATTGTACTGACAAAAATGCTGTTGAGCGGAACGCTCACCGCGATGCCTTTTACATTGGAAGGAGCACCGCTGGGATGAAAACCTTTTGTCGCGATTCGTTTTACAAATTGGTGATTATTGTCGATATCAAAAACAAGAATGCCATGTCCACCGTACCCCAGATAATCACGAATGCCGGGCACGGCAACATATAAATATCTTTGGGTGACTGCACGATTTTTGGAACCACATGCCGGTAGAAGAAATAGTGCAACAAGAAGTGGGAGGGGGATCGCGATCTTTAATTTCATAAGCTATTTGCGAACTTGTTTGATGGCTTCACCAAGCAGATCAACCACTCCTTCCTGAATAACACCGATCTGTTCAACTTCTTCACCTGCTCTCCAATGATCTCCGTCTTTTACCAGGGTGAGGCGTTGCGTGCCTATGCCTGATTGAAGCAATGCATCATAAGTGCCGGTGTGTTGACCACTCCACGAAATGGTTTCGGCAAGGGCTGCTTTGTAAAAAACATTGTTGTGGGTGAAGGTGGTGATGAATGCCAGGTAATCGGTGGTATCTGGCCTGCCAGCGATGAGTTGGAAGTCCATATCCGTTCGTTTAGAATGGCAAGTTAGAAAAACCCAATGGTTTGTTATAACATTTATTTGAACAACTGGCGTATAGAGTCACAAATGGCACTATGGATACAAAGAACACAATGTGGAATCATTTTAACCATGGAGCCATGGAGAACATAGAGATACACGGAATGTAACCTTCGTGAAATTCGTGTCTCCCTTCGTGTAATTCGTGACCAGGTAAACTTACTATCATCTCGGTAAAGCAATTCATTGCACGCGTATACGTTATAAGCTTAACAATACTTTGCTGGCCTTATTCTTTTAAATAAGTGGGTTTTTTTAGATTTTGTGTTGGAGATGTGAGAGAGTTTCAGCAGAACAGCGCACCATAAACGTACCTTATGCAAAAATTTGTACTTAAAAATTTTTTTATTCTTGTCCTGCTCGCTGCCTGCAATCCTGCGCACAGGTCAACTTCGTCGAGTCTTGAAGTAAATGATCATTCAACGACTCTATCGCAATCTTTACCGGATGAATTAATGCGTATTGATTCAACCAGGCAAAATGATTCAGCGACAAAACCATTATCGCTGATGGACCTACCACAAACAGAAGATGGTGAGATCGTGTTGTCTGAAGGTCTCTATGAAGCAGACTTCAAAAGTTATTGTCTCCAACCTGGAACGCCGAGTCCTTCTTATGGTGATGCATACCGACAGGGTCCTTTGACAAGCTATCGCAAGGAAATAGTGGAAACCATCTTGCGCAATTCTTTAAAAAAGCCTGAACTCGAACAAAGAAATATCCAGTTATTGTTGTGGTCAGTGGTAAGTGGTTCCGATTTCAGAAGGCTTTCATGGGATGTTCAAACAACAGCACAACAATTACTTTCACGCAAACAAATTTTTGAATTGAAAGGTGGTATGATGGGGGTCGTGAAGACTGTGTCAGATGCTTTGCCCGCAACTGGAGTAACAAGCGCCAATCTGAAATTGAAACAACTCTTTGAGCTCGGAACAAGCTCGTACGAATTGTTCGAAAGAATCGCTGTAACGGATCAATCACTCAAAATAAGAAGGGCAGCCGTCAATAAAGACCAGTGGTACAAGCAGCCGGATGGATACTACCTGCGATATTTTCCGAGTAGCTATCAGCAGGTCAAAGTACAAGTATATGTTCCCAAGGGAGCTCTTACTTCGGATCCGGAAGATTATTTGTTATTCGATCCCGTAACGATGATGGCGATCCCGGCCGGTTCTAATTCACAACGTCTCGGAATCGGCGCCCCGGTGATCGAGGTTGTTCGAAAAATAATCCAGATACAACAAACTCCGGGGAATACAAAGAAACCGCCAATCCAGCCATCAAATCCAAAAACTCCATCAAATCCAAAGACTAGTCCAATGAAATAATAATTCTCTTTTCATTGAGAAACGAAGAGCACGGAGAATCACGGAGTGCGTCTCACCTCTTCAATCGCTGGTGATTCCCCGACAAGATCAAAATCAAATTGCATTTCGTTGAGCTTACGGTAAAGGCCATTTAAGTTCATTAATTCCGCATGTGTGCCGGCTTCACTGACGACGCCCTTATCGATCAACACGATCTTATCTGCATTGCGAATAGTAGATAGTCTGTGTGCTATTACAAAACTTGTACGACCCTTCATCAGATTCTCCAATGCTTCCTGGACCAATTGTTCGCTCTCACTGTCAAGTGAAGATGTTGCTTCATCCAGGATCAAAATAGCCGGATCCTTTAATATCGCCCGCGCAATGGCTATTCGTTGCCGCTGACCACCACTCAACTTAATACCTCTTTCACCAACAATCGTGTCGTATTGCTCCGGAAAATTTTTGACGAACTCGTGTGCATTCGCATTTTTTGCAGCAGCAATGATCTCTTCATCGGTTGCACCAGGTTTACCATAAGCTATATTTTCTTTAATGCTTCCACCAAACAACATCACATCCTGCGGCACAAAAGCCATTTGTCTGCGCAATTGTGAAATTGGAAATTCATGGGCGGGGCGTTCATCAAAATAAATGGCGCCGCTATCGGGTTCATAAAAATGCAATAACAATGATGCGATCGTTGATTTGCCTGCACCACTTGGTCCAACGATCGCTACCTGTTCTCCATTGCTTGCCGATAATGAAAGATCTTTCAAAACCACAATGTCTTTGCGGCTTGGATAGCTGAACGCGACATGTTCAAACCTCACGGTACCCTGCAATGCGTATTGTGTTTGTACTTCGATTGGTTTCAACTCGACATCTTCACCATCAGTGCGCAAAATTTCCCTCACACTCTGCGTAGCGCCCAATGTTTTTTGCAATTGTGAAAACATATCGGCAAAGCCGGCAAAGGTTCCTCCCACAAACATTGAGAATATCACAAACATCACCAGCACCCCAATGCTAAGCTCTCCGTGTTGGATCATGCGACCACCATACCAAATGACAAAAGCAAGAGTGCCAAACAAACTGAAGATCATGAAGGCGACGAAGGCACCCCGATATCTTGCATTGCTGATAGCCGTGGATACAACGGCTTTCAAACTTTTTACATAGCGTGTGATCTCATAAAATTCACTCGTGAATGCTTTTACTATTGATATACCGTGGAAAGTTTCCTGTACTATCGTGCCACTATCGGCTAACTGATCCTGTGCTTTGCGCGCCATTTTGCGAATGCTTTTTCCGAATACAACTGCTATGATTGCCAACAATGGCACGACAGACAACATCACCAGCGCCAGCTTAAAACTGATCCAGAAAATAAATCCCAGTCCAATGATCAACATAAAAACACCGCGCAAGAATTCTGCAAGCGTAAACGAGATGGCATCCTGAATTTGCGAAAGATCTGATGAAATGCGATTACTTAACTCACCTACTCTTTTCTCTGTAAAAAAACTCATCGGCATGGTGAGCAGTTTACTATAAACATCTTTGCGCATGTCTGCAAGTGATCTCTCGCCAACGGCTGTCAGCAAGTACACTCTCATGAATGAAAAGAAGGTTTGTATGGTTAGTTGACAAAAAATGAGAAGCAGTGCAGTATTCAGGCTCCAATGAATACTTTTCACATTAAACCCAAAATTTGAGCCGGTGCCAATGCCGGGCAATGCGGCACCCGGTGAAGCCGCATCGATCATTTTCCCTAAAAATAACGGAAACAAACTGGTAGAGAATGCGGTTAGCGCAATGAACACCATTCCTAAAATAAATTTTCGGCGATACGGTTTCAGGTACTTAAAAAGGATCAATGCCTGTCGCAGGTTTTCCCTGTTGATCTTTGCTTTTGGCGATTTGCCTTCCTTTAAATCGGGTGGATGATGCTTGGCCACAAATAAAAGATAATAGTAAACTGATAAAGTGAATCGCAAGTTAGTTATTATGTTTTGGAGGGATAAGGTTCATCGGTGAATTGCAGATAAATAAGTGTGAGGGTTCGATTAGACGGGTAAATCATCTTCCATTCTTTAATTCTTCCAGTGCAGCAGAAGTTTGTTGCCATTGCTCTTCATCCGGGTTGGACGCCGGATAGTTTTTGTAAAAAGCGAGGATATTTCTTTTCATTGAAGAGCTTATTGTTTCAAATTTCTTTTCTTTTAGTTTCATCAACCAGTCCGCATAGGTTTTATCCGCCAGGCTATATTCGCCCTGCATAGTTTTTTTGCCTGTGTCCCAATCAATATTGGAAAGGGCAATCTGATCATTGGTCGCCCTGCTTACTTCGTGACGATAATTAACAACCGTTTCATCAAAACTTTTAAGAAACATTTTCTGAGCTTCTTCACCGGGTATCCTGAATTTTAGAATTTTTAGCGGTCCCCATTTTGGGGCGATCCTGATCACGAAAGCAAGAACGGACTCTCTAAACGTCGCCTTATCTCTATCTCTTCCGAACTCTTTAAAATATTTCTGTCTCCTGATGTTATAAACATAGCTACGTCTGGCAACTGCAGGACTTAATTGCCTGATCTCATCTCTCCTTGTTTTCCACGCCGCTCTTGTAGCAGACGGAATCAACTCTTTTACTGCCCATCGGAAACTACCAACTGCCCGGTCAAAATTTCCAAACAGCTCATTTACGTCGAGCCCATACGTTTTTAAAAAAGCTTTTTCAATCAATTCTTTTGATACCTGGAAACCGATAAAGTCGTGGTAAGCCTGGGGCGCATAATTACCCCTTGCCGTCTGCAGCACGTCAAAAGAAAATTCAGTGCGCAGGTGCGAGATCTTATCATCCGCATAAGTAACAGTATCGCCAAACTTTGTTTTCATTTCAGGGTATATCAGGGGCACTGACCTGTTTACTCCAACTGAGTGACCATATTTATCGGCGTAATAATGACAAAGTGTCCCTATTGCGAATGCATACTCATTGATATTACTTGCCTCTTTGAACAGGTTTTCGATAAAGTCTCCGCTGCGCACATAATGAACCAGGTTAGTGAAAAGTCTACTGCCGAATGGGTAATAACCAAGGTCTGGCATCACACAACCACCGTAAGCGAATGCGTGTGCATTTTTCAACTCTTCATCAGTGGCTGCAGGATATTTTTGTTTGAGTAGCGGCACAAGTACGCTGTTCCAGTTTGCATCAATAATCGCTTCATGAGTAAGCACCGAATAACCGAAACAACGGGTAGTATGAAGTAAAAGGACTACGGTGACTACTATAACGGTCCTTGCGCTCATCCTTTTCATAACACCATTTACCCAACTCTTGCAATAACTGTTCCGACCGCTGCTCTGCTTCCTACTGATAGCTCAGTTCAATCGTAAAAGCCGCGAACTCTCCTTCCACGGAATCTGCGGTTAATTCCCCCTGGTGTGCCTTGATCATGTCATAGCTCAGCGACAATCCCAGGCCTGTGGCTTCACCGGTGGGTTTTGTAGTAAAAAACGGTTGATATATCTTATCGACGATCTTCGGCGATATGCCGAGGCCGTTATCTTTGACTGTGACAATTGCTTTATCGCCCTTTTTCCGAGTGCTGACTTCAAGAACCGGCTCATAACCACCAGCCCTTAATTTCATTTTCTCACTCATCGAAAAAAAAGCATTGTTGAACAAATTCACCAACGTGCGCCCAATATCTTCCGGGACAAGATTAATACGGCCAATATTTTCATCATACGCTGTTTTAAAATGGCAGTGAAAGGATTTATGTTTCCCTCTAAAACCATGATATGCTAACTTCAAATATTCTTCCGATAATTCATTCAGATCAGTCATTTCCATGATCCCGCTCTGTGTACGTGAATGTTGCAACATATTTTTGACGATACCGTCAGCCCTCTTTCCATGATGAAGTATTTTATTCTGATTATCTGCCAGGTCATCTATTAGGGAAGTGATATCATCGGTAAATGAGGTTGACAAATTTTCGTTTACTACCCGTTCCTTCATTTCGGCCAGTAATTCGCGGTTGACCTCACCAAAGTTGATCACAAAATTTAAAGGGTTTTGTATTTCATGCGCGACGCCTGCTGTCAGTTCTCCGAGGGAAGCCATTTTCTCCTTTTGGATCAGTTGTGACTGACTAGCTCTTAACTCCTGCAGAGTTTTTTGTAGCACCCCTTTTTGTTCCGATAATTCAGCCGTCCGTTCCGTCACCTTCTGTTCCAGCATCGTATTTTGATCACTGAGAAGTTTTTGACGCTCTTCCTGCATTGCCTGGAGCTCTCTGTGATATTGTAATTTTTTTCGCTGATTATAAATAAAAACAACCAGGAAGCTGGTAAACAGCAGCAACATTGCTGATATGCCAATGATAACCCTAGACTGAATACTGATATCTAACAGGAACATAAAAAGCTTTGGCTATAAAAATGCAAAAAATTATAAAGACAATGTTATGAACGTTCCAGATGTTGACCGCCAGTTTAACGTCTACACTCAGCATTGGCGTGTAAAACAAAAACACAAAAAAGTTAGTCACCAAATAAATTGCCAGGCCTGTCACCACCCAGAAGTGCGGACCATTGAAGAGGTTCTCACCGTCATTTAATTCAGCTAAATAGTACAGCATACAATAAATTAATAAAAGATACGCTTCCGCCGTCAATAGATTACCACTGAACGAATCCGGGTTAAAGAAGTTTTCAAAAAAAATAAAATTGACCATAAGAAATGCCAGGCCTAGCAAAGCGAGGAATTTCTTAAAAGTGCGAAAAGAATTCTTCTGAAGATGTGTGAAGTAAAAACTGAAACAAGCAAAGCGGACAACCGAGTGAATGTTGTAAAGCGGATTGTTACTTAGATTGAAATTGTGTAAAAATCCGTTGATTGCCATAATCGTATCGATCGCAACATTCACCAGGAAGCCGAGCCATAGGTAAACGATAACAGGCCTTAGTGATGAAGGCTGGTTACGCCGAAACATAAGCACAGATAACGGGATTATTATGGCCCACACTTCGGACAAGTCAAGCACTAGCCGTAAATAATGTCTCACGCCAGGGATTTAAAATTGCCGAAACCGTTCGATACACTTTGATCAAAGTAATAAAAATATTGCAATAAGAAAATTAGTTGTTACCTTTCTCATACTGCCTGCTCTATTACGACTATTGTCTTCGATTTTAACTCACTAAAAAACCAAAACCATGGCCACCTATTTCAACTCCAGCAGATCCTCTCTGTTTCTTCCAATTATCATCTCTCTGGCTGTTGCCTGTAACAATAAGGCAGATGAAAAAACAACGGAGAAAAAACCGGCGACGGACACAAGTAATGCGCCGCAAACAGCGCAATCAAATGCAAACTTTACTGGTGTCACACTCGATGTTCTCTACACTGATTCAGCTTCGTTTAACAAGGCGCCCGACAAGAGGACTTTTTTTGTATTGACTTATATTGAACCTGACATTATAACGCTCAGCGGTTTTGCTACGGCGCCATCCGGAGGGGGTTCCTTCCCCGATCCGCCGATAGTGCTTAAAAAAGGCGGCTCGATGCTTATCCCGTCCGATACAACATATGTTGGAAACGTAAAACTTGACAAAAGTGACGTTCAGCAGGTTAAAACTAACATTAAAACTCTTCAGGCTGGTTTCGTTTTATTTACTCCTTCATTGTCGCCCACATATCCCAATCATATACAGTATACGATTGGTTATACTAACGATGACCCCGGGGTCAATAAAAATCCGCTGGTTATACCAACGGCAACCACGGTGATAGCAAACCCTTCGCCACCGAAACAGCTTTAGCATTGGCGGTTTCATTTAGAAAGTTTTATTCCTGATGAGATTCTGATGCTGCAGATTTAGAGATGCCTATCTCTGCCGCAAACTCACCGGTAATTGGCGTGTCAAACCTCGTCAAAAAATAAGAGCATATCTACATTTGAAGCGAGATAATATCCAATAACTAAATGACTATTTATGTTACTTCAAAACAAAAACGCAGTTCTTTTTGCTGCCGGTGGTTCAGTTGGGGGGCGATTGCGCGAGGTCTTGCAAAGGCAGGCGCTAAAGTTTTTTTAAGTAATCATCATATCGAACCGATTCGGAAATTGGCAGATGAGATCATTGCTAATGGCGGGAAAGCACAAACTGCTAAGATAGATGCGCTGAATGAAAAAGAAGTGAATGATTATGTGAATGAAGTTGTGAAAACAGCAGGCAGGATCGACATATCAATGAACTTGATCAGGACCGAAGATCTACAAGGTATTCCTCTTGTCGATCTTTCGTTTGAAGATTTCATACGTCCCATTCGAAGAGTAAGCGAAAGTCATTTTATAACTGGCACTGCCGCCGGAAGAATCATGATGCGCCAGCGTTCAGGAGTCATTCTTTCGCTCACGGCCACGCCGGGAGGAATTGGATATCCTACTGCTGGGGGCTTTGGACCTGCTTGCAGTGTTATCGAAAAAATATCACTTGGCCTTGCGTCAGAACTTGGAGGATACGGGATTAGGGTAGTGAATATTCGTTCAGGCGGATCACCCGATTCGCAACCATTTGTTGACGCTATTGCACATGGCGGACAAAAAGCTGTTGACTTTATTAAAAAAATTGAAGACGATACAATGCTGAAAAAAAAGCCGGTGATGAATGACATTGCAAATGCGGCCGTGTTTCTTGCAAGTGAAATGGCGGCAGGAATAACGGGTGTGACAATAGACGTTACCTGTGGTACTACAACAGCATTAAATTATAAAGCTCCCGGGATCGCGTTTGTACAAACCAGGGATAACTGAAAAATGTTTCACCCCATAAATAAGAAAAGATGAAGGGTTCCTTCATCTTTAATTCCATCGACTCATAATGCAGATCAATACCTCTTTACAACAGAAGATACAACTCTTTCCGGTGTGCCCACCACGCCTGATGCTGCTCTTCTTTGTTTGAGCAGATCGGAGCTCCAGTAAGCATGTGCTTTAGCACTATCCATCACTGCTGCTACAATGACCACGTTGTGATTGTCATCTGGATCATGACCGTAGGCTCTTACCATTAAGCCATTATCCGTTTTCAGCGCCCTAGTGCTGTCGAAAGCATGTTGCCAGGCTGCCCAGTCTTTTACTTTAAACATCGAGGCGGTGCGAATTTTTGAATCAATGGCTGCAGTATCCTGGAATACCATTGTATAATATTTAACCGTCGGTGCACCGGTTACGCCCCCTTTTTGCATCGCTTTTTTAAGATGAGGATCTTTTGAAAATGCTTTGGCCTTGGCTACGTCATCGGCTTTCATTGCAATCATTACCATATTCGAATCTTTTTCATCGCGGGAAATTACATAGCTGTGCAATCCGGCGGCAAGACGCGCGGAATCATCTGCATCATAAGCCATCATCCATTTTGCAAAATCGCTTACCTTATGCCTGACGATTACCATGTTTTGTGGTGTTGTAATGATTGTGTTTACTGGCGCCGGCGCTGGTTCGGTAGTTGTCGTGGCAGTAGTGTCTGTAGTGGATTCAGAACTTTTTTTCTCTTCATTTCCGCCGCACGAGATCAGAAACGATGTCATGGCTGCTCCAAACAGCATGAGAAGAAATTTTGATTGTTTCATTGACTTTGATTTTAAGAATTAACGATAAACAGGGGCAGGAACAGTGTTACATGGGGCAGAGAGGGATATAAATGTAGCGTTTAATTTAATTGTCTCCGAATCTTTTATTGAAGCAGCAATGCAATCGACACCGCTTCGATTCCGCGGGGCCATTCAATGCATTCTTCATTTTACACAATTCAGCTTTTTCGCATCACTCCGTCTTAATTGCCTTTCCTTCTGGCGTCAGTGATTCTAACTTTCACTAAAACCAAAAACCTTTTTTATGAAAATTTATCTTGGATATAATGAATAATGGTGGCCCGGGTGATCAGTTTTATTTTAAGTCCGAAGGACCCTTTGTAGAAGGAAGTCTCGCTCCTTCCAAACAGATCGATGGCAGCGTGGAAGATCTTCAACACGGAAGATACCGTGTGATTTTCCCTATGCCTGGTATCGGCTTACAGCTTACTCAAAACGCAGCGCAGGGGCACAAAAGCAAACCCCATTTATATTGTCTTCCCAGATTCTTATTCTGGGTTTTCTATTGTTCGTGACAAAAAATCCCCAAGGAAATTTTTGATAAAAATTGAGTAAAAGCGGCCGACAATCCGGCAGCAAATTTGAGTGGATTAAATAAAACCACAACAATGTTCGGACGTCGACCCTCCCTGTTATTCTGTATCGTTATGGACCTGATCGGCTATGCCAGTTATGCGATCCCCGCCTTGGGTGAGATCTCTGATATTTTTTGGGCGCCACTTTCTGCCATTATTTTCTTTCTAAGCTTTGGTGGATGGAAAGGAGCACTGGGAGGTATTGGCAATTTTATAGAAGAGGTACTTCCGGGAACTGACTTTATTCCCAGCTTTACTATTATGTGGTTTCTTCAGCGGTATAGAAAAAGCGTTCATAGTACTCCCCGGTTGCACGGCTAATAAACGTCCTGTTATCCCTCAACCTTCACAAATTCAAATTTGCCCTTGACGTATAGATTCAGAAATGTTCCCTTTGAAAAAGCTGTTTTCATAGCAATATAAATTTGCTCCGGTACATCTTTGTAATCGTATATCACCCCAGACACATAAATGACCCGTAAAGTATGAGAGAGTTTATCATACTTTATTTCGGCAACCACCGATGACGGCATAAACAATAATTATCCAAGTCCCCTTAACCACCGTACGAGCTCATCCTTTGCCTTACCCGTTTTTTTCTGCACTCTGCCCCACCATTCATCATCTTTCCCTTCTTCATACTTAAGATCGTCATCCGTAAGATTAGCGTACTGCTGTTTTAATTTGCCTTTCCATTCATTCCAATTACCTTTTAATTCCATCTTGTCCATAACACAAGTTTTTAACTATAGTCCTTTAAAAACTGTGCCAGTCAATGTACGAGGAAACAATGAGGAGAAAAGAATAGTAGGGCTTGAACATGCGAAGAACAGTATATCCTCACTCCTCTTTCTTCTCAAATCGTTTATCGGGTATGAACCAAATAAAGGCCACCACGAAATAAACCAAGAGTCCAAGGAGTGGTTTCAGGAAACACAGGCCTATGCCGATGATATACATAATAACAGAGACTTTCCCTTTTCTATCCGATCCTAATGCATTTGTGAATTCGGAATCTTTTCCATGAAGATGGGTAAGGCTATGGGCAAGCAAATAATAAGCGATGCCGGCCATAAATAAAATTGCCCCATACAGGGCTACAGGTACCGTTGTAAAATTATTTTCGCCCATCCAACCTGTCACAAAAGGAACAAGCGAAAGCCAGAATAGTAAGTGCGTGTTGGCCCATAACACAGTTCCATTTATTTTATGAGCTGCGTGAATCATGTGATGATGATTATTCCAATATATCCCGATATGAATAAAACTCAGTACATAACTGATGAATACCGGCAACACTTCCCTTAACGCTTCCAGTGTGTCACGGTGAGGGACCTTCATTTCCAAAACCATGATCGTAATGATGATCGCCAACACACCATCACTAAAAGCTTCCATTCTTCCTTTCGTCATAAGCGAGGTTAAGAGCTGATGCAGCTCATTGATGCAAAAATTAGAAATCAAATGTCAAAAAAAAAAATTCCAATTAAATCTGGAAATTTAAAAGCTCAAAAATATAGACGCTCCGTTCCCCGATTTTCTTCAATCTATCCTGGAGCTTTTTAAATTTCCTATTTGGTTATTTTTTGGAGCTTGAGCTTTGGCTCTTTTGTGTTACATATTTGTTTACAGCAGGAACAACCTTAGTTCCTAACAACTCCATCGAATGTAAAATTTTATCATGAGGCATCGCACCAAGGCTCATTTGCGCGAGAAACCGTGTATGACCAAACAATTCATGCTGATAGAGTATTTTATCGATCACTTCCTGCGGACTTCCTACCAGCAATGCTCCCTGCAGCTCCGTCGATGCTTCAAATTGTTCTCTCGTGCCAGGAGGCCATCCACGTTCTATTCCAATTCTGTTCATCACATTGGAATAAGGTGGATAAAATTCATCTCGTGCATTTTGTGAATCATCGGCAATGTACGCATGGGAGTTTATGCCGAGTTGCAATTTGCCGGGATCATGTCCGGCTTTTGCATAAACGTTTCGATATAACTGAACATAAGGTGTAAATCGGGCAGGCAATCCTCCAATAATGGCCAGTGCCATTGGCAAACCATGTTCTCCGGCACGGATCACTGATTCCGGTGTACCCCCAACGCCAATCCATATCGGCAATTCTTTTTGATATGGCCGTGGATACACACCACGCGCCGTGATCGTTTGTGTATGTTTACCCTTCCACGAAAAAATTTCGGTCTCGTTTAATCGCAATAACATTTCCAGTTTCTCAGAAAACAATTCATCATAATCCTGCAAATTGTAACCAAACAAAGGGAAGGATTCAATAAAAGAACCGCGGCCTGCCATGATCTCCGCACGTCCTCCCGATAAAAGATCCACTTCAGCAAATTGTTGGAATACGCGAACAGGATCATCTGAACTTAGTACAGTGACCGCGCTTGATAACTTTATCTTTTTTGTTTTTACAGCTGCGGCTCCTAATACAACGGTTGGTGATGATATCAAATAATCCGGGCGATGATGTTCTCCGACTGCAAACACGTCGAGACCTAATTGGTCAGCCGTTTCAATTTCTTCTATCAAATTCAGCATGCGTTGATGAGGTGTGATGCTTGCTTTGGTGAGAGGATGAATTCCGAGGTCCGCGAAAGTATAAACTCCGATTTCCATAGCCTGCAAAGTTACGAAGAGTCACCAGACCATCGTTTCATCGCAAGAAGGGGTTGTTCCAAAGCAAGAAATACAAGGAGACTGCTGGAACGAGCACAACCGATAAATCATTTGAAGAGTAAAAACCTTTGCTACTTGCCCGGACCCAGGACTTCTGATGCCAGCCAGATACAGGCAATCCTAAAAATTGTATTTCTTGTTTTCCTGGAATACATGAGAAACAAACCGCTTGTGCCTGTTTGTAATCGTCATAGTATTCACCAATACTACCTTCCACTAAAATTATATTTTCCTCATGTAGCGATTATTTACAGAAAAGAAATAAAGATCATCTGAAATGTCTTCTTCGAACAAGCAGCATCGATTTGTGGGTAGCAACGGCCTCGTAATACTAACTAATCTTTTTCCTTCTTAACGGTTGGTGCGGGTTCGAACACTAAAAAGTCAGGTGGCTGTGGTGACTGGCTGATCAGTTCACTGTATTTCATCTTAAGATGACGTTTAAATTTTCCAAGATAACCAGGTTGGCGCAGGCCTTCTCTTTGCAGGGGCACGGCTTCGATGAGATCGTTGCCGATATACATCATGAGTTGCATAGGCATTGGATATGTATACAAAACAAAAAAAATGTTCTATAAACCGCAAGACCAAAACTACTCAATTTTCAGAAGTAAGTTTACGGCGGACCGCCTCTTAACGGGTTCATACATAATGAGAAATGCAAACAAACTATTCTGCACTTTAAGGGAGCAACATTCCATGGTGATTACACACATGCTATCTTTTCAACTCTGAGTTCATGACGACCGCCTTCAAATTCAGTGTTCATGAATAATTGTACCATTTTTTCTGCATCACCTTCACGAACAAAACGGGCGGGAATACAAATGATATTAGCGTTATTATGAAGCCTTGAAAGCTGAGCAAGTTCTTCACCCCAACAAACTGCAGCGCGGATACCCTGGTGTTTATTGGCAGTAATGGCAACGCCATTAGCGCTGCCACAAATTAAAATACCGAATGAAGCTTCTTCATTTTCAACTGCACTGGCAACAGGGTGTGCGAAATCGGGATAATCAACTGAAGCGTTCGAACGAGTTCCAAAATCCTGGTAAGGAATTTCTTTGGCCTCGAGGAAAGAGATGAGGTCTTCTTTGTAATCGAACCCTGCGTGGTCGCTTCCGATAGCAACGGGCTTATTCTTATCGAAATGAGAGTTCATAATCAATAAAAATTAATTATTAAACAATCAATAGTCTCAACAAAGGTACAGGACTATTTACAGCATTATTCTTTTTTATTAATTAAATATTCAACTCCATTGGTCTGCCTCTGCGGCCTTTGCTTTATTGATCCGGGTTGCAATGATTATACTTGCTTCGTAAAGCGCATATAAGGGGATAGTAACAAGCGTAAGACTGAATGGGTCAGTAGAAGGTGTGATAATAGCGGCGGCAATTAATATAATCACAAACGCATGGCGACGATACCTTTTCAAAAATCTTGCAGTCACAATTCCGATCCGTGTAAGCACCGCTACGAGCAGTGGCATCTGAAATAAAATGCCGATGCCTACAGTGGTGTAGATTAGGTTTTCAATATAATCAGAAAATGTGGGTTTGATTTCAATCAGAGGGCTCAACGAATAGGAGAAATAGAAATTGACCATAAACGGAGTGAGAACATAATATCCAAATGCGACTCCCATAAAAAATAAGAGTGAAACCCAAAAAATAACTCCCCTCGTTTTTTTCAGTTCTTTGGGATTAAGAGCAGGCCTTACAAAACGCCAAAACTCCCAGAACACGTAAGGAAAGGCGAGAATAAAGCCTCCAACAAAAGCAACAGTGAACGAAGAAATAAATTGCCCGGTCATTGCAGTGCTGATGAAGCTGACCTTTGTACCTGCCATGCACAATGAATTTCCCAGGCGAAAAAAATGACCCGCATTGCAAAGCCATTTGTATGTGACAAAATCATCATGAGCAGGTGCCAGTAATATTTTGTCAACGATCTCTCTTACGTACACAAACACAATGATCGCTCCAATGAGCACTGCTACGACGGCGCGAATGATATGCCAGCGCAGTTCTTCAAGATGATCAATAAACGACATCTCTGCCGCTGTGTCCCTGTTCCTCCTGTTTAAAAAATCAAGTAACGCCATTTTATTTCTAAGAGGGGCAAAGATAAGAGTTACAGGTTACGGGTTGCGAGTTGCCCCTTGATGTGTCAAATTTTAAAGAATCTTTTATTGGGGATCCGTTTGAAGTCGCTATTTCAGCTTTTTCAATTTAACCGTTTCGATCCTGGTTTCGCTGACATTGAGTATGTCAAATTCATAATCGCCGATAATGATGCGCTCTTTCTGGTGCGGAATGGTTTCGTGGTAGTTGATAATATAGCCCGACAGGGTCTCCGACTCAGTGACCGGCAGGTCAAAATCATATTTTTTGTTGAGATTATCTACCTCCAACCGGCCGGAAAAGATGTATTCCTTTTCAGAAAGTTGTTTCTCAATAAACTCTTCTGCATCATATTCGTCTTCTATTTCTCCAAAAATCTCTTCCAGGACATCCTCCATCGTAATAATTCCTGCTGTACCTCCAAATTCATCCACTACCCAGGCAATGCTTTTTCTTTCCTTTGTGAACTTACCAATGAGATCTGCAGCACTCATGCTCTCCGGAACGGCAGGAATCGGTAATAGTACAGACTCGATGTCCACAGGATTTTTGAACAGGTCTAACTGGTGAATATATCCAACAATGTGATCGATATTCTTTTCAAACACAATGAGCTTACTCAGCTTTGTTTCGACAAATTGTTTTTTTACATCCTGCATGGAAGCATTCAGTTCTATACCAGTGATCTCCTTTCTCGGAACAAGGCATTGCCTGATCTTTACTTTAGGGAGTTCCAACGCATTTTCAAAAAGTCTTGTGTTTAATTCCTCCCTGCTGTCACTCATGTCATGGCTTTGTTGGAATAGCTGGTCAAGATCTCGGCGCGTTAATGCTGCTTTTTTCTCATTATATCTCACATTAAACACATACTTCAAAAGCCACTCGGATAATTTAATTAAACCCGACGCCAGGGGATAGAACATTTGATAGAAGAAATCTATCACCACTGCCATCTTGTTAAGCAAACTGTTACTCCGTGCGCGGAATATCGCCCTTGGGATGAACTCTGCAAAAATGATTACAATAAAGGTGGCGATGACTATCTCTACAATGATATCAACAGTGCCCGGAATTTGCTGATTTATTTTTTTCTCAAGATAAGCCCAAGCAGGTCGCATTACCGTAGAAACCTCGAGGCTGAAAAAGATCAGGAATATGTTGAACCCAATGAGAGTAGTGCCTAAGAAACGAACCGGTGATTCCGTAAATTGACCAAGAAGTCTGCCCGCAGCAGTCCCTTGTTTCTTTTTAAGTTCTATACCAAGGCGATTGGCACTGTAGAAGGCCATTTCAATCCCCGCGAAAAAACCCATTAGCAGTAACGTGATCACGAACCATATAATTGTTTTGGCGTCAAACATGGGACTGTAAAGATAAACTACTGCTGACTTTAATGAAAGTGCTTAGGGATTATTACCTGATAAATTCATTTACACTTTCTTCTGCCTCTCTGCAGGCACGTTCGAGCTCATCATTTACGATCACTTTATCGAAACTGTGCTTGAATGATATTTCGTAACTGGCCTTGCTGATCCGTGCTCTTAAGCTTTCTTCGGTTTCTGTGCCTCTTGACAATAACCTTTTTTTTAATTCATCGACTGATGGAGGCTCTATAAATATGGTTAGGCAGTTTTGCGGATATTGTTGTTGCACATGAATAGCTCCTTTTATATCAATATCCAGCAATGGGATCTTTTTTATCTTCCATATCCTTTCTAATTCAGATTTCAAAGTGCCGTAGTATTTTCCTTCATAGACCATTTCCCATTCTACAAATTCATTGTGCTGGATCTTTTGCTGAAATTCCGGTAGTGAAATAAAATAATAGTCCACTTTATCTTTTTCAAACTCTCTTGGCTGGCGTGTGGCGGCAGAAACGGAAAAACTTAATTGGGGGATCGTTTGCAGCAAATAATGGGTGATGGAGGTTTTGCCTGCGCCCGAGGGAGCAGTAATGATAATCATCTTGTTTTCGGAAGCCATGCGCAAAGATGGGGAAAAAGAGATTATTTACTGGAACCTTCCCCGGTAAGCAAAGCGTTATACTCCCTGGCCATCTGTTCCAGATCAAAAATGTTTATTTCTTTGCCTATTTTCCCGCTGAGTGTGTTATCGTCCTTGAAAAATTTCTTAAGCCATTTTTTATTCGGTGATCCGTCGGCATTTTTTGGAATCCGGATCAATTCTCCATCGCCTTTTTGAAAATAATAATTGAGCACTTTGTTTCTTGAATACTCATGCATGATCCCATTGGGATTTAAATTTTGATACACGCTCGCGGACCAATTTATATGTTCAATCCGAACTTCATGGGCATACGAATACAACTTCAGGTATCCGGGGACCATGCACCATGCAAATATTGGATCCTTATTTCCTTCTTTTTTTTGACAAATAAGTTTGTGAAAATTGTATTGAACAGTATCTCTTTTAAATGAATAACCGATCAATTCAGTTTCATCACAAAAAGCCGTATCCAGATGATTTTGATTGTCCAGGTAAACAACCTTTACATACAGGTCGCTTAATTCAATATTCTTCGTTTTATTGTCAATCGCAATTTTTGTAAATAAGGTATCTTTTTGGTTGAAAATGACGTATCCCGGATAATAACTGAAACTTGTTTGCGAGAAGACTGTAAAAGGGCATGCCCCTAAAACGAGATAGATCAAAAATTTCTTCATAAGGTATGTCAGGTGTCCCGGTCACGGGTCAATCGCGCACAATATAGCAATGGAAGGGATAAAAAGAAATGACAACGGCTAAATTGAGAATAAACCCTTACTGGAAGAATTTTCAAATTCTTTTAATTTCTGCCCCTAAGTTTCTCAATCTCTCGTCAATGTTTTGATAGCCTCTATCTATTTGTTCAATGTTTTGGATCACACTCCTTCCTTCCGCACTCAGTGCAGCGATAAGTAATGCAACACCTGCGCGGATGTCAGGACTGCTCATAGTTATACCACGCAATTTTTGTTCTCTTTCCAAGCCGATAACAACAGCACGATGCGGATCGCATAAAATGATCTGTGCACCCATGTCAATTAATTTGTCTACAAAAAACAAACGGCTCTCAAACATTTTCTGATGGATCAACACGCTACCCTTTGCCTGGATCGCTGTTACTAAAACAATACTTAGCAGATCCGGCGTAAACCCTGGCCATGGATGATCATAAATAGTAAGCACTCCGCCATCAAGGTAATGATGAACCTCGTATACATCCTGCGAAGGAATATGCAGATCATCGCCGATAAAATTCATGTGAATACCAAGTTGCTGAAACTTTTCGGGAATGATCCCAATATGATCGAGCCCGGCATTTTTTATGGTGATGTCACTTTGTGTCATTGCTGCAAGGCCAATAAAAGATCCCACTTCGATCATATCCGGCAACATGCGATGTTCAGTTCCTCCAAGGTAGTTCACACCTTCTATGTGCAAAAGATTACTCCCGATCCCTTCGATCTTCGCTCCCATCTTGTTTAGCATTTTGCACAGTTGCTGCACGTAAGGTTCGCAGGCGGCATTGTAAATTGTCGTTTTCCCGATTGCCATTACAGCTGCCATGATCAGGTTAGCCGTTCCTGTTACAGAAGGCTCATCCATCAACAAAAAGCTTCCTTCAAGATGGGGAGCTACCAAATGAAAAAATCCATCTTCGGAATGATAGTCAAACGAGGCTCCGAGTCTTTCAAAATTTACAATATGGGTGTCCAGTCTTCTTCGTCCGATCTTATCACCTCCGGGTTTCGGAATAAATGCCTTCCGGAATCGCGCTAACATGGGGCCAGCAAGCATGACAGAACCGCGCAAACGGCCACTTTTTTTTCTGAAAGTCTCACTGTGCAAGTAGTCAATATCCACATCATCGGCCTGGAACGTACAAGTATTTCTTTCAGGTCTGTCAATTTTTACCCTCATCTCCGCGAGTAATTCGATCAGCAGGTTTACATCGAGGATGTCAGGAATGTTAGCAATGGTAACTTTTTCCGGAGTCAACATCGTCGCACTAATAATTTGCAACGCTTCGTTCTTTGCACCTTGTGGAATAATATTGCCTGATAATTTTTTGCCGCCACTAACTTCGAAAGAATGCATTATAGTAGGTTGGGTAAAGTACAGGATGAAATTACAGGTAAAAACAAAAAAAGCTGACTATTTCTAATAATCAACTTTGCATGTATAAAAATACCTCACTTTCTCAGAACCTCTTTTTCTTAAATTGACCTCCGCCTCCACCACGATCGCGATCGCCCCGATCATTGCGGCGTCCCCCGCCTCCACCACGCTGTTGGAATTTACCTCTTTGCTTTCCGTAACCGCGATTTTCCGGTTGAGGACGATACGCTTTCACAAATGGAGTATTCGTAAACTCCAATTGTCCCTCGGTTATATTGGTTAGCTCGCCTTGTATGGCGTCGTCATGCACAAGTTCTTTGTGCCAGTTGTTGTAAGCGAGCTTCATATAATATGCAATGGCATTGGCAAAACCTAAACGCTTTTCGGGATTGTCTTCTTTTAATGCTTTCTGAATAATTATTTCAAGATTTTTACCGAGATGGGAGAATTTGGGATGTCTTTTAGGATAGGGAAGCGGATCGGGCTTAGCTTTTAATGTCTCTCGTGTAGGAATCGGGTAAGGAGATTTTACACTAAGTTTAAAATCCGATACAAGAAAAAGGTGATCCCACAGTTTGTGGCGAAAATCTTCCACATTTTTCAGGTGGGGATTTAGAAACCCCATCAGTTCAATAACTACCTGGGCATTCTTCTGACGTTGTTCAGGGTCGTCAATCGTTAGCAGGTATTCGATCATTTTCTGAATATGGCGACCATACTCACGCATGATCAAATGGTTCCTTGTGGTATTATATTCCATGAGAGTTTATTGAGGACAAATGTAGAGAAAAGAAACCTAACTGCTTATTAGTGGAGGGATTAATCACCAGCAGGGCAAAAGATAAGGGGCCCCGAACCAAGGCCCCTTTTACAAGCCACCATCCTCTTCCACCTAAGAGGTCATTTAATTAAAAGTTGATTGACACAAGACAGATGGCTCGTTACATCGATTAGCCTCAACCAATACATACCCCGCTGTAACGTCGTAATGTACCTAACTCCATCACCATTAATCTCTTCCTCTTTACTGAAAACTGTCTGACCTTGTGTATTGGAAATTTGTATCAAAAATTTTCCAGAAGAAATATTCGCAAATTTAATACCAACAACACCATTCGAAGGATTAGGAAATATATTTATTTTTGGTTTATCTGTATTTTCCAGCTCAATCGATTTTATATCCGTAAACCGAACATATCCGCCTGAATAAACTTGCTTAACTCTAAAATAATAAGTTCCATTGCCATCTGTCGCAGCATAAACGAACTTGTAACCATTGGCTTCAAATTCGCTTTTTGATTGTGTTCCGATTGAAGTAAAGTTACTTCCATTTCGACTCATTTCTATTTCATAATGATAAGCGGCATTGGGGTTATCAAAACCACTCCAGGTTATTTCGGCTTTACCGTCTGTTATTTTCCTGACGTTAAAGGAACGAATATATAGCGGCAACGTGTTCGAAGGACACGTACAGTATGAGAAATGAAAGTTAATCAGGGCCGAACTTAATACAAACGCTGCTGCACTTCCACCGGTAACACCCCATCCCGCGCTGGCAGTAATGTGATAGTTGTAAGTGACGCTGTCTGTACCATAAAAGTCCGCTATTGTTGTAGAATCGCTGATGTTCACACAAAGTACTTTTGTTAAGACCGTGTCCGATCCGGCCGAATAAAAATCCGGACCTGAGCCTAGTACGCCATCAAAAGCGGCAAGAGGATACGGACCAAAATTTAGGTCGTTTGTACCACTGCTTAGAAAAGTAGGGATACCAGGGCCACTCACCGTATCTCTTCTGGAATAACTATAGCTCCCCGTTTGGGCTGCGCTAGAAAAATTTTCTAATGCAACCGAGTCAATGATCCCTTTAATGGTAACACAAAGGTTTACGCAGGTAACCATACCGGTGTTGGGATCAAATTTTGGGAATTTAAATTGTGTCGCAACAATCCCTGCTCCAAATTTGATTGTTGTATCGTAGGCAGTTGAACCACCTGGCTGCCCGTTTGGGCATTGAGAATACCCTCGATGAAAGACTATCACCATAAAGACTAAAAAAACTATTTTAAAAAAGCAGTTGTAAAATTTTTTCATGAGACGGATGTTTTGATCAAAAGATATTGAACCTCATTACAAAATTACACTTACCGAGTATCGGAATCAATTGTAAAACTTCCTGTTTTGCAACTCCGTAATATATGAATGGGCGGTGTGATTATACCTATAAATTATACCGTTGTGTTTTGAAGAATCCGGGATCAACGTTGGCTAAAAATGAACGTACTTTAATAATCCATCGGCTTGGTTTTTACCGGCAAGGGTCAGTAGATGTCCGAAAAAATTTTACAATCTTTTCGTAAAAGACACAAATGGCCCATATTGTTAAGAATTTTTGTTAAAAAGGGAACCAAAACGATAAAAACATACGATTCTATCTCGAAACAAAATGAAAATAGCCGTAAATACAAGGTTTTTGCTTTCCGATTATTTGGAGGGTTATGGCTATTTTGTCTTTGAAGTTTTTAAGTATCTCACTAAAAATTATCCGGAACATCAATTCATCTTTATTTTCGACAGGCCGTTTGATAAGCGATTTGTGTTTTCATCAAATATTACTCCAGTGGTAACCGGCCCACCGGCCCGCCATCCCTTCCTATGGAAATATTGGTATGACATAAAAATTCCTGCGGTATTAAAAAAACATAAGGTCGATGTCTTTGTATCCGTGGACGGACTATGTTCCTTAAGAACCTCCATACCTCAATGCCTGGTTGTGCATGACATTGCCTTCCTGCATTATCCATCTCACATTAAACGATCACATTTATATTTTTTTAGAAAGTACATTCCAAGGTTTCTTCAAAAAGCAAACTCAATAGCCACGGTTTCCGAATTCTCAAAACAAGATATTTTAAATCACTACAAAGTGGACCCTGGAAAGATCAACGTCGTTTACAGTGCGGCGAAGGAAATCTTCAAACCGGTAGACTCAGGAACTGCCGAATCAACGAAAAAAAAATATGCCGGCGGTGCAGAATACTTTTTATACATAGGGGCGATACATCCCCGGAAAAACCTGGTGAACTTGTTGAAGGCGTTTTCAATTTTTAAAAAAAGGCTTAAGAGTAATATGAAACTTGTGTTGGCAGGCCGTCTTGCCTGGAAATATGATTCGTTTATTCAAAACCTAAAAAAGTACAAGTTTAAGGAAGACGTAATAATGCTGGGTTACATGGACGAAGATGAACTGGTGAAAATAACGGGATCTGCTTATGCACTTGTTTATCCTTCATTATTGGAAGGTTTTGGTGTTCCCGTTTTGGAGGCGATGAAATGCCATGTTCCGGTCCTCACCTCCCTCAATTCTTCCATGGAGGAGATTGCGAAAGATGCAGCCTTATATGCAGACGCAAAAAATTTTGAAGACATTGCTGATAAAATGATGCTTATCTATAAAGATGAAAAGCTAAGAAAGGAAATAATTGAAAAAGGAATAGCAATTGCTGAGCTGTATTCATGGCAGCGAACTGCTGATTTGTTATGGCAAAGTATCCTGAAAGCAGTTGACTGATTAATTACCTTTGGCACTCAAATAATAATTATGAGCAAATCGACTATAAGAATTGATGTGCAAATGGATGAGAGCCGTGTCCCCGAATCAATAACCTGGGATGCGTCAGACACAACAGCAGAGCACGCACAAAAAGCGAAGGCCATGATGCTTTCATTCTGGGACGCAAGCGAAAAAACTGCTTTGCGAATCGATCTTTGGACCAAGGATATGATGGTAGATGAAATGGCCGACTTTTTTTATCAAACAATGATGACGATGGCCGATTCGTATGGTCGTGCAACAAAACAAAACGACACAGTTGACGAAATGAAAAAATTTGCGAAAACTTTTTATAGTAAATTTAAAACGCAGCAACTGAAGGAAAATAAAGCTTCCTAATATTTACAAAACATCAATCATGAGCCTGGAACAAAAAATTATGGCCGATCTGAAAACCGCCATGCTTGCAAAAGACGAAAAATCCCTTCGCAGTTTGAGAGCGATAAAAGCCGCTATTCTTTTAGCTAAAACTTCGGAAGGCGCTGGAGGAGAATTGAAAGAGGATGATGAAGTGAAACTTTTACAAAAATTGGTAAAGCAGCGTAAGGACTCGCTGGAGATATATCAACAACAAAAACGCACCGACCTTGCACAGAAAGAGCAGGAAGAAATCGAGGTGATAGAAAAATTTTTACCAAAACAATTGTCCGCTGAGGAATTACAATTGGAAATTAAAAAGATCATCGCAGAGACTGGTGCTACCTCAGCTGCAGATATGGGAAAAGTGATGGGGGTGGCTACAAAAAAGTTATCTGGTAAAGCAGACGGTAAAACAATATCAGCAACTGTAAGAGAGTTGTTGGCGAAATAAGATTGGCCTAATCTACCGTTCATGATCATTGATATTATTTTCGTCATTTTATTGGTGCTGGCTCTTATCCAGGGCTATCGTCGCGGACTCATTGTCGCCGTGTTTTCGCTGATCTCAATCATCATTGGTTTGGCTGCCGCTATTAAGTTGTCAGCAGTAGTGGCAAATCGTCTGGGCCATACAGTGAAAGTTTCAGATAAATGGCTGCCCATAATATCATTTGCCATTGTTTTTATCGTAGTAGTACTAATAATACGGCTCGGTGCCAGGGCTATTCAAAAACTTACGGAGGCTGTTATGCTGGGCTGGGCCAACAAATTGGGCGGTATCGTTCTTTATGCGGTGATCTACATAACGATTTACAGTGTTGTTCTTTTTTATGCAAACCAGGTAAGGATAATTAGACCAGAAGCCATGAAAGCTTCTGTCACCTATTCATTTATTCAGCCATGGGGGCCTAAAGCGATAGACGGTTTTGGTTCACTAATTCCTTTTTTCAGGGATATGTTTACACAATTGGAAGGTTTTTTTAGCAGAATACCGGAAAAAACAACAGTTTGATCCAAACATTTCGCTTATTGGTGCTCGCACTCCCCAAATGTTTCTCCCAGTATCTTTGTGCAAGCAACCAAATGATAACTCTGCAAAGGGTATTTTATTTGCAGTAAATCAATTATTTTAGCGATAAAGATTTAGACTGACTGGAACCCATGGAATATACGATCAAACAACAGGATAAGTTTAGGTTTATAGAGGAAGGCCAGGGAGAGCCATTGGTCCTCCTTCATGGGTTATTTGGTGCGATGAGCAATTTTAGCGACCTGATCGAATACTTTCGCCATCACAATAAGGTGGTGGTGCCTATATTGCCCTTGTTTGACCTGGATATTCTTCATACATCAGTTAGCGGGCTTGAAAGGTTTGTAAACAGATTTATTGATGCAAGGGGATATGAAGACGTGCACTTACTTGGAAACTCCTTAGGTGGGCATGTTGCGTTGCTGCACATCCTAAAGCATCCCGAAAAAATAAAATCGCTGATCCTCACCGGTAGTTCGGGGTTGTTTGAGAACGGGATGGGCGATTCATACCCCAAACGCGGCGATTACGATTATATCAAAAGAAAAACTGAATTGACCTTCTACGATCCTAAAATGGCCACCAAAGAATTGGTTGATGAAGTTTTTGAAATAACCAATAATCGCTTAAAGGTCATCAAGATCATAGCCCTGGCCAAAAGCGCCATCAGAAATAATTTGGGCGAGGAACTCAATCAAATCAAGCAACCGACGTTATTAATATGGGGCAATAATGACACGATCACGCCGCCATTTGTAGCCCGGGAATTTAACCGCCTCATACCAAACAGCGAGCTTTATTTCATTGACAAATGCGGTCATGCTCCCATGATGGAAGTGCCGGACGAGTTCAATGTCATTTTGCATAAATTTTTGAAAAAACAAAATGAACCTGCAACAGTTGTCTGAAAATTCTTGTCTCACGACTTAAATGCCGCTATCCATGTTAACGGGAAATTTACAAACTCAAACTCTACCATATCTTCGCCTCTCTGATAAGGTATACCATGCCCTTGAACTAATGAATGAAAATCACGTAGAACACTTACCTATAGTTGAGGGCGACAAATATGTGGGGATGATCAGCGAAAGTGATCTATCACAGGCGGAAAATGATCATTCTACACTCGAACAATTTAGTCAATCTATTTCCAATCCTTCCGTTAAAGAAGATGAGCATGTGCTGAAAGCTATCCAGGTAGCTGTTCAGAATGGGTTAACAGTCGTCCCCATTGTAGGAGAAGAAAGCGAGTTAATAGGAGTTGTTACTTATGCGGACCTATTGAAATATTCGTCTGAATTTATGAGTCTGAATGAACCGGGTGGTTTGATCGTTTTAGAAATAGAAAGTAAGAATTATTCTTTTAATGAAATAAGCAGGTTGGTTGAAGCAAATGATGCTCAGATCAAACAGCTTAATACGAATGTCGACCCGGAAACAGGGATGATGGAAGTAACCATAAAGATCAACAAACTGGAAATCTCAGATATTGTATCTACCTTTCAGCGCCACGAGTATAACGTGAAATATTATTTTGGTGAAGAGCTGTTTGAAAATGAGCTGAGGACAAATTATGATAACCTGATGAACTACCTGAAAATATAGCTGATCTCCCGCTTCTTTACCTGTTTCAATGAATTTATTAACTAGTTATCAGAGCTTGCCTGGATGCATAGGTTAAACATATATCTCATCACTCTTGCCTTATCCGCCATACTTTGCAAAGCAGGTGCACAGGAGAACCAGGGCGATCATCCGCTCTCTCCCTCAGATATAACGAATACTGAAATTAAACCAAGCGGGCAGGCCGCCGCACCTTTTATCATCCGCAACATCATCATTGTCGGAAACAGAAAAACGAAAGCTTCCATTATACTACGGGAGATCCCCTTCAAAGAAGGTGACCATTTTCAGCTCCAGCAGTTAGTTACAAAATTTGAGGATGCACGCAGGCAGTTAATGAATACTGCTCTTTTTCATGAGGTAGTAGTGGCATTGAAAAGTTTTGAGGGCTACAATGTAGATGTCCTGGTCGAGGTAAAAGAGAGATGGTATATTTTTCCTGTGCCTTATTTTAAAGTAGTTGACCGGAATTTCAATCAATGGATAGTAGAGCACAAGGCCAGTATGGATAGAGTGAATTATGGGGTAAAACTCATGTACAATAATGTTACCGGTTACAATGACAAATTGAACATTTGGTTCATGAGCGGATATACGAGGCAGATCTCAATGAACTACGACCGCCTCTATTTTGATAGGAGAATGAAATGGGGAGCGAGGTTCGGCTTTGCTTTGGGCAAGAACCGGGAAGTAAATTATAATACGATTGACAACAAGGAAGTTTTTCTTAAAGACACAAATAATTTCATTCGTTCGTTTTTTAGAACAAGTCTCGAGGCTACTTATCGGCGAGCCGTAAAAACCAGGCACCGGTTTGGCATAGCGTATACAGAAGAGAAAGTTGAAGACACAATCGTCAAGCTCAACCCCAGTTATTTTCCTTCGGAACGCAATAAAATACGTTATCCCGAATTATACTACACAATGAGTTTTCATAATGTAGATTACATTCCGTATCCACTGAAAGGATTTGAAACAGAACTGGGTTTTTCAAAAAAAGGATTTAATCAAACAGTAAATGTGTGGGAATTCAATGTTCTCACAGGTAATTATTGGCAGATCTTACCCAAAACATATTTGAGTGTTAATGCCGCGGCTAACCTGAAGCTACCCTTCAAACAACCTTTTATAAATACTCGTTTACTTGGTTATAATCAGTTAGCCATGCAGGGTTATGAATACTATGTGGTTGACGGAGTGGCGGGCGGTTGTTTAAAAACAACTCTTTCAAAACAGCTCTTTAAATTCAACATTCCTCTTTCCATATCAAAACATCAAACCATCAACTATATTCCTTTCCGCATTTATGGAAAGATCTATGGAAATGCCGGCTATGCCTACAATCCACAACCGGGACTCAATTCTCTTACAAACCGGATGTTATATTCCTGGGGACTAGGGTTAGATATTGTTACTATCTACGACGTGAATATCAGGCTTGAATGGAGTTTCAACCAGATAGGGCAAAACGGTTTATATTTACACAAGAAGACCAATTTTTAAAAATTAATGAAAGTAGCCATTTACAGTCGTGTAATGGATGAAAATCAAGGGAAGGACATTCAGTTATTTTTCGATGAGTTAAAAAATCAAAAACTTCAGCCTCTTATTTTTCACACTTATCTAGAACAAATAAAAAATACAATTGCCTTACCGCAAGATGCAGAAGTATTTTATTCTTCGGAAAACCTGACAGATGAAATTCAAGCGATCATTAGTCTTGGTGGTGACGGTACTTTACTTGACACGGTTACTCTTGTTCGCAGTCACAACCTCCCGATAATGGGTATCAATTTTGGTCGCCTTGGTTTTTTGGCGAGCATTGGCCGGGAAGAAGTAAAGACGGCGATAAAATCGCTGGTCAACCATTCTTTCGTTGTTGATAAGCGTTCTCTTATTCACCTTGATTCAAATCTTCCATTGTTTGGCGACGTGCCTTATGGTCTAAATGAGTTTGCGATCCACAAACAGGACATCGCGCCAATGATCAAAATACATACTTACCTTAATGGTGAGTTCTTAAATACGTATTGGGCAGACGGTTTGATCGTAGCGACCCCTACCGGCTCTACAGGATACTCCTTAAGTTGCAATGGCCCGATCGTGTTTCCTGAATCCGGCAATTTCGTGATCACGCCGGTAGCTCCGCACAATTTAAACGTGAGGCCCATTGTGGTTCCGGACGACAACATCATTTCTTTTGAAATTGAAAGCCGCTTCGACCAGGCCATTTGCGCTTTAGATTCAAGAAGGGAAATTGTAACAAAGGATGTTCAGCTGGCAGTCAGGAAAGAGTCTTTTATGCTTAACCTTATACGGCTCAACGAGAATAATTTCTTGCAAACACTCCGCAACAAATTAACCTGGGGCCTTGACAAAAGGAACTAAAAGACGTACGCGGGACACATTATAATAATTCGTCGGAGAATCCATTATTCCCGCTTAAAAACCAATTTTTTTCTAAATAAACGCTGGTTTTTTACGTTATACTAACTTTGAAATCTTATTTTGCAAGTATGAAGAGGTTAACTGCGGTATTCATTGCAGGCATTTTCTTTTCTATTACAAGTATTCGAGCCCAGGAACCTGTTGTGCAGGAAGGTGAGTTTGGCGTTGGGATCGGTGCGGCCCATTACTTTGGCGATTTGAATACGAGAGCGAGATTGAATCGACCGAAAATTGCAGCGGGTATTTTCTTTCGTAAAAATTTTGGGAACTACATTGCGGCCAGGATAGTGGCAAACTATGCACAACTGGGCTATTCCGATATTTACAACACCCAGAATGACTACATGCATACACGCAACCTGAGCTTCAATACAAATGTCTGGGAACTTTCTTTGCGCGGGGATTTTAATTTCTTCCGTTTTCTGCCCGGTGATCCTGAATTTAATTTTACTCCTTATGTTTCCTTGGGCATCGGTGTCTTTAGTTACGATCCATACGCCTATTTGCAGGGGCAAAAATATTTTTTGAGGCCATTGGGAACAGAAGGGCAGGGAAGTTCTTTGTATCCTGACCGGAAGCCATACAGCTCAATGGCTATTTGTTTTCCTGTGGGTGTAGGAATAAAGTATGCCTTCAATGAGAGATTCAATATTGGTCTTGAGGTAACTCATCGCTTTACATCGACTGATTACCTTGATGACGTTAGCAAAACTTACGTTGACCCGGCTGTATTTCCCCCGTTGCCCGATGGCAGTCCCTCCCCCGCCTTACTGCTTTCGGACAGATCCTATGAATTAGGGACACCGATCGGTATTAAAGGTCGCCAGCGTGGAGTAGAGACAAATAAAGATCAGTTTATAACTGCTATGATCTACTTCAGTTTTAATCTGCAATCTTATAAATGCCCTTCTGCTAATTAAGATTCTTGTAAAATAATTTTTTTCATTATCATTAGCTTCGTTCCCCAATAGAAGTCTTCTATTTGCATTTTTCAGTTATGCTGGAGGTATTGCTCAAAGGAATAACTCTTGGACTATTGCTGAGCATCTCGGTAGGCCCTGTTATGTTCTCGATTCTTAAGCAGAGTTTGAATAATGGACACATCGGTGGCATGGCATTTATCATTGGTGTCTCCGCGAGTGATATCACAATGGTATTGATCAGCAATGTTTTTACGGAGTTATTTAGTGCAATCAGCACGCACAGAAAGCCGATTGGAATCGCGGGGAGCATTTTTTTGATCTCCCTTGGTGTTTATTTTCTTTTTTTCAAAAAAATACAAGTGAATGAAGAAGGAAAACAGATCATTCTCAAATTCAGAAAAAGGCATTACGCAAAAATCGCTTTATCTGGTTACGCAATGAACACATTAAATCCCGCCGTCTTCCTGTTTTGGTTAACTGCCTCCACAACTTTTATCAATCACACTCTTGAACAGAAGCTCGTTCTCTTTATCGTTTGTCTTAGTATCGTTTTTTCTGCTGATATTGCCAAAGTAATGCTGGCCGGAAAGATCAGGAAAAAGTTAACACCTCATAATATTCATATCATTAACCAGGTCAATGGTCTGATCCTAATTGGTTTTGGAATTGCCCTTATTTGGGGCTTGTTAGTATATGCAGACAAATTGAAATGATACCCTATGAAAAAAACAGGTTTCTTACCAGGGCTATGGCGGTTTATTAAACGTCTGCTTCTCATTCTTGTTATCGCTCAGTTCATCTACATTATTCTGCTGAAATGGATGGATCCACCCATTACAATCACCCAGCTTGGAAGCTGGTTGACCGGGCATGGTTTGAAAAGAGATTATATAAACAGACACGAAATGTCGGTCAACGCAAAGCTGGCTGTTATCACTTCTGAAGATCAATTATTCCCTGATCACAACGGGTTTGATTTTAAATCCATTGAAAAAGCAATGAAGCATAATCAGAAAAGCAAATCGCTGCACGGAGCAAGCACTATCAGTCAGCAAACCGCAAAAAATGTTTTTTTATGGCAGGGCCGGAGTTGGCTAAGAAAAGGACTTGAGGTGTACTTTACCTTCATGATTGAAAAGATCTGGGGCAAAAAGAGAATTCTTGAAGTTTATATGAACGTGGCAGAAATGGGTGATGGAATTTTTGGAATAGAAAAAGCCTCGCAGAAATATTTCAATAAATCTTCTGCTAACTTATCCAGGCAGGAAGCGGCACTCATCGCGGCTTGCCTTCCGAATCCACGCCGTTATTCCGTAAAGCCTGTTTCAAGATATGTTTCCATCAGGTCCGGCTGGATACTACGACAAATGAACAACCTGCAGGCTGATCCTGATATTCAAAAGATCGTTAGCAACTCTTTATCAAAAAAATGATCAGTCTATAACGAGCTTTATTTTTTCACTGTTGTGCGTCCCTGTGACAGTACCAATGTGCAGAATGGAGAATATGAAATAATAATTTCCTTTAGGTAATTCCGGATCGAAGTGCAGTTCGGTTGGCTTTTGCAGCAAATCGTACAAGCTATTTGACAGACGAATATCTTCGATCCACCCATATTTATCAAAAAAGCCTGCGACCATTTCAATTTTTAATTCAGGATGTGAAGTGATATAGTTGTAAAACTTCGAAGGAAGTTCAGTGTGTATATTAATTGAAAAAGGAAAATGCTCTTTGACCGTAATTATCTTCTCCGAAGGAACAAATTTTACTTTGGCAAAACTCGCGAATGCAGAGTCATATTTATAATTCAATATCCCAAGCGTTATGGGTATCCGTGTTTGAAATGAATCAGGATTATGAATATCGAGAATATAAACTGGTTTTCCTAATAGTGAATCTTCGATCGGCCAGAAATTATAATTGTTCCTTCGCTCACGGTAAAAATTCAACGAGTACGACATCTGGCCCGTATAAAACCAGTACTTCGATGCCCGCTGGTACGAGTTCTCAAATACAATAGGCAGTTCTTTTGTTTTTTCTTTCATTACCCGGGGCCAATCTTTCCACCCATGGTATCGTTGTTTGATCGCTTTAACCGGTACTACATCGACGATCATCACGATTCTTGCAAACAAGACAAGGATCATGGTAACAGGGAGCAGCCTTAGCAGCGACTTTCGCCACGTTGGTCTTTCAGCCAGGAAATTATGACTCAAAACAATCAGCGGAACGATAGCCGGTGAGGTCCAGTTACCTTCCACTCTTCCTCGAAAGGAGCTTAAAAGAAAAAAAAGGTAGATACCAGCAAGGGTAAATTTCAGGCCTTTTTCAAAAATGTTTTTTGAATGATATAAAAAAGCAACCGGCAAAAGAATGATACCGGCTAAGGGACCTGCCAGCAAAATCTGGCCACCCACATATTCAAGAGTAAAAGAAAATTTATACGGATTTACATTGCTTTCGAATAGGTGATACCGGAAACTGATCCAGTCATGCTGATACTGCCACAACAAATGCGGAGCGAAAAATAATAAAGCAACGAGACCTGCGATGTAGGTTTGATAATAACGAAACAGCTTCAGGTTTGACAGCAACACAAAAAAAACGATCAACACAGCATGATACTTACTGTAAAGCAAAGCCGCCACTACAACCCCAAGCAAAAAACTGTTTGGCACAGAGGTCGCACGGAGAAACCTTCTATAGGCTAGAAAAAATAAAGCCGTAAAAAAGATCAGCGGCGTATCAGGAACGGCGACAAAACCGGTTAGCTGCAGGACCGCCAGCGACAATACGATCACATAAAAAAGAAAAGATCCTTTTTTCCCGATGAGCCTTTCAATAAGGAATAATGAGAGCACGTTTAGCAAAAGAAAAAACAAACGAACGCCAAGTTCATTATGAAAAATAGAATACCCCATTTTTATCAACAGAGCAACCATAGGTGGATGATCAAAATAACCCCAGTCTAAGAATTTTGAATAGACCCAGTAATAAGCCTCGTCATCCAATAATTCCGTATATCGAGATTGAATTAATCCTAAGATGATCCAGGAACAATAAAAAAGGAGGCGATGGTGTTTTTGAAAAAGTAACCTCATTAAAAACGAAAATACACTGATTATTCCTTTAATATGCTGTCAACAGCATCGATGGCTTTTAGTGCCCGTTGCTCATAATTTCCGTTGATTTCAATCCATGGAGTGAATTGGTTTTGCATAGTGTTTTTGTATATGGCATACAGCTTTTGCCTTGGACCTTCATCCGGGTATTCACGTAACTCGTCACTTATCCATGGAAGATCGATGTCACAAAGCAGGTAAAGATCATATTTTCTTTTTGGGATCTGGTCCAAAATAAACTGATGACATTTCCCAAAAACAAATTCACACCAGACCTTCATTACGTACATGTCGGTGTCAATGAAGAGGAGGGAGTGGCGAGTGGCGAGTGGTGAGTGGGTAGCCGTGATCCCGATGTTTATCGGGAGTGAGTCGCGAGTCGTGAGTGTTTTGACTCCTGACTCCCGACTCC
>Ga0207679_10000220_pt1 | contig 45059 bp, 41 predicted proteins | sample KBSC73metaG_FD_184320 | JGI IMG/M metagenome (GOLD analysis project Ga0207679, IMG submission 184320) | Corn rhizosphere microbial communities from Kellogg Biological Station, Michigan, USA - KBS C7-3 metaG (SPAdes) (version 2) | ecosystem: Host-associated > Plants > Roots > Rhizosphere > Soil ... | reverse complement strand
GCGTAGCGCCCCTGCTGGTCGGAATGGTTGCAGACGTGGCCGGGATCGAATGCATCGAGGAAGCCGAACGGCCCGTAGTCGATGGTCAACCCGAGGATGGACATGTTGTCGGTGTTCATGACGCCATGGCAGAACCCCACGGCCTGCCAGTCGGCCATCAGCGCTGCCGTGCGTTCCGTGACGGCTTCGAGCAGGGCCACCACCGGTCGTGAGGCGTCGCGGCAGTCTGGGTAAAGCGTGTCGATCGTGAAGTCAGCGAGCTGCTGCAGCGCTGTGGCGTCCTCTGCCGTGTGGGCGAAATGCTCGAAATGCCCGAAGCGAATGAAGCTCGGCGCGACGCGGGTGACCACGGCCGCGGTTTCGATCTCCTCGCGCCGCACGGGCAACTGCGAGCCGGTGATGCACAGCGCCCGCGTCGTCGGCACGCCGAGCGCGGCCATCGCCTCCGAGCAGAGGAATTCGCGGATGGACGAGCGCAGCACCGCACGGCCGTCACCCATGCGGGAGTAGGGCGTGAGGCCAGCGCCCTTGAGCTGCAGTTCCATCGGGCCGGAAGGCGTTTCCATTTCGCCGAGCCAGTGCGCGCGGCCATCGCCCAATTGCCCGGCCCAGACGCCGAACTGGTGGCCGCTGTAGACGCTGGCCAAGGGGCTCATGCCGGCGGCCACGGTGTTGCCGCTCAAGGCCGCGAGCGTGGCATCGTCGTCAGGTCTGGTGTCGGGCAAGCCGAGCAGGCGCGCGCATTCGGGGCTCCACGCCACCCAGTGCGGATCCGGTATGCCTTGAGGGGGGAGGGGCGTGAAGAAAGCGGTTCCCAGGGCCTGGAACCGGTTCGGCCACTGCGCCCCGCTGAACGGGCCCGGGGCGTTGACGACGGCATTCATCTGGCGAGTGTAGCCAGCCCGCGCCGACCGCACCTGCCGCGGGGTGACCGTTCGGGCGCTGCATCCTCACACGCCTGTCATGCCGGCGAACGCCGGTACCCACCGGTGCAGTGGGCCCCGGCTTTCGCCGGGGTGACACGTTTTTTGCGCTGTCATACCAGCGAACCCCAGTTGAGCGCTGTCGACGACTGCAGTTGAACGCGGTCGGGCGTTGGTGCGAAGGGTCGCTCGCTCGTTTCCTCCCTAGAACGTAGGTGGCCATCGGCCCCCCTGTCGTGGTTTGATCGCGTAAATCTTGGACAGGGAGAACAACATGAAGCGCATCAGAAGCCTTGCGGCAGCATCCTTGGCGGCCACGCTGTCCATGGGCACGGGTGGTGCCTGGGCGCAGGCCGGTGAAACGGTTCGCATCGCGGTGATCGACCCGCAGTCCGGCCCGTTCGCCAACATCGGTCTCAACATCTTGCACACGCTTCAGTTCCTCGCCGAGCGCGAAGGCGGCACGCACAACCCCGCCGGCGTCAAATTCGAGATCGTGCCGTTCGACAACAAGATGTCGGGCCCGGAAAGCCTCAACGTGCTCAAGGCCGCCATCGATCAGGGCATCCGGTATGTGGTGCAAGGAGGCGGCTCGGGCGTCGCCGGCGCGCTGATCGATGCGATCAACAAGCACAACGAACGCAACCCCGGCAAAGAGGTGGTGTACCTGAACTATGCGGCGGTCGATCCGGACCTGACCAACAGCAAGTGCAGCTTCTATCACTTCAGTTTCGATGCCAACACGGCGATGAAGATGGAGGCGATGGGTTCGTCGATCCAGGACGACAAGCGCGTCAGGAAGGTCTACCTGCTCAACCAGAACTACAGCCACGGACAGCAAGTCACGCGGTACGCGAAGGAGGTGCTGCGCCGCAAGGCACCGCATGTGGAGATCGTGGGCGAAGACCTGCATCCGCTCGGCCAGGTCAAGGACTTCTCGCCCTACATCGCCAAGATCAAGGCATCGGGCGCGGACACCGTCATCACCGGCAACTTCGGCCCGGACCTGTCGCTTGCATTCAAGGCCGCCAGGGATGCGGGCCTGGACGTGGCCTTCTACACCTACTACGCCGGTGCGGCCGGCACGCCCGCGGCCATCGGCGATGCGGGCCTCGGCAAGATCCGCTTCGTGTACCCGACGTACACCAACCTGGCCTCGCCGGAGTACCAGGCGGTGTTCAATGCATTCGGCCAGAAGTTCCCGAACGAAGCCTTCGTCACGTCGCCGGCCTACAACCTCTTCAAGGCGCTGTCGCACGGCATGGCCAAGGCCAAATCCACGGACCCGGTCAAGGTGGCCAGGGCGATGGAAGGCCTGTCGTTCCGGAGCTTCACCGGCGACGTGACGATGCGTGCGAGCGACCACCAGCTGCAGCAGCCGCTGTACATGGCAACCTGGAACAAGGTGGACGCGAAAAACCCCATCGACGTCGAAAAGACGGGCAACACCTGGACCCTGGACAGACTCTTCGATTCGTACGTGGCCAGCACGCCGACGACTTGCCAGATGAAGCGACCGGCCTGACCGCCGGGTCGCCATGGCGTTCTTCGCGCTCTCACTGCTCAACGGCGTCAGCTACGGGCTGCTGCTGTTCATGCTCAGCGCCGGATTGACGCTCATCATGAGCATGATGGGCGTGCTCAACTTCGCCCATGCGAGCTTCTACATGCTCGGCGCGTACCTGGCCTACCAGGTCTCGGCCTGGATCGGCTTCTGGCCGGCGCTGCTGATCTCGCCATTGGTGGCGGCCTTGCTCGGCGCGGTCTTCGAGCGCTGGGTGCTGCGGCGTGTGCACCGCCACGGGCATGCGTCGGAGCTGCTCGTGACCGTGGGCCTGTCCTTCGTGATGCTGGAGGTCGTGCAGCTCGTGTGGGGCCGGGCGCCGGTGGGCTACCGCATCCCGGCCGAACTGGAAGGCCCGCTGTTCACACTTTTCGGCAGCCCGTTCCCGCTCTACCGCGCCTTCATGATGGGGGTGTCGATCCTGATGCTCGTGGCCATCTGGCTGCTGGTCTCTCGCACGCGCATCGGGCTCGTGATCCAGGCCGCGCTCACCCACCCTGACATGGTGCAGGCGCTCGGCCATGACGTGCCGCGCGTGTCCATGGGGGTGTTCGGCGGTGGCGTGGCGTTGGCGGCGCTTGCCGGGGTCGTCGGCGGCAATGCCTACACCACGGAGCCAGGCATGGCGTTCTCGGTCGGCAACATCGTCTTCGTGGTGGTGGTGGTCGGAGGGATGGGGTCGCTGGGCGGTGCATTCGTGGCATCGCTGCTCATCGGGGTGGTCACCACCTTCGCGGTGTCGCTCGACCAGTCCCTCCTGCACCTGCTCCAGGCGGTCGACGTGCCGGTCACCGATGCCATGGCCAACCATGCGCTGCTGGCCCTGAAGATCTCCCAGGTGGCGCCCCTGCTGCCTTACCTGCTGCTGGTGTCGGTGCTGATCTTCCGCCCGAAGGGGCTCATGGGCACGCGGGAGACCTGACTTGCCCACCCTGCACCGAACCCACATCCCTGCCCGGGAGCGCCAGGCCGTCCTCTGGGGTGGCTTTGCATTTGTCTTGATCGTGGCGCCGCTGGTCTTTCAAAGCGGCCTGGCGCTGACGGCGCTCTCGCAGATGGGCTACATGATCATCATCTGCCTGAGCTACAACCTGCTGCTCGGCCAGGGCGGCATGTTGAGTTTCGGTCACGCGGTCTACACCGGCCTCGGAGCGTTCTGCGCGGCCCACGCACTCAACCACGCCGGTGCGGAAGGCGTGCCGCTGCCGGTCAGCCTCGTGCCCCTCGTGGGCGGGCTGGGCGGGGCGGCCGTGGCGGCGGTGCTCGGATGGGTGTCCACCCGCAAGGCGCATGTTCCCTTTGCAATGATCACGATGGGCGTGGGCGAGCTGGTCTTCGCGATGACGCCGATGTTTCCCGGGCTCTTCGGCGGGGAGGGCGGCGTCAGCACCAACCGAGTCGTGGGCGAACCGGTGTTCGGCATCACCTTCGGCCCGCAGATCCAGCTGTACTACCTGATCGCAACGTACTGTTTCGCCTGCACCGCGCTGATGTTCCTGTTCACGGCCACGCCGCTCGGGCGCATGCTCAACGCGGTGCGCGACAACCCGGAGCGCGTCGCCTTCGTCGGCTGCGATCCGCAGACCGTGCGGTACATCGCCTTCGTCATCGCGGGCTTCTTCGCAGGCATCGGCGGGGGGCTGTTCGCCTTGAATTTCGAGCTGGTGCAAGGTTCGGCCGTGGGGGGCCTCACATCGGCGTCGTACCTGCTGTACACCTACATCGGCGGCACCTTGTTGTTCTTCGGCCCCATCATCGGTGCCATTCTCAGCGTGCTGGTGGGCGTCTTGTTGTCGGAGTTCACGAAGGCCTGGGCGCTGTACCTGGGCTTGGCCTTCATGCTGATCGTGATGTACGCGCCGGGCGGCCTCTCGGCCATCCTCATGGCGAATCTGCGGGTCGCCGCATCGGGGAAGTTCAGCCGGCTGGTCAAGCCGGGTTCAGCCCTGCTGGCGGCCACGCCGGTCTGGTTGGCAGGGGTCACCTCACTCGTGGAGATGACGTACCACCGGCAGATCCACGCCCCATTGAACCCCACCTTCAGGCATTTCGGCGTGCTGCTGGATGTGTCCGATGGAGCCGATTGGGCCGGGGCTGCGGCCTTGGCGCTCGTGGGGGGCGTGCTGTTCGAATGCGCACGCCGGGGCTTCGTGCGCCACTGGCGCATGGTCCAGGAGGAAATGCACGCCTTGGAGCCGGGCGCGGAAGGGGCATCATGAGCCGGTCGGCGTTCGCCCTCGAACTCGACGACGTGCGCAAGCGCTTCGGCAAGACGCAGGTCATCACCGGTGCCGCGATGCAGGTCAACCCCGGTGAGCGGGTGGCTCTCATCGGGCCGAATGGGGCAGGCAAGTCCACGCTGTTCGATCTGATCAGCGGTCGGGCCGGTTTGAGCAGCGGCACGATCCGCCTGCATGGCGAGCGCATCGACGGCCTGCGCCCTTTTGAAATCTGCCGTCGCGGCCTGGCCCGCAGCTTCCAGGTGTCGAACCTTTTCGCCAGCCTGTCGGTGTTCGACAACCTCCGATGTGCGGTGATGTGGTCGCTCGGTCACAAGTACGTGTTCTGGAAACTGCTTTCGCGTCTGAAGGATGTGAACGGGCGCGCCGAGGAAGTCATGGACCGGATCAGGCTCACCGGCAAGCGGGACGTCCTCGCCATGCACCTCACCTATGGCGAACAGCGCGCGCTCGAGCTGGGGCTGACACTTGCCGGCGGCGCGAGCGTCATCCTGCTCGATGAACCCACGGCCGGCATGGGCAGCGCCGAGACGCTTGGCTTCATCGAGCTGATCCGCAACATCACCGTGGGCAAGACGCTGCTGGTCGTGGAGCACGACATGGGGGTCGTCTTCGGTTTGGCCGACAGGGTCGCGGTGCTCGCCCAAGGGCAGGTGATCGCGTTCGACACGCCCGAGGCGATCCGCGCCGACCAGCGCGTGCAGGAGGCCTATCTCGGCGCCGTGCCCGCAGAGCAAGCCACGGCGACGGCATACTGACATGTTGCAGCTTGAGAACCTTCATGCCGGCTACGGCAAGTGCCGTGTCCTGCACGGGGTGTCCATGGATGTGAAACCGGGCGAGATCGTCTGCCTGCTCGGGCGCAACGGATCGGGCCGTTCCACCACCCTCAAGACGGTGATGGGCCTCCTCCCTGGGCAGGGCTTGGTGCAGTGGCGCGGCCAGGAGCTGCTCGGCAAAAAGCCGTTCGAGATCGCGCTGTGCGGGCTCGGCTACGTGCCCGAGGGGCGCGATATTTTCCCGACGCTGTCCGTGCGCAACAATCTGCTGCTCGGCGAGAAGCGTCGCACCAGGAAGATGCCGCGCTGGTCGATCGAGGACATGTATCGCCTTTTTCCCCGCCTGAAAGAGCGCTGCGATGTCGAGGCGGGCGCGCTGTCCGGCGGGGAGCAGCAGATGTTGAGCTTGTGTCGCACACTGATGGGCGATCCGGACCTGATCATGATCGACGAACCCACCGAGGGCCTGGCGCCGGCCGTGGTCGATCTGGTCGGCCGGTACCTGCAGGAGCTGCGTCGGCGCGGCGTCTCGGTGCTGCTCGTGGAGCAGAAGCTCACCATCGCGCTCGAGGTCTCGGAGCGGTGCTACGTGATGGGCCGCGGCCAGATCGTGTTCGAAGGGTCGCCGGCAGGCTTGCGGGCTGATGCGGCTGTCCGCAAGGCGTGGCTGGAGGTCTGACGTGCAAGGCGCCTGCTGATCGATTTTTTCCCATTCGTGTGTGCGAGGAACCCATGAGCACAATGTATGAAGTCCGCGGCCCTGTTGCCGTCATCACCCTGAACCATCCGCCGGTCAACGGCCTTGGCTTGTCCATCCGCCAGGGCATCGCCAGCGGCATCGAGCGTGCGCAGGCCGATGCTTCGGTGCGCGCCATCGTCATCACCGGCGCCGGCCAGGCCTTTTCCGGTGGCGCGGACATCCGCGAATTCGGCACACCGCTCAGCACCGCCTCGCCGGACCTGGCCAGCGTGATCACCATCATCGAAGGCATCCGCAAGCCGGTCGTGGCGGCCCTGCACGGGGTGGCCATGGGGGGAGGGCTGGAGCTTGCCCTCGCTTGCCACTACCGCATCGCGGCCAAGGGCACACAGGTGGCGATGCCGGAGGTCAAGCTCGGTCTGATCCCCGGCGCCGGCGGCACACAACGCCTGCCACGCGTGCTGGACCTCGAGACGGCCCTGCACCTGATGCTCTCGGGCGATCCGATGGCCAGCGAACAGCTCGCCGCACGCCCGGGCCAGAAGCTGTTCGACCGGGTGGCGGAGGGCGATGTCGTCGCTGCCGCGGTGGCCTTCGCCGCTGAGGTGGCCCACCGCCGGCCGCTGCCTCGTGTGCGAGACCTCGAGGTGATGCATGCAGATGCCCAAGCCTGTTTGGAGGCAGCGCGCCATCGCCTGACCGCGGCCTCGAAGCACTTCCCCGCGCCGCTGAAGTGCCTGGACGCCGTGTCTGCCGCCATCGACAAGCCGTTCGATGAAGGCGTGGCCGTGGAGCGCGGAATCTTCGGCGAATTGATGCTCACCCCGGAGAGCCGCGCACTGCGCCACAGGTTCTTCGCCGAGCGTGCGGCATCGAAGATCGCGGATGTGCCGGCGGGCACCCCCGTTCGCGCAATCGCCCGGGTGGGCGTGATCGGCGCCGGCACGATGGGGGCCGGCATCGCGATGACATTCCTGAGCGCCGGCATTCCGGTCATGCTCCTCGAAGCCGATGCGGCCGCACTCGATCATGGCCTGGCCACCGTACGCAAGTACTGCGAAGCACAACTCCGCAAGGGCAAGCTCACGCCGGAGCAGCTCGGCCAGCGGCTCGCGCTGCTGTCGGGCACGCTCCAGTACGACGACCTGAAGGAGGTTGACCTCGTCATCGAGGCCGTGTTCGAGGACATGCAAGTGAAGGCGCAGGTGTTCCGCTCGCTGGATGAGGTATGCAAGTCGGGCGCCATCCTCGCCAGCAACACGTCGACGCTGGACCTCGACAAGATCGCAGCCTTCACCCGACGGCCGCAGGATGTGGTCGGCATGCATTTCTTCAGCCCGGCCCATGTGATGAAGCTGCTGGAGGTGGTGCGAGGCAAGGCCACCGCGAAGGATGTGCTGGCCACCGTCATGGCGCTGGGCAAGCGCCTGGGCAAGACCTGCGTGGTGTCCGGCGTGTGCGACGGCTTCATCGGCAACCGCATGATCGATCAGTACAGCCGTCAGGCGTGCTTTCTGCTGGACGAAGGGGCGACGCCACAGCAGGTGGACCGCGCGATGGAGGCGTTCGGTTTCGCGATGGGGCCGTTTCGCGTGGGCGACCTGGCCGGTAACGACATCGGCTGGGCCGTCCGCAAGCGCCGCCGCATCGAACGGCCCGGCCTGCGCTACAGCAAGATCGCCGACCTGCTGTGCGAGATGGGCCGGCACGGCCAGAAGACCGGCGCCGGCTGGTACGACTACCTGCCGGGCGAGCGAGAGGCCCTGCCGTCACAGGTGGTCGACGACCTGCTCCAACGGCACCGGGCCAGCCTGGGCATCGTGCCGCGAACCATCAGCGACGAGGAAATCGTGCAGCGCCTGGTCTACGCCCTGGTCAACGAAGGCGCCCGCATCGTCGAGGAAGGCATTGCCGCAAGGGCGTCCGACGTCGACCTGGTGTACCTGACCGGCTACGGTTTCCCGCCGCACCGCGGCGGCCCGATGCACTACGCCGACATGCAAGGCCTCTCCAATGTGGTTGCCGCGATGAGGCGGTTCGCCCAGAACCCGTACGACGACGCCTCGTTCTGGCAGCCTGCGCCCTGGCTCGTGAAGCTCGCAGAAGAGGGCAAGACGTTCCACTGACTTGCCCGACGCACCGGTCTGCTGTGTCGCGAGATGAGCGATGATCGCGCCTGTCGATCTTGAGGATATCCAGAATGAAAACACCCACCATCGGAAAGCTCACCTGGACACTGGTCTACGGCGGGCTTCTCGTCGTCTGCCTGGGCATCGCGGTGCGGCGAACCGCGGAACCGCTCGGCACCACGCTGGTCACGGGCGGGGGCGTCGTGGCGGCCATCGGGTTCGCGCTGATCTACGTGAGATCGCGCCGCAAGGACAACTGACCGTGCGCCTTTCATGGCGTGTCCTGCCGATCGCGGTGACGGGCGCCTTGCTGGCCGCATCGTCCGCCGCGGCACCGTACACCTTCCCGTTGCTGGACACACCCGCCCGCATCGACCGCGCGTGCGCGGCATCGGTCGCGCAGGCCCACGTCATGCAACGGCGCCTGGAGGCAGCGCCGGCCGACGCCACGCTCCTCGGTGCCCTGGATGATGTGGCTCAGCATCTCGAGGACGTCGGGGGGCCGGTGGGGTTGCTGTCGGCCGTCCATCCGGACGCCGCGGTGCGCCGCGCCGCGCAGGCATGCGAGCGGCGCCAACAGGCCTTCGTCTCGGCATTCCTGCAGAACACGCGCATCCACCGGTCTCTGGGCCAGGTGGTGCCTGGCGACGACATCGATCGCCGATTCCGCGACGAACAGCTGGACGCTTTCGAAGATGCAGGCGTGGCGCTGACGCCGACCCGGCGCCTGCGGGCGCAGGAGATTGCCCGCAACGTGGGGCGGCTCGGGCAGGATTTCGAACGCCGCATCCTGGAGGACAGCCGTACCGTCGCGTTCTTCGAACGCGAGCTGGACGGCGTGCCGAAGGCGGTCTGGGCGGGGGCGCGCAAAGATCCCTTGGGCCGTTACCGGCTCGGGCTGGACGCCCCCACGTACCAGTCCGTCTTCGAGCACGCCACGCGGGCCGCCACCCGCGAACGCATGTGGCGCGCCGGGCTTGCACAAGGCGGGGCCGCCAACCTGCGCACCTTGGGCCAGATCGTGGCGCTGCGCCGGGACGAAGCCGCCCTGCACGGCTTCGCTTCGTACGCCGACTTCGTGCTGCGCCGGCGCATGGCGCATGACGAATCCACCGTCACATCGTTCCTCGCGAGCGTGCAGCAGGCGGTGGCGCAGCGGGAGCTGGCGGACCTGGCCGAATTGCAGACGGCACAAAAGGAGCCTCTGCAGCGCTGGGACGTGCCGTATCTCACCGAACGCCTGCGCCGCGAACGCCACGGCATCGACCAGGAGCAGTTCCGTACCTACTTCCCGCCCGAAGCCAGCCTTGCCTTCGTGTTCCGCCTGGCCGAGCGCCTTTTCGGAGTGACATTCGAACCTCAGCCGCAGCCCCTGTGGCACCAGGACGTCCGCGCCTTCGCCGTGCGCGAGGGCCCGCAAGGCGCCTACCTCGGCACGCTGTTCGTGGACCTGTACCCGCGCGCCGGAAAGTACAACCATGCCGCGGTGTGGGGCCTGCGCAATGTTTCCACGCGCACCGGCCGCACGCCGGCCGCTGCGCTGGTCGTCAACTTCAACCGCGCCGGCCTGAACCTCGACGAGCTGGAAACGCTGCTGCATGAGTTCGGCCACGCGTTGCACGGGCTGCTCTCGGCCACGCGGTATGCGTCCCAGGGCGGCACCAACGTGCAGCTCGATTTCGTCGAAGCCCCGTCCCAGATGCTGGAAGACTGGGTGTACGACCCGAAGGTGGTGGCCCTGTTCCAGGAAGTGTGTGCCACATGTCCACCGGTGCCCGACGGTTTGCTGGCCCGGGCATTCGCAGCACGCGAATTCGGCAAGGGCCTGCGGTTCGCGCGCCAGCGGCTGTTCGCGGGCTACGATCTGGCGCTCTACGGGCGGCAGCCAGGCGATCCGATGGGGCTGTGGCGCGGGATGGAGGCCGGCACGCCGCTGGGCCATGTGCCCGGCACCATGTTCCCGGCCGGCTTTGCACACATTGCAGGCGGCTATGCGGCCGGCTACTACGGCTACCTGTGGAGCCTCGTCATCGCCGAGGACCTTCGCACGGCATTCGCGGACGACCGCCTTTCCGCGGCCACGGGCCAGCGCTACCGCGAGACGGTGCTGTCCCAAGGCGGCCAGGTCGATGCGGCCGAGCTGTTGCGCCGCTTCCTCGGACGTCCCACCGACAATACCGCCTTCTTCCGGGCGCTGGCGCGCCCCTGACGCACGGCCCCCGCAGGCCATCCTCACGAGACCATGCATGGAGTTTCCTCGCCACATCCCGTTCGCCGAAACACTCGGCTTCGAGCTCCTGAAGTTCGAGAGTGGGGAAGCGGAAATCGCCGTGACCGTGAGCGACGCCATGTGCAATGCCTGGATGGTCGCGCACGGCGGCCTGACCATGACCTTGCTTGACGTTGCCATGGCCCATGCGGCCCGCAGCCCGAAGCCCGGGGCCGAGCCCACGGCACAAGGCGTGGTCACCATCGAGATGAAGACGAGCTTTGTTCGCCCCGGCGTCGGCCGGCTCGTTGCTCGGGCGCGCCTCATCCATGCCGCGGCCTCGCTGGCCTTCTGCGAAGGATCGGTCTTCGATGAAGCGGATGCATTGATCGCCCACGGTACCGGGACGTTCAAATACCTGAACGGCCTGCCGGCCCGGGGCCGACGCATTCAAAGGCCTGACGAGTCCCGCTGAGGCATCCGGAACGGCTCCCATGAAGCACTTCCACGGCGGCACCGCCGTCATCACCGGCGCAGCCTCGGGCTTCGGCCTCGAAGTATCCCGACGGGCCGCATCCCTCGGCATGAACATCGTGATGGCCGACATCCAGGCGGATGCTCTGATCCGGGCGGCGGCGGAAATCTCGGCCCTTGGGGCTCCGGTCCTTCCGTACCCCATCGACGTGGCCCAGGCGGCGGCAGTCGAAGCCTTGGGCCAGGCGACGCTGGAGCGCTTCGGACCCCCGACTTTCGTCTTCAACAACGCCGGCGTCAGCGGCGCCGGGCTGGTGTGGGAAACCACGGCCAGGGATTGGGAGTGGGTGCTCGGGGTCAACCTCATGGGCGTGGTGCACGGCATTCGGGTCTTCGCCCCGATGATGCTCGAGGCGGCGGGGCGGGACCCGGCCTACCGCGGCCATATCGTCAACACCGCTTCCGTGGCCGGCCTCTTGGCCGCGCCCAACATGGGCGTGTACACGGTCAGCAAGCATGCGGTCGTGGCGCTCAGCGAAACGCTGTACCACGACCTGCGCCTCGTGACCGGGCAAGTGCATGCATCTGTGCTGTGCCCGTCGTACGTGCCCACCGGCATCGCCCACAGCGCCCGACATCGTCCCTCCGACATGAAGGACCGCACGCCCCAGACCCGAAGCCAGCGGATCGGACGGGCCATGGCATCGAAGGCCGTCGCGGCCGGCACGGGCACTGCTGCGATGGTGGCCGAAGCGGTGTTCGATGCCATTCGCGAGGAGCGGTTCTACATCCACACGCATCCGGATGCGCTTGGCGGCGTGCGGACGCGCTTCGATGACGTGCTCGACGGCCGCAACCCGGCCGACCCGTTCGCGGACTTCCCTGAACTCGGCGCCGACCTCCGCAAGGCCTTGGGCGCGGGGCCTGCAGACTGAATCGATGCGCCGCAGGGCTTTCGCGCGAGGAAGCGACAATGGCCGCCTGCCCGTGTCCTGCCTGTAGTTGCCTTCCCCATGACCTTGATTCCTGCCCCGACACCCCGCGTTGCCGTCATCGGGGCCGGCCCCGCGGGCCTGATGGCCGCCGAGATGCTCCTGGCGCGAGGCGTGGCCGTCGACATCTTCGATGCCATGGCGTCGGCGGGCCGCAAGTTCCTCCTGGCAGGCATCGGCGGCCTGAACCTCACGCACGGCGAGCCGGCGGAGCCGTTCCTGGCACGGTACGGCAGCCGCGCCGGCACGCTGGCGCCGTTCATCGAGGCCTTCGGCAGTGATGCGCTGCGGGCCTGGTGCGCCGGGCTCGGCATCGACACATTCGTCGGCAGCTCCGGACGGGTGTTCCCGACCGACATGAAGGCCGCGCCGCTGCTGCGCGCCTGGCTGCACCGCCTGCGCTCCGGCGGGGCCACCTTGCACATGCGCCACAGATGGACCGGCTGGGCGGCGCCCGATCGCCACCTGCTGGCCTTCGACACGCCGGGAGGACCGGTCGAACGCGAGTTCGACGCCGTGGTGCTGGCCTTGGGCGGTGGCAGCTGGCGCCGCCTGGGCTCGGACGGCGCATGGGTGCCGCTGCTCGAGGCACGGGGCCTGCCTGTGGCACCGCTGCGCCCGTCCAACTGCGGCTTCCACGTGGCCCGTGGATGGACCTCGTTTTTCCGTGAACGCCATGCAGGCGAGCCCGTGAAGACCATCGGCTTGTCGTTCGAATCGTTCCGGCAGACCGGCGAGTTCGTCATCACCGAGACCGGCATCGAAGGCAGCCTTGTGTATGCCGCATCGTCTTTCCTGCGGGATGCCATCGAGGCCCGAGGCTGCGCCACGTTCCATCTGGATCTGCTGCCGGGCCGCACGGCCGAATGGGTGGCCAGGGAGGTGGCGCACCCTCGCGGGTCGCGCTCGCTCTCCACGCACCTGAAGTCGCGACTCGGGCTGCACGGTGTCAAGGCGGGGCTCCTCCACGAACTGGTGCCCAAGGCCGACATGCATGACGCCGCGAAGCTGGCCTCGTGCATCAAGGCATTGCCCATCACCGTGGATGCGCCCCGCCCGATCGACGAGGTCATCAGCAGTGCCGGCGGGGTCCGATTCGACGGGCTCGATGCGGGCCTGGGCGCACGTGCCGTGCCGGGGCTTTTCCTGGCTGGCGAAATGCTCGACTGGGAAGCCCCGACGGGGGGCTATCTGCTCACCGCATGTTTTGCCATGGGCCGGGCGGCGGGTCAGGCGGCAGCGGACTGGCTGTCGTCACGCGCCTGACCCATCCCTTTCGCAGGTGGACATCGCCGCCGAGGTGCCCTGCGCGTCGGTCATCGCGAGCCCGTTCATCGAATCCCCATGCCTTGTGCGCCGGCTCATGAACGAAATGACGCACCCGCAACGGCACGTTACGTGAACGCCCCCTAGAAGAGAGGCAATTCGAGGCCATGTCCTACACGCACGGATTCTCTGGGCTCATACGATTTGCATTCCCCGGGGCCGCAGACTCTCTCCCTCCCCAACTCCTGCGGTCTCTTCAACGGACGGGTCGCCCATCGGGCCCCGTCCGTTTTTTTACGTCCGGCAAAACCACCCCGTGGTGCTGTCTGGCGCTCGGTTTTATCCTGTCGGGGCATGCGGGCCGCTGGGCCCGCCACCGAAAGGAGCGAACGGCATGCCCGTGCTCGTCGGTACCGCGTCGTGGACCGACAAGACCTTGATCAACTGCGGTCGGTTCTATCCGCCGCACGTGCGCACGCCTGAAGCGCGGCTGCGCCACTATGCCTCCGTCTTTCCCCTGGTGGAGGTCGATTCGAGCTACTACGGGATGCCCACGCCCGACCATGCGCGGCGCTGGGTCGAACGCACGCCAGACGGCTTCACGATGAACGTCAAGTCGTTCCGGCTGTTCACGGGCCACCAGACACCTCCTGTCGTATTGCACAGGGACATCCAGGTGGAACTGGGGCCTGCCGCGAGTCGTCCCGTGCTGTATTACCGGGACCTGCCTGAGCATCTTCGTGACGAACTGTGGCGCCGCTTCATCGAGGCGCTGGTGCCGCTGAAGTCAGCAGGCCGCCTGGGCCTCGTGCACTTTCAGTTTCCGCCTTGGGTGCGCTGCAATTCAACCGGCCGGGGGCATGTGGCGCACTGCGTGGAGCGCATGGCCGGTCACACCGTGAGCGTCGAGTTCCGCCATGGGTCCTGGTTCACGCCCGCCCAGAGGGAGGGCACCCTTGCATTCGAGCGCGAACTTGCCGTGGTGCACACCGTGGTCGATGGACCACAGGGCTTCGACAACAGCGTGCCTGCGGTCTGGACACGCACCCATCCGGCCGGCGCACTGGTGCGGCTGCACGGGAGAAACGCAGGTACATGGAACCTGCCCGGCACCCGCGCGGCCTCAGACCGCTTCGACTACGACTACCCGCAAGACGAACTCGCCGGGCTCGCGTCGAGCATCCGCCAGTTGTCGCTCGAGGGTGCTTTCACGCACGTCGTCTTCAACAACAACATGGAAGACCAGGGGCCGCGCAACGCCAAGTGTCTGATGGCACTTTTGGGGCTCTGAGCCTCTGATCTATGCTTGCGAAATGCAAAAGAAAAAGCCCTTTTCGATGATCCGGGAGTTCCACCTCGCTGACTGGTTCACCCTCGCGAATGCATTCTGTGGCGTGGGGGCGCTGTTCTCGGTGATGACCTACCTGCAGACCCGTGACGTCGTCCACCTCTACTTCGCCTGTGCACTCATCCCGCTCGCCCTGGTGTTCGATGTCCTCGACGGCCGCATCGCGCGGTGGCGCCAGCGCAGTTCCGCGATGGGCCGCGAACTCGATTCGCTGGCCGACGTCATCTCCTTCGGCGTGGCGCCTGCGGTGATCGCCTACGGGGCCGGCATGCAAGGCTTCTACGATCGCATCGTGCTGGTGTTTTTCGTCGCGGCGGGCGTTTCGCGGCTCGCACGCTACAACGTCACGGCCGAGGCGCTGTCCGAAGGGGGCGACAAGGTCAAGTATTTCGAAGGCACCCCCATTCCCACATCGCTCTTGCTCGTGATCGTCATCGCTCTGGCGGCCTGGCAAGGCGCCCTCGGCGACCGGCTGTGGTTCGGCACGCTCGAGATCGGTGGCCTCACGATGCACCCGCTCGTGCTGCTCTTCGCGCTGTCGGGCTCGCTGATGGTCAGCCGCATTCGCATCCCCAAACTCTGAAAAGGTAACCATGACTCGCCCGTCTTTCATCACCGCCTGGGCGGCATCCATGCAGATCTACGACCCGGTCGATTCCGGCGCCAGGGTGGCCCAGGTCATCGGCGGCAATGTTGCTGCGAACGTCAACAACCGCGATCCCAAGCTGCGTTGGATCAACACCTGCGCGGTGCGCATGAGCTATGTGCTGAATCACTCGGGCCTGAAAGTCCCGCACATCGCCAACCAGACCGTCTCGGGCGCAGACAAGCACTGGTATTTCTATCGCGTCAGGAATTTGATCGCCTTCCTCGAGCAGCGATGGGGAAAACCTGAGATCGTCAGCTTTCCGGGATCCGGCGGTGGGCCGCTGGCCGGCAAGCGGGGCGTGATCCTCTTCGAGGTTTCAGGCTGGTCGGATGCCCAGGGGCATGCCACGCTCTACGACGGCAGCAGTTGCTATGACCACTGCTACTTCAATGAGCCGGAGGCGAGGTACCGCACCCACCGCGCGAACTTCTGGAGCCTGCCTTGAGGATGCGGGGCTTGCTCCGGGCACTGGCGGCCGCGCTGGCGTTCAGCGCAGCTGCCGGCCACGCCAACGATGAGGCGGGGACCTCACCGCAAGCAGGGGCCCGCACCTATGCCCAGAACTACAAGGACATGGTGTTGGCCGAATGCATCGCGAGTGCCTATCGGAACGAGCCCAACGCGGCCATGGATGCCGGCAGCAGCGCCAGCGCCCTGATGGACTGGACGTCCTACGACCTGGAGAAGCATCCCCAAGGCAGCAGGCCGTTGATCGACCGCTACCTGGCACGGGATTACTTCAATCCGTTGGTCGAATCCGAAGTCAAGGGCGTTCGCTTCGATCTCCTGAAGTGCCTCGACCTGTATCACAGCCCGGAGCTGGAGGCGCAGGTCAAGCGGTTCGTCGTCCATCCGAAGCGCACCTATCGGCAGGATCGTTCGCCGTCTGTCGCACCGAAGTGACCGCCAGGGCGTTGTCCCTTCGATGGGCTCGGGCGAATGCCCGCTGCTTGTAAACTCCCGGCCCGTCGCGGATCAACTCCGCCGGCCCCGCATTGGCAGCGCGATGAAAGTGCTGCCGCCATTGACACCCGAAGCCGTTCCATGAATTTTCTCGTCGCCCTGTTGTTCAGCCTGGTCTCCGTCAGCGGGTTCGCCAACGAATCGCATTCGCTGCGCCTCGGTGCAACCCGTGCCGAAGTCGAAAAGACCATCGAATCGGGCCTCATCCCGTCGGAATCGTCCATCTTCAAGAATGCATTCCAACCGCAGGCCGTGACAGACGCACTGCGTGGCAAGCTGCCGGCGCCGTTCTCCGGTCTGGCGTTCAAACACGCCACCTTCTACTTCAACGATGCAGGCAAACTGGCGCGCGTGCGCTTCGAGTCGGAAGCGCTGCCGGCCAACGATGCGTTCAAGACGTTCGTCGAAACGACCTCGCTGTTCGAAGCCGACGCGCGCCTCAAGCCGGACGAGGCAGAGCACATCGGCAAGAAGATCAACTGGCAAGTTCCCACCATCAAGCGGTGCGTCTCCGAGGACGGCGAGCCGTTTTCCTTGAGCACGAAGGCCTTCAATGAGGCCCGATTGAAATGGAAGGGCTATACGCAAGCCCAGCGGTATGCCTTGAGCATGGCTTGTGGCGTTGATGCCTACGTGGGCAACCTGTTCGTGGATCCCCAGCATGGGCGGCATCAGGTTTCCTTCGAGCGCGGCGGCCCGCAGTTGACGCTTCAGAATGTCCGTGCCGCACTGGCTGGCCCCCAAGCCTCGGTCGTCTTCCTGCTGATCCAGACCAGTGCTGAAGTGCCCGGCGTCCAGCAGACCGAAGAATCGATGCACAAGCCTCAATGAGATGAGGCCCACGGCCTGGACTGCGGGCCTGTGCGCAACGATTCACCTGCGTTGAATCGCGGAAGCCCGACAGGCGCTTGACCTCCGGGAACGGATGCACTTAGGGTGCCTTCCGTTCATCGCTGCAACTTCATCGGAGACCCCGGGTGCAAAGCAGTTCTGTCCACTGGGCCGCGGCCATCCTTTTTGCCATCGCGCTGGCGCACACATTCGCCGGTCGCCACATCGATCGCCTGGCCCGGCGGTTTCCCCGCCATGCTGGCGTGTTCCGGCTGCTCGGCGAGGTGGAAGTGGTTTTCGGGCTGTGGGCCATCGTGCTTGTCTGCACCTTGGCATGGCTGGCCGGCGGAGACGCCGCTGTGGCGTATGCGGAATCCCGGCACTATGCGGAACCGCTGTTCGTGTTCGTCGTGATGGTGGTCGCGGCATCGCGCCCGGTGCTGGCCGCCGTGATGCAAGTGCTGCTGGCCGTGGCGCGCCGCTTGCCGGTGCGCACGGCCGTGGCGCAGGTCTGGCTCGCGCTGTCGGTGGGCCCGCTGCTGGGATCGCTCATCACGGAACCTGCCGCGATGACCCTTTCGGCGCTGATCGCAGCGCCAGTGGCGTTCAGCGCCGGCGTGCCTGAACGCCTGAAGTACGCCGCACTCGGCGTGCTGTTCGTCAACGTGTCGATCGGCGGCACGCTGACGTCCTACGCCGCGCCGCCCGTGCTGATGGTGGCTGGCACCTGGCAGTGGGATTCGATGCACATGTTCGTCCACTTCGGCTGGAAGTCGGCCGTCGCCGTGCTGGTCAACGCCACGGCGGTCACCTGGGCCATGCGACGGTATCTCTCTGGCACCGTGGCCGAGGCCGGCGCGGCACACCGCGTGCCTTTGCCGGTCGTGCTGGTGCATCTCGGGTTCCTTGCGGGCATCGTCGCCTTTGCCGAGCATCCTGTGATTTTCCTGGGCCTCTTCGCCCTGTTCCTCGGCTTCGCCCAGGCGTATGAGCGCCATCAGAGCCCGCTCATCATCAAAGAGGCCGGCCTGGTCGGCTTTTTTCTCGCCGGCCTCGTGGTGCTGGGCGGGCTGCAATCGTGGTGGCTGCAGCCGCTCGTCTCGAGCCTGTCGCCCCTGGGGCTCTTCTTCGGCGCCACGGGCCTCACGGCGATCGTCGACAACGCGGCGCTGACCTACCTCGGTTCCACCATCACCGGCCTGTCGGAGTCGTCCAAGTACATGCTGATGGCCGGTGCGGTGGCCGGCGGCGGGTTGACGGTGATCGCCAATGCCCCGAATCCGGCCGGCATGGCGCTGCTCAAGCGCAACTTCGAGGACGAAACGGTGGGGGCAGGGGCCCTGCTGATGGGGGCCATCCCGCCCACCCTGGTTGCAATGGCTGCCTTGCTGTTCCTGTGACAATGCAGCCCATGCCGCTGTTCCACATTGCCTTCTACCGGTTCGTTGCGATTGCAGATGCTGACGCATTCGCGGATCGCATGCGCACGCTGACACAGGGCTTGACCGGCAGCGTTCTCGTGGCCGAGGAAGGCATCAACGGTGTGCTGGCAGGGCCGGCGCCGGCACTCGATGCGTTCGAGGCGGCCTTGCTTGCGGACGCCCGGTTCGCCGGCACCGTGTTTCGCCGTACGGCATGCACCACCCGCCCGTTCGCACGCATGAAGGTGCATCGCAAGCCCGAGATCGTGGCAGCAGGGCGGGCCGGCGGGCAACCCATGGCTGGCACGGCGGTCAGCCCCGAAGCCTGGCGCGCGTTGCTGGACCGTGACGACGTGGTGATGCTCGACAACCGCAACGCATTCGAATACCGCCTCGGCCGATTCCGCGGCGCGGTGGATCCCGGGGTGCATCACTTCCGCGACTTCGTCGCCTACGTGGAAGCGAGCGCAGCCCAATGGCGTGCCGAGGGCCGGCGCGTGGCCATGTACTGCACCGGCGGCATCCGATGTGACAAGACCAGCGGCTGGATGGCCGGCCTGGGGCTCGACGTGCTGCGGCTCGACGGCGGCATCCTGAACTACTTTGAGCGCATGCCAGACGCCGAGCGCGATTGGGAAGGCGAGTGTTTCGTCTTCGACAACCGCATCGCGCTCGACACACGCCTGCAGGAGACCGCCACGACGCCGGAGGACGTCTACGGCGCCGATCCGGCCGACGCCTGGCGGCTCGCACGGGCCAGACGCCTCGATGCCTCGGACTGACGTCCGGCACGGCCTGGCCGTGCGCGATGGCGTGGGCCCGAGCTGCATCGCGCTGCCGCCCGGACCGTGGGCCACCATCGCCGACTTCCTGACCGAACGTTTCTCCGCGGTGCCGGCGGCCGAATGGCTCGCGCGCATGGCGCGTGGTGATGTGATGGACGAGGCAGGGTGCCGGGTCGATGCCGATCGCCCGTACCGACCCCATCTCAAGGTGTTTTACTACCGGCACGTGCCGGTGGAGCCGCGGGTGCCGTTCGACGAGGTCGTGCTGTTCCGCGACGCGCACCTGGTGGTGATCGACAAACCGCATTTCCTCCCGGTGACCCCTGGAGGCCGCTACCTTCAGGAAACCGTGCTGGTGAGGGCCCGCAGGCGCCTGGGCATCGAGACCCTGTCTCCGGTGCACCGCCTGGACCGTGAGACTGCCGGGCTCGTGGTGCTGGCCGTGCGGCCGGACGAACGCGCGGCCTACCATGCCCTGTTCCGCGCCCGTGCCGTTGAAAAAATGTACGAGGCGGTCGCTTCGGACGGGAAGGACGTGCCGATGCCGCACGTGCGCCGGAGCCGGATGGTTGAATCCACCGAGGCCTTCATGCAGATGGCGGAAGTGCCCGGCGAGCCCAATGCCGAGACGGCCATCGAGCGGGCAGGGCCGTGCGGCGGGGGGCGTGCCCTGTACCGGCTTCGCCCACTCACCGGGCGACGCCATCAGCTCAGGGTGCACATGGCGGCCCTGGGCCTGCCCTTGGTCAACGACTGCATCTACCCGGACCTGCACGCTCACGAGGCGGACGGAGAGACGCAGGATTTCTCCCGTCCTCTCCAGCTGCTGGCCCGCTCGATCGCGTTCACCGATCCGGTGACCGGACAATCCAGAAGCTTCGAGAGCACGCTCATGCTGTCTGAGGCGGCTCTGTCGCCCGGTTCGTGACGGGCGCCGGCATCAGCACACGCGGGTAAACCTGAGGCCGTATTGCCAGCCTGGAATGCGTCCGCAAGGCGCCCGGCGGGTAACATCCGCGCCGTATGAGCACGCCGCCCGCCGATTCCAAGACGCCACCGCTCGAGCGATCGGTCCGCGCCCGGCGGGCCACTGTCAACGACGTGGCCACCCTTGCCGGCGTGTCGGCCATGACCGTCTCGCGTGCCGTCAACAAGCCGGATCAGGTGCCGGCGGCCACGCTGGAGAAAGTGCGCAAGGCCATCGCGACGACCGGTTATGTGCCGAACCTGCTGGCCGGCGGCCTGCGATCGAACAAGAGCCGGCTCGTCGCGGCGGTGATCCCCACGCTGTCCGGCCCGGTCTTCCTTGAAACGGTCGAATCGCTCACGGCATCGCTTGCGGCCCAGGGCTATCAGTTGATGCTGGGCCAGAGCGGCTACCAGGCGTCCCGCGAGGATGACCTGCTGAGCGCCATCATCGGCAGACGGCCCGACGGAATCGTCCTCACCGGGGTCGTCCACACCGACGAAGGCCGCCAGCGGCTGTTGGGTTCCGGCATCCCCATCGTGGAGACCTGGGATTTGACGCCCGATCCATTGGACATGCTGGTCGGCTTTTCGCACGCCGGCGTAGGCCGTGCCGTGTGCCAGTTCCTGCACGATCGGGGGCGGCGCCGTGTGGGGCTGATCCTGGGTGACGATGAACGTGCCCGGCGCCGCCACGCTGCGTTTGCCGAACGGGCCCGGGAACTCGGGCATGAAGGTCCCGCGGTGCAACTGGTCCCGTCGCCGACCACGCTCGGGAGCGGGCGCAGCGGCCTGCGGGCGCTCCTGGCGGACGACCCGGCGATCGACGCTGTCTTCTGCAGCTCCGACCTGCTCGCCCTCGGCGTGCTCATCGAGGCGCAGATCCAAGGGGTTGCCGTACCGGACCGTCTCGCCGTAATGGGGTTCGGCGACTTGCCGATGGCGAGCGATGTTCACCCGGCGCTGACCACCGTGCGCATCGACGGCTGGCGCATCGGCCGCGAAGCCGCGCAGTTCATCGTCGATCGGGCCGAGGGGCGGACCGTCGCCCAGCAAGTGATCGACATCGGGTTTTCGATCGTTGAACGCGATTCGGTCTGACGAGCCGGCGCAATGGCCGTGCTTCAGCGGGGCGGCAGGCGCGTGGAGCGTTTGGCCAGCAAGGCGGACACGCCCTTGAGGAACGGCGCGAAATCGATCGGCTTGGTCCAGTATGCGGTGGCCCCGGCGGCGCGCGCGGCGTCCACCTCCTCGGGCATGGCGCTGGCCGACAGCGACACCACGGGGATCGTGGCAGTCAGGGGGTCCAGCCGCAGTGCGGCGAGCACTTCGATGCCGTGGACGTCGGGCAGCCGCATGTCGAGGAGCACCAGATCCGGCACCACCTGGCGCGCCAGCGCCATGCCGCTTTGCCCGTCCCCGGCGATCAGCAATCGCACATCGGGCCAATGCGCGAGCAGCTCGCGCACGATCAAGGTGTTGGCCGCGTTGTCCTCGATGTAGAGGACGGTGCCGGAGGGCTCACCGTCGCGCCCGCGCGGGCGCTGCGCCCGCGGCACGGGCGGCGCGATGCCGCGGATGACCACCCCCTTGAGGCGCACCGTGACGCTGGTGCCGACACCGGGCGTGCTGTCGACCGCCATGTCACCGCCCAGCAGCCGCACCAGCTGGCGTGACAGCGTCATGCCGATGCCCACGCCCGCCACGGGCCCGCGCTCTCGGCCCAGGCGGTTGAACGGCTGGAACAGCTGATGCATCTGTTCCGGGCTCATGCCGAAGCCGTCGTCTTGCACGTCGATTTCGAGCACGTCGCCCTGTGCCCGCGCGGCGACGCGCACGCGGCCGCCGGGCCGGTTGTACTTGATGCCGTTCGACAGAAGGTTGAGCAGCACCTGGCGCAGCCGCACCGGATCGGTGCGCAGGGTGATCGCCGGCGTCGGGCCTGCCGTTTCGAGGCAGATGCTTTGCGATTCGGCGTCGGGCCCGGTGAGCTTGAGCACCTCGTCGATCAGCGCGCCGAGGTTCACTGTCTCGAGGTTGATCGCCAGCCGGCCCGATTCGATCTGCGATACGTCGAGCACATCGTCGATCAGCGAGCGCAACTGCACGCCGGCGAGGCGAATCATGTCGAGCCAGTGGCGTTGGACCTCGTCGAGCTGGCCGCCCGCCTCGATCTGCAGCAGTTGCGAGAAGCCGAGCACCGCGTTCAACGGCGTGCGCAGCTCATGGCTCATGTGGGCAAGGAATTCGGTCTTTGCCTGGTTGGCCGCCTCGGCCCGGACGCTCGCCTGCCGGGCAAGTTCGGCGTCGTGGCGCTCCGTCACATCCTCACCGATGCTCGTGATGCCGATCAGTTCGCCGGAGGCCGACCTCAGCGGGGCGTTGGACCAGCGGATGCGCCGCCTGCGACCGTCGCGCATGAGCAGGATGCCCTCGTGGCGCGAAGGCACCCCGAACTCCCGGGCCGCCGCCGTGCGCGAGCCTGCAAAGACGTCGGTGGCGCCAGCGGGCAGCACGAGGCGAGTCCAATCGCCTTGCAGCAGCTCTCCGATCGACCAGCCGGTGAGGCGAGACAGCGCATCGTTGGCGTAAAGCAGGCGGCCGTCTGGCGCGACGTTGATGGCCAGAAGGTCCACGCCGTCGAGCATGGCGGCATACCGCCTCTCGGATTCGACCAGTTGCGCCTCACTCGCTTCGCGCGCATCGATCATCGCGTTGAATTCTTGTGCCAGCGTGCGGAACTCGCCAGGCAGGTCGACATCGGCACGGGCGCCGCGGGCCCCCGATGCCCAGGCCTTGGCCGTGCCGCCGAGGCTGTGAAGCGGGCGGGCCAGAGCCCGTGCCATCAGGAAGGCAAGCGTGGTGGCCAGCAACAAGGTGATGCCCGCCACCGCGTACCCCTGGACGCGCGCAGCCCGCGGGCTCGCGAACACATATTCGGTGGGCAGGCCCGCGGCCACCCGCAGCCCATGAATGCCTGCGGGCAGGGTGGCATAAGCGCGGGTCACGCCATCCGCACCTGGGACCACGACAACGCCGTGCGGGTTTTCCCTGCGCATGTTCTGCACACTGCGCGGGATGGGCTGGCCGATCCAGCGGTCGGGCTCGGGGAACCGGCTGATGACGATGTCGTGCTGGTCGATCACGGTGACGCTGCCGCCCGGTGGCAGCCCATGGGCGAGCTGAAGATCGGCCAGTCGCACCAAATCGATGGTGGCGGCCACCAGGCCCACCCGCCTGCCTGCCGAATCACGAAGCGGGACGGTCAGGGCGCTGACCATGGCCCGGGTGATGGGGCTCAGGAACGGGCGTCCGAAGGCGGGGCCGTCCGAGGACATGGCTTCGGTGAACCAGGGCAGGCCGGCGAAGGACAGGCCCGGCTCGACGCGGTGCGGCTGCGCCGCCGCGCACACCAGCGAGCCGTCTGCCGAGGCGACAATCAGGTTCGCGTAGAGCGGGTCGACGGTGGACATGCCGCGCAGCACATCGGTGCATCGCTGCGGATCGAGTGAAACGAGGTCGGGGCGGGCGGCCAGCACATCGAGGAGATTTCTCGTGCGCTGCAGCAAGGCTTCGATGCCCTTGGCCTGGTCCACGGCCCGCTCGGCAATGGAACGGTATGCCAGCGCTTCGGCGCTTTCGTTCTGCTGGTAGAGCGTGTACCCATGCAAGGCGATGAGCGGTGCCAGCAGCGTGACCGCCGCCGCGAGCAGGCGGCCGAAAAAGTATCCGGAACGAAGCATTGTTCATTATCGACACCGGCGTGGGGTTTTGGCACCGCTTGCCCCGGGGGCCCAGGGGCGGGATCGAATCCCTTGCGGGTCGGTCAACTGGTGTCCAAAATAAAAACATGAGGCCCCCCAGTCGCTTCGCTCCTGCCCCCGAGGGGCGCCACGGGTCGCCCGGGGGACGCGGGCTCGCGTGTGGCTGGATCTGCGGCTTTGCTGCGCTTGCCTGCCTGTCGCCTGCGGTGCGGGGCGTTGCTCGCTTTGCTCGCTCGCTCGTCGGTGGTGCCTAGATGGCTGTGCCGGTGAACCAGGGCTTGGAGGCGGCTGCCGGGGATTCGGCGGAGCGCAGCGACATTCTGATCGTGGACGATCTGCCCGAGAAGTTGCTGGTGCTGGAGACGGTGCTGGAGGCGCTCGGGCAGAACATCGTGTCGGTGCGGTCGGGCAGCGCGGCGTTGCGCGAGATATCGCGCCGGGAGTTCGCGGTGATCCTGCTGGACGTGAACATGCCGGACATCGATGGGTTCGAGACGGCCAGCCTGATCCGTCGAGATGAGCGCTCGGCGCACACGCCGATCATCTTCGTGACCTCGTACGCCGACGCCATGCAGACGATGCGTGGCTATGCGCTCGGCGCGGTGGACTACATCTTGTCTCCCGTGGTGCCGGAGGTGCTGCGTTCGAAGGTGAGGGTGTTCGTCGAGCTGCACCTGATGCAGCGCCGCCTGCGCGTTCAGGCTGACGAGCGCGTTGCCCTGGCGAAGGCGGAAGCCGCGCGCGCGGCGGCGGAGGAGGCCACGCAGCGCTTTGCCTTTTTGTCGCATGCGAGCAGCGTGCTGGGCGGTTCATTGGACCTGGAGGTGGAGGCAGGGCAGCTCATCGGTCTCATCGTGCCGCGCCTGGCTGATCGCGCCACGCTCGTGCTGCCGGACGATCGCCTCGAACACACTCGGGCATTCAAGGGCGAGGGAGGCCCGCTGACGGTGATTTCATGCGATCCGGCTGCCTTGTCGGCTGACGAACAAGCCGCGATGGCCCGTGCCATGACCGAACGCCGCATCGTGCAGGTGGCGCGCGGCACCACCGCAGCCGGCGGCTGGGATCTTCCTGCGGCGGCGCTGCCGTTGATGATCGGGCAGCGTGTGCTCGGTGCACTGTGGATCGACCCGGTTCGCGAGGCCGCCAGCGCCGTGCATTGGGGCACCTTGGCCGACGTCGTGGGCCGTGCGGCCATCGCCTTCGAGAACGCCCGGCTCTACCGCAGCCTGCAGATGGAGATCGAGGAGCGCCGCGCGGCCGAGGCCAAGCTCCAGAAATCAAGCCAGCGCAAAGATGAGTTCCTCGCGATGCTTTCGCACGAACTGCGCAACCCGCTCGCGCCCATCCGCAGCGCCTTGGAGGTGATCCGACGCACGGCGCCGCCCGACCCGAAACTGATGTGGGCCACCGATGTCACCGGCCGGCAGGTCAACCACCTCACCCGGCTCGTCGATGAACTGCTCGATGTGGCACGCATCAATGAAGGCAAGATTTCGTTGCAGACCGAGCTGATCGACCTTCGCAGCGTGGTGGCCACCGCGCTGGAGACGGCACGACCGGTGCTCGAAGCACGGGCGCATCGCGTGAGCCAGCAGGTGCCCGACGGGGCCGTATGGCTGCGCGGTGACAGTGCCCGGCTGGCCCAAGTGGTGTCGAACCTGCTGCACAACGCGGCCAAGTACACGGAAAACGGAGGCGACATCGGGGTGTCGCTGGAGGTGGCCGACGGCCTGGCCGTCATCACCGTGACGGACACCGGGATCGGCATCGATCCCGAGCTGCTGCCGAACATCTTCGACTTGTTCGAGCAGGGCAAGCGGTCGCTCGACCGCAGCCAGGGCGGCCTCGGCGTGGGACTCACGCTCGTGCAGCGCCTCGTGCACCTCCACAAGGGCGAGGTCACCGTCACGAGCGGCGGGGTGGGGTGCGGCTCCCAATTCCGCGTGATGCTGCCGTGCCTGAGCGAAGTGCCCAGCGGCGCGGCCCACGTCGAGCCAGTGCCCGCGTGCCGTCCGGTGGTCGGATGCCGGGTCCTGGTGGTCGATGACAACCGGGACGCCGCGGCCACGGCCGCGATGTGCCTGGAGCTCGCCGGCCACGAGGTCAAGACCGTGCACGACGGCCTGCAGGCGCTGGCCAGTGCGCCGGTGTATGCGCCCGAGGTCGTCGTGCTGGACATCGGGCTGCCGGGCATGGACGGCTACGAACTGGCCCGCCGGCTGCGCCAACTCCCGGAGACGGCACGGTCACTCCTCATCGCCGTGACCGGCTATGGGCAAGGCGTGGAGCGGCAGCGTGCGTTCGATGCAGGCTTTGACGCCCACCTCATCAAGCCCGCCGAACCGACGCGGCTGATCGAGCTGATCGCGCGCTGGCGGGACCATCCGCCCGACGCACCCGCTGCGGCGCAGTCCTTCACGGCTTGACCGGCGCGTCGGCGAAGCGAGAACAGGTTGCGGCTTGCGGTCGCCCGGCCGCTGCACATGCGAACCTGCTGTGGCAAACTTCGCCGCTTTCCCGCTTTGCCCGTCCGAAGGGCCTTTTGTTTTGGACAAGATCCTTCTGCAAATTGCCGCCGAGCTCAAGTGCCGGCCGGCCCAAGTGAATGCCGCGGTGGAATTGCTCGACGGCGGTGCAACGGTGCCTTTCATCGCCCGTTACCGCAAGGAGGCCACCGACGGCCTCGACGACAGCCAGCTGCGCGAGCTCGAATCCCGCCTGGGTTACCTGCGTGAACTGGAAGATCGGCGCGCGGCCGTCCTCAAGAGCATCGACGAGCAGGGCAAGCTGACGCCCGAACTGCGCGCCGCGGTGGAAGCTGCCCCGACCAAGCAGGAGCTGGAAGACATCTACCTGCCGTACAAGCCGCGCCGCCGCACGAAGGGCATGATCGCCCGCGAGGCCGGGCTCGAACCGCTGGCCGACAAGCTCTTTGCCGACCCCTCGCTCGATCCCGCCACCGAGGCCGCGGCATTCATCAACGCCGAAGCCGGGTTCGCCGATGCCTTTGCCGTGCTCGACGGCGTACGCGACCTGCTGAGCGAACGCTGGGCCGAAGACGCGGCACTCGTGGGCCAGCTGCGCGAATGGCTGTGGACCGAAGGCCTCTTCCGCTCCAGGCTGATGGACGGCAAGGACGAGCACAACGCCGACGTCGCCAAATTCCGCGACTACTTCAACTACGAGGAGCCCATCGCCCGCGTGCCGTCGCACCGTGCGCTGGCCGTGTTCCGTGGCCGCACCCAGGAGTTCCTCGATGCCAAACTGGTGCTCGACGAGGACCTGCAGCCCGGCCAGCCGTCGAAGGCCGAAGGCCGCATCGCGATCCACCTCGGCTGGAGCCATGCCAAGCGCCCGGCCGATGACCTGATCCGCAAGACCATCTCTTGGACCTGGAAGGTCAAACTGAGCCTGAGCCTCGAGCGCGACCTGTTCTCCCGGCTCCGCGAGGAGGCCGAGAAGGTGGCCATCAAGGTGTTTGCCGAGAACCTGCGTGATCTGCTGCTGGCCGCGCCGGCCGGCCCGCGCGTCGTGATGGGCCTGGACCCCGGCATCCGCACCGGCGTGAAGGTCGCCGTCGTCGATGCCACGGGCAAGGTGCTCGACACGAACACCGTCTACCCGCACGAACCGCGCAAGGACTGGGACGGCTCCATCCACACCCTCGGCCGCCTGTGCGCCACCCACGGCGTCAACCTGATCGCCATCGGCAACGGCACGGCCAGCCGCGAGACCGACAAGCTCGCGTCCGACCTCATCAAGCGCATCCAGCAACTCGCACCGGGCACCCACATCGAGAAGGTCGTCGTGAGCGAGGCAGGAGCCTCCGTGTACTCCGCGAGCGAATATGCGAGCAAGGAACTGCCCGACCTCGACGTGAGCCTGCGCGGCGCCGTCAGCATCGCCCGCCGCCTGCAGGACCCGCTGGCCGAACTCGTCAAGATCGATCCGAAGAGCATCGGCGTCGGCCAGTACCAGCACGATGTGAACCAGAGCGAACTGGCGCGTTCCCTGGATGCGGTGATCGAAGACTGCGTGAACTCGGTCGGGGTGGATCTCAACACGGCATCCACGCCTTTGCTGGCCCGGGTGTCGGGCCTGAGCACCGCGGTGGCCGGCAGCATCGTGCGCTGGCGTGATGCCAACGGCGCATTCCGCAACCGCCAGCAGCTGCTCGATGTGAGCGGCCTCGGGGCGAAGACGTTCGAGCAGAGCGCCGGCTTCCTGCGCATCCGCAACGGCGACAACCCCCTGGACCAGTCGGGCGTGCACCCCGAGACCTACCCGGTCGTGGAGAAGATCCTCAGCGCGGTCAAGAAGCCGGCGGCCGAGGTGATGGGCCGAAGCGACGTCATCCGCACGCTCAAGCCGGAGGCCTTTGCCACCGAGAAATTCGGCGCCATCACCGTCAAAGACATCCTGGCCGAACTCGAGAAACCCGCTCGCGACCCGCGGCCGGACTTCAAGGTGGCCCGCTTCAACGACGGCGTCGAGGACCTCAAGGACCTGCAGCCCGGGATGACGCTGGAGGGCACGGTCAGCAACGTCGCCGAATTTGGCGCGTTCGTGGACCTGGGCGTTCACCAGGATGGCCTCGTGCACGTCAGCCAGTTGAGCAACAAGTTCGTCAAGGACGCCCGGGAAGTGGTCAAGACGGGCGACATCGTCAAGGTGCGCGTGCTCGAGGTGGACCTCGCCCGCAAACGCATTTCGCTGACCATGAAGCTCGACGCCCCGGTGGCCCCGCGCGGCGAACGTGCCGGCGACAACACCCACCGGCCGGCCGGACGCAACGAGCGCGTGGGCGGCGGCTATCGCAGCTCAGCGCCTGCGCAGCCGCCCGGCGGTTCGGCGATGGCGGCGGCCTTCGCGAAGCTCAAGCGCTGACCCCACCGCCGTGACCCCTTGCAGGAGAAGACCATGGACCTCCCGAATCACCAACTGACGATGACGGTGCTCATGTCGCCCGACATGGCGAACTTCTCCGGCAACGTGCACGGCGGCGCCATCCTGAAGCTGCTCGACCAGGTCGCCTACGCATGCGCCAGCCGCTACGCCGGGCGGTACGTGGTCACCATGTCGGTGGACCAGGTGACGTTCCGGCAGGCGATCCATGTCGGCGAACTCGTCACGTTCCTTGCGTCGGTGAACCACACCGGCCGCACCTCCATGGAAATCGGCATCAAGGTGGTCACGGAGGACATCCGCACGCAGACCGTGCGTCATGCCAACAGCTGCTTTTTCACCATGGTCGCCGTGGGTGACGACCGCAAACCCGTCGAAGTCAAGCCACTCGTGCCCACGACGCCCGAGGAAATCCGCCGCAGCCAGGCCGCGCAACTGCGCCGGCAGCTCCGCCAGGAGCTTGAACTTCGTCACCAGGCCCTCAAGACCTGACGTCGCGCCTGCACTACAATCGCCCCATACTTCCACGAGCAAGAGCGAGAAAGGCATCCTGGTTATGACACCGCGAACTCCCACCAGCGAGGTATTCGTTTAGTCGGCCGCGGCTCGTTCGTCTGTTCTCGTTTGTTTCTCGAAAGCGCGGCTCACCCCCGCGCTTTTTCGTTTCCGGAGCTTCTTCCCATGATTTCCGTTCAATTGCCCGATGGTTCCAAGCGTCAGTTCGACAACCCCGTGACGGTGGCCGATGTGGCTGCTTCCATCGGCACCGGCCTGGCCAAGGCCGCCTTGGCCGGGCGCGTGGGGCAGGGTGATGCTGCACGGCTCGTCGATACCAGCTACCTGATCGAGCAGGACACCCCGCTTGCGATCATCACGGACAAGGACCCGGACGGTCTCGACGTGATTCGCCATTCGACCGCCCACCTGCTGGCCTACGCGGTGAAGGAACTCTTTCCCGATGCCCAGGTGACCATCGGCCCGGTCATCGAGAACGGCTTCTACTACGATTTCTCGTACAAGCGCCCGTTCACGCCCGAGGACCTTGCCGCCATCGAAGCGAAGATGACCGAACTCGCGAAGAAGGACGAGCGCGTCGAGCGCCGCGTGCTGCCGCGAGACGAGGCCGTCGAGTACTTTAAAGGCATCGGCGAAGCCTACAAGGCCGAAATCATTGCGAGCATCCCCGCGAACGAAGACGTGTCGCTGTACCGGGAAGGGAAGTTCGAAGACCTGTGCCGCGGCCCGCACGTGCCCAGCACGGGCAAGCTCAAGCATTTCAAGCTGATGAAGGTGGCCGGCGCCTACTGGCGCGGCGACCACCGCAACGAGATGCTCCAGCGCATCTACGGCACCGCCTGGGCCACGAAGGATGAGCTGGCCAAGTACCTGCTGATGCTGGAAGAGGCGGAAAAGCGGGATCACCGAAAGCTGGGCCGCGAACTCGACCTGTTCCACATCGACGAACACGCGCCGGGCGTGGTCTTCTGGCATCCGAACGGATGGACCGTCTGGCAGCAGGTGGAGCAGTACATGCGCGCCGTGTACCGCGACAACGGCTACCAGGAGGTCAAGGGGCCGCAGCTGCTTGAGCAGAGCTTGTGGGAGAAGACCGGCCACTGGGGCAAATACCGCGAGAACATGTTCACCACCGAATCGGAAAAGCGCGATTACGCGCTCAAGCCGATGAACTGCCCCGGCCACATCCTGATCTACAAGCAAGGCATCAAGAGCTACCGCGATCTGCCGCTCCGTTTCGGCGAGTTCGGCCAGTGCCACCGCAACGAGCCCACCGGTGGCTTGCACGGCATCATGCGCGTGCGCGGCTTCACCCAGGACGACGGCCACATCTTCTGCACCGAGGAGCAGATCCTCCAGGAATGCGCAGACTTCACCGCGTTGCTGCAGAAGGTCTACAAGGACTTCGGCTTCACGGACATCATCTACAAGGTCGCCACCCGCCCCGAGGCCCGCATCGGCACGGACGAGGCGTGGGACAGGGCTGAATTCGCGCTGATGGAAAGCCTGCGCCGCTCAGGCTGCGAATTCCAGGTTGCCGCAGGCGAGGGTGCCTTCTATGGTCCGAAGATCGAATACACGCTCAAGGACGCGCTCGGTCGGCACTGGCAGTGCGGCACCATCCAGGTGGATCCGAACATGCCCGAGCGCCTGGGTGCCGAGTATGTGGATGAATCGGGCGAGCGCCGCACGCCCCTGATGCTCCATCGGGCCATCGTGGGCAGCCTGGAGCGCTTCATCGGCATCCTGATCGAGCAACACGCCGGTGCGCTGCCCGCCTGGCTCGCCCCGAAGCAAGTCGTGGTCATGAGCATCACCGACGGCCAGGCCGACTATGCTCGGGAAGTCGCGAAAACGCTGCAAAAACAAGGAGTTAGGGCCTCTGTTGATTTGCGTAACGAAAAAATTAACTATAAAATCCGCGAGCATTCCTTGCAAAAGGTTCCGTTTCTCCTCGTCGTGGGCGACAAGGAAAAGGCAAACGGCGCCGTTGCGGTGCGTGCCCGGGGCAACCAGGACCTCGGCGTCATGCCATTGGCCGGCTTCATGGAGAAGCTCGCTCGTGACATCGCCGAACGGGTCTGAACACGCGTCCAGGGCACGCGTTCCATTTTTTTTGGGTCTCTTTGCCTTGGGGGCTCGCTGAGGATCAGAACTATCGCTACTTTTGCCGACCGCCGTGCTCCCAATGTGGAGCGCAAGCATCGCCTGAACCGTGAAATCATGGCGCCCGAGGTCCGACTCAACGGAGTCGACAACGAACCCCTGGGCATCGTCAGCACGCAAGAAGCTTTGCGCATGGCGGGTGACCTCGATGTCGATCTGGTCGAAATTGCTGCCACGGCCGACCCCCCGGTCTGCCGCCTGATGGACTACGGCAAGTTCAAGTACCAAGAGCAAAAGCGCGCCGCCGAGGCGAAGTCGAAGCAGAAGGTCATCGAAATCAAGGAAGTCAAGTTCCGCCCCGGCACCGACGAAGGCGACTACCAGATCAAGATGCGCAACCTGCGCCGCTTCATCGAGGAAGACGGCGACAAGGGCAAGGTCACGCTCCGCTACCGCGGTCGCGAGATCACCCACCAGGACATCGGCATGCGCCTTCTGGAACGCATTCGAGACGACCTGGCCGATTGCGCGGTCGTCGAGAACATGCCCAAGCTGGAAGGCCGCCAGATGATCATGGTGCTGGGTCCGAAGAAGAGATAATTCCGGTCCGAAGATCAACGTGTTCGATGCCCTGGTCGGTCACCAGGGCGTCGCAAGAAGCGGCTGCAGGCCAACAAGACGGCAAGTCCTTTTGCCGGCGCCTGCAGGTGCAATCAACAAGGAGCAGTCATGCCCAAAATGAAGACCAAGAAAAGCGCGGCCAAGCGGTTCCGCGTTCGTCCGGGGGGCACCGTCAAACGGGGCCAGGCGTTCAAGCGTCACATCCTGACCAAGAAGACCACGAAGAACAAACGCCACCTGCGTGGCGCTGTCAACGTGCATGAGACCGACTTGGGGCACATCAAGCAGATGCTGCCCTTCGCTGGCCTTTAATCGCTTCTGAAGGAGAAACCGCATGCCTCGCGTCAAACGTGGTGTAACCGCCCGCGCACGTCACAAGAAAGTTCTCGCACTCGCCAAGGGTTACCGTGGCCGTCGCAAGAACGTGTTTCGCATTGCCAAGCAAGCTGTCATGCGCGCTGGGCAATACGCCTACCGTGACCGCCGCACGAAAAAGCGTGTGTTCCGTCAGCTGTGGATCGCCCGTATCAACGCGGCGAGCCGTGGCCTCGGGCTCACCTACAGCAAGTTCATGGCTGGCCTGAAGAAGGCTTCGATCGAAATCGACCGCAAGGTCCTTGCCGACATGGCCGTGAACGATCCTGCCGCATTCGGCAGCATCGTCGAGAAGGTGAAGGCCCAGCTCGCTTGATGTCGTGTAGGCGCCGGGGCTGAGCCCCGGCGCTGCGGCAAATCCCGTCCGGTCACCATTCCGGGCGGGCGCCAAGCCCTCAAGGCCGACCACCTGGTTGGCCTTTTTTATTTTCTGCGTTGAACAACTGATGAACGATCTCGACCAATTGGTGCAAGACGCGCAGGCTGATTTTGCGCAAAGCCCGGCACCGGCCGATCTGGAGAACGCCAAGGCGAAATACCTCGGCAAATCGGGGCGCCTGACCGAGCTGCTCAAGGCCCTCGGTGCGCTTTCTCCGGAGGAGAAAAAGTCGCGGGGCGCGCTGATCAACGCCGCCAAGCAGCAGGTCGAGGCCGCCCTCAACGCGCGGCGCCAGGCGCTGGCCGATGCGGAGCTCAACGCCCAATTGAAGGCAGAAGCCCTCGACGTGACCTTGCCCGGCCGACAGCGCGGCACCGGTGGCGTGCATCCCATCTCGCGCACCGTGGAGCGCATCGAAGCCATCTTCGGTTCGATGGGTTTCGAGGTGGCCGACGGCCCCGAAATCGAGACCGACTGGTACAGCTTCACCGCACTGAACAACCCCGAGAACCATCCGGCGCGTTCCATGCAGGACACGTTCTACGTGGACATGAAGGACGAGGAGGGCCGCTGGCTCAACCTGCGCCCGCACACATCGCCGATGCAGGTTCGTCATGCCCGGGCGCACGCCGCGAAGTATGCCGGCATGGACCCCATGCCCGAGATCCGCGTGATCGCGCCAGGCCGCACGTTCCGGGTGGACAACGACGCGACGCATTCACCGATGTTCCACCAGTGCGAGGGCCTGTGGATCGGCGAGAACGTCAGCTTCAAGGACCTCAAGTGGGTCTTCGCGGATTTCCTGCGCACCTTCTTCGAAACGGACGACCTGCAGCTGCGGTACCGTCCCTCGTTCTTCCCCTTCACCGAGCCGTCGGCCGAAGTCGACATCGCCTTCACGAGTGGCCCGCTGAAGGGCCGCTGGCTGGAGGTGGGTGGGTCGGGCCAGGTGCATCCGAACGTCGTTCGCAATTTCGGGCTGGATCCCGAGCGGTACATCGGCTTTGCCTTCGGCATGGGCCTCGACCGCCTGACGATGCTGCGATACGGCGTCAATGATTTGCGCGCTTTCTTCGATGGCGACCTGCGCTTCCTGTCGCAGTTCAAATAAAACAAGACGGTAGAGACAGGACCCCAGAGATGCAATTCCCCGAATCCTGGTTGCGCGAATTCTGCAACCCCCCGCTGTCCACCCAAGCCCTGGCCGACACGCTCACGATGGCCGGCATGGAGGTGGAGGAGCTTCGCCCCGTCGCGCCGCCGTTCTCGCACGTCGTCGTGGGCGAGGTGCTCGAGGTCGTGCGCCACCCGAACGCCGACCGCTTGAATGTGTGTCAGGTCAAGGTGGCTCCCGACACGGTGTTGAACATCGTGTGCGGCGCCTCGAACGTGGCCCCCGGCATCAAGGTGCCGTGTGCGATGGTGGGCGCCGTGCTGCCGCCGGCGGAGGAGGGTGGGGCACCCTTCGAGATCAAGCTCGGCAAGCTGCGTGGCGTGGAAAGCCAAGGCATGCTGTGCTCGGCCAAGGAGCTCAAGCTGTCGGAGGAATCTTCCGGGCTGCTGATCCTCGGCGACGATGCCGTCGTGGGCAACTCCATCCGCGATCAATTGCGCCTGGACGACACGCTGTTCACCCTCAAGCTCACGCCGAACCTGGGGCACTGCCTGAGCGTGTACGGCGTTGCGCGCGAGCTGTCCGCACTGACCGGGGCGCCGCTGACGGCGCCGCCTTCCAAGCCGGCCGAGGTGTCTCGCGCCGACCGGTTGCCCGTGCAGGTCGCCGCACCTGATCTGTGCGGCCGCTTCTCGGGCCGCATCATCAAGAACGTCAACACGAAGGCAAAGACGCCGGCATGGATGGTGGAGCGCCTCGCGCGCTGCGGCCAGCGCTCGGTGAGCGTGCTCGTCGACATTTCGAACTACGTCATGTTCGAAGCCGGCCAGCCCTCGCACATCTTCGATCTCGACAAGATCCATGGCGGCCTGCAGGTGCGTTGGGGCCGGGCCGGCGAATCGCTGAAGCTGCTCAACGGCAACACCGTGGAGCTTGACGCGCAGACCGGCGTGATCGCCGACGACCGCGCGGTCGAATCACTCGCAGGCATCATGGGTGGCGACGCCACCTCGGTGTCCGACGACACGCGCAACGTGTACGTGGAAGCCGCGTTCTGGTGGCCCGAGGCCGTCGCTGGCCGTGCGCGCAAATACAACTTCAGCACCGATGCCGGCCACCGGTACGAACGCGGCGTGGACCCCACCCTCACCGTGCCCAGCGTCGAGCGGGTCACCCAATTGATCCTCGACATCTGCGGCGGCGAGGCCGGCCCGGTGGACGACCAGGTCGTCCGGCTTCCGGAGCGTCCGCCCGTCACGTTGCGGGTTGCGCGGGCCGCGAAGGTGATCGGCATGCCGGTCACGCAGGCGCAATGCGTCGAGGTGATGCAGCGGCTCAGCCTGCCGGTGAGCGAGACGTCCCCGGGCGTGCTGAGCGTCACGCCGCCCAGCTGGCGCTTCGACCTCGAAATCGAAGAGAACCTCATCGAAGAGGTCGTGCGGGTCATCGGCCTCGACAAGCTGCCCGATACGCCGCCGAGCGCGCCCGTCACCGCCCATGCTCGCCCTGAAACCCGCAAGAGCCTGCATGCGGTGCGGCATGCGCTGGCCGAGCGCGACTACTTCGAGACCATCAACTTCAGTTTCGTCGAGGAGCGCACGGAGCACGAGCTCGCAGGCAACACCGACCCGATCCGCGTGCTCAACCCCATCGCCAGCCCGTTGTCGGTGATGCGCTCCACGCTGTTCGGCAGCCTCGTGTCGGTGCTTCGCTTCAACCTGGCGCGCAAGGCTTCCCGTGTGCGCCTGTTCGAAGTGGGCCGGGTGTTCCGACGCGATGCTTCGGCCGCAGCCAGCCTGACGGCAGTGGCCGGCATCGCGCAGACCATGCGCGTCGCTGGACTCGCCTACGGCCCGGCCGATGCCACGCAATGGGCCCAGAAGGATCGTGCGGTCGACTTCTTCGATGTGAAGGGCGACATCGAGGCGCTGCTTTCGCCCCGGGTGGCCACGTTCGAAGCCGCAGAGCATCCGGCGCTGCACCCGGGCCGGTCAGCGCGAATCCTCATCGATGGCCGAGTGGTCGGCATCGTCGGCGAGTTGCACCCGCGGTGGCGGCAGGGCTACGAACTGCCCGGCGCGCCGGTGCTGTTCGAAATCGATGCTGACGCGCTGGCCCGGCGGCCGGTGCCCAAGGCCACCCCGGTGCAACGGCACCAGTCGGCCTGGCGAGACATCGCCGTGATCGTGGGTGAACATGTCACCCACGATGCCCTGATCGACACGATCCTGTCCGTTGACCGGGCCCTCGTTCGGTCGGCCAAGCTCTTCGACATCTACAAGCCCGCTGCGACCCCGGCCGACATGGCACCCGGTGAACGAAGCATGGCTGTGCGGCTCGAACTGCTGGACGATGCGACCACGCTCACCGACGAACGCATCGACGGCGTGGTTGCCGCCGTGCTCGATGCCTTGAAATCCCGTTTGGGCGCACGCCTGCGCGGTTGAGGGACCTGCCATGACCACGTTGCCGCCCGATCAACCGCCGTCCGAGCGCGTGATGCTCCCCACGCTGGAGACACCGACGCTCACCAAGGCGGAGCTTGCCGAATTGCTCTTCGAGCGGCTCGGCTTGAACAAGCGCGAGTCCAAGGACATGGTGGAGGCCTTCTTCGACATCATCCACGGCACGCTCGTCAAGGGCGATGACGTGAAGATGTCCGGGTTCGGCAACTTCAACATCCGCCGCAAGGCACCGCGGCCGGGTCGCAATCCCCGCACGGGAGAGTCCATCCCGATCAAGGCCCGCAACGTTGTAACTTTCCACGCAAGTCACAAACTCAAAGGTGTTGTTCAAGGGGACATCCCCGTTGGGGAAGACTTCGAGTAAAGTCTTAGCTTTCGGCCTCGATCTCATTGATTTCAATGGAGAAAGCGCTTCCCGCCATTCCCGCCAAACGCTACTTCACCATCGGTGAGGTCAGCGATTTGTGCGGCGTGAAGCCGTACGTGCTTCGTTACTGGGAGCAGGAGTTCACCCAGCTCAAGCCGATGAAGCGGCGAGGGAACCGGCGGTACTACCAGCACCATGAAGTCCTACTGATCAGGCGCATTCGCGAGCTGCTGTACGAACAGGGCTTCACCATCAGCGGAGCACGCAACCGCCTGACCGAACTGGTTCAGGGACGGGGGACGATACCGGCTGCAACCGAGGCACCCCACGAGGGCCAGGAAGCTCTGAACACATCAGCAGTCGATCCTGTTCCGGCGGACTCGCCACCGGACGGTGACAACACCGAACTGAGCATCGAACAGGTACGCAGCGAGCTGCTGTCGATCCGAAGCTTGCTCACGGTGTGAGTAGCTGAGAAATCCTCAACGAAACCGTCACAGCGGTGAATATTCGGGATATAATCTGTGGCTCAGTCGGGGCGTAGCGCAGCCTGGTAGCGCACTTGCATGGGGTGCAAGGGGTCGCGAGTTCGAATCCCGCCGTCCCGACCAATCTATTCAAAGGGTTAGCTCTCAAAAGGAGCTAACCCTTTTGGCTTTCTAGGGCTGAGGGGTAAACAAAGGGGTAAACGCCGCGCGGGCTGCCGGCGGTTGTTGGCGGATGGCGGCGGATGTGCAAAGTCACGCGAGCGTGGCATCAACGCCGAAATTTTCCCGACGGCGCGTACTGCCGACCCATACAAGCCAGTTGCGGTTTTCCGGGCGAACGACCTGTCCACTTTGAAACTCGACCTTTGCCGAGGCCGTCGAGCAAATCAGAGTTGGCGACCGCAGTCGTTCGCGCGTGCCGATCGACAACCTTGACGAGTTCGCGGCCAGGCGGTTGCATTCGATGGTCGCGAACTGGCGCTGTCGACCCGTTGCTGCCGGTCGCAACTTCAGGGCGAGCGAGCGCTGTGCAGCGGGTGCGGTCACTCAAAAGTTGCTCCGCGACTGGCTGATCTATGCCAACGTGTGGCCCTTCATCATCGGACACGTAAGCCAGCACCACTAGGTGCTCGCGTGCACGGCTGACCCCAACGCGCAGGATCTTGCGGCTCTTGGCATAGGGTGGGGCGTCTCCGCGCCAAAAAAAGCTTGATTCGGGCTTGGGCCAGAGAATCTAGGAACGTGGTGCCTTGATGCGCTTCGCTTCCCACCAGGCCATGAACGGCTGGCGGGGGTCAGCGCCAGCAAGTTCGTCAGGCCAGATGGGGCAGCGAGATCGGCGGCGTGACCCGGTTGCGGCCGGCGCTTTTGGCGGCGTACAGTGCCTTGTCCGCCGTCGCGATCAGCTCTTCAGGGGTGCTGGGCGTGTCAGGCCAGAGCGTGGCTGTGCCGATACTCACCGTGACTCTGCGGCCCTCCCCCTGGTCGCGCGCAGCGACCAAGCCGCGCATCCGCTCGGCCACCTTGAGCGCGCCTGCAGCATCGGTTTCTGGAAGCAGCACCACGAACTCCTCGCCGCCGAAACGCGCCACGAGGTCAAAAGGACGGCCCACCCCCTGGCCAATTGCCTCGGCCACGCCGCGCAGGCAAGCATCGCCGGCGACGTGGCCGTGGGTATCGTTGAACTGCTTGAAGTGGTCGACATCGAGCAGGAGCAGCGACAGCGGAAGCTTACTGCGCGAGGCCCGTGGCATCTCGCTGCACAGCGCTTCATCGAAACGGCGCCGGTTGAATACGCCGGTCAGGCCATCGCGCAACGCTACCTCGCGCAACGCCTCGTTGGCGGCGGCCAGCTGCGCGTACAAGCGCAGCGTCTGGGTCAGCAGCACTCCCAGCACGAGGCAGGAGGCGAGAAGGCCGTAGAGCCTGCCGGCGTAGAAACCCAGGTCGAAGCGCCCCGCATTGAGCACGGCGCTCAGGCCGATGTCGAACACCCAGGCGCACATCACCACCATCAGCCACACATCGAGCGTCGAGCGCATGTGCGCCCGCCACAGCATCGCCAGGGCAATCCCGCTCAGCGCCCACACCGAACCGACGACGGTGATCATGGCCAGCGTGTAGCGGTTGCCGCTCATGATGGCCGGCAGCCACGGCGCACCCATTGTGGTCACCGACGTCGCGGCGGCGACCGCTGCCGCCACCGCGAAGACCATGGCACCGATCTCCACGCCGGCCGGCACCGCTGGGCCCGTCGGCCCCGCCCTCGCGAGGAGCACGTAGCCGATCACCGCGAGCGGAAATCCGCCGTGCCAGAGCATGTAGAGCCAAGCCGTCGTCTGCATGCTCGCGTCCAGCATCCCTGCAGGCGCAAACAGCCCCGGAAAGGTGAGCGCATGCACGATCGCAATCAGCGCCGTGAACTGATAGCCACCGGCCAGCAGCAGCAAAGCGCGCGAGCGCAGGATGCCGTAGAGACCGAACAGCAGCACAGCGGTCACAATGTCGTTGATCGCGAGCGCGGACTGGTAGACCGCGATGAATACCGGCTGCGGCGCCAGCGGCGTGCGCGCGAAGGGCGCGACGGCAGCGAACGCCAAGAACGACACCACAACCACGGCGAGCGCAAGCCTCCGCTCGGCCGGCTCCGCCTCCGCGGTCGACAAATGAACCTGTAAACCCCTCGGTGCTTCGATCGACATGTCCAGGCGCGACCGCGTGTTTGCACTGCTCCCTGTAACGAGAATCGTACTGCCGAGCGGCCCGCGCCGGCACGCCCGCACCACGGGATTTACGCGTAGGTCAACTGCTCGACGAGGTCGCCGATGCAGCGGTATGGGCCATGCCCGTTGAATCGCGCAGAGTGGAGCAGGCTCTCCGCCGCCCATGAAGGACTTCAGGCGACGACGCGGGATTCGGGGCTTCTCGGAGTTCGCTGACTGCTGACCTTGGCTGGTCTGGCCCGCGCATCGAAAGTCAGCTTCCTGGCGCTGCCCCGTACTCACACTGCCGGCCAGAAGCCGAAGCTTGCCAGCGTCCGCTTCAGGCTCCCCCAATAGAAGGCAGTGCATCCAGTGGATTACGCACGGCACCGCCACCCAAACGCAGCACATGGGTGCAAATCATGGTCCGACTTCGACATCCCGGCACCAGACCTACCGGCTCGCCGCCAGTTGTGCCCTGCAAACCCGGCGCCAGCGACGCCGGCAGCATCACCACGCGGTCCTTGCTGCCCTTGCCCTGCCGCACATAGATGGCCGGCTGAGTGAATTCAATGTCCTTGACCCGCACATACGCCTGTTCCGTGCGCAGGCCGTAATGCATCATCCGGACGCGTTCGCGCACCTGGTCCAGCAGCCTTGGCGCCTTCAGCGGCGGGAGTTCTTTGACTGCGGCCGGGCGCAAAGAATTGCGCGGTTGCGACGAGCGGGTGACGGAAGACTGCATGGAGAATGCCTCCTCAGCGGATGCCGCACGAACCGCCTGCGGTGCATGTAACTGGCGCCGGCTTTTGATGGAAAATCAAGCGCTGTATGGATGAACAGTCAAGCAGGAGGAAAACGATGATGCAGCAACGACTTGCTCGAGGGTCCGGCCACCCGGTTACGGCACGGGTCGCGATGTTATCCGCACGGCTTGTCGCTACAACACGTTAGGCCTTAAAGATGAAGAGCGTGATCTTGGCGATCGCAATTGCATCACTATGCGCGGGAGAGGCGGCGTTCGCAGAGGAACAAGTACAGCCTTGGTCCAGGGCCCTTGAAGTTGTCGGATATGCTGAAACTGTCAGAGCAAGCTTCTCCAAGGGTTGCCTGAAGGGGAATCCATTGGCTGGCACGACAGCGTATTTGGTCATTTGCCCTAAGCTGAAATCGATCCCGTCCGGGTTGATTGAAGCTGCGGCCCTTCCATACCTTCAAAAGCATCTGTCGGTCGCCGAGGCTCGTGCGGCCATCGATTTCTACACGTCACCGATCGGTCGTGGCTTGTTGCCCAAGATCCTTCGGGAGATCGAGACGGGAAAATTTGATCAACTGTCGCCCGAGGACTTGCAGCAAATGGACAAGGCGAACAAGACGCTGTTCGGTCAAGCGCTCAAGCGTTTTGGCACGGACAAGGAAGCCAATGTCGCAGTTGCCCGCGCGATGCTGGCCTATGAGCCCTAACCCCTCCATCGAGCGGACGTGCAACAGCCGGCTTCGCCGTCTGCTGCACGCCGCCAAAAGTCATTCCTCGACAATCCTTGTCACCATGAATTCAACTGCCCTTGCCGCTGCCGTAGTCGTTGGCTCCGCGAACCGGAGGTCCCGGCCACAACCGGTGGTCCGCAGACGTCGGTTTGCTGATAGTCTGCCAGGAGATGCAAAGCCACGATCAGGCACCATGACACTTCCCACGCTCAGCTGTGCACAGGCCATTCGGGACGGCGGAATTCATGCGGTCGCGGCTTTGAATGCCGCGCTCGCAGAAGCTCTGGTCCACGCCCCCGAAACCAGTCATCGCGAAATCAAGTTGGCCATTGGTCGCGCGATGAACGCTGTCCTAGATGAGACAGTCAACCAAGCCGTTCGCCTCTATCCGGAGCTTGATCCAGACGATAAGACCTGGGGGGCGACTGTAAAGGCACGTGCCGCCGCGCTCGCGGCTTCATAGGGCCTTGTTCAATGGCGATGTCCGATCGGAAACCGACAACCTAGATTGACCAAGGTCCGGCTGCGTTCTTGGATGCATTGATTGACAGGACTTGACTCTATGGACTCTCAGCCTGATAGCGATCTCGTGGGCGCCTTGGCTGCACTGCCGGAGCGACAGCTCGTCGAGGTGATCGCCCTGGCGCTTGAGGCACGCAAGGCTGAAGTGAGTCGACCAGAGTGGCAGTCCGCCAAGCTGGTTCTCGCGGAGGCGCATCGATTCAATGAGGCATCCGGAACGCCGTCGCCTTGGGAACTATTGGTGCTCGCGCGGCCGGAGCGTCCTGGGGAGTTCGTGGCCGACGGATATGGACCGAGCCAAGAGGGCGGTTGCTGCGGACTCACGCTCGTCAGCTATGCCAAACGCATTATTTGCCCTGTGTGTGGCCGGCCGGCCAGTGCTACCTAGCCAGCCGAACGACTGCTTTGAGGCGACCAGTCCGGCCAGTCCGAAGTCCGCAACAGGTCGGCCGCGTGAGTACGCGGCGTTCGGATGCAGTCGCTCAGCCGACACCTTGCCCAAGTCCGTGATGGCCTCCTGCGAATGACCGCTCTCGCCGTCCCTGACTCTTTGGTCGGCGAAGGTCAAGTTCCAGGGTAGACCGGTCGCTCGCTAAGAAAACCACCGTCCGCTCCTATCGGTCGGTTGCGTGAAATGGCAGGCTGGAGAAACAGTCGCTCGACGGACCGACGCCCCCTGACGGAGCTCCGCGCCGATTTAAGGTCACCAGTCCATCCCAGCCGCTTGGTCGTACCCCGGTTGCTCGCGCACATCGACGGCATCGGCCTGCAGCGTGTTTCCCCAGTGGCGGCCACCGACGCCGCAGCAGGCCTTTCGACGCAGCGCAGGTGGTCGTGCACGCCCAATCCGGCCTGGACGGGGTCCTGCGCGTCCTGAAGGGTACGTTCTCCGGGACGACGATCACGAGGGGGTCGAGTTCGATGTGCGGGATGCCCGTCGTCGACGGCGGACGCGCTCGGCAGTGGCACCTGGTGCTCGGCGAATTCGGCGAGTGCGCAGTTGAAGTACGCAGGCGTCTTCAAGAACAGGACCACCGGCCGATCATTGCAGGTGGAGGCCTCGGACCTCCTGCTGTGCTCGACCACGGCCGAGGCGCTCACCGGCGCGCATGCGCTAAAGGACAACGTCGAGATCGTTTCGGCCTGCCACGCACGCTGATCCCGGTGGCGGCCAGCTCTCGATCGTAGAGGTCTGCGTGATCAACCCGAACCCCCTGGGCGGCACCACCTTTGAGTTGAAAGAACCCGTCTTCGTCGCCGGAAACTTTACCGTCGCCCAAGCGACGTGGAAGCGCTATCAACTGGGCGGCTGGCAGTCGGAGTTCGCGGAGGTCGTGGCCGATATCACCAGCGCGCCCATGGTGCCGGCCTCATCGTTGGCACCGAGCCGGATCAGCCGTGGAAACAAACCGTGCGTCCCTGGGTAAAAATCGGAACACGGGCGGTCGAGGAAGTGACTCCGATTCCGCCCGCTTGAACGAGCGCTGATCGAGCTGAGGCGCCGTTCGTGCTCGGGGATCAGGATTGGCTCGAAGCTCCTTCGGCAGAGCTGCCGATTTAGCGGCTATCGCTGCATTCCTCGTCTTCGTCTTGCTTGGCATACATGTTCCTTCTCTTCATGTTGTGCCTCACACGCACGCAGTCCCCCTTGCCACAGTTGTGACTCCGACCGTCTTCGCCTGTCCGCATCGGCCCCGGGGCTCGGACGCTCAAGAAAGCTTCGCGTTTGATCGGAAAGTCCACTAAGCGGTATAGAGTCGCGGCATGCAAACGGTCTGCGTGCTCCAGCATCTGCATGTGCTTCCTGGCGACGTGGAGGAAGTGAAAGTGATCGGGGCGACCATGCGACCATCCATGAACAATTCAACCAGAAAGGACTGATATGGCGGTTCAAGCACCATCGAAGGCAGGCTTCGACAAATGGCAGGACGGCATCAACAAGGCCGTAGGTGATTCCAAATGGAACGCCTGGGATTGCGAAATCCAGATGGCGGTCAATGAGTACAACCGTCATCTTTCTGGCACAGCGGGGTACATGCCGCTGGATTGGCAGTTCATCAAGGCAATGATATGGGTCGAATCCGGAGCCAATAATTCCCAGTGGAACATCAAGCCCATGCAAATAGGCGTGCCTGGCGATCCAGGGATGACATCGCTTCTTTCGGGGAACGAGGGTGGGGATTTGATTGTGCCGCCAGACTGGAAGGGGAGGTTGACGGCGGGATCAGTCAGAACCATACCGGCGCATAACATCCGAGCAGGTATCGGCTATCTGCTCATGCGCATGGCCAATTTCGAATACAGAAGCACTCTTGATGCTGATGCCAAGGTTTATGAAGTTGCCGTCAAACCGGGCGATAGTCTCGACAGGATTGCGAAGGCACAAGGTAGCACGGTCGATACGTTGAAAAAGTTGAATCCGACAGCCGCCGTTCTACGGCCGGGGCAGGTGTTGAAATACCAAAAAGCATCGGTGCAACGTGTCATCACAAGCTGGTGGCACATCTCCACGTCGTTGATAGCGCAGCGCTACAACGGCGGCGGTGATCCGAACTACGCGAAGAAGCTCGATCACGCATTGTCGTTGGTGCGCAAAGGGAAGGCCGCTCTATGCGCACAATGAAGCTTATCGGGTTTTGCCTGGCGGCTTGTTTTCCAGTATCGGTACTTGCGGCCTCAACTGCTCCCGCTCTTGGCGAGCGAGCCTTGCGAGAGGAATGCAGCGCCTTCTCTCAAGCGGGAATGCGAGACTGTCTGGCAAAGAAGGCCGAGAGCAGTCGGGAGGCATTGCGGCAAGCCGAGGAGAAGGTTGCCAGCGCGCTCTCAAAATGGGCTGAAGATCAGAAGTACATCAACCAGGCCCAGCTCAAATTCGCGGCATCAAACAAGGATTTCGCCCAGTACCGCGATGCCCAATGTGCATTTGCTTCATCTCTGGGTGGGGGCGCAATTGGCAATGCCCTCGACATGCGGCGTTTGGCCTGCGTTTCGGAACTCAATCAGAGACGAGCCGAGCAGCTGCGGGACGCGGTGGCGGACTTGCCACTGAAATAGAGGACGTCCAGCATTGAGGCGCCGGCAGCGCGCTGGCACGCGAACTTTGCAAACGAGGAACACCCATGAAGATGGCGGACATTCCGTTCGGTACAACCGATTGGTCCAGCATCGAACCGACGGAGCACCGGGGTGAGACGGGCGTGGCCTATTGGCAAACCCAGCAGTTTGGTGATGTCAGGGTCCGAATGATTCGGTATACCCCGGGCTATCTCGCGGACCACTGGTGTGTGAAGGGGCACGTGCTGTTGTGCCTGGAAGGGGAGTTGCACACCGAACTGAAAGACGGCCGCAAGTTCACGCTGAAACCGGGCATGAGCTATCAGGTTGCGGACAACGCCGAACCTCATCGGTCGTTCACGGAGGTCGGTGCGAAGCTTTTCGTCGTTGACTGAAGCATCGCCCCCACGAAAGGGCGGGCAGGGGGAGAGCGGCAGAGCCTGCGACCTCGC
>Ga0207679_10000218_pt1 | contig 45141 bp, 41 predicted proteins | sample KBSC73metaG_FD_184320 | JGI IMG/M metagenome (GOLD analysis project Ga0207679, IMG submission 184320) | Corn rhizosphere microbial communities from Kellogg Biological Station, Michigan, USA - KBS C7-3 metaG (SPAdes) (version 2) | ecosystem: Host-associated > Plants > Roots > Rhizosphere > Soil ... | reverse complement strand
CGGCACCGACTGCTCGGAAGGCCCCGAGGCGGCGGAGAGCGCAAGATGTCACAGACGAGTCGGGTGGTGGTCCTGGTTCGCCACGGAGAGACCGAGTGGACCAAGTCCAAGCAACACACCGGGAGGCAGGACATCCCGTTGACCGAGGAGGGAAGACGGGAGGCGGAACTCCTCCGCCATCGGCTGGCCGCCTGGCCGTTCTCCCGGGTACTTCTCAGTCCGCTGTCGCGCGCTCGTGACACGTGCGTGCTCGCCGGGCTCGGCGACCGGGCGGAGGTCCGGCCGGATCTGATGGAGTGGGACTACGGCGCCTACGAGGGACGGACCCGGACCGACATCCTCCACGAGCGGCCGGAGTGGAACCTCTGGCGCGACGGGTGCCCGCAGGGAGAGACTGCCGAGCAGGTCGGTGTCCGCGCCGATCGGATCATCTCCGAGCTGCGGGGAATCGAGGGGGACGTGGCCATCTTCGCCCATGGGCATCTCCTGAGGGTGCTCGCCGCGCGGTGGGTCCAGGCGCCACCGGGGTTCGGCGAGCGGCTCGCTCTCAGCACGGCCTCGGTGAGCGTGCTGGGTCGCGAGCACGCCGCGGAGGTCCTCTGGCTCTGGAACGACGTGAGTCATCTGACGGCCGGGAGATGATGCTGGTCCTGATCATCACCGGGACGCTTCTGTCCGCACCGCCGGATGCGCCCGCGCTCGGTCCCGCGGCGGATCTCCTCGCCCACGGCGCGGGCCTCCGCGCCCGCGCGCAGCCCGTCCCACCCCTGGTGCTGAGCACCGCGGTCGTTCCTGCGCCCGGACCCCGGGCGGGACTGCTCCTGGTGGGCGGCGCGGCGGCGCTCGCCTCGGCGGCGGATGCTCCGCGCCGGAGACCGTCGGGACGGTGCGCGTGGCCGGGATGAGCGGGTCCGAGCTCCGCGAACGGCTGGGGCTCGACGTGCGGGTCGGCGCCCCGGGTCCCCGGCGGATGACGCTGCGCTGGACGCCCTTCCGGCTTCCGCGTGGCGGCGGGGTGCGGGTGGGGCTCGGGTTCTAGAGCGAGGGCCGCTCCACCCGCTCGGTTTCCGCCATCAGTGCAGCGTCCGCCGTGGGGGAATCACCGGGAGCTCCTGGGTCTCCAGCGCGCTCAGCAGCTCGTTCATCTCCAGCGGCTTCTGCAACCGGGCCACGACGCGCTTGCTGTCCAGCGCCACCCGGTCGACCACGCCGTTGCCGGAGACCAGCATCACCCGGACGTGCTCGCCCTCGCCCCGCTTGTCGAGCGTCTTGAGGAACTCCACTCCGTTCATCACCGGCATCATCAGGTCCAGCAGGACGACGCAGGGGCCGGGGGTCGCCTGCAGGAGCAAGAGGGCCTCGAAGCCGTTCTCCGCCCCCGCCACGTCGTACCCGTCGGCCCGGAGCCGGTCCTGGATCGACCGGCGGAAGAGGGCCTGGTCGTCCACGACGACGACGGTGAGTGGGTGCTCTCGGCGCATTGGAAGATTACTTCCTACTCGGACTCCGGGCGGGCTGGCGAGGGGTGGGTCCGGGGCTCCCCGGGCAAGGGCTTCAGGGTGACGAGGGTCACCCCCCACCCGCCGCGCGCCTCGTCGGCGATTCGGTGGCGCAGCACGTCGTCCCGGCGCTCCAGCAGGGCCCGGACGCGGCGCCCGAGGGCTCCGGTGCCCTTCCCGTGGACGATCTCCAGCTGGAGGACCCGCGCGGCGCGACACTCGGGAAGGTAGGCGTCGAGCAGGGCGGGAACGTCCCGGGGTTGGAAGAGGTGCAAGTCCAGCCGTCCGTCCAGCGGCAGCGGAACTGGCGCCTCCTCGTCATCCACTGCCCGTCCCCGCGCGGCCGGCGAGGAACCGCGCCAGGGCCTCTGCCTTGGGAACGAGGGTCCCCACCTCGATCTGCTCCTCCACGGTGTGGAAGCCCTTCCCGCGGGGGCCGAGGCCGTCGATGGAGGCGATTCCCATGGAGGAAGTGGTGCTCGCGTCGCTGGCTCCGCCGATGAGCGGTGCTTCCACCGCTCCGAGTCCCGCGGCCCGGGCCGCGCGCGCGTACTCGTCCATGAGCGCGACGTTCGCCGCAGTGCGCTCCAGCGGATCGCGGTTCACCCCTCCCGAGAGCTCGAGCCGCGTCCCGGGCACCGACGCCGCCGCTCGCTCCGCCGCGTCGCGGAGCCGTTGCACCAGCGCTTCCCCGTCGACCCGGGTCAGGTAGCGGATGTCGGCGTGCGCCTCGGCGTGCTCGGGCACCGTGTTCTTCCCGATGCCTCCGGAGATGGTGCCCACGTTGACGGTGACCCCGCGCTCGTAGTCGGTGAGCTGCTGGGCGGCATCCACCCAGCGGGCCACTGCCCAGATGGCGTTCTTTCCCTCGGGGTGGGCGTTCCCGGCGTGCGCCGCCCTGCCCTGCCCCACCACGCTCACGTTTCCGGTGCCCTTGCGGCGGGTGATGATCGCGTCCTGCGCCCGGCCGGACTCGAAGACCAGCGCGGCGTCGCTGTCGCCGATGGACCGCCGGATGACTCCGGCGCCCTCGGGAGAGCCGACCTCCTCGTCGGAGACCACCACGATGCGCAGCGGGGGGAGGACGCCGAGCCCCCCGGGATACGCCTCGGCCAGGCCCCGCAGGGCGTAGGCCACGACCACCAGGCCGCCCTTCATGTCCAGCACCCCGGGGCCGCGCCGGAGCGGCCCGTCCACGCGATAGCCCTCGAACTTCCCGGGGGGGAACACGGTGTCCAGATGGCCGATGAGGGCCACCGGCGAAAGGCGAGCATCCCCGGCGGTCCGGAAGACCCAGTGGTCGGCGTAGCGGGTGCTCGGGACGGCCGTGGCCTCGATGCCCGGGAGCGCCAGGAGGTCCCGCAGCCTCCGGCCGACCTCCAGCCCGCCCTCGCGGTTCTCGGTGAAGGAGTTGACCTCGACCAGCCCGCGCAGGGCCGTCTCGAAGGCGTCCTGGCGGCCTCGCCACCATCCGGTCCAGCTCTCGGCGCTCATCTGCCGATCGATCTAGCCGAACCACCCCCATGCGAGCGAGCGATGGTCGATGCCTGGGCGCCTTGGCATGCTGCTAGCGTGGGATGGGTTCGATGAGCGACGTCGTGAGCAGCACCGCCGGCGAGCTGCAAGTTCACGTGGTCCAGCCGGACGGCGGCGCCCGACCGCCGTTGCTGGTGGTCTTCAATCATGGGTACGGAGCCAGCGGCGAGGACCTGGTGCCCTTCGTCCCCGAGCTGCTGGAGCGCGAGCCCCGGCTCCGATCGGTGCGCTTTGCCTTCCCCGCCGCCCCGCTGAGCATGGGGTATGCGGCCTGGGGAGACGCGCGAGCCTGGTGGCCGCTGGACTGGATGAAGCTCTCCACTCTGTCCCGGACCGCCGAGGGGCGCGAACGGCTCCGGAACGAGGCGCCCGAGGGCCTCGCCTCCGCACGGCGAAAGCTCCAGGGCGCCATCGAAACCCTGCTCGCCGGGACGACGGGGCTCGGGCCGGAGCGGGTGGTGCTGGGGGGCTTCAGCCAGGGAGGGATGCTGGCCACCGATCTCGCGTTGCACTGGGAGCAGCGACCGGCGGCGCTCGTGGCGCTCAGCTCGGTCCCCGTCACCGCCGAGACGTGGAGGAAGCTCGCGCCGCGGCGCGCGGGCCTGCCGGTCATCCTCTCCCACGGGCGGCAGGATCCGGTTCTCCCCTACTCCGAGGGCGAGGCGCTGCGTGACCTCCTCACGACGGCCGGGCTCTCCGTCGACTTCATCCCCTTCGATGGCCCCCACACGGTCCACCCCGATGCCCTGGACCGGGTAGCCCGTCTCCTCGGTGGCCTGCTCCCCTCCTGAACCCCATGCCCTCCGCCTTCAAGCGCTTCACCGGAACCGATCGCTACCTCACCAACCCCGCGCTGCAGGCGGCGGTGAACTGCGCGCTGGCGCTCGAGCGGCCGCTGCTGGTCAAGGGCGAGCCCGGCACGGGCAAGACGCTGCTGGCGGACGCGATCGCCGGCGCGCTGTCGCTCCCGCTCCTCACCTGGAACGTGAAGAGCACCACCCGCGCCCAGGACGGCCTCTACGTCTACGACACCGTCCAGCGTCTGCACGACAGCCGGTTCGGCGGGGGCGACGTGAAGGACGTCGGTCACTACATCCGCTGGGGACCGCTCGGTCAGGCGTTCCTCTCGAAGGGCCGGGTGGTGCTGCTCATCGACGAGGTGGACAAGGCGGACCTCGAGTTCCCGAACGACCTGCTCCACGAGCTGGACCGGATGCGATTCCGGGTGATGGAGACCGAGCAGGAGATCGTCGCCGCCGAGCGGCCGGTGGTGGTCATCACCAGCAACAACGAGAAGGAGCTGCCGGACGCGTTCCTCCGCCGCTGCGTGTTCCACTTCATCGACTTCCCCGACCAGGAGCTGATGAAGCGCATCGTCCGGGTCCACCACCCGACGCTCGACGATGCGCTGGTCGACCAGGCGCTGGAGGTCTTCTATCAGCTGCGCTCGCTGACCCGACTCCGCAAGCGCCCCAGCACCGGTGAGCTGGTGGACTGGCTGGCGGTGCTCCAGGCCGCGGGCATCCAGAACGTGAAGCTCGAGGCCCAGCTGCCCTTCGTGGGCGCGCTGCTGAAGAAGGAGCAGGACCTGGAGGCCTTCGCCGAGGCGGCGGGGGCGCGCCGGGCGCGGGGGTGAGGCAGGGTTGTGTTCGTCGGATTCCTCTACGAGCTGAGGCGGCGGAAGGTGCCGGTGGGCGCGCAGGAGGCGCTGGCGCTCGCCCGGGCGCTCGAGGCAGGGCTCCACGACAGCTCGCTGGAGGGCTTCTACGACGTGGCGCGGTCGCTGTGCGTGCACACCGAGGCCCATCTCGACGCGTTCGACCAGGCGTTCCTCGCCCACTTCAAGGGCATCGAGGAGAAGGGACGGGCACTGGCCGAGGAGCTCCTCCAGTGGCTGCGGGACGCGGCCGCCAAGCCGCCCCGGGACCGCACGGCGGAGGAGTCCGCGGCGCTGGATGCGCTCGACGCTGCGGCGCTGCAGGCCCTCTTCGAGCAGCGGATGCGGGAACAGCGCCGACGCCACGACGGCGGCGACCGCTGGATCGGCACCCGGGGGACCTCCCCGTTCGGGCACGCCGGCCTGGCTGGAGCGGCGGAGGGCCATCGCATCGAGGGCGAGGGGGGCGGACGGAGCGCGCTGAAGACGGCGGACGCCCGGCTGTACCGCGGATACCGGGACGACCAGGTACTGGACACCCGGGCGATGGGGATGGCGCTCCGGAAGCTGCGGGCCTTCACCCGCGAGGGAATCGCGGACGAGCTGGACCTCGAGGAGACCATCGACGCCACCGCGCGAAACGCGGGTGAGCTGGAGGTGGTGCTCCGGCCACCGCGCCGGCCGGATACCCGGGTGCTGCTCCTGCTCGACGTGGGCGGCTCGATGACGCCCCACGCCCACGTGGTGGACCGTCTGTTCAGCGCGGCGAAGCAGGCCACCCACTTCAAGGCGCTGAAGACCTACTACTTCCACAACTGCGTCTACGGCCGGGTGTACCGGACGGAGCGCTTCTCGGACCCCATCCCGCTGCCGAACCTGCTGGCGGACTGCGGACCGCACTGGAAGCTGGTGATGGTGGGCGATGCGCTCATGGCGCCCTACGAGCTCATGCTCCGGTCCAGCGGCACGGACCTCTTCGACCCTGATGGACCGGAAGGCATCGTCTGGCTGATGCAGCTGGCGGAGCACTTCCACCGGCACGCCTGGCTGAACCCGGAACCCCCGAGCGCCTGGTGGGCCCAGACCGTCCGGACCATCCGGAAGGTGTTCCCCATGTATCCGCTGACGCTGGCGGGTCTTGGCGAGGCGGTGACGCACCTGGCCCGGCGGGGCGCGGCGCGGGGTTGACCGGTTGGGCAGGAGCGAGAACGACGGCCGGTGCCGCTGGACCGGCACCGGGTCGCGCAGTAAGGCTGCGGCGTCATGTCCCACCCTGCGGCGGTGGCTCCTCCGAAGGTTCTGAACATCGCCGACCTGCGGCGGGCGGCGATGCGACGGCTTCCCCGCGCGGTCTTCGACTACGTGGATGGGGGCGCGGAGAGGGAGAGCACGCTCCGCTCCAACGTCTCGGTGTTCGACGAGCTCCTCTTCCGTCCCCGGGGTGCAGTCGCCTCGCCGCGCGCGAATCTGGAGGCCGTCGTGCTGGGACAGCGATTCTCGCTGCCCTTCCTCCTCGCGCCGGTGGGGAGCACGCGGCTGGTGTGGCCCAGGGGCGAGGTGGAGGCGGCGCGAGCGGCCGCAGCCGCGGGGACGGCCTACATCCTCTCCACGCTGGCCGGCACCTCGCTGGAGGAGGTCAAGGCGGGGAACGACGGCGTCTGCTGGTACCAGGTCTACCTCGTCGGTGGTCGCGAGGTGGCGAGCGCGGCCATCGAGCGGGCGCGCAACGCGGGCTACGGCGCCCTGGTGCTCACCGTGGACACCGCCATCTCCGGGCTCCGGGAGCGTGACTACCGGAACGGCATCGCGCAGCTGGTGGCGGCCAACCCGTTCCGGAAGCTGCCCTACGTCTGGCAGATCCTCTCCCGACCGGGGTGGTTCCTGAGCTACCTCGCCGACGGCGGGCTGATGCAGTTCCCGAACGTGGTGCTCCCCGACGGGCCGATGCGCTACGCGGCGGTGGCGGCCGCGCTCGAGCAGTCGGTGGTCTCCTGGGCAGACTTGAAGTGGATCCGCGAGCTGTGGAAGGGGTCCATCATCATCAAGGGAATCCTCACCGCCGAGGACGCCGAGCGCGCGGTCGACGAGGGCGCGGCGGCGGTGATCGTCTCCAACCACGGGGGACGGCAGCTGGATGGGGTGTTCCCCACGCTGCGCGCTCTCCCCGAGGTCGCCGCGGCGGTGCGAGGGCGCATCGAGGTGCTGATGGACGGAGGCATCCGGCGCGGAAGTGACGTCGTGAAGGCACTCCTCCTCGGCGCCCGGGCAGTGCTGATCGGGCGGGCGTACGTCTACGGACTCGCCGCGGCGGGTGCGCCGGGCGTGAGCCGGGCGATCGAGATCCTCACCGCCGACCTGAACCGGACCCTCCGGCTCCTCGGCTGCGCCTCGCTCGCGGACCTCGACCCGTCGATGGTCGAGGTGCCGTTCGACTTCGCGCGCGGAAGCCGGCGTCTTCCGGGCATGGCGCTCGCCGACGGGATGCTGGAGGCCGAGGGAGACGGGCGTGCCTCCGTCAGTGACGTGCACTGAGAAGCCTGCATCGAGAACCGCGCAATGGGCGTGCACGTCGCGCGTCTCATGGGCAACCGGGGGTTCTCATGCACCGAACGTCGATTGCCATCCTCCTGACGGTCTCCCTGTCTGCCTGCGGCGGCTCCGATCCGATGGGGGACTGCAAGTCCCTGATGGAGGTGAGTTGCAACAGGGCCTTCGAGTGCGCCCCCACGGGCTCTCGGATCCTGTACGGGACCGTCTCGGACTGCATCGCGAACAGGTCGTCTCTGGCCTGCACGGCCGAGAGCACGGCCTGCCCGAGCGGCTACAGCTTCAACTCGGGGAACTCGCAGCGCTGCATCGACGAGTTCCGAACCGCATCGTGCGCCGATCTCGGAGCCGGCTTCGTTCCCGAGAGCTGCAACCAGTTCTGCACTCGCTGATCAGCACGATTCGCCGCGCCGGGCACGAGCGCTCTCGGACTCGCCTCTCCGTTGACACCCGTTCGAGCGCAAGGAACACGGGCGCGAGACGGTCACCATGATGCTGGAGGACGGTCGGTTCCGTGGCGCGGGCTACTTCATCCGCTGAGGCCGGGCTCGGGCTGGATTCCGACTCGGCGCTCCTGGTGCTCACCGGCGCGGGGGTGTCCGCGGAGAGCGGGCTGCCCACCTACCGCGGATCGGGAGGGCTGTGGCGATCGCAGGCCTTCGAGCGGCTGGCCTCGCCCGAAGGCTTCCACGCCGATCCCGCGCTGGTGTGGCGATTCTACTCCGAGCGACGCGAGGCGGCCCTGCAAGCCAGGCCCAACGCCGGCCACCGCGCCCTGACCGAGGTCGAGCGCCGGATGGGCGAGCGGTTCCTGCTGGTGACCCAGAACGTGGACGGGCTGCACCGGCGAGCGGGGAGCGAGCGGCTCATCGAGATCCACGGGCGGCTGCTGGGCACCCGCTGCTCGCGCTGCCCTCGGCCCGAGACGCCGGACGAGACGGCCTATGCGGAGAACACCGTCCCTCCCTGCGAGCGATGTGGCGGGCCCCTGCGTCCGGCGGTGGTGTGGTTCGGGGAGGCTCTCGATCCGAGGGACCTCGAGGCGGTGGACGAGTTCCTCGAGCGCTGGCGTGGAGGGCGGCTGGTATTCCTCGCCGCCGGCACGTCCGGAGCAGTATGGCCGGCGGCCGGATTCGTGGACCTGGCGCGGGCACGCGGTGCGGAGACCTGGCTGGTGAACGCCGAGCAAGCGGACAATGCCGGTCGCTTCGACCACGTCCGCCAGGGCCCGAGCGGGACGCTGCTACCGTCCCTGCTCGAGGTCTGACGACGACGTGACTGACTGGGGCTAGCCGTTCCCGCCGGGTGGATGCTCGACGCGCACGGAGTTCGGCCCCACCGCGACATGCGAACGCGAGAGCCAGTGGCAGTGCGCGCAGTAGCTGTAGCTGGTGCCAGGAGTCAGCCGCACGGCCAGCTCCCCACCGCACAGCGGACAGCCGGTGGGGAGCGTGAAGTCCGCGATCTTCCCCTGAGCATCGAAGGTGCCGTTCAACATGAGGAATGACGTAACGCAGGAGCGGGGCCGCGCAATCCCGGGCCTCCCGGGCCAGAGCGCCGGCGCCCCGGTCCCGAGCTAATCGCGCCGGAACTTCACCGGGGTGAACTCGGCCTGGAAGGCCTGCCCCGAGTCGATGATCCCGTTCGATTCCAGCTTCCGGAGCAGGTTCCGGATCTTGAACTGCCATCCGGGCCAGAGCCGGCCCTTCTCGTACATGGCGTGATACTTCACCGGATTGGGGATGATCGTGGCGAGGAACGCCGCCTGCTGCACGCCGAGGTTGCGCGGGTTGACTCCGAAGTAGTGCCGCGACGCCTCGCCGAGGCCGTAGATGCCCGGGCCCCACTCGATGATGTTCAGGTAGATCTCCATCAGACGGGACTTGGGGAGCGAGGCCTCGAGGGCGACGGTGAAGAGCGCCTCCCGCACCTTCCGGGCGAAGGTCCGCTCTCGTGAGAGGAAGAGGTTCTTCGCCAGCTGCTGGGTCAGCGTCGAGGCACCGCGCACGCGGCTGCCCTCGGCGGCGTCGATCAGGCTCTCCTTCATCTCGTCGAAGTCGAAGCCGGAGTGGAACCAGAAGCCGGCGTCCTCGCTGGTGGTGACGGCCCGCGAGACGTACCGGGGCAGATCGGAGATGGGAACGAAGTTCGGGTTCTGCGGTCCCACCCAGATTTCCCGGGACCGGCCAGTGGCATCGACCGGCCGGTAGATGAACGGACCGCGGAGGAAGAACGGGGTGTTCTTCGAGGCGGCGCGCAGCCCGGTGAGGTCGAGCTTCACGTCGAGGACCCACTGCTCTGGATCGCGCACCGGACCGGAGACCCGGACCCGGGCATCGAGCAACCCGGGGATGCGCGGAGCCTCGTCTCCCAGGCTGAACTGCGGCGGGAGCGCGTCGACCGCGTCCTGGTAGCGGAGCTGATCCACCCGGGCCTCGGCGCGGAAGCGCGGAACGCGCGTGCCCTCGTACACGCCCTCCACGTTGACGCGGAGGGAGTCGGCCTCCCCGAAGCCGACGTGCCCGTCACGGAGCCGCACCTCGCGGCGGCCACGATCCCAGTCCACGGTGCCGGCGCCCGACAGGCGCCAGGGTCCCACGGGCTCGGACGCCAGCCGGTTGCCCTCCAGGAACAGCCCGTCGATGCGTCCCGAGACCTCCAGCTCGCCGCGCTTGAGGTCGGCGGGGAGAGAGCCGTTGATGCGGGCGGTCACCGAGCCCGCGGTGGCGCGCACTCCGACCCGCTGTCCCAGAAGCTCGATGAGGGGCCGCAGCGGCATCCCCTCGAGGCCCGCCTCCACCTGGAAGGGCTGCTCTCGCGCCCAGCGGACGACGGACCGCGCCTCGCCTCCGCCGTCGCGCTGGACGGCCAGCTCCAGGACGCGCGACGACGCCGCGCCCCACACCTCGACCTGCGCATCCCAGGCGCCGAGGTCCAGCGGGTGCCCGTCGTGGCTGGACACCAGCTCGATCCGGAGGTCCTGCACCTCCAGCCGAGGGAGCCGCGCCGCGGAGCCAGAAGACGGCGTTTCCTTGCCCGGAGCGGAAGGCTTCGCCTTGAGCCGCTTGGCGAGGGCATCGAGGCCCTCGAGCTGGGTGCCCGGCCGCAGGACGACGGTCTTCATCTGGACCAGTCCGGGCTCGAGCCGTCCGGCGAGCAGCGCGCTCCACCGGGGCCGGACCCGCACCCGCTCCATCTCCAGCACCACGGGAGAGCCTGGGTCGGGCGAGATGCGCACCGGCCCGAAGCTGAGCCGGAGCCCCCAGTCCACCTCGCTGTGGCTTCCCAGCTCGACGCCGCCGAGCCGCGCGGCCAGCGCCGCCTCGACCCGATCCCGCAGCCGCGTGCGCACCGCGTTCGAGTTCAGGATCGAGTGCAGCACCGTGATCGTGGTGAGCAGCGCGAGGGCGATCACCGCTGCGCGCTGGAGCCACCGCCTGCGTCGCGAGCGCCGTCGGGCACGGGGAGGACGCGGCACGGGTGTGCGCGTCCACGCTGAGCTCGTCGGCGTGGAGGGGGCAGGTCGCATCGTCGGCGGGTAGGTCAGGAATCCTAATGTCCCGACGGGACTTGCGTCTGCCCGACCGCCCGGCCCAGGGCCACACTCCCGTCCGAAAGTTCGCTTGCGCGTGCACACATGGTGGGCGTTAGGGTGTCGCCATGACGACCCGCGCCCCCATCACCCTCCTGGCCGCCGTCGGACTCCTCGCCCTGGCCGGTTGCAACCAGTACGACCAGCTCATCGCCAAGGATCAGGTCTGCGACGCTCGGTGGGCGGACTACCAGGCTCAGCTCCAGCGTCGGGCCGACCTCGTGCCCAACCTGGTGGCCACGGTGAAGGCCTCGGCGCAGCACGAGGAGAAGACGCTGTCCGACGTCGCCGAGGCGCGCGCCCGGGCGACGGGCATCACCCTCACCGCCGAGGACCTCCAGGACCCGGAGAAGGTCGCGGCCTTCCAGAAGGCCCAGGACCAGCTGCGGGGGGCGCTCTCACGGCTCCTGGTCGTCAACGAGGCCTATCCTGACCTCAAGGCCAACCAGCAGTTCCACGCGCTCCAGGTACAGCTCGAGGGAACCGAGAACCGGATCCTCCGGTCGCGCGAGCAGTACAACGACGCCGTACGTGACTACAACACCGAGCTCGGGAAGATCCGCGGGGCGGTGGTGAAGCGGGCCACCGGCGGGACGTTCAAGCCGCGCGTGTACTTCCAGGCTTCATCGGACGCCCAGCAGGCGCCCAAGGTGACCTTCTGATGCCGTGGCGGGCCTGGGGCCCGCTCTGCGCGACCCTGCTCCTCCTCCTCGCCGGTTCTGCGCGGGCCTTCAACGTCCCGGAGCAGACCGACTACGTCACCGACACGGCCGGCAAGCTGAGCGCGGCGGAGCTCGCCGATCTCAACAATCGGCTCGGGGACTACGAGCGGAAGACCAGCAACCAGATCTTCGTCCTGGTCACGCCATCGCTGGAGGGCGAGACCATCGAGGACGTCGGCTACCAGCTCATCCAGACCTGGCGTCCCGGGCAGAAGGGCAAGGACAACGGGGTGGTGCTGATCATCGCCACCAGCGAGCGCCGCATCCGGATCGAGACCGGCAAGGGCGTGGGCGGGGACCTGACCGACCTCCAGTCCAACGACATCATCCGGCAACGCATCGCCCCGCTGATGCGGCAGGACCGGGTGCACGACGCCATCCTCGCCGGCATCGACGGCATCGCCCGGGCACTCTCGGGCAGCGGCACCACCGCGCGGCGGCCCGGGCAGGGCCCGGCCACCGCTCCGCAGGCCCCGGTAGTGCTGCCCAGCTGGTTCGACCTCTGCTTCTGGGGCTTCGTCCTCTTCGTGGTGGTGAGGCTGCTGCTCCGTGCCAGCCGGCACCCTCGCCGCCGCACGTACTGGGGGGGCCCTCCCTTCATCGGTGGAGGGTGGGGAGGTGGAGGCTGGGGCGGCGGTGGAGGGGGTGGTGGAGGCGGGGGAAGCGGTTTCTCCGGCGGAGGCGGGGGCGGGGGCGGTGGAGGCGGCTCGAGCGACTCCTACTAGCGCACGGAGCGAATGCGGCGAGCGCCGCGGCGGCGGTCCTCGCGGGCTCGGCACCGTCACCTCGGAGCGCTGCCCGCAAAAAAAACGAGGCGCCGTGGGGAGGGGAGAGTGAACCCACGGCGCCCCGTGGCCCCTGGACTGCAGGCCGCCTCGACCTCGACCTGCGGCATTGCAGTCGGCATGCCGGGCAACGAGCGGCAATTTGCCTGGGACAAGGGCACCAGCGGCACCGGGTGCAACAGGTTGCACCCCGATCAGGTGTTGCACCTCGGGTGTTGCACCGCTGGGGTGCTCACGCGGCGCGGAAGCTCGCCGGGTCCAGGTGAAAGCGGCGGCACCAGCGCTGGATCTGCATCCGGGCCACACCCATCTGCCGTGCCACCGCGCTCACGTTGCCGTGGTGGGCGCGCAGCAGCTCGATGAGCTCGGTCCGGCGCGAGACGTCCGCCTCGCTGAGCGGGCGGACCGCGCGGCCGGCCATCGGATCCGGTCGTGCCTCGGGCGCGGTGCGCACCGGCTCGGGCAGGTGCACGAGCTCGATGCGTCCCCCTCCGGCCAGCGCCACCGCGAGGGCCAGCGCCTTCTCCAGCTCGCGGACGTTGTGCGGCCAGCTCCAGCGGAACAGGGCGCGGGCCGCCTCGCGAGAGAAGCGAACGCCGGCCGGAGCACCCGCGCGGCGGAGCAGAGTGGGAATGAGCAGCCCCAGATCCGCGCGCCGGTCCCGCAGTGGCGGCAGCTCGACCTCGAGCCCGGTGAGCCGGGCGAAGAGATCGCTCCGGAAGGCCCCCTCCTCCACCAGCGTGGCGAGGTCGCGGTGGGTGGCGGTGACGACGCGCAGGTCCACCCGGACGGGCTGCGCCGCGCCGACCGGCTGGACCTCGTTCTCCTGCAGCACCCGGAGCAGCTTGACTTGTAGCGCGGCCGGCAGCTCTCCCGCCTCGTCGAGCAGGAGCGTGCCCCCGCTCGACGCCCGCACCAGACCCGGCCGGTCCTCGACCGCGCCGGTGTACGCGCCTCGCCTCGCCCCGAACAGCTCGCTCTCCGCCAGCTGCTCCGGAAGCGCTCCGCAGTTCACGGCCACGAACGGACCGGAGCGTCCGGACCAGGCGTGGAGCGCCCGCGCGGCGAGCTCCTTCCCCGTGCCCGTCTCTCCCTGGAGCACCACTGGCACCCGGGTGGGCGCCACCCGGGCAAGCGCCGACCATCCAGCGAGCAGGTCGGGGTGAAAGCTCTGGCAACCGAGCTCCGGCGCGCCGGCAGGGAGCGCGTGGAGCGGCTCCTCGGTGCCGTGCTCCTCGAAGACGAAGAAGGTCTGTCCGCACTCGATGGCGTCGCCCGGGTTGAGCACCGCGCGGCGCTGCGGGGTTCCCTGGACGCGGAGCCCGTTCTTGCTCCCTGCATCCTCGATGACCCACCGGCCGAGGACCCGGCGCAGCCGCGCATGGAGGGCCGACATCCGATCGTCGGGGAAGCTCAGGCGGACGACACCGGCGGGTGCCTCGGGAGGCGCGCGCCCCAGCCACACCTCGGCGCTTCCGCTCAGCTCGATCGCGCGCGCTGGCTCGAAGGGGCGGTCACAGGCGAGCGCGATCACCAGCCGGCTGATGCGCGCAGGCCGCGACGACGGCCGGCCATCCGTCTCGGACCTGGTAGCGTTGGAACGGGACACGTCACAAGCCGATAGCTGTCGGCCCCGTGTACTTCAAGGGGACAGCTCGAGCCCGTCCCTCCTGGTCTCGACGGTCAGGTTGCCGCGCGGCTTGCCGATTGGCCCCTCCCGCAGGGAGAGCCAGTCGGTCACCTGGTTGCGGAGCTCGAGCAAGTTCACGTTCGCGTCCAGGCCCGCCACCGACTCGAGCTCGGCCTTGCTCTGGCGAGCCAGGGTGAGGGCGCGGATCTGGGCCTGCTCGCCGTCGCTCGAGTTCCAGATTGCCTGGGCCAGTGCGAAGCGGGTCTCGGCGATCTCCGGAGGGCTCCGGTTGTGCCGGATCTGCTGGTCGAGGCGACGCTCGATGGCGGCGATGGTCTGGCCCGTGGGGTCCACGAAGTCGGGCGCCGAGCCGTACGGAGTGGCCGCGGAGGCGACCTGAAGAGGCAAGGCGGAGGGACCTGCCGCGGAGGAAACGACCGTTCCCGGGGCCGCGGTCGGCGAGAGCGCCAGGAGCGGTCCCCCGGCCATGCCCTCACGCGGATCGCTCAGGGCCCGGTACAGGGCCTGGACGAGGCCGCGCAGCTCGGAGAGCTTCTCGAGATCCAGCGCCGGCGCTTGAACGGACCCCGCCCCAGGCTCCGGTGGGCGGTACCCGATGACCAGCATCTCCGGCGTCCGTGTGACCGGACCGGAAGGAGCGGCGAGCGGGCCGGCCTGGCTCGGGGCCTCGGTCCGGGCAAACGTCCTGCTCTCCCGGATCACCGGTCCGGGGGCGAGGAACGCGGGGGGGCTGCCCTGCATCACCACCGGCTCGGCGGGCTCCACGGTCTCGATCTGGAACTCGTAGGCGGGAGGAAGCCACGGGGCGGCCTCGGCGTGGGCCACCGGCGTCCCGCTTCCCCGGACCATCGCCACCAGGAGCAGGACCGCACAGGCGGCGACGGCCAGCGATCCACCCAGCGTGCCCGTGGCCTGAACGCCGGGAGCGGCGAGCGCGTCGATCAGCGGGGCGAGCGAGGCCGGCCTCCGCGTGCGATCCGGATTGAGCGATGCGGTGAGCGCGCGACGCAGCCGCGGGGGGACGGCCGGCGACCGCGGCACCTCGACCGCCGGTCCGCGCGCCAGCCTCGCCTCGAGCGCCTCGCGCGAGGCCCCGCGGCTCCCGTAGGGACGGTGCCCCAGGAGGGCCTCGTGGATGGCCACCGCGAGGCTGAACTGGTCTGCCCGCACGTCGAGCGTCTCGCCGCGGTGCTGCTCGAGCGGCATGTACCCCGGGGTGCCGGGCCGGAGCGTCTCGTGCACCGGAGCAGGAGCACTGCTGCCGGTGGTGATGGCCAGGCCCAGGTCCGCCACCCGGAGCCGCCCATCGCGCCCCAGCAGGAGGTTTTCGGGTTTGACGTCCCGGTGAACGAGGCCCGCGTCATGGATGGCCTGCAGCCCGCGCGCGGCCTGGAGGAACATCCCCCGGATCTCGGTCGGGCTCCTGGGAGCGCGGTCGAGCCAGCTGCGCAGCGTCTCGCCCTCCACGTGCTCGAGAGCGAGATAGACCTCGTCCTCCCAGGTCCCGACGTCGTGGACGGCGAGCACGTTGGGATGGGAGACCCGGGCGAGCGCCTGGGCCTCGGAGACCAGCCGGTCTCGCCGCGCCTCCGGGTCCTTCCCCGACGCACGGAGGAGCTTCAGGCTGACCCGTCGGTCCAGGGCGAAGTCGTGGGCGCGGTACACCACCCCCATGCCGCCGCTCCCCAGACAGTCCAGCACCACGTACCGGCCGAGGGTGGCTCCACGGGGGAGACGGGGCACCGGCCCACCCACCCCGTCATCAGGCGTGGCGCTCGCCGTGCGCCCGTCTGCGGGCGCAGGTCGACACACCTCTGCTGGCGGGGCCTCGCGAGCCATTTGCTGTCTCCCGGAGGAAACGGCGCCCGAAATGTACCCCGCGCCGCTCGGGAGCGGCAAACCGCCCCGTTCACCGTCCGACGACCGGAACGGGGCGGCTGGCTGCATTTCGTGCATCGACGGTCGGACACACAGGGCGTCCGGGGCCGCTGATAGGGTGCAGGCCCCCCGTGCTCAACGGCATCTTCCTCGTCCTCATCGCGGGCTCCGTCCTCACGGCAGCCTTTCGCGGCACCATGCCCCGGGTCACCGAGGCCTCCCTCTCCGCGGCCAAGGCCTCGGTGGATCTGGCGCTCGGCCTCATCGGCCAGATGGCTCTGTGGCTGGGGATGATGGCCATCGTCCGGGAGGGTGGACTGCTCCGCTCCATTGCTCGCGGACTGCGTCCCCTCATGCGGCGGCTCTTCCCGGAGGTTCCCGACGATCACCCGGCGATGGGGTCGATGATCCTGAACCTGGCGGCGAACATGCTCGGGCTCGGCAACGCGGCCACGCCCTTCGGCCTCAAGGCGATGACCGAGCTGAACACGCTGAACCGGTACCCGGGCGTGGCGACGAACTCGATGGCGCTCTTCCTCTCCATCAACGCCGCGGGAGTGGCCATCCTTCCGCTGGGCGCGGTGGCGGTCCGGGCGGCGCTCGGCTCGAAGGACCCGGCCGGAATCGTGCTGCCCTCGTTCCTCTCCACCTTCTCGGCGGCGCTCACCGCGGTGGTGGTGGCGAAGCTGCTGGAGAAAAGGGCCCGCTTCCGCCCCGAGCGCTTCACCGCCGAGCCCGCGAAGGAGTCCGCCGGGCCCGCCAAGGGACCCGATGCGGCGGCCCTGGAGAAGGCGGAGCAGCTCGCGGTGGACCGTGCTCCAGCGAGCCCCCGCCGTCGGGCGATCGCCCTGGGGCTCCTGGCACTCTTCCTGGTCGCCCTGGTGCGCGAGGCGGTGCGGATCCGCGCCGAGCATCCGGGGTTCGACTGGGTCCGGGTGCTGATGAGCGAGTGGACCCTCCCCACCATCATGCTGGGGATCGTGCTCTTCGGCCTTGCCCGGCACGTGAAGATCTACGAGGTCTTCATCACCGGAGCGAAGGAAGGTTTCCAGATCGCCATCGTGATCATCCCCTTCCTGGTGGCCATCCTGGTGGGCATCGCCATGTTCCGCGCCTCGGGAGCCATGGACACGCTCATCGGCGTGCTCACGCCGGTCACATCCCGGCTGGGCTTTCCCGCCGAGGCGCTCCCCATGGCGCTCATCAAGCCGCTTTCCGGCAGCGGCGCGCTGGGGGTGATGAGCGAGACGATGAAGACCTACGGCCCCGACTCGTTCATCGGGTACCTGGTCTGCCTCCTCAACGCGGGAACCGAGACGACGTTCTACGTCCTGGCGGTCTACTTCGGCGCCGTTCAGGTCCGGGTGATGCGCCACACGCTCGCGGCGTGCCTCTCGGCCGACCTCGCCGGCTACGTCGCTGCGACCAGCCTCTGTTACCTGTTCTTCGGCTGGGCGCCCCGCTGACTCAGCGGAGCGCGCGCTCCATGGCAGCGAAGGTCGCTTCCGGAGCGTCCACGTGTACCCAGTGGCCCGCGCCGGGGATCTCCTCCAGGGTGACTTCCGGGGCGAGCGCGCGGATGCGCTCGCGGGCCGCGGGCTCGACCGTGTGCGAGGCGCCGCCGACGATGAAGGAGAGCCGGTGCCCCGGCGGAACCGAGGTCACGACGTCCCAGTCGTCCTGGGCCAGGACGCTCCCGTACAGGGACTCCAGCCCCGGCAGATCCAGGGAGAGCACGAACCGCCCGCCCGCCGGCTGGAGCAGCATCGCCAGCCACTGGGCGATGGGCCGTGGCTGGCCGGCGGCCTGCAGCGCGCCCACGAGCTCGGCGCGCGTCGCGTAGTCGCGGGGCAGTCGCGCGAGGAGATCGAGGATCTCGCGGCTCTGCTCCGCGCCGCGACCGGCGGGACGGGGCGAGGGCGAGGCGTCGATCACCACCGCGCGCGGGATGCGCTGGCGGTTCGCGCGCTGAACGGCGAGGACCACCTTGCCACCGAGGGAATGCCCCACCAGCGCCTCCACGGGGCCAGGGAGCACCGGGATGAGGTGCAGGACGTCGGCCGCCGCCGCAGCCACGGTGTGTGGCGGGTCGAACGCCGTCCCCGAGTCGCCATGCAGACGCAGATCGACCAGCGCCGCCCCCCAGCTCGGGTGGGTCTCCACCCACCTCCTCCCGAAGGAGCGCCAGTTTCCACCTTGCCCGAGAAGGCCGTGGAGAAAGAGGACCCAGCGCTCGGGCGGGTTCTGAGCCGCGGTCAGCTCGGTGTGCGCGAGGGTGGCCATGGGACCCAGGGAACTAGCACGGGGGGGTGAGCCTGCTAAGGTGGACGTCCCGTGTCGACGACTGCCGAGTTCGAGGCGGAGTGGCGCCGATCTCGACCCTCCAAGCTCCCCTGGATCCTGCTCGTGGCCGCGGTGGTGGTCGCCGGCTGGAGCTCCTGCACCCTGAAGGGGGCCAAGGACGAGGCGGAGAACGCGCTCAAGAAGGAGAGTGAGCGGTCCGCCGCGCTGGAGAACAAGGTGAAGGAGCTGGCGAAGACCCAGGCGGGGCTGGAGCTGAAGATCCGCGACCTGGAGCGGGAGAAGGCGCTGCTCGCCGAGCGGAAGGTGGAGCCGGTGAAGGTGGAGGATCCGAAGGCCGCGGCGAAGAAGCCGGCAGCCACCCCCGCCAAGTCGACCACCACCGCGAAGAAGACGACCACCACGAAGAAGAAGAAGTAGCGCGCGCGGTCAGCGGCGATCGCACCGACGCTCTACCCTGCGCGCTGTCGCCGCTCGTCCCCGAGAATCCCGCGCAGGACCGGAGCGGTCGCCGTCGCGGTGCGGGCCACCTCGGCCGGAGTGCCCTGGGCGACGATGCGACCGCCGGCCTCGCCGCCCTCAGGACCGAGCTCGACGACGTGGTCCGCCGCGGCGATGACCACCGGATGGTGCTCGATGACCACCAGCGTGTCCCCGCGCGCGACGAGCTGGTCGAGCACCCGGAGGAGCTTCGCCACGTCGGCGAGGTGAAGCCCGGTCGTGGGCTCGTCGAGCACGTAGAGCGTGGGCTCGTGTCGCGCGGTCGCGGTCAGCTCGGCGGCCAGCTTCAGCCGCTGGGCCTCGCCGCCGGAGAGGCTGTTGCTCCCCTGCCCCAGCTGGAGATAGCCCACACCCAGCTCGGAGAGGCAGCGCAGCGGCCCGGCCACCCGCGGCAGCGCAGAGAACGCCTCCAGCGCCTCGTCCACGGTGAGCCGCAGCGTCTCGCCCACGTTCAGCCCGCGCCAGCGAACCTCCAGCGTCGCGGGCTCGAAGCGAGCGCCGCCGCAGGCCTCGCACGGAGTGGTGACGTCGGGGAGGAAGGACATCTCGTGGCTGATCGCCCCCTGCCCCGCGCAGGTCTGACAGCGCCCACCCCCCGTCGAGTTGAACGAGAAGCGCGCCGGAGCGAACCCGCGAGCCCGCGCCTCGGGCGTTCCGGCGAACACGCGACGCAGCTCGTCCCAGATGCCCAGGAACGTCGCGGGCACGCTGCGCGGCGTCCGCCCGATGGGTGACTGGTCGATGGCGAGCACCCGCCGCAACGGCCCGAGCCCCGAGAGCCGGCGGAACGGTCCCGGCGGAGGCGTGGTCCTGCCCAGGGCCTCGCGTACCGCGGGAAACAGCACCCGCCGCACCAGCGTGCTCTTGCCCGAGCCGGAGACGCCCGCCACCACCGTCATCCGTCCGAGCGGCAGCGACAGATCCACGCCGCGCAGGTTGTGGCAGCGCGCCCCCTCGAGGCGGAGCCAGTCCCGAGCTGCCGGACGCATCGGCCGCAGCCCGCGCACCGGGAGGTGGAGCGCCCGCGCGGTGGGCGAGACCTCGGAGGCGAGCACCTCGGACGGCGGCCCCGCGGCGACGATGCGGCCGCCCAGCCGCCCTCCACCGGGCCCCAGGTCGACCAGGTGGTCCGCGGCCCGGAGCGTGTCCAGGTCGTGCTCCACGACCAGCACCGTGCTCCCGGTGTCGACCAGCGCCCGCAGGTTCTCCAGCAGCCGCCCGGTGTCGCGCGGGTGGAGCCCGATGGTCGGCTCGTCGAGCACGTACAGCGCGCCGGTGAGCCCCGCGCCGGCCTGGGCCGAGAGCCGGAGCCGCTGCATCTCCCCGCCGCTGAGCGTCGCCGCCGCCCGGTCCAGCGAGAGATAGCCGAGGCCCACCCGCTCGAGGAACTCGAGGCGGCGAACCAGCTCGCCGAGCGCCGCGGCGCCGATGCGGGCTGCATCTCCCGACAGCGACCAGCCGCGGACCTCCTGGAGCGTGCGCACGACCGGCTGCTGCACCACCTCCGCGTAGCGGCGACCGAAGAGTCGCACCGCTCGGGGGATGGGCTGGAGGCGCGTCCCCTCACAGGTGGAGCACGGGTCGGTGGACTCGTCCTCGATCTCCCCACCCTCGAGCCCGGTCCCCTCGCAGTCCTCGCAGCGCCCCTGCGCGGTGTTGAAGGAGAACCAGCGCGGGTCCAGCTCCGGGACGGCCGTTCCGCACCGCGGGCAGCTGCGCTCGGAGGAGAGCAGCCGCTCATGAGCCCCGCGGAGCACCTTCGCCGCGCCCTGGCCCCAGCGAAGCGCCTGGTCGAACGCCTCGGTCGGGATCTCCGCCGCCGGGCCTGACCAGACGACCAGATCGATGGTGTGCTCACGGCTGCGGGCGAGCCTGGGCGGAGCATCGGTCGAGACACGGTCCCCGTCGCAGATGGCCTCCTTCACCCCGGCCCGCGCCGCGGCGGTGAAGACGTCGAGGTAGGTCCCCTTCCGCGCGCGAACCACCGGCGCGAGGAGCTCGAGGGGACCTCGCGTCGCGCGAGCCTCGGCGAGCAGCTGCTCCGCCGAGCGGGGGGCGATGGCGGTGTCGTCGTTCGGGCAGTGCGGCGTGCCCAGCTTGGCGAAGAGCAGCCGGAGGTAGTGCGCCACCTCGGTCACCGTGGCCACGGTGCTCGTCGCGCCGGCCCGCGCCGTGCGCTGCTCCAGCGCCACCGAGGGCGGCAGCCCGCGGATCCGCTCCACGTCCGGGCGGGGCAAGGTCGGAAGGAACTGCCGCGCGTACGGGCTCAGGGTCTCGGTGAAGCGCCGCTGGGCCTCGGCGAACACCACGTCGAAGGCCAGCGTCGACTTCCCCGAGCCACTGGGGCCGGTGAGCACCACCAGCTTGCCGAGCGGGATCTGGCAGCTCACGTCCGCGAGGTTGTGCTCGCGAGCGTGCTCCACCTCCAGACACGGCGCGCCGCTCGCCGCAGGGAGCGGCCCGCGCGTCGCGGCGGGGGCGGTCGCCTTGCGGAGCGCCTCCCCGGTCCGGGTCGAGCCGCGGGTGACCTCCTCGGGCGTGCCCTCCGCCACCAGCCTGCCGCCCTCGCGGCCTCCGCCGGGGCCGAGCTCGACCAGCCAGTCCGCGGAGCTCAGCAGATCGAGGTCGTGGTCCACGACCAGCACGCTCGCTCCGGCGTCGACGAGCGCGTGGAGCGCCTCCAGCACCCGCGCGACGTCCTCGCCGTGCAGGCCCGCGCTCGGCTCGTCGAGCAGATACAGCACGCCCTGCTGGCCGCCGCCCAGCGCGCGGGCGAGCTTCACCCGCTGGGCCTCACCACCGGAGAGCGTCGACAGCGGCTGGCCGATCGGCAGGTATCCCAGCCCCAGCCGCTGCAGCGGCCGGAGCGCCTCGGCGATCGCGCGGTCGTCCCCGAACGCGGCCAGCGCCTCGTCCACGGTCATCGCCAGCACGTCGGAGACCGAGTGGCCCTTCAGCCGGACCTCGAGCACCTCGGGCTTGAAGCGCCTCCCGCGGCAGGCACCGCAAGTCAACGCCACGTCGGCCAGGAACTGCATCTCCACCGTCTCGCTGCCCTCGCCGGAGCAGGCCTCGCACCGGCCCCCCTCGACGTTGAACGAGAAATGAGCCGGCCCGAACTCACGGAGCACGGCGTCCGGCTCGGCGGCGAAGCGCTTGCGGAAGATGTCCCAGGCCTTGGTGTACGTCGCCGCGTTGCCGCGGGAGGTACGGCCCAGCGGCGCCTGGTCCACCAGCACGACCCGCTCGATCGGAAGCCCCGGCTCGACCGAGCGCACCGCGCCCGGCGCCTCGACGTCGGTCCGTCCCAGAGCGCGGGCCAGGGTCCGGTAGAGGATCTCCTCCGCCAGCGTGCTCTTCCCCGAGCCGCTCGGTCCGCACACCGCGGCCAGCACGCCCAGCGGGAGGCGCAGGTCCACGTCGGCGAGGTTGTTGGCGGTGGCCCCCCGGACGGCGATCCATCCGCGCGGCGTCCGGCGAGCACGGGCGTGGACGCGCGCTCCACTCAGGACCCGGCCGGTGGGAAGGTCCTTGCGGCGGGACAGCGAATCGGCGGAACCGTCGAAGCAGAGGCGCCCACCCTGGGGTCCGGCCCCGGGGCCAAGCTCCAGCACGCGGTCGCTGGCGCGGATGAGCGCCGGGTCGTGCTCGAGGACCATCACCGCGTTCCCGCGGCGCGCCAGCTCCCCGAGCGCCGTGGTCAGCGGCGGGAGGTCCGTGGGATGGAGGCCCACCGAGGGCTCGTCGAGGACGAACAGCGCACCGGTGAGCCCGGTCCCCAGCGCAGCGGTCAGCGACACCCGCTGCGCCTCGCCTCCGGACAGGGTACGGCTCTGGCGGTCGAGACCCAGATACCCGAGCCCCACGCGCGTCAGCCACCCCAGCCTGCTCACCAGCTCGCGGCGGCCGAGCTCGCCCTGCCCGGTCCGGGTCGCCAGCGTCTCCAGTCGCCGGTGGGCCTCGCCGACCTCCAGCCGGTGCCACGCCGCGAGATCGAGGCCACCGACGCGGTACCGGAGCGCGTCCGGATTGAGCCGGGCGCCGCCGCAGGTGGTGCACAGGGTGTACGCCCGGTACCGGCTGAGCAGCACTCGCACGTGCATCTTGTAGGTGCGGGACTCCATCCACCGGAACCAGGCGCGCAGCCCGGGGTAGCGGCCTCCCCGGTAGGTGCCCTCGCCGTCCAGCACCGCCTCGCGCTGCTCGGGGCGCAGCTTCCGCCAGGGAACGTCGAGGGGAATCCGATTGGACTTCGCGAAGCGCACCAGCTGCCCGCGCTCCCACTCGCTGGAGCGCCCGTTCCAGGGACGCAGCGCTCCGTCGCAGATGCTGAGCGAGTCGTCGGGGATGACCTTCGCCCAGTCGATGCCCAGGGTCCGCCCGAAACCGCGGCAGGCGGGGCAGGCCCCGACCGGCGACTGGTAGCTGAAGAGGCCGGGTCGCGCGGGCTCGAAGCCGCGCGCGCAGGCCGGGCACACCAGGCCCTGTCGGATTGGCCGCCGCTGACCCGAGATCCAGAGATGCGCAACACCGTGACCCTCGGCCCAGGCCTGCTCGAGGGAGGCGGCCAGCCGACCCCGGATGTCCTTGCTCAGGGTGAGGCGGTCGACGACGACGTCCGCCTGGCCTGCCGCGCCCATGGCCTCCGCGGGCCGGAGCTCCTCCAGCGGCCGCACCTCGCCGCCGATGAGCAGGCGCCGGAAGCCGTCCTTGAGCAGCCGCGACCGGACGCCGATGAAGGTCTCGGTGTCGGGCATCCTCGCCGGGAAGGTGAGGATCGCCGCCGACCCGGCGTGCTCGGTCACCAGGGCATGAGCGGCGGAGTCGGGGTCGCGGCGAACGGCTTCCTCGCCGTGCTCCGGACAGAGCGGCAGCGCCTCGCGGGTGAACAGCGCCGAGAAGTAGGCCTCCAGGTCGGCGAGGGTGGCGACGGTGGACCGCGAGCTCTTGACGCTGGTGCGGCGATCGACCGCGATGCCCGCCGCCACGGGCTCGAGCCGGTCCATCGGAGGCCGTTCCAGGCGTTCCAGGAACTGCCGGGCATACGGGCTGAAGCTCTCGACGAAGCGGCGCTGGCCCTCCGCATAGAGGGTATCCACCGCGAGGCTGCTCTTCCCGCTGCCCGACACGCCGGTGACGGCGGTGAGCTGGCCGGCGGTGAGCTCGATGCTGACGCCCGCCAGGTTGTGGGTGCGGGCACCCTCGAGGTGAATGCGGTGCATGGACGGGAAGCTGCGGTGCTAACAGGAGGACGCCCCCGGTGCACCCCCCGTCGGGCCGCACGCGGGTCCGATCCGAGGCTCCTGGGTGGGCAGGCGAGCTTGGACGGGCGGTGGTCGACGTGTGCATCCTCGGGCTCGATGGAGGCCGCTGACCCAGTCGTCCGGAGGCAAGCCGCACGCGCCGCGCTCGCGCTCGACGACGAGACGCTGCTGCGCGAGAGCGAGGTCTCGACCTTCGTCGGAGGGGGCCCCGGGGGCCAGCACCGCAACAAGACCGCGTCCGCCGTTCGCATCGTGCACGGGCCGACGGGGCTGACCGTCACCGCCACCGAGCGCCGCAGCCAGGCGCAGAACCGAGCAACCGCGCTGGAGCGCCTCCGGGCCGCGCTCGCGGTGCTCACCCGGGTCCAGCGTCCCCGCCGGGCGACCCGACCTTCCCGCGGGGCGAAGGAGCGGCGGCTCGAGGCCAAGAAGCGGCTCGGGCGGAAGAAGGCCGACCGGCGCGAGACCGGGCGCTGGTGACTCGCTCGGCGACGTCGCCCCGGGACTCGGACCGCGCCGCGGACGAGCGCGGCGGGTCGTTCAGAGGGTCCGGTGCTTCACCGTCTCCAGCGGCGCCCGCACCGCGTGGCGCGCGAGCACCTCTCGCGAAGAGATGTCCGCACCGCGGGCAGCCCCTGGCATGCAGGGCTCAGCGCTCGTACGAGTCGCGGGAACCCTTTCGATCCTGAGGATCGACCTTGGCCGGAGCGCCGCGCTTCGGCGCGGGCTCGACCCGATTGGCCACCGGCGGCGTCGACCGCTGGGTCTCCGGGCCGTGAGGCGCGGGTTGGCGAACCGCGGGAGGGGCGGCCTGGACCGGGGGCGGACGCGGAGTCGCCTCGGTGCGTGGCCCGTCGTTCGCGTCTTCCGCGTTCGACGACGGGCGCGGCTTGCCCCGCTCGCCGTTCATGGTCTCGGCACGCGGCACGGGGCGGAGGATCGGCTCGGTCCCGGGGCGGTCGTCCCCGTTCGACCACGGGCGCGGGTTCCCCCGCTGGCCGCCCATCGACTCCGGGCGGAGCACCGGCTGCACCGGCGGCAGACTGTTGGGAGGAGGTGGCACCGGACGCACCGTGACCGTGCTGGTGCCGGACTGGCCCGGAGCGCTCGGGGGAGCCGGAACGGGCCTGGTGACCGGGTCGCCACCCACCGTCGCCGGCGGGCTCTGTGAGGGGAAGGGAACGGGCTCGTTCACCCTGCGGCCGGGGTTCCGGATGGGCGGAGCCGGTGCGACGACCACGGGGTGTACCGAGGCCGCGTCATGGGCGACGACCGGGGCCTGCGCGGAGACCGGCCGGCCCTCGCGGGTCACCCCGGCGGGCGCGACCACCTCCACGACGCCGGCACGCGACACGGGGCGGACGACCATGCCCGGACGGACCACCGGAGGCGCGCTGAGCACCACGGCGGGCGGCGTCCCCACCGGGCAGGGAACGATGACGCCGGGCTGCGAGCCGGGCGGCGGCGGAACGAAGACACCGTGTGGACCGTTGGGCCGCGCATAACCCACGTGGACCACGCGCACCTGGACCACCGGGATGTACACGGTCGGGGGCGGCGGGATGAAGACCCGGGTCACCGGCCTCCAGAAGCCGGCGACGAAGACCACCACGTTGCCGCGGTACTCGTAGTACGGCTCGGCGTAGACCCATCCGGCCCGGGGAGCACGGGCCCAGTACCCGCGCGCCCAGACCCACTCGCCGTTCCACCAGGTCCAGTGGCCGCCGAGCCACACCGCGTCGAACCACGGCCGCGGAGGCGGCGGGTCCCAGAGCATGGGCGGAGGCGCCCAGGGAATGGCCACCGGGGCAGGCTGATCGAACGCGGGCTCGATCGAGACCGACTCCCACTCAGGATCCTGCGCGACGACTGGAGCGGCGGGCGGAGGAGGCGGCGGGGCGTACACGGGCGGAGGTGGCGCGGGCGGAGGCTCGCGGTACACGACCACCGGGGGCGGCTGGCGCACCTCGCGGACCACGCACCCCGAGGCGAGCAGCAGCGCGCTACCCATGGAGAGGATCCTGCGCATCGTCGGTTCCGTCCTTCCTTGCTCTGGCGAGACGCCCTGACGCAGGCGGCTATTCACCGGACGACCGCGACCCGAGCGGGGGACTAGGCTACCGCCCCATGGCGACCCGCATCCTCTGCAACGGTGTCCGGCTCGCGGTGGAAGACTCGGGTGGAAGCGGGCCGACGGTGCTGTTCTCCCACGGCCTGCTCTACACGATGCGGATGTGGGAGGCGCAGATTGCGACCCTCCGCGCGCGCTTTCGCTGCGTCGCCTACGACCACCGCGGGCAGGGGCAGAGCGATGCGCCGGCCACCGGGCTGGACATGGACACGCTCACCGAGGATGCGGCGGCGCTGATTGCCTCGCTCCGCCTGGGACCGGTTCACTTCGTCGGGATGTCGATGGGTGGGTTCGTGGGGATGCGACTGGCGGCCCGGCGTGCCGAGCTCGTGCGCTCGCTGGCGCTGATCGACACCTCGGGGGGTCCGGAGCCCGTGGAGAACATCCCGCGCTACCGGCGGCTGGAGTGGGTGGCACGCTGGATCGGGACACGGCCGGTGCTGGGGCGGGTGCAGGCGATCATGCATGGGGCGAGCGCGCGACGGGACCCGGCCCGTGCCGCGGACCTCCGCGCCTGGAGGGACCACCTCCTGCACGTGGACGCGCGGGCGCTGATCCGCGTGGTGGAGGCCGTGCTGCAGCGGGAGAGCTCCATGCCACTCCTGCCGTCCATCCGCTGTCCCACCCTGGTGATGGTGGGCGAGGAGGACACCGCCACGGTCCCCGCGCGAGCGGAGGAGCTGGCCGCGGGCATCGCCGGCGCGCGCCTGGTCCGCATCCCGCGGGCAGGACACATGTCGCCCATCGATGCTCCGGAGGCGGTCACCAGGGAGCTCGCGTCGTTCCTGGAGGGTCAGCTCGCTCGCGCGTCCGCTCCCGAGTAGATGCGGCCGATGGCGATGAAGAACGCCACGACCAGCGGCCCGGCGATCAGACCCACCGCGCCGAACGCGGCGAGGCCGCCGAGCAGGGCGAAGAACACGACCGCTCCGTGCATCTCCACGCCGCCCTTGATGAGCAGCGGCTTCACCACGTTGTCGATCAGCCCCACGACCAGGAGGGCCCAGGCAATCATGAAGATGGCCCAGCCGATCCGGCCCTGGACGAAGAGGACGACGGAGATCAGCAGCGGAACGCTGGCCGCCCCCACCGAGGGGATGAAGGACATGAAGAACGTGACCAGGGTGAAGAAGACGGCGTTGGGCACCTGGGCGATGAGGTAGCCGACCAGCGCCGCCGCGGCCTGCACTGCACCCGTCCCCACCACGGAGAAGACCACCGTCCGGGACACGCCCCGGAACTCGGCGAGGAAGCTGCGGAATCGTCCCCGAGGAAGCGGGGTCACCCGCTCCAGCCAGCTCACGAGGCGGTGTCCGTCGATGAGGAGGAAGTAGAAGGCGATGAGCATCAGCACCGCCTCCACCACCGCGTGCGAGGTGGCGGAGAGGAACTTCGTCGCTGCCGCGGCAGCCTTGCCGCTCTGGGACTGGATCACCTGCGCCCAGCTCTGACCCCCATCCCCCAAGCTCTGGAGCGCGCGTTCGGCGAGGGTCCGGAGCGGGCCGGGGAGCCGCTCGGCGAACCCGGCGACACCGTGCTCCTGCAGCCCGCTGCGAATCCAGTTGATGGCCTCGCCGATCTCCTTGGCCAGCACTCCCAGGATCCCACCGAAGGGGAGCACGATCGCCAGGAGCACCAGAAGGGTCAGCAATCCGGCGGCGAGACCCGCTCGCCCCCGGAGCTTCCGCGTGAGACCTCGCTGGAGCCCGGCGAAGACCCCCGCCAGCACCGCGGCCAGGAACAGGGCGGACCAGAAGGGCTGGAGGATCGCCCAGAGGAGCACCAGGGCCAGCCCCACCAGCAGCCAGGAGAAGATCTGTGAGCCGTCGAGGCGGGTGCCGGTCATCTGGCGAGCCAAGCTAACCCGCCGCAGCCATGCGACCAGGGCGCGCTACATCTTCCCGTAGTTGGTGGCGAGGTAATCGACAATCTTCGCCATCTCGTCGGGGTCCATCGGCGCGCCGTAGACCTTCACCATCTTGTTGACCTCGGCCTCCCACCCCTTTCGGTCGAGGAAGGGCGAGTTCATCGGGATGTAGTCCTGGCTGTGGCAGGCGGCGCAGCGACCGAGGACCAGGTCGCGGGCCGGTCCCGGCTTGAGCTGGACCCGGTTCTCGTCGGGATACCCGGGTGGCGAGGCGAGCAGGATCAGGGCAACGAGCGCGGTCATGGGCGTCCCCTACCCGACCCGGATCTTGACCCGGGAGATGACGTTGTTGTGGTAGCCGGCGGGGTTGAACACCAGCTCACCGACCTGCGAGGAGCCGATCCGGTTGGTCGCCTTGGCGAGGACGGTGACCTCCCCCTTCCCGCCGGCCTTGAAGCCGTGGCGGAACCCCCGGAACGAGAAGCGGCCCGGATCGGCGTCCAGCGTGGCGGTCTGCCAGGAACGACCCTGGTCGGCCGACACCTCGACGGTGCGGATGCCGGCGCCGTTGTCCCAGGCGATCCCCTTCACCTCCACTGGCTGCCCGGGCCGGAAGCGCTGCCCCTCCCGCGGGCTGGTGATGAGCGAGTTGACGACCATCTCGGTGATGGGCGTGTTGGCCTCCGTCTCCTGCGAGAGGAAGCGGTCCACGATGGGGAACTTTCCCTTCGGAATGCGGTACGCCGCGGCCATCCAGAAGCTCTTGAACGGCTGGGAGAGCACCTGGATGGAGACCAGGTGCTTCATCCAGTAGGTGCCGGTCCATCCCGGCACGACCAGGCGGACCGGCGCTCCGTTCCAGTGAGGCAGCGGCTCGCCGTTCATCTGCCAGGCGAGGAGAGTGTTCTCGTCCATCGCCTTCCACGCCGGGAGGCTCTTCTGGAAATCCGGGGTGGCGTCGAGTGAGCCATGGTCCGCGCCGTTGAAGGCAACCTCCAGGGTCTCCTTCTTCGGTGCGGCCTTCGCCAGGACGTCCTTCAGGCGCACGCCCTTCCACCGGGCGTTGCCCATGGCCCCGATGCCCCACTCCACCCCCGCGACATGGGGATCCGACAGACCGCGCCGGTTGCCCGAGCACTGACAGACCGCGGGGAGCTCGACCTGTTCGAAGTCGCGCTGCAGGCCCGCCAGGTCCAGCGAGAACGGCTTCTCCACCGCATCGCCGCCAATCTCCAGCTTCCACTGGTCAGCGGGCACCTCGGGGATCCGAGGCAGATGGTAGCGAACGAAGAAGGCGTCGTTGGGGGTGAAGATCTGCTCGAAGACCTCGAGCGGAGTCTCGAAGTTCGGCGGACGATACGATCGCTTGATGAGCGGCCGCTTCCCCGGCAGCGACTCCAGGAACGAGACCTCCAGCGTGCCGGCGGGCAACGAGGCCGGTCCGACGGTCGCAGGGTCCGCGGCACGGGCCAGCGAGGGAAGCAGCGCTCCGGAGCCGAGCACTGCTGCACCGCCGGCGAGGTCCTTCAGGAACTGGCGCCTGGTCCTCATGTGCACCTCCCTCGGTCAAGGGGTGCGCTGCAGAGCGCAGGCAGAGTCCCGGACGTCTCGGAGGCTGTCAAGGACGCTGAACGTTGCGCGTGCGACGGCGTACTCGCGTGGCACGGTGCGTCGCCCGGAGATGCCTCAGCGGCTGGCCAGGAGCACCGGCCCGAGGGACGGAACCAGCAGTACGATGGCGACAGCGCCGGCGAGGACGCCGATCCGCGCCAACTCCAGCCCCACCGCCCAGCGCCTTCCCTCGAGCAGCGCCGCGCCGGCAACCAGCGACATCAGGACCCAGGCCACGGCGGTCGCCACTGCGGCGGCGGACAGCGCCTTGTGCCAGGTGAGGAGGGCGAAGGCGACGACGATGATCAGCGTGAGCTGGGCGAAGACGTACCCGACGCGACGGCGCCCCGGACGCACGTCGAACTTCGGCAGCGCTTCGGGGTCCACGCCCCGGCGCGGCTGCACCGGGCCGAGCCAGTCCGGGTGCCATCCCGGCGAGGCGAAGAAGAACCGGATCGCCTCGCGGGCCGACGGCGCGCGCCGCATCGACTGCCACAGAGCCCAGAGCGGCTGCACCTGCGCCCACACCGGGTCGAAGCTCCGCAGGGGGTGGCTGACGCCGAAGACGACCGGGGCTTCCTCGCGGCGAAGGGTCCCGAAGAGCTGGTCCCAGCAGATGAAGGTCGCGGCGTAGTTCTTGTCGAGGTACTCGGGATTGACGCCGTGGTGCACCCGGTGGAGCGAGGGGGTGTTCACCACGTGCTCGAGCACGCCCATCCGGCCCACCAGCTCGGTGTGAATCCAGAACTGGTACAGCGTGCTCAGCGCGACGACGATGAAGTACACCACCACCGGCACGCCGAGCACCGCGAGCGGCAAGTAGAACGGCATCACCGTGATGGGGGAGAGCACCGCCTGCCGGAGCGCGACCGCGAGGTTGTAGTCCTCGCTCTGGTGATGCACGACGTGCACTGCCCAGAGGAAGTTGACCTCGTGGGACAGGCGGTGCCACCAGTAATACCCGAGGTCGACGCCCACGATGGCGATGACCCAGGGCCACGGGCTGCCGGGGGCGAAGGTCAACAGGCGGCCGTGCTCGTAGAGGAGCGCATAGACGGCCAGCAGCGAGGCCTCGAACAGCAGCAGCACCACGCGCTGGGTCACCCCGCACCCGAGATCGGCGAAGCTGTCGGTGAAGCGGTAGACGCGCTGGCGGCGGGCGCGAGCGACGAGCAGCTCCAGCCCGATGAGGAGAAAGAAGAACGGAACGGCGAGGGCGATGGGGTCCAGCGTCATGGAGAGCGGCCAGGGAAGTTTAACCGGTTGACGTCCCGGCCGGAGGATGCCCACCGTCAGGTCGGTGGCATGAGCAAGGCATTCACCCGCGAGGACGACCTGCTCCCACCCCCGGTGCCCGTGCGCCGGGGGACGGTGGGGCCACGGCCCCTCACCGCCGAGGGGCACGCACGTCTGCTGCGCGAGCGCGAAGCGCTCGACGGCTCCGATGTATCGGGGGCGGAGGAGCGCCGCCGCGAGCTAGACAGCATCCTCGAGCGGGCGGTCCCGGCCCCGGCCGAGGCCGGCGCGGACGGGCTCGCGGTCCTGGGAGCGTTTCTCGAGGTCGAGGACGAGGCCGGAGGCAGGCGCGAGCTCCGGCTGGTGGGTGGCGACGAGGCGGACGCGGCGCGCGGATGGGTCCGGGTGGACTCGCCGCTGGGCGCGGCCCTGCTCGGGCGGCGAGCGGGGGACTCGGTGCTGGTCGAGCGCCCACGAGACACGCTCGAGCTGCGGATCCTCCGCGTGTACGCCGGGGCGTGACCCCTCGCGCGCGGCCCCCGGAAGACCGTCTCCAGCCTCGCGCCCGACTGTGATGGTCGGCCGGGGCGCCGACGTGCGAGGGTCCGGTGCATGACCGACCTGACCCTGTGGGTGGACGCGTTCTGGATCAGTCCCTACGGCTTCTCCGCGTTCGTCGCGCTGGAGGAGAAGGCGCTCCGCCACGACCTGGAGGAGGTGGCGATGCATCGGATGGAGAACCGCGCCCCGGAATACGCACGGCGCTCGCTCACCGCGCGCGTCCCCCTGCTCCGTCACCAGGACTTCTACCTCTCCGAGTCGAGCGCCATCGCCGAGTACGTCGAGGACGCTTTCCCCGGCACTCCCCGCATCCTTCCCGAGGACCTCCGGAACCGGGCCCGGGCCCGGCAGATCATGGCCTGGATCCGGAGCGACCTGATGCCCATCCGGCAGGAGCGCTCGGCGGACACCATCTTCTACGCGCCGGCCACCGAGCCACTCTCGCCCGGGGCTCAGCAGGCCGCGGCCAGGCTCCTCACGGTGGTCGATGGGGTCCTGGCCTCCGGAGCGACGTCGCTCTTCGGCAGGTTCAGCATCGCGGACGCCGACCTGGCGTTCATGCTCCAGCGGCTGGGGAAGAGCGGGCACCCGCTCGGGGACAAGGCACAGCGCTTCGTCGACGCGGTCTGGTCCCGCCCCAGCGTGCAGAAGTGGGTCGGCCGGAAGCGCCCGGCGTTCGTCCCGTACTAGCCCAACCGGCATTCGGGCTGACGCGTGCCGGCCCGGGTCATCACGATCTGGTAGAGCTGCATGAAGCGGGCACGGAACGCTCCTGCCGACGTGAGCAGGTAATACCGCCACAGCCGCCGGAACCGCCCGCCATAGCGTGCCCTCAGCTGCGGCCAGGCGCGCTCGAAGTTGGCGGCCCAGGCCATCAGCGTGCGGTCATAGTGCGGTCCGATGTTGTGGACGTCCTCCGCCACGAACGTTCCCTCCATGGCAGCAGCGAGCTGCGCCAGCGAGGGGATGGCGGCGTTGGGAAACACGTAGCGATGAAACCAGGCATCGATCAGCACCTGGCTGCGGTTGCTCCCGATGGTGTGGATGAAGGCAATCCCGCCCGGCGCGAGACAGCGGTCGACGACCTCCATGTAGCGGCGATGGTTGCTCGGGCCGACGTGCTCCATGAGCCCGACGGAGACCACTGCATCGTAGGAGCCCCGAGCAGTGCGGTAGTCCGCGAGGTGCAGCTCGACCGGCAGGCCGCGGCACAGCTGCCTGCCCAGCGAGATCTGCTCCCTCGAGAGCGTGTACCCGCTGACGTGCACTCCGTAGTTGCTGGACGCGTGCCGGGCGAAGGTCCCCCAGCCGCAACCGAGCTCCAGAACCTTCATCCCCGGCCGCAGGCCGAGCTTGCGGCACACCAGATCGAACTTGGCGAGCTGGGCCTCGTCGAGGTCGATGGCCCAGCTCCAGTACGCGCAGGTGTAGGCGAGCGTCTGGCCGAGCATCGCCTGGTACAGGTCGTTCCCGATGTCGTAGTGGTCCGCGACCGAGCGTCTCGCGCGGATGACGCTCTGGAGATTGCGGACCCGTGCCGCGGCGAGGTGGATGGCGGCGCGCCAGCTGGGCAGCGGCCTCTTCACCCCGGCGCGGATCAGCCGCGCGGTGAGCTCGTCCAGCGCCCGCGTGTCCCACTGGCCGTCGACGTAGGACTCACCCAGGCCCAGACGGCCGTCACGGAGGACGCGGAGGTAGAAGCTGGAGTCGTGCACCTCGATGTCGTGCGGCCGGCCGCCACCGACCTGAACGTCGGCGGACTCGAGGATGCGGCGCACGGTCCGCTCGGCCTGGCCGACCAGCCCCCGCCCGAGGACCCCCACGCCGCCGGTCATGCCCCGAGGCCTTTCCCACGGCGAAGGGCCGCGCCGAGCAGCCGGCTCGCCGGAAGCGGCCGACCGCCGAACATCCACGCGAAAGCGCGCGCCGTGGCTGCGTGGGCCAGCGAGCCAGGCCTGCGCGGAGGAGGGGGACGCGCGCCCCGGCGGGCGACGATCGCGCGCAGGAGCTCGCGGGTCAGCGCGTAGTCGCGGAAGGTGGGATGAAGCGCCAGTCGCGCGCCGTAGGCCTGGCCTGCACCCTCGCGGATCGCCTCGCCGCAGATCCGTCCCGAGAGCACGGCCGGGAGAATCCCCTCGGCGGTCAAGGGGTGCGCGAGTCCCAGGGCATCGCCCACCAGAAACGCTCCATCCCGATGACAGGCCTCCAGATGTGCCGGATCGAAGAGATGGTAGGTGTGGCCCTCGACTCGATCGAGCGCCTGCCGTGCGCTCGCCGGAAGATGCCCGCTGTCCAGGAAGCGGGCTCTCGCCTCCGTCCAGGCCGTTCTGACGCGGCTGGCGGCGGCGGCTCCGGTCCCGACGTTCAGCCAGCTGCCCTTGGGCACGTTCCATGAGTAGCCGCCCAGGTCGTCGTGGAGGAGCAGCTCTGGCTCTCCGTCGGCACCGGCGCGCGTCGCGGCGACCTCCGTGGGGTCGGCCTCGAACTCCCGCTCCTGGACCGCGACCGGCCGCCCGGGCTTTCCCGGGAACAGCTTCCGTGCCACGGGACAGTGGGTTCCGCCCGCTCCCACCAGCACGGGAGCGGCGTACCTGCCGTCGACGAGCCATCCCCTGGCCTCGCGGTCGAGGGAGGAGACGACGTGTCCGTCGACGACCGAAGCTCCGCTGCGCCGGAGAAGGAAATCGTCGAACTCGACGCGGCGGATGAAGTCGCCGCGGGCGCCGATGCGGTACGTCCGACCCTGGTACCGGACATGACAGCGCCGCCAGGGCCACAGTCCGCCCGGGTAAGCGTGCCTTGCGAGCTCGAGCACGTCCCACACCGGCGGGCTGAGCCAGCCAGCGCACAGCTTGACCCGTGGGAAGTTTCGGCGCTCGAGCACCAGCACGCGGAAGCCACCCCGGACCAGCACCCGGGCGCAGGCGCTGCCGGCCGGTCCGGCCCCCACGACGATCACGTCGAAGCGGATCGTTCTCCCTGCCATCTATCCATCCGACACCGCGCGATGTCTCCGCCGCTCCGTACTGCCCGGTTTCAGCGGGAACTGTTCCGGTCGACCACCGCAACCGCCGGGAGAGCCCGGTTCCTCCAGTCGCTCGCTGGACTGGAGAACGACGGATGGCACGTGGAATCTCTCACCATCGCTCCTGGCCGATGTACCTCTGCCACGCCGTCGGAATCGCCGGACCGTTCTTCGTCCCCTTCCGGTGGGCCTACGTCGCACTCGCGGTGGCGCTGTACCTCGTACGGATGCTCGCCCTGTCCGGCGGCTTTCACCGCTACTTCGCGCACCGGAGCTACAGGACCGGGCGCGGCTTCCAGCTCGTGCTCGCCTTCCTCGCCGGAACCTGTGCGCAGCGAGGGGTGCTCTGGTGGGCCGGCAATCACCGCCATCACCACCGGTACTCCGACGCGCCCGAGGACCTCCATTCGCCGCGCCAGCAGGGCTTCTTCTGGAGCCACCTGGGGTGGATCCTCTCCAAGCGCCACGCGGAGACCCGGAACGAGCTGATTCGCGACTTCGCGCGCTTCCCGGAGCTCCGCTGGCTCGACCGGCACCACATCGTCCCGCCGCTGGTCATGCTCGGGGCGCTGCTGCTGGCCGGCGGAGTCCCGGCGGCGATCTGGGGAGCGTTCACCTCCTCCGTCCTCCTCTGGCACCTGACGTTCGCCATCAACTCGCTGGCGCACACCGTCGGCTCGGCCCGGTACCCCACCGGCGACGACTCGAGGAACAACCCGGTCCTCGCGCTGCTCACGCTCGGCGAGGGCTGGCACAACAACCACCACCACTACCCCGCGTCGTCGACCTTCGGCTTCTTCTGGTGGGAGCTCGACCTGACCTACTGGGTGCTGAGGGCGCTGGAGGCGGCCGGGCTGATCTGGGACGTGCGGGAGATCCCGCTCGAGGTGCGAGACCGCTTTCCCCGGACCGCCGGCGTGGACGTCGAGGCTGGTCGTTGAGCCGCGAGAGCACGGGGTTGAACTGGCTGCACGGCGCGGCGCTCGAGGCGCGGCGGGACGTGCTCGGGTACTACCGCCGCTGCGAGCAGGAGCGAGGGCTGGTCAGGACTCACATCTGGCGCCTGCCGGTCTGCGTCGTCACCGCTCCCGAGCTGGTGGAGGAGGTGTTGATCCGGCAGCGGCGCTGCTTCATCAAGTCTGCCGGGCTGCGCTCGACGCGGCTCGCCTTCGGCCAGGGTCTTCTCACCTCCGACGGAGATCTCTGGCTGCGCCAGCGCAAGGCGGTCCAGGGCGCGTTCCATGCGCGCCAGCTCGAGCGGTACGGCCAGCTGATGGAGGACTCGTGTCAGCGCCTGCTGGCCGGCTACGTCGACGGGGAGGTCCGGAACGTCTACCGAGACATGACCGAGCTGTGTTTCGAGGTGCTGGCGCGCTCGCTCTTCGGAGAGGAGCTGCCTGAAGCGATGGGGCTGGTGGCTGCTGCCGCCGCCGCGCTCCACGCCTTTCATCACCTGCACGCGCAGTGGGTCGGAGCAGCTGGAGGGCTGGCCTTCGCCGGAATCCGAGCTCTCGCGACCGCGCTGGGAAGGCCTGACCTGGTGCTCGATCCCGCCCTGCTGCCCACGTCGTACGCGCGGCGCTTTCGCCGTGCCATCCGCGCGCTGGATGTCTTCGTCGCGGAGCTCATCGATCGCCGGCGGCGGAAGGGAGGCGGTGAGGATTTCCTCTCTCTCCTCCTCCTCGCCCGCAACGACCAGGGTCGGCCGCTCGATGACCGGCAGATCCGGGACGAGATCGTCACCATGTTCCTCGCCGGGCACGAGACGACCGCCAGTGGCCTGAGCTGGACGATCGATCAGCTCGCGCGACACCCCGAGATCGCCCAGGCTCTCGCGGTCCAGCTCGACCGGGGCGGCGGCGAAGAGCTGCTGGAGCAGGTCATCCGAGAGGCGCTGCGCCTCTACCCGCCGGCGTACCGGATCAGCCGCACCACCGTCGTCCGGTGCCGCCTCGACGACGAGGAGGTCCGGCCCGGGACGGAGATCATCATCCCTCAGTGGGCGATCCAGCGCTCGCCGCGGTACTTCGAGGCGCCCGACGAGTTCCGACCGCGGCGATGGACGGCGAGCTTCATCGAGGAGCTGCCCCGGTTTGCGTACCTCCCCTTCGGCGGTGGTCCGCGCAGCTGCATCGGGAGCGCGCTGGCCCACGTCGAGTCCTCTGTGGTTCTGCGCGAGATGTGCCGCCGCTTCGTCCTCAGCGTGCCTCCTGGCTTCGAGGCGCGACCGTTTCTCGGCGTCACCCTGCTCCCGCAGGACGGGACTCTCCTGGTCGCGGTGCGGCATCGAAGAACCGGAGCAACGTCCACTACGAAGTGCTCTTCGCCCGACCCGGCATCTCCCCCTCGAACGGGCCGTGCAGCTTCACCGGTGCCGCCTGCCTCGACCGGAGCCGGAGGTTGAGCAGCTCCACCGCGAGCGAGAAGGCCATCGCCAAGTACACGTAGCCCCTCGGGATGTGCTGCCCCATCCCATCGGCGACCAGCACCGCCCCGATCAGGATGAGGAAGGACAGGGCGAGGATCTTCACGCTGGGGTGCCGCTCGACGAAGGCGCTGATCGGCCCGGCGAAGATCAGCATCATCACCATCGCGATCACCACGGCCGCCACCATCACCGAGAGGGCGCGGGCCATTCCCACCGCGGTGATGACCGAGTCGATGGAGAACACCAGGTCCAGGAGCACGATCTGGGTGACGACCGCGGCGAACGAGACCTGGACCGGCCGGCGAGGCTGGGTATGGTCGACCTCCATCTTGTCGAAGATCTCGTGGGTCGCCTTCCCCACCAGGAACAGGCCCCCGCCGATGAGGATCAGATCGCGCCCGCTGAAGCCCTGACCGAAGATGGTGAAGAGGTTGGCCTGGAGGGTGATCAGCCAGGACATCGCCAGCAAGAGCAGCACCCGCATCACCAGCGCCAGCCCGAGCCCGAGCCGTCGCGCGAACGGCTGGCGCTCGCGGGGCAGCTTGCCGGTCATGATGGAGAGAAAGACCAGGTTGTCGATGCCCAGCACCACCTCCAGCACGGTGAGGGTCAACAGGCTGATCCAGCCGTCGGCGGTGGAGAACGGAGCGAGGTCGAACACGGGTGGGCCGCGGGGGGACGTCGAGTTCAGAACTGCTCTTCGTTGTCCGCCGGCTCCCCGTCGTCCGGCGGTCCACCACCACCCTGACGTGCCTGCTCCGCCTCGATGGCGCCGAGAAGCGCCCGCTCCTTGTCGTGGAAGCGGGCCTTGCCCGGATCGGCCAGCGTCCGGCGGGCGCCGGTCGCGTAGAACTCGAGGTCCTGCGCGCTCGCCCCCCGGATGGGCATGCCCCGGCTGCGGCCGTAGGGAGGGAAGACCGCGGGCGGCTCGCCCGGAGCGCTCGATGGCGCGCGGCGAGCGGGCGCACTGCGTGCGGCGCCTTCCCCTCCGATGGTGAGCTCGGCCAGACGTACGCTGAAGCCCTCTCCACGACGCACGGCCGTTCCGATCTGCACCTGCTCGACGGTGCCGTCGGCACGCGTGACCGACACCGTCACCGGCAGCTCGTTCTCGCGCATGTGCCCTGGCATCCCACCCTCCGGAAGGCGCTGTCAAACGCCATCGGGCTGCGCGGTCTGGTCTACGCGGCCCGCGCCCGCACCACGGTTCCCAGGCGTTCCAGGGCCCGCTCCACCACCTCCATCGACGGGCCGAAGGAGAAGCGCGCGTGGCCGCGAAACCGGGACACTCGCCCGCGCCTGCGCTTCCCTGGGTTGATGTCGAAGAACTCGCCGGGGACGGTGATGACCCGTTGCTCCAGCGCCGCTCGGAACAGGCCCATGCCGTCGTTGAGCGGAGGGGGGAGATCGGCCAGATCGCCCCAGACGTAGAAGGTCCCCTCCGGCTCGCGGTCCACCCGGATGCCGAGCGCCTGGAGCCCGGTCAGCAGGCGCTCCCGCTTGGGACGGAACGCGTCGTGGATGGCCTGCAGCTCGCGGTGCACCAGCCCCGGCTCGAAGAGAGGCAGCGCGGCCCGCTGCAGCGGTTTGCTTCCGCCACCGTCGAGGAAGGAGCCGGCGCTGCTCAGCGCGTCGATCACCGGACGGGGCCCCAGGGTCCAGGTCACCCTCCAGCCGGGATATCGCCAGTTCTTGGTGAGCCCGTCGAAGAGGATGATCGGATCCTTGTTGACGTCCCGCACGTGCGCCGCGGCGCTGACCGGCACCGGAGACCGTGGGTCGCCGGTCCAGACGTAGTGCGCGTAGAACTCGTCGAGGAGGAGCGCACAGTCCAGGCCGCGTGCCAGCTCCACCCAGGCCTCCATCTCCGAGCCCTGCACCACCTTCCCGCTGGGGTTCGAGGGGTTGGAGAGCAAGATGGCAGAGAGCCCCAGCCCGAGGATCTCCTTCTTCAGCGCGTCGGGTCCGAAGGCGTAGCCCCGCTCGGGATCGAGCAGGATGGGGATGGCGGTGAAGGCCTTGAAGACGTCGAGCAGCTCCTCGTAGGCGGTGTAGTCGGGAAGGAAGTGCCCGAGGTTGATGAGCCCGAGGCTTGCCGCGGCCCGGGTCAGTGACGCGCGTCCGCCCCCGGAGACGCAGACGTTCTCCGCCGAGTACTGGGAGGCGAGCCCCCGCCGGTAGGTGCGGTTGTAGTGCGCGGCGATGGCCTCGCGGAGCTCCCAGAGCCCGGCCACCGGCGCGTACTCCTGGTCGGCCGGATCCACCGCCACCGCGTGCACGCGCGGCGGTGCCCCGGGCAGCTCACCGGTCTCGGGCTGACCCTGGCCGAGGTTGCACCAGTCCGGGTTGGCCGGATCGAAGCCTCGCTTCTGGGCCTCGGTGGTGACGAAGATGACGCCGGTGCGCGGCACCGGTCGGAACGCCTGGGGGGCGCTCTCGCTGGACATGGAAACTCTGGAGTTTACCACGCGAGTCAAGGCGAGCGACGATGCCCGCCTCGTCACCGGGAGGGGAGACGTGGACCGTTTCGACCGCAGGACCATCCTGAAGTCCATCGCCGTGATGGCCGCCGCCTCGGCCTTCCCGGCCTGCGACGACGGAAGCAACGTCGGGAGCGACGCGGACGGGCTCGCCCGGTTCCCGCAGGGTGTGGCCTCGGGAGATCCCAGGCAGGGCACGGTGATCCTCTGGACCCGGGTGGTGAACGTGGGAAGCAGCCCGGTGGATCTTCCGCTCCGCCTCGAGGTGGCGGTCGACCCGAGCTTCACCCAGCTGGTGGTGCAGAAGGACGACCTCACCGCGACCGTGGCCCACGACGGTTGCATCAAGGTGCGGGTGAAGCGGCTCTCGGCCGGCAGCACGTACTACTACCGCTTCAGCCTGGTGCAGGGGACGAAGCGGTACCACTCCACAGCAGGCCGGACCCGGACCGCGCCGGACGCCTCGGCGGACGTGCCGGTGCGCTTCGCCGTCGCGAACTGCCAGGACTACGTCGGGCGGTACTGGAACCCGTACCAGCAGCTGCTCACGCTGCAGCCCCACGAGCTCGACTTCTTCCTCTCCATCGGGGACTACATCTACGAGACCACCGTCGCGGACGGGGTCCCGGCGGGCAACCGGGCGATCACCTTCAGCAAGCCCTCCGAGGCCATCGACCTCGGAGCCGGGAACCTCGCGGCGAGGAGCGTGGGGAACTACCGCGACCTCTACCGGACCTACCGGGGCGATGCCCTGGTGCAGCAGGTCCATGCTCGCTGGCCGATCATCGCCATCTGGGACGACCACGAGTACGCGGACGACTGCTGGGGATCGACGGCGACCTACTTCAACGGCCGGAAGAACGAGAAGGACGACGAGCGCCGCCGAAACGCCGAGCAGGTGTTCTTCGAGTACATGCCGATCGACCAGGGAGCGCCGGGGAGCGATCCGAGCATCGACGTGGTGACCACCGAGCGCCCTCAGCTGTATCCGAACCAGAAGCTCTGGCGGAGCTTCGTGTTCGGTCAGCACCTCGAGCTGGTGATGACCGATTACCGCAGCTTCCGCCCCGACCATCCCATTCCGGAGGACGCCTTCCCCGGAACCGTCGTCGCCGATCAGGCCACTCTGGTCGGCCTGCTGGGGCAGGCGGCGTTCGACGCGAACTTCCCGCCGGGCCTGGCCGAGTACCTCGACGTGGATCTGCCGGAGCTCGTGGGGCTGAAGTCGAACCTGCTGGGGATCGCGGCCGCGGGGGCGCAGCAGGAGGGGCTGTCGATCGCCGATTCCTACGTCTGGGCCGACCAGGTCATCAGGGGAAAGCTCGGCGTGGTGGTGATCAACCAGATGCTGGAAGCGGCCAACCAGCGGCTGATCTCCGCGGACGGGCTCGAGCGCGGGCTGTTCTTCGCCCTGATCGGCAAGCAGTCGTTCTTCAGCCAGTATGGCTCGCGCTACATCGTGGTGAAGTCGAGCTATGACCTCTACACCGCTCTGCTCTACGCGAGGACCGCCCGGGCCAGCGAGAACGCCTTCGGTGCCGAGCAGGAGAAGTTCGTCGTGGACACGCTCACCCGGTCCACGCGCACCCACAAGGTCCTGGTGAGCAGCGTCTCCCTGGTCTCGATGCAGCTGAACCTCACCGGCGTTCCGGGAGTCCCCCCGCAGTTCGCGCGCGCCTTCTACTTCGACGTGGACCAGTGGGACGGCTTCCCCAACAAGAGGGCCGAGCTCCTGGGGCGACTGGCCGGAGTCCAGAACCTCATCGCCCTGTCCGGCGACATCCACGGCACCTTCGCTGGAAACGAGAAGGTGAGCTCCCCGAAGTTCGCGCTGCTCACCGCGCCGGCAATCAGCTCCCAGACCGTGGGGGAGGAGGTCGGGGCGGCGGTCACGACTTTCAGTCCGGACCCGGCCTTCCAGCCGGGAGGCGCGGTGTACGAGGCGCTGGTCAATGGCTTGCCACAGCTGTTCCAGGCCAGCACCGGCGGCGCGCTCAAGTTCGTGGACACCTCGTCGCACGGCTTCCTGACCGTGGCCGTGGACGGAAGCAGTGCACGCGCCACCTTCACCCTCATCCCGGGCAGCGAGGTCACCGTGGACTACTCCAGGCAGCCCGCCGGCGCGCTCCAGGAGAAGGTCACCACGGTGACCTTCGACGTGGTGGGAGGGCAGCTGACGCCGGTCAGCTGAGGGGGCCGGCCACTCCGGCTCCAGCGCCGGGTCAGTCGCCCCGAAGCCGTTGAAGACAGGCCCGGTGGTGGCGGAGGACGTTCCGCGCGTAGGCACCGGTGCTGTAGCCCCGCCGGAGCTTGGGGCTCTTCAGCTCCAGCTCCGGGACGGCCGCAGTTGGCATCGGGCTGCCGATCTGCTCCCGGTAGACTCGCCGCAGGGCGAGGTAGCTGGGGGTCTCCTCGAAGGACTGCTCCTTCCCCTTCGCCAGATCTCCGCGAAGGCGGGTCTCGGGGAAGGTGGGCACGAAGCGCTCGCGGAACGCGCGGAACGCGCGCAGCGTCTCGCTGTCGTCGCCGGTGGGCTGTCCGTCGGCCGCGTAGACCAGGAGGTCTCCATCTGCGGCGAGCCGGATGCCGGTGAGCTGCGCCAGCGCGCGCTGCACCGCCGCGTTTCGCGACGCGTACTGGCCGGCGTTGTAATCGGCGAAGCGGTACAGGACGTCGGGGTCGGTGAGCGGGTACCCCCAGAGACGGGGAACCCCGAAGCGGAGCCCTCCGGCCCGGGTGTACAGCGCGTCGCGGACCTGCTCCTCGTCGTCCGGCCAGCCGCGGCTCCGGGCGTGTTCGAGCGCCCAGCGAACGCTGACCTGCATCGACCCGGCGGTGGTGACCGGGTTGAGGTCCTCGAGGCGTCGCCCCCGGAACAGCGTGTCCAGGAGATTGGCGGTCGCGACCATCGCCGGATGTTCCCGACGCTCGGCCTCCAGCATGTCCCGGAACAGGAGATCGAGCTCCCGCTCCGTCCGGAGGCGCCGGATGCGCTCCTCGAAGGTCCGCCGGTCGCCAGGTGCGTGGTTCTTGAGGAGCCGCGCCATCGCCGGCGGGCCCAGTGGGCCCAGCCGCTCGGACTCCTCCTTCAGCCGGGCACGGACCAGGGCGCCCAGGTTCGGCACGGGCGGGTCGGGCTGGAACCCCGATTCCTGCTGCAGCACCGCCACGACCCCACAGACCCGTGTGGCGTCCGGGACGAGGCTCGACTCGGAGAAGGCGGCCAGGAGGTCCCGGGCCCATCCGGCCGGATCGCCCACCCCCTCGGGGAAGGCGGCTCGCACCTGGATCGAGCCGAGCGGAGGCGGCGGGCGCGCCGGCGGGGGTGGCGGCGCCGGAGCCTCGTGGCAGGCCGCGGCTCCCACGAGCAGGAGCAGGGGCACCCAGCCGCGGCGCCGAAACACGAGAGGTCCTCGTCGGGGGATACAGCCAGCGGTGCTCGACATCGCGGTGCGCGCACGTTACCCCCGGTCCGCGGGGCTTCCTTCATGACCTGGCGGGCGCTCAATCCCTGGTCGGATCTGGCGGGCCTTCCCCGCGACAGCTGGCTCCTGGCGCTCGCCACCCTGGTGAACCGCGCCGGGACGATGGTCATCCCTTTCCTGGCGCTCCACTTCACCCGGAACCTCGGCTTCTCCGCGGGTCAGGCCGGTTCGGCCCTGGCGGTCTACGGAATCGTCTCGCTCCTGACCTCCCCATTTGCCGGCCGTCTCGCCGACCGCGTGGGGAGTCAGCGCATTCTCAAAGTGTCGCTGTTCCTCGGCGGCCTGGGATTCTGGGTGCTCCCCCTCCTCAGGACGATGCCCCAGGTGCTGGTGGGGATGGCGGTGCTCTCGGCGGTCTCGGAGGCGATGCGCCCGGCCACCCTGGCGCTGGTGAGCGATCTGGCTCCGCCCGAGCTCCGGCGACAGGCCTACGCGCTCAACCGGCTGGCGATCAACCTGGGGATGAGCGTTGGGCCGGCCGCGGGCGGCTTCCTGGCGGCGCACTCCTTCCAGATGCTGTTCTGGGTGGACGGGGCGACATCGATCGCCGCGGCGACGGTGCTCCTGCTCTTCCCGCTCCGCGTGGGGCCGGTCGAGGCTCACGCCGGGGGTGCACCCTCGCTCGGGGCGATCGCCGACCGGCGGCTGCGATACGTCATCCTGTGCCTCCTCCCCGTCATCCTCGTGTTCTTCCAGCACGAGGGGGCGATGCCGGTCTGGATGGTCGAGCAGCTGGGGATGCCCACTCAGGTCTTCGGGCTGATCTTCACCGTCAACACCCTGCTGATCGTGTTCCTCGAGGTCCGCCTGAACGGCCTGACTGCTCACTGGAGCCCTGCCCGGGCGCTCTCGGTGGGCTCGGCGCTGTGCACGGTCGGGTTCGGGGCGCTCGCGTTCCTGACCAGCTACTGGGGAATCCTGCTCACGGTGGTCATCTGGACCTTCGGGGAGATGATCCTCTTCCCCGCGTCGGCGACCTACATCTCGGAGCTCGCACCGCCGGCGCGGCGGGGCGAGTACATGGGCTTCTACTCGATGACCTTCGGCATCGGGTTCACGATCGGGCCGTGGGCGGGGCTCAACATCCTCGAGGCGGCCGGGGCCCGGACGCTGTGGCTCACCTGCCTCGTGGTGGGCACGCTGTCCACGCTGCTCCTGGCGCGGATCCGCACCGAGGCCCAGACGGTGGTCGCCCCACGCGTCGCCGCTCCGGGCTGAACCTGAGGGGCTGCTCGCCGGCGCGCCCCCGAGCGCTCCGCCATTCAGGCCACGGCGCCCCGGGCGCTCGGCGGCGACTTCCCGACCGGAGTGACCACCTCGGAGCCGGGGGGAACCGGCACCTCGGGGCGCAGCGTCTGTCCCCGCACGCGCTGCAGCAACGCCCGGCCGCGGCGGAGGAGCTCAGAGAATCCGGCGAGCTCGGCCTCGAACTCGATCTGCGAGGTCTCCGCGCCGTCCAGGAACCGCCGGAGGGTGAACGACGAGTCCCCGCGGCGGTTCATCCCCGGGTCGCAGGTGGTGGCGCTCTCCACCTGGGCCTCCTCCAGCCAGGGCAGGTGCGCGGGACGGAAGTAGCCGCTGGGGTAGCAGAAGTGACGGAGCGCGCGGCCGGCCAGCGGCTCGAGCACCGCGCGGTTGTCCCGCAGCTCGCGGAGGGCCAGCTCCCGCGAGACCGGAAAGCGGTGCCGGTGGGTGTGGAGCTGCACGTCCAGGCCCTCGCGCGCGGCGGCGCGCAGCTCGTCGACGGATGCCAGCGAGAGCCAGCGCCCCTCCCGGACCGGCCGGAGATCGACCGCCAGCGCCGCGGCGACCCGGTCGGCCAGGGCCTGGCGGGCCGGTTCCGGCATCGTCTCCTCGGCGTGCCGGATGAGCCGCCACATCGCCTCGCTGCGCTGCGGGCCGGAAGTCATCCGGACCGAGCCCACCATCCCCACCCCCAGCCGGGAGAGATCCAGCACCGGCTCGCCGCTCTGGTGGAACGCCCACTGGACCAGCAGGCGAAACACCGGCGTGCCGCTCTGCACGTGGTAGGTCGTCGCGTAGAGCGTCGCCGGAAAGCCGTGCCGCTGCAGCGCCGGCCAGGCGTGGCGGAGCGTGCCGAAGAAGCCGTCGTCGATGGTGAGCGCGACCGAGGCCGGAGGGAGCGTTCCCGCGTTCAGCCGCCGCACCGCCTCCTCCAGCGGGAGGACGGGATGGCCATGGAGCGCGAGCAACCGGCGTTCCAGGTCGTCGGGAGAGAGGAAGAGACCGGGGAAGACCTGGTGCTCGTCGGCCAGCGAGGTCCCGTGCCAGCACACGATGCGCAGCGCATCGCGGGTGAGGAGGCGCGACAGGCTGAACAGCCCCGCCGCCCGCGCGCCCGCGTAGAGCGACCGCTTCAGGCG
>Ga0207679_10000214_pt1 | contig 45882 bp, 50 predicted proteins | sample KBSC73metaG_FD_184320 | JGI IMG/M metagenome (GOLD analysis project Ga0207679, IMG submission 184320) | Corn rhizosphere microbial communities from Kellogg Biological Station, Michigan, USA - KBS C7-3 metaG (SPAdes) (version 2) | ecosystem: Host-associated > Plants > Roots > Rhizosphere > Soil ... | reverse complement strand
CTTTCTGACTTCGGTGTTGAAAATTAGCGACTTATCTGTTACAATTACCAGTTATGATATCAAAGGATGATAAAGCGAAAGCTATTGCTTTGACTCAGGTTAACAAAAACGACGTTGGTAGCCCACAGGCTCAGGTGTCGGTTTTGACGGCTCGTATCAAAGAGGTTACTGAGCATCTTAAGGCTAACAAGCACGACCACATGGCTCGTCGCGGTCTTATTCAGATGGTAGGTAGGCGCAAGCGCCTCCTCAAGTACCTTGAGACGAAAGACTTTGAGGCCTACAAGGCAACGCTTGAAAAGTTAGGCCTACGTAAGTAGGTAAACGTAAAAGACCCTGCTCATCGGCGGGGTCTTTTATTATGGGTAAAAATCTGAGCATGCTATACTAGAAGCAATTCGCTACATTCGGAACCCGAATCAATAGCTTCTTATAATTAGTACAAGAACAGAGGAATCCTATGAAAGAACTCATTTTTGCGACAACAAACAAAGGCAAGGTCGTATCGTTGCAGGCTCGTCTTGACCAGGCGGGTTGTGATATTAAGGTTGTTGCGAGGCCGCTTGATATTACGGAAATCCAAGCTGATACAGCACTTGAAATCGCTCAAGTAAAGGCTGCGGAAGCATTTAAGCAGCTGGGCCATCCACTCGTAGTGGATGATAGTGAATTCTGCATTGAAGCGCTTGGCGGATTTCCTGGGCCATATCAAAAATACATGGGTGAAAAGATTGGTGCTGAGGGCTTTGTGAAATTAATGCGTGGCTACGATAATCGTCGGGCGTATTTTATCAGTAACCTTGTGTTCGTTGATGAAAACGGTGAGCAACATACCTTTAGCGACGAGCCATACTGGGGTACGATTGCTGATGAGGTGGATACTATTGAACGAGCTGAAGCCTGGGGTCCTCTTTGGAAGGTGTTCATCCCGGAGGGGCGTTCAGTGACACTTTCTCAGCCGAGTCCGGAAGAGCACCATAAGATGAATGATAAGCGTGGTGCTAAAGGGGCATATAAAAAATTTGCTCTATGGATAAAGGAGCGCGGTGATGCATAAGATAACTCGCGAGGAGCTTGCGGAACGCCTCGCAGGGGCACGTATTAAACAGCGGTTACGCAAGGCGCTTCGCTTTGTACCAGAAGAAGTTACCGACTGGGATAATCGGGATTTTTTGGCGGTGACTGATAAAGCTGGCAATGAGGGCGTGCTGATTTACCAGGATGCGACCGTGTCATTTACGTTGTCGCCACGAGCAGCGCGGAATGGTGGGCGAGTCACTGCGATTATTTGTGATATTTGTGCGACATGGCGTCGGGGCCCAGAAAGCGCCATGTTGACACTGCCAAAGGGTGATAATCGATCTGTTTCGTACTTGGTGTGTGCGGATTTGGATTGCTCACTCCATGTACGGGCGATGACTAGTGCGGGGATACTATCGCGCTCACAGATACGCGAAGATATCACCCCAGACCGACGCGTGGAGCGTTTGCGAGAGCGGCTGACGGTGATATTGGCTAGCTAATCAGTGCAGGTTGTGGCTCGCCATTGTAAGGCTTCAGCTCTAGGATATCTTGCCTCCAGCGGTAAGCCTCTGGTGTGTCTGAGCTGTCCTTCATGCCCATACCGGCAAGCCACTGGGTAGAGGTGTGAAAGCCCACATAGTCGGCGCGAATACCTGAAGCTCGTCTGGCGATATCTTTTTGTACGAGTACGGCAAGCTCAACTGAGCGAGCGCCAAGTTTGCGGAGGTGATCGCGAACTGCCTCGGGTGTTTTACCGAGATCGAGCACATCATCAATGAGCACAACAGGCCGGTCTAATACTCTTGTTGTTGGTGTAAGACTTGTAATTACCTCTGGCCTTTGACCGGCATCGAATACGTTATGGTTTCTTGCACTGATCATAACATCAAGCTCTGGATGAAAGTCGGGTGCTTGCTCGGTGATATTAAACATGAGCTGTGAGGCGAATGGCATAGCGCCTCGAGGAAGGGCTACAAATAGCGGGTTGTCATCACTGTGGTGTCCGATAATATCGGTTGCAAGTTCGCCGATGCGCTGTTCTACAGTGGCTCTATCGTAAAGTGTTCGGTATCTTTCAGTTATGAGGTTATTGTAGCGCATAACCCTTTAGAAACATCAATAACATTGCATTATGATTGCAAAAGTGGTATAATACATTACCGTAATGATCAATTCACAAGATTCAACAGGTGGGAATCTCGATCAACAACTTGATGGTTTCGATAACCTTTGCCAACGTGGTGAGGAAGTTATTGAATACATTTTTACCGAACGCTCATAGTTAGCCGATAGGGCTGCTGTATAAATGTTATATTGTGGTTAAATTTGATTGTCTCAACACACATGCAACAGAGGTAGCGGTGGCAAAATACGCCAAAATGGCGTATAATAGACACACGCTTGCCGCAGTAAGTGGTGGATAGAAGAATTCAACAGAAATTTTCTACCCGTTACTTACACAATAGAAGGTAAGTGGCCTAACAAAAAGGAGGCTCAGTTCATGAGTATCATTAACCCTAGTGGCAAAGAAATTTTTAGTGTCACTACTGAACTATGTGGGCGTCCACTGACGCTCGAAGTAAATCGCGTTGGGTTTCGCTCAACTGGTAGCGTATTAGTAACCTATGGTGACACTGTTGTGCTCGGTAGTGCAACTGTCGGTACACGCCCGGTTGTGCTTGATTACTTCCCACTCTCAATTGAGTACCAGGAGAAGTTTTACGCAGCAGGTAAGATTAGCGGTAGCCGATTTATTAAGCGCGAAGGTCGCCCGAGTGACGATGCTGTACTGATTGGCCGCATGATTGACCGCCCGATCCGCCCATTATTCCCTAAGGGATACCGCCAAGAAGTTCAGGTGGTGAGCTCTGTGCTTTCAATGGACCCGAATTTCCGCCCTGATGCAATTGCAATGATTGCTGCAAGTGCAGCGTTGATGCTTACAGGTACGCCGTTTGACGGCCCTGTAGCTGGCCTGCGTGTTGGTCGTGTGAATGGTGAGTTCAAGGCGTTTTTGACCCCTGAAGAGCGCGAGCAGAGCGACCTTGACCTCGTTGTTGCTGGTATCGAAAGTGGTATTACTATGGTTGAGGCGGGCGCCGAGGAAGTTTCTGAAGAAGTAATTGTTGATGCAATGGCATGGGCATACGAAGCCTTCCAGCCGGCAATTGCTCTACAAAAGGAGCTCAAGGAGAAGGTTGCACCAAAAGAACAGGAATACACACTCGTTCTACCTGATGCTGATATTCAAGCAGAAGCTGATGAATGGATAGAAGGTAAGATTGGCGCGACGATTCGCAAGCCATACCCAGAGCGTAACGAAATGGTAAACGAAATTCGTCTCGCATTTCACATTGCAATGGCCGAAAAGCATGGCGGTGAAGAGGAATACGCAGGTATTCGTAGCCAATATGATGAAGCATTTACAATGGCCCTCCATAAAGATGTTCGCAAGGGTATCGTTGAAGATAACGAGCGTCCAGATGGTCGCAAGTTAGAGGAAATTCGCCCACTTTCGAGTGAAGTTGGGGTACTGCCTCGTACGCATGGTTCGAGTATCTTTACACGTGGTGTAACCCAAGGCATGAACATCATTACGCTTGCACCACTCAGTTTTGCGCAAACAGTAGACACGATGGAGCAAACTGACTACGAACGTCGTTATATGCACCACTACAATGCGCTACCATTCACCGTTGGTGAAGTTGGTCGTATGGGTAGTCCGGGTCGTCGTGAGATTGGCCACGGATACCTTGCTGAGCGTGCGCTTATGGCAGTTCTTCCAACCGAAGAAGAGTTCCCATACGCAATTCGCAGTGTTACTGAAATTATGAGCCAGAATGGTTCTACCTCTATGGCGGCAACCTGTAGCTCATGTCTTGCACTTATGGACGCAGGCGTACCATTGAAGCGGCCGGTGAGCGGTATTGCCATGGGACTCATGATGGATGGCGACACGCCATACGTCTTGAGCGACATTGCCGATGCTGAAGACTTCGCTGGTGATATGGACTTTAAGATCACTGGTACTGAAAAGGGTGTAACGGCAATACAGATGGACATGAAGGTTCATGGTTTGCCAGTTGAAATTCTCCGTAAGGCGGTTGAGCAGAGTAAAGCAGGTCGTGCGCACATTTTGGAGCACATGCTTACAACGATTACAGCTCCACGCCCTGCACTTAGCCCGTACGCACCTCGTATTGAGAAGATTAAGATTAATCCGGACAAAATCGGTGCAGTTATTGGTAAGGGTGGTGAGGTTATCAACAAGATTACCTCTGAAACTGGTGCTATGATTGATATCAAGGACGACGGACTTATTACGGTAGCGAGCCCAGACGGTGAAAGTATCGAGCGTGCGCTTGAATGGATTCGTAGCCTTACTGAAGAGCCAGAAGTCGGTCGTATCTACACTGGTAAAGTAGTAAGCATTAAAGACTTTGGTGCATTCGTGAACATTCTTCCGGGCACTGACGGTATGCTCCATATTAGCCAGCTGAGCGACAAGCGTGTTGAGAAAGTAACTGATGTGCTCAAAGAAGGCCAGATGGTGAAGGTAAAGCTCGATGCTATCGATGAAAAGGGACGCCTTAGCCTTACTATGAAGGGCATTGAACAGTAGTAGATGCTTAAGAGTGTAGCGCTTGCGAATGTAATGCGCTACACTTAAAGTGAATTAACCGTAAGGAGCTCACCTTAGTGAACGACCAGCCACAAACACCAGAAATGCATGATAAGCCTGAAGGTGTAGCTGAGTCACCAGTAGTGGAAGCTCCTTCTGTCTCAAAGGTCACAACGGCCCAACAGTCAAAAGTTCCAAATACACCGCCAAACAAATCAAAGAAGATGCGTACTATTCTTCTTGTGATTGTTGGCGGTCTTTTGGTACTCGGTGTTGCTGTGGCGATAGTGTATTTTATGTTCTTTTACGTTTCGAAGGCTGATTACAAGAGCGCTGAGAAACAGACGAATGCAGCGATTACAGCCTATCATAAGATTGATGATGCTACCGAGGAGTGGTCGGCGGCGGTTGCGGATGCGGCTGCGACTGATCGCGATATTGCGAGTAAGAAAACAGCATATAACGACGCTAATGCGGCATATAAGTCGGCAACCAGTGAGCTCGCTGATATGCGTGCTCTGAAAGATGGTAAGGTGAAGTCTGCTTATGATGCATTTGTGACTAAAAATAATGCAATGACCGCTAACAATGACAGTATGGCAGAAGCTATGCCAGTCCTTCGTACGATGGTAGTAGAGTGTAATAACGCCGATACGAGTGGTATGGATACTAGTGACCTTTCGACAATTGCCGATGCTTGGGACAAAGCGTTCGCTAAATGCACAAAAGCTATTAAGGATTTGAGTTCCGCTAAGAATGTTGATGTCGCGACGGTAGGTAAGAAGCTTGAACAATACTTCACCGAGATGCGTACTGATATTGTTGCACTTCAGGCTGCCTATATCGCCAAGGATGAAGCGGCATTTACTAAGGCCTACAATGCTTTCACTGATGTTGAAGATAAGTATAATTCAGATGAGAGCCTTAAGAATGTGAAGAAGCACCAAGATAGCTTGATGCCACAGACTGAACTCAACAATCTATTGACGGTTATCCGTTCTCGCGAGTAAGATGACGAAACAGCAGGAGATGGATGAGTTACAGGGTCGACTGCTTGAGGCTGATATTACCCCTGAACTTCGTAAGACTGCAATACAGCTCGTGATGGGTGATGGTAACCTGGATGCTGATGTGGTGTTTATTGGTGAAGCGCCAGGCAAGAACGAGGATGAGCAGGGGATTCCATTTGTTGGAGCAGCTGGGAAATTCCTGAACGAGATGCTCGGGGCGGCTAATATGCAGCGAAGTGATGTGTATATCACTAATATCGTGAAGTACCGTCCACCGAATAACCGCGACCCACTACCTGATGAAAAGAAAGCCTTTTGGCCATATCTACTGAAGCAACTACAGATTATTAAGCCGAAAATTATTGTTACTCTAGGTCGCCATAGTATGGAATATTTTTTGCCAGGAATGTATATCAGTAAGATTCATGGCGAGCCGAAGCGTATAAAATTTGCTGATGAATCGATTGTGATTGTGCCACTGTATCACCCTGCGGCAGCGCTCTATAATGGCGGCTTACGCGAGACACTGCTTGATGATTTTAGCCGTATTCCTGAAATTATCAAAAAGATATAGCCGAGGTGAACCTCGGCTATAAAGGTGGTGTGGAACTGGAATAGTATTATTCAGCGAGTGAACGAATCGCAAGGGCTCGCGATAAGGTGACTGCGCCCACTACGAGTGCCCATAATCCGAGCACCCAGGTAAATACTAATGCACTATCGGCTGGATATGACCAAGTGAGTAGCCCGGCTATAATACCAAGCGCACCGGTGATATACCAATGAAGTTGATGTCCGTCTCGGCTATAAAATAGCCCAATCAGGGCATCGACAACTCCTCGGAGCAGTAAGGTCCAGCCTATCAGTAGCGCAAAAGCGGTAACTGATATACCTGGATGTTTTGCAAGGTACACTCCGAGACCAAGGAGTAGGACGCCGGCGAGTAACGATAACCACCAGTTATCGCGCTTACCCGCAGCGCTGAAGCCCTCAAAGAGCTCCACTAAACCATATATAACGACAAATACCGCGAATACACCAACGAGCCCTGTTAGTGTTAATCCCGGATAGAACAACGTTACCAGGCCGAAAACGACCAATATAACACTGACTACGACAAACAGCCACCACAAACTGCCTGCGTATCCTTTAATTTCTCGTGCCATAACATATCCTCCTTTGAATGTTGTTATAACACTTTCATTATAGACCCAAGCAGGCAGAAATGGTTATACTTTTTACATCATTTTTAGCAAATTGTTAGTTATTTTTTGCTAACGAGTTTGCCATCAGATAGTGTAAAGGTGCGATCGGTTTTGCCGGCGATGTCAAGGTCGTGGGTGACAACGACGACTGTGGTGTTTTCACTACGACTGAGCTTATGGAGTAGGTCGAAGATCATCTTGCCGTTTTCGCTGTCGAGGTTGCCAGTTGGTTCATCGGCTAAGATCAGTTTTGGTTTATTTGCGAGCGCGCGGGCGATACTGACGCGTTGTTGCTCGCCACCCGATAACTTGCCTGGTTTACGCTCTTCGCGACCATCGATGATGCCAACTTCCTCGAGGAGCTGCACGGCACGATCACGGCGTTCTTTTAGTGGTACGTGGGCGAATTCCATTGGAAGCATCACGTTTTCAACAGCTGTGAGATTCGGGATGAGATTGTAGTTTTGGAATACAAACCCGATTGAGGTGTTACGATAGCTAATGAGTTTGTGGTCGCTGAGCTTGGCGATATCGGTATCGCCGATTTCGATGGAACCACTGGTTGGCGTGTCGAGCGCGCCGAGTACCCCCAGGAGGGTACTCTTGCCGGCGCCAGATTTACCAACAATACTGACGAACTCGCCATCATTCACGGTAAATGATAATTTGTTAAGGGCTGTGACGGTGTCGTCACCTTGTTTGAACTGTTTGGTTACATCTTTTACTACTAACATTATTCATTCCTCATTGCATCTGCTGGCTTAATTTTGCTAATCATGAGCGATGGGGCTGCACTACCAAGAACAGCAATTACGAGTGCGAGCAGGGCGCCTTCAGCGAGTGTTGTGCCACCGACTGAGGCTTGGATGTTCTCGACTGCTTTACGGCTGGCTTGGCCAAACTGACCTGGGCCTGCGAAGCTCATCATTCGTCGACCGCCGCCCATTTGTGTATCTGAAGGGCCTGTTATCGTACTGCTTGTCGTTGAATCGTTAGAGACAAGTGCGTTTGTGAGCGGAGTTGCGGCAACGATACCGATGCCCGTACCGACGACAAGCGCGAGTACGGTAAGTGTGATTGCCTCAACAACGAACTGCCACATAATTACGATATTTGATGCACCGATGGCTTTCATGACACCGATTTCACGGCGACGTTCGCGTACTACCATAATCATTACGAGCAGAATGATTACTGCGCCCGCAATTACTGCGCCAATAAGGCTGAAGAGGGCAATGCCTGCAACGCTTTCGAGCGGCTTTGTGGTTGCTGCAGCAATATCCGCACTATTTGTTACATCGGCGGCTGAACCGAGCTGAGTCTTGATGGTGTTCGTGACGCTTGTTAGATTGTCACTTGAATCAATCGTAACGGTTGCACTTGTAATACTGCCAGACTGATCGGAGAGTTTCTGGAGAGTCGTGAGCGGAATGTAAACCCCGTCGTTGTTGAATGTATTCCCGGCGTCATAGATGCCAACAACGGTGAAAGTAGTGCTGTAAGCGGTGAAGGTTGAACCGACACTGAGGTTATTCTTGCTCGCAATCTGTGTACCGACAACCGCGACATTTGCATCTTTGCTCGTGTCGAACATCTCACCACTTTTCCAGGTAAGACCGGTTGAGCCTTCGGTTTTGATCGCTGAGGCATCGTTTGTGCCGGTGATGGTAACTGGCATCGTGAAGGTGCGAGTTGTGCCATCGCTCGAGCCATCCTCTTCTGCACTGCGGAAAACCATAGTAGGGCCGGCGCCTACGCCGCTGTTATTGGCGTTACGGTTACCGAGACTGCCTGGCTCAATGCCTGATCTCAGAGAAGTATTGTCTGATGTGAGCCGATCGTTTAATGTTTCGACTACTTTTGTGACATGATTAATCTTTGCTACTTTCGCAAGCTGGTCACTTGTGAGCGGGTTGCCGCCACCGTCGAAGCCACGGACACCAGCAGGTGAGACAGTGATTGTGTTGCCGGTATTTGCTTTTACGGATGCGATCTTATCTTGCACTGCTTGGCGGGCGGCAAGCATCGCGATAACGAGCCCAATACTCAGTGCCAAAATAATGATGATGGACCCACTTCGTACGGTGTTGCGAAAAGCATTTCTTATTCCGCGTGAGATGATATTCATTTGATCTTCCTCTTAATGTTACCAATATGCCTTCACGATACGGCCCCTGACTTAGCCCTTGCTTAAGTGGTCGCAAACTTGCCAAAATGCTCCTCAGGGTGTATAATAGAAAGCGACTTATAGAAGGAAGGGTAGGCTCCTCGCACTCATACGCCAAGGTTTCGCCACCGCTTCCTCTTCTGACATTCTTATTATTGACATTATTTTTATTAACCAAAAGGAGAAATAATATATGGGACAACGACGTCTCGCAAAACCAAACGCTGATGATGCAGCAAAACGGCCTAATAATCAGCCAAAACCAAAGTCAAACAACTCAGTTTTAAACGCGACGACTACTCGAAAGGGCGAAGTATTTCGCGCGCAGCGCCGTATCTCTGAGGGCGTAAATATGCAAGCGAGCCAGCACATTATTAACGTGCCGGTGAACAAATCACGCTTTAACGGCTACGACGGCAAGCAGTTTAGTCTTAGTATGCAGCCTAAAAAGCCACGCTCACCGCGCCCAACACTTAAGATTATTCCTATTGGTGGTGTTGGTGAAATGGGTATTGGCAAGAATATGACGGCTATCGAATACGATAACGACATTATTGTCATTGACATGGGTTTCTTGTTCCCAGGTAGTGATTACCCAGGCATCAACTACATTACGCCAGATACTACTTGGCTTGAAGAGAACAAGCATCGTATTCGCGCACACGTGTTTACACACGGTCACCTTGACCACATCGGTGCGTTTCGTCATATTGCACCAAAGCTTCCTGCGCCAGTATTTGCAAGTAAGTTTACGCTCGGTATGCTACAGCGCACAATGGAGGAAACTGATGGCAGCTTTACTCCTGATTACCGTGAACTTAACCCAGAAGCGCATGATATTGTACAAGTTTGCGACTCATTCAGTATTGAGCTTGTACGTGTGAATCACTCAATTCCAGACGCTACGGCAGTTGTGGTGCGTACGCCAGTTGGTAATATCTTGGCATCAGGTGACTGGCGCATCGAAGAGAATCCGGTTGACGGCAAAAAGTTTGACTTCCCACGATTGTCTGAGATTCAGCAGAAAGAAGGTTTCTTAGTATTCCTTAACGAATCAACTAACTGTGAATCAGATGGTACTCACACCCATGGTGAATTTGATATTCAGCACAGTATGGGCGAGGTGATGGAGAAGTACCCGAACAGTCGTGTCATTATTTCAAGCTTCTCAAGTCAGCTTCACCGTATGCAGCTCATCCTTGATGAGGCACAAAAGCATGGGCGTAAAGTTGCCTTTGCTGGATTTAGCATGATTCAAAACCTTGAGGTTGCGCTTCGTACGGGTGCAATTAAAGTGCCAAAAGACACTGTGATGAAGATGGAAGATATCATTAAGCTTCCTGATAACAAGGTTACTATTGTTTGTACTGGTAGCCAGGGTGAATTTTCTGCAGTGCTTAACCGTATGGCGACTGGTGCGCACAAGTACATTAAGATTAAGAGTAGTGATGTTGTTGTCTTCAGCTCAAACCCAATCCCGGGCAACGAAAAGTATGTTGTTCGTACAGTTGACGGGTTGATGCGTGAAGGCGGTGAGATTATCCAGAACGGTAAAACCCACCTTACGGGTGTTGGTCCGCTTCACCTTTCAGGGCATGGATACTACGAAGATCACATCCGTGTGATTGGGGCTGTAAACCCAACTTACTATATTCCATACCATGGTGAATTTCACATGCTCGTGCACAATGCCGAGCTTGCTGAAAAGGAATGTGGCATTCCGCGCGACAATATCTTTGTTTGTGATGCTGGTGACGTTTTGGAGTTTGACCACGAAGGCGCACGTAAGATTGGTCGTGTCCATGTTGGCGGTATTATGTACGATGACGCTGGCGAAATCGTCAGTGAAGTGGTGTTGAAGGACCGTATTCACATGTCGCAAGAAGGTATGTTTGTCGTTGTACTGACTGTACAGCGCGGCAGTGGCCGATTGCTTACAAGCCCAGATATCATTAGTCGCGGGTTTATTTACCTTCGTGATAGTGAAGAGCTTATGGGTATGATCCGTGCGTACATCAAGCAAAAGGCTGCTCGTGCATTTGCCGGTAAGTACGATATTGAGGTTATTAAGAAAGAAATTAAAGACGAAGTTACGCACATTTTGTACGATCAGACTCGCCGTACGCCAATTGTGATTCCTGTGATTAATGAGATTGGGATGAATAACAACCGCTCACAGGGGGGCGGAAGGGGCAATGCTAACGCTACGACTGAGGGCGACCAGGCCCAACCACCACGCCAGGGTATGGCTGCAGCACAGCGCCGTAAATTCCCACCACGCCAGGTGCCAGATTCAGAGGTACAAGTGCCTCGTGAACCACGCGAATCTGCAACAATCTAAGCGTAGCCGGTATTGATTTTTGTTGTAATTTATGCTACTATAAAGGCATACAGATATACAACAGATGTCGATTGGCATACAATAGATAAAAGTTATGGCAAAAAAGCGAAAAACCACTAGGGGACGAAAGACTAAGAAAATTGACTCACCGCAGCATGAGCTGCCGAATGGTTTTTGGCGCCAAGTTTCTGCAATTCTCTTGATTGCACTTTCGCTTTTGCTTGTTGTGTCATGGTTTGGAGGCGGTGGTCAGCTACTTAACTGGATGCGCGATTTCTTCTTGAGTGTTCTTGGCTCGGCTACATACATCGTGCCAATTATTGCGATTTATGTGGCGGTGCAAACTTTGAAGGCTGAGGATAATCGTTTGCCGCTCATGACAAAGTTTTCAGCTATCCTGCTTGTTATATGGACAAGTGGTCTTACGGGGCTGTTCCGCACTGTAGGCGAGCCATCAACTGGCGGGGCAATTGGCGACGGGCTCAATAATGCGATGCTTGCGCTTGTGAATACGCCAATTGCTGTATTTATTTACCTGCTATTCATCGTTATTACCGGGATTTTCTTCCTTAGGGTTTCATTCCGTGATGTTGGACACTTCTTGGCGCGTCTTGTTGGTCGTGCTGAGAGCGGTGAAGATGCAGCGAATGTTAGTATCATGCGCAAAGCGGCAGGTGACACAAAAGAAAGTGGCCCACTCTCTGCTGATTTCAAGTTGAACGCCGGCGTCCCAATGATGGATTCTGAAGATCAGAAGCCGGCTAAGCTCAGTAGTCTCAAGAACAGTGTGAAGCAGGATAAAGAAGCTGAAGAGAAGGTGGCAATGCTTGCTGTGAGCGACCCTAATTGGAAATTCCCCGACCTTGAATTACTTGAGAAGAAGCAATCTCCAGCGGATGCTGGCGATATCAAGCAGAACGCACATGTGATTCAGGATACGCTTCGTGAATTTAGTATTGATGTGGAGATGGAAGGTGCGAACATTGGCCCAAAGGTAACACAGTACACTTTGAAGCCGCCTGCTGGTATCAAGCTAAGCCGTATTACCGCACTTGAGACGAATATTGCGCTTAATCTTGCGGCAAGTAGCCTCCGTATGGAAGCTCCAATTCCAGGCCAAAAAGCAGTGGGTATTGAGGTGCCGAATAAACGTGCGGCTGATGTACGTATTCGCGGTATCTTAGATAGCAGCGAATGGCGTAGGTCTGACGAGCCACTTGGATTTGCGATTGGTAAAGATATTGCTGGTGCTGCTGTTGTCGGTGAGCTGAATAAAATGCCTCACTTGCTTGTGGCAGGACAGACTGGTAGCGGTAAGTCGGTGATGATTAACACTCTGCTTTGTAGTTTGCTGTACCGCAATGCGCCGAGCGATATGAAATTGATTTTGGTTGACCCTAAGCAGGTGGAAATGGCGCCATACCAAGACATTCCACACCTATTGACACCTGTGATTGTTGACCCAGAGAAGACTGTGAGCGCGTTGAAGTGGGCTGTTAATGAGATGGAGCGACGCTACACGCTGCTTGCTGAAGAGCGGGTACGTGATATTAAGACCTATAACCAAAAGGTGAAGAATAAGTCAGTGAGTGTGCCTGATGAAGATGGCAACATGCAGCAAGTTGATGAAGGCACGATGCCATATATTGTGATTGTCATCGATGAGCTCGCAGACCTTATGATGGTTGCGGCGAGGGATGTTGAGGCATTGATTGTACGTATTGCCCAGAAGGCACGTGCCGTGGGTATCCACTTAGTGCTTGCGACGCAGCGCCCAGATGTAACGGTGATTACCGGTTTGATTAAGGCTAACGTGCCTGCACGTATTGCGTTTACGGTAGCGAGCCAAGTAGATAGCCGTACTATCCTTGACCAGGTAGGGGCTGAGAAGCTTCTTGGCCAGGGTGACATGTTGATGAAGACAGCAAGTATGCCGAAACCAAAGCGTATCCAGGGTGCGTGGGTAATGGATGATGAGGTGATGAAGATTACTGATCATTTGCGTCTGCAGTCACCGCCACAATATAACGATGAGATTATCTCGCAGCCTGTTCAGTTGAACGGTAAGGGCGGTGTAGTGATGGACTTTGATAATGAAGGCGGTGACAGTATGTTCCGCGATGCTTGCCGTGTTGTGATTGAAACGCGCAAGGCTAGTACGAGCCTATTGCAGCGTAAGCTACGCATTGGGTATGCTCGGGCGGCGCGTATTATTGAGGAAATGGAAGAACAGGGAATTATTGGCCCAGCGGATGGTGCGCGGCCACGAGATGTGTTGATTCATAGTATGGATGAGATTGATGGCGGCGGGGCCGACGTTGAAGTGTAAGAGCTGAGACCCTCTTCCACTTCTTTCGTCCAAGGTACTGTTACACGCAAAGAGCCTCCTGATGGAGGCTCTTTGGTTGCACTTCGCTTTTAGTACCGTTGGATGAAAGAAGTGGAGCGGGTCACATTATTTATGCGGCTTTGTATTCGCCGAGTAGAGTGACTTGGTGGTCGTTTTGTTCGATTTGCTCGACTAACTTGTAGAGTTGATTACCGGCACAGTCAACGACCATAAAGAACTTGTAGTGCCATGGTTGGCCAACGATTGGCTGTGACTGGAGTTTTACGAGGTTGATGTTTACGTCGGCGAATACCTGTAAGACTTCGACGAGTGCACCAGGTTTGTGGCTTGTGGTGATAACGAGTGACGAGCGCGAGACGGTTTCGGCGAGGTTTGGTTCGAGCACTAAGAATCGAGTAATGTTATCTGGATTATCTTGGATAGATGGCTGAATGATTGCGGCTTTGTAGAGCTTTGCAGCTTGCTCGCCTGCAATTGCTGCCATGTGCTTTTCGCCAGTGTTTTTAATGTATTCAACGGCGCCAGCGGTATCGAAAAATTCAATGAGCTCGGCGTCAGGTAGGTGTTTTGCAAGCCATTTTTTACACTGGGCTAGGGCGACGGGGTGAGAATACACCTCAGTGATGTCGCTTAGTTTAGCGCCTGGTAGACCAATCAGCATCTGTTCAATGGCGAGTTTGATTTCGCCTACAATAGGCGCTTCGCAATCTTCAATGTATTGGTATACCTGGTTAATACTGCCGTAGAGGGTATTTTCGACTGCTGTCACGATGGCGTCGGCTTCGCCATTGGCGTAGGCGTTAAAGACATCACCGAATGTGGTGCAAGGGAGAATATCAACGGATGCACCATACCATTGTTGTGCGGCTTGCTCATGGAACGAGCCGGCCTGACCTTGAATTGCTACTATCATCACAAATAATTGTAGCACTTCGCTTGACATCGCGCTTGGAGGGGAGTAAAACAAGTGTAACTAGGCGCGAAAGGCAGGCAATATGGCACACACAGAAATACTCGCAAAACCTAATAAAATTGAGACTTCAGGAGAGGTTGCTGGGACAGCTGAAGCTAACTCTACAGAACATGATTTGGCGCTTGCCCGTGTTCTAGGGCAAAGAGTGTGTAGTGAAGTGCAAGGGCTGCGTACTTTGTATCGCGAAAGGCTGCAGGGCTATACGCTTCAGGTGGGGAATCGCACGTTTGAGGATGAAGGGTTTGTGACTCGTCGCTATGCAGAACCTGGCGCAACTAAGGTAACGGCAGAAGAGTACTATTTGCACTTAACGAGTTATGATGCAAGGAGAAAGAGTGAATTCGGGCCTACGGAGCAGACCCTTGTTCGCATTATTACTGAGACTGGCGAGCAAGAGCTATATGTTGATGAAGAGGGTAATGCACGTGTGATGTACCGGGAGGGTGCTGAAGGAGAGTGGCAGCCTGTGTCTTATCAGACGGCTGAAAATTGGGCTGGTGAGCTTTCGCACCGCGCGTTAATAGCAGCCGACATACACGGTAGGCGATCGCCAGAACAGAAAGAAGTGGCTAATGCCGAAGCTCGAAGGTTGATGCGTGAGCGATTTCCTGCATTTGGTAAGCGAGACACCTCTTTAGAGTAGCTTTTTTGTTGAGTTTGGGTTATAATATATCTGTTATCAACCTAAGGTTGCCTGAGATAAGGTAACCATCCGTACGGATCCCAAAGGAGGTTTTACGGTATGAAAGAATACGAGCTAACCGTTCTTATTCATCCAGATCTAGAAGTTGATCTGGAAGCGCCACTTGCAAAGGTGCGTAAACTAGTCACAGATAACGGTGGTGAAATCGTTTCTGAAGACAACTGGGGTAAGAAGAAAATGGCTTACCGCATTAAAGGCGAAGACTTCGCTGTATACGTTGCACTTGATGTGAAGTTGCCTGCAACTGCACCACTCAAGATTAGCAACACGCTAAACATCACTGAAGAAGTTCTTCGCTACTTGCTCGTTACTGTTGACGAGAAGGGCCGTGCATTGCTCGAAGAAGCAAAGAAGCGCGCTGCTGAGAACGAAGACAACGATACTTCAGAAGAGTAGTAACAAAGTGGAGGAGGCCTACAATGGCTAAGGGGTTTAATAAGGTAATTTTGATGGGTAACCTGACACGTGATGTCGAAATGCGAACGACAACCGGCGGTCAGAATGTTGCTAATTTCAGTCTTGCAGTAACACGCAGCTGGAAAGGCCAGGATGGTCAAATGCAAGACCAGACGAGCTTTATCAACTGTGTTGCATGGGGTAAACCAGGCGAAATCATCGCGCAGTACGTTCAGAAGGGCGCACCACTTCTCGTGAGTGGCCGTCTTGACCAGCGTAGCTACCAAGATAAAGATGGTAACAACCGTCAGGCAGTTGAAGTTGTCGTTGAGGACTTTAATTTTGTCGGTGGTGGCCGTGGTGACGATGCAGGTGCACCTGCTCGCTCGAGCTCATCAAGCAGCAAATCAAACGATGTAGTAATTGAAGATATCGATGACAAGCCAATCGACTTGTCGGAGATTCCATTCTAGGAGAATGTTAATATGGTAAAGCGATTTAAGAAGGATACTCCAGTATACTTTGACTACCGTGACGTAAAAACACTTTCACGTTACATTAATATCTACGGTCAGATTGAGCCAGTTGCAAAGACTGGTCTTAGCGCTAAACAACAGCGCCAGCTTGCAGTAGCTATTAAGCGTGCACGTCACTTGGCTTTGATGCCTTTCGTATCACACGGCTAGTGTGAGAGCGCTCCGCGGCGCATATCGGCGTTGTAGACTACGCTTCTCCCTCGCAATATGTTAAATATTGCTCGGTCCGAGCCTCGTCTACGCCTTGATCTGCGTCGCATAGCATCTCTCACCCTGCGATTTTCTATACGACACTTGAAAACAAAGTAAAGGAATATATTTATGTACCAACCAACTGATTTGAAAAAGGGCGTTGTTTGCCAGATTGAAGGCCAGCCATTCCGCGTGATGGAATACAACCAGAAGGTGATGGGCCGCGGTGGTTCGATTGTGAACGTGAAACTCAAGAACTTGATTACTGGTGCAGTGATTCCAAAGACATTTAAGGGTCAGGAAAAGGTTGAAGCAGCTGAAGTAAGTAGTCGTACCGTACAGTACCTCTATACTGATGGCGATACCTACTTCTTCATGGACCCTGAGACATTTGAGCAGTTTGAACTTTCTGCTGATCTTATGGACGACGCGAAGGGCTTTTTGAAGGAAGGTGAAAACCTAAGCCTGCAATTCTTTGGTGATCGTGTGATTAACGTTGAGCTTCCTAAGAATATTTACCTCGAAGTTACCTACGCCGAAGATGTAGTGAAGGGTGACACTACCAGTAACGTACTGAAAGATGCAACACTTGAGACTGGCGTTACGGTGAAAGTGCCTGCATTTATCAAGACTGGCGATATTATCTCTGTTGATACTGCGACCGGCGAATACCGCGAACGTAAAAAGTAGGGCGCCAGTGAAACAGCGACTTGACCAACTACTTGTTCAGCAAGGGCTCGTGCCTACGAGATCACAGGCGGAGAGTTGGATTAAGCTTGGTAAAGTGACGGTTGATGGTAAAGTGGCAACAAAGCCTGGATTCTTTGTACATGACACTGCAAAGATTGTGCTGACCGCTGAAGAGCAGTATGTGAGTCGTGCTGGACTGAAGCTTGCAAGTGTGGCAGGCAAGTTTAATATTGATTTTGCCGGTAAGACGGTGCTTGATGTCGGATCTTCTACTGGTGGGTTTACTGATTATGCACTGCGGAATGGTGCAGTTAAAGTGTATGCTGTGGACGTCGGAACTGATCAGTTGCACCCATCACTGCGTGGCGATGAACGGATTGAGCTACATGAAAAGACTGATATTCGCGATTTTACGCCAGCAACCACACCAGATATCGTGGTGATGGATGTATCGTTTATCAGCGTGCGCCAGATTTTGCCGCATGTTGCTAAGATTGTGAGTCCTGCGACAGATATATTTGTAATGGTGAAGCCCCAATTTGAGGCGAGCCGCCAGCAGATTACAAGTAGCGGTGTGATTAAGAACGATAGTGTGCGTCGTACTATTTTGCGAGATTTTGAGGTGTGGACGAAGGGTTACTTTAGGATTATTGATAAGGCGGATAGTGACGTGAAGGGCGCTAGAGGGAACTTGGAGCGGTTTTATAAGCTGCGGAAGTTGAAGTAATTAATTCTTTACACTATTTGGGTAAAGTGCCTTTTCGCCACCGTTTTACTATGAATACCGTTACAACCAAAGAGCCTCCCCTAGGAGGCTCTTTGGTTGCACTTCGCTTTTAGTATCCATAGTAAAAGGTAGCGAGCGGCGCTTTAGCCCTCTTAGACATTGAATCGGAATTCAACAATGTCGTTTGGCTGCATGATGTAGGTTTTGCCTTCGGTGCGGATTTTGCCTGCGGCGCGTGCGTTGGCTTCTGAGCCGGCAGAGACAAGATCATAATAGTCGACAACTTGTGCGGCGATAAAGCCACGCTCGAAGTCACTGTGAATGACGCCGGCAGCTTGTGGAGCGGTGGAGCCTTGCTTGATGGTCCAGGCGCGAACTTCTTTCACGCCGGCGGTAAGGTAGCTCTGCAGGCCAAGGAGATCGTAGGCTGCGTGAATCATTTGGTTGAGGCCAGGTTCTTTGACATCGTAGCTTTCAAGTAGTTCTTGGGCGTCGCTGTGGTCGAGGCCTTTGAGCTCATCTTCGAGCTGTGCACAGATAAAGAGCGCGCGAGAATCGGGAACGATGGCGCTGAGCTCATCTTTGCGAGCGGTGCTCGTGAGGGTTTCTTCGTTGACGTTAAAGATATAGATGACTGGTTTTGCGGTAAGTAGGTGAAGGTCTTCAGTGGCTTCGTGGGTAAAATTATTACTCAAGTTTGCCGGTCGGCCTGTTTCGAGATCTGTTTTAAGTGCAACAAGACTATCGTAAATGCCTTTAGCTTTAGGGTTTGCCTTAGCTTCTTTTTGCAAGCGCGCCATGCGGCTTTCGATGGTTTGAATGTCGGCAAGGATAAGCTCGGTGTTGATTGTTTCGATGTCGCGCTTTGGGTCGACGTTGTTTTCGACATGGACGATGTCGCCGCTTTCAAATGCGCGTACGATATGAACAATTGCGTCGCATTGGCGAATGTTTGCGAGGAATTTATTGCCGAGGCCTTCGCCTTGGCTGGCGCCTGCAACGAGGCCGGCAATGTCGACGAAGGTTACTGAGGCTGGGGTGATTTTTTCGCTGTTGTACATCTTTGCGAGTGTTTGCAGACGCTCGTCGGGGACGGCGACAATGCCAGTGTTTGGCTCGATGGTTGCAAACGGATAGTTTGCCGCCAAGATGTCGTTGTGGGTGAGGGCGTTAAAAAGAGTAGACTTGCCAACGTTCGGGAGGCCTACGATACCGATTGATAGACTCATAAGCTGCTTTTTCTCCTTTCATCGGTGTTAGAGGTATGTTTCCGCATATTGTTACTTCTTCCTTTGTGGCTATGACTTTATCTATTAATTTTCGAGTAATGGAGAGCTTGTCGCTAAATTCGAGGTTATCAACGAGTTGAGTAAATTTCTCAGCTAACTCATCAGCATTTATTTCTGGAATAACCTTATCGGATGTAGCCACAGCCTCTGCCTTTTGATTCAAGAGCGCACCTTTCTTTGCTCGAACAGTATTCATGCTTGAGTCAAATAACGCTTCGTCTAGAACACCGCGACCGTAAGCGGCGATGTAACGCTGCTCCTCGTCCTTTAGCTTTGATAACTCTTTTTCGATTGAAGAAATGTCAGTATCAATTACTTTTGAGTTAGCGGATTCTTTACGGTATCTTTTATACTGTTCGTCGATTAGTTTCGGCTCTGTTAACAGTATAACAATTTTCTCCCAAGTAACCGCATCATTGATACCTTTTTCTGCACATTTAGGTGGGTTAGGGAACTGGTGTAGCCTGTCCGTGCAACGATAATAGTAATGACCTCGTGCAGTGTCTGATGAGCGGCGTGAGCCGCATGTACAGTAAATAAGTCCACCTAAGAGATATTCGTGCTTGGTATTGCGAGATGCATACTTAGCATTAAGCGCAATTTGCTTTTGTACCTTTTCGAATAGCTTTTCAGAAACAATAGGGGGCGCTTCTACCATAAGCCATTCTGACTTGTCGCGCTTTTTACGGCTAGTTTTGTCAGTATGCTGGATATATTCACGTTCTTTTTTAGGATTCTTCGGTAGACACGATTCACTTTTATTATTAGTAATGGCGGCCAACGTAAGTTTCGTTTGTAAGTAAACGATATACGGGCCCTTTCGTCCAAGTTTCACGCTTGCCTTTGCGGGGAGCTATATTCTGTTGTTGAATGGGAACAGAGAAGTGGATTACAAAAGGCAGTCTTGCGTCCCCGCTATGCCGATCTCGAGACTCATAAACCAATCATACTACAACAGGGGTGAAAAAAGAAATGTAATTGACAAATAAACATAACCGTGTTAATATTTTATCAACTACTAAAAAACTACAAAAAATTATGACTGAGAAAACGCACAATTCTATAGATAGTAATACTCCAGAGGTATCAGAGGTAGAGCAAAGGCATGTGCCATCTGCGGACACAATAATAGATCATTCTGGGGTAATGCCAGGAATAGCAGGTGATTTTTCACCTCAAGTTGTTTCTCTCTATGAGAATTTATTAGAGCAGGAGGCGGTACCTGCAGATCCAGAGGAAATTATTCATCTAGGTACAGTGAAGGCTGGCAGCCCCGAATGGACACGATTACTACAAGCAGGCTTACCTTCGTCCACTATTGAAGCGGGAAATGTTACTCGGAGAGAACTGCTGCACGCAGGATTCGCTTTTTTGAATAAAATCGGTGGTGGTGAAAAGGCACTAATTTCAACAACTATTAGAATGGAGGATGGCAGTATTGTAGATACTGGACAGCGGACTCTGCTAACTAGCTCTGAGCTGGACGCAGTCCAGCGTTCGCAGGATTCTCTAGATACAGCTAGTAATGAACAAATTCGCCTTGCTATGATTGATTTTCTTCAGGCGTCAAAGGAAGTCATGGGCTTTAAGTCTGAAATAAAAAACGCCATGTTCAAAGAGGCTCAGAAAAGAATATTAGAAAGTGGAAATGAAGAAGACCTAGCATCAATTGGCGAATTGTTTCAGTCAATTCTTGACAGTGGTGATAACCACAAGCTTGCTTTTATGATTGACCATTGCGTGGCTAATATTAGTATTACAAAAGTTGGCGGCATCCCTATAGACATATATGCGTCTCGTTCAAATGTTCTGCAGGGTGCACCTTCGCCGTTCCTCGACTCAGGTTATCATTTTGGTATTAATGATGATGTGACAATTTATCCTGACGATCCAGCAAAGACGAAGAGATTGAATAGTGTTGTCGTGCATTTGTTGTCGCGTGGTCTAAGCGAGGAGGGGGTGTCAGTTAATAATTCTCACGATCAGACATACATTAGTGGCAAAGAATTCAAGGAGTTAGTGGAGTCTCTTGATGAATCAGATTCTGATTTATACGATAACGAAGCAATCGAAACTTTCATCACGCGACTACTTGAAAGTGCAAAACGACAGGGCACTCAGTAAGGGCTATTGTGATAGCGCAGTCCTAGAGGAAATGCCTAAATAGTAGTCTTGAGCCGTCTCTTTGAGTAGCCCCGTCTGTTATCAGGTGGTGGCATCTTCATTTTTATCTCGAACGGAAGTTGGGTTACAAATTCGCTATGCCAATAGATAAAATCATAGAAATATTGTATCACAATAGAGGTGGCGAGTGGATGTGGTGATCCATAGGGTAGGGGACTTTTGCCGGCATGTTTGCCTGCTTGGTTTTGCTAATTGGTTCCGCTATACTAAGCATAAGCATGCGTAAGAAAATATTGCTTGTTGCAGGAACTGTCGTCGCACTCTGTATTATTGGAGCTGGTATTTATGCCGTCACTGCATTGCTCGCAAATAATGGGGCGGATGGAGGTAGTTCAAAACCTGACCAGGCGAAAATTACTCCTGTAACGGTCTGTAACGATGACGTTATTAAAAGGGCTTCAACGGCAATTGGCAATAACAACCTCTCTGCATTGACGGCTATGTCAACTGAAGTGATGGCAATTGGGCAGTATAAGAATGATGCAAACTGCGAATATATTATGGCGCGTTACTTTCTTGCGAGTGGCCAAGCCGACAAGGCAAGTGACACGATTAATCAGCTGCAGCGTGTTTTGAGCGCCGGCGGCGCGTACAGTACGGTGTTTAACCCACCGGCAATTAATATCAGTGATCTTCGTGGGTCGCTCGCTACATTGAAGGCACAGCAAAAAACTGATACGCAACAGCTCTCGGGTGATGATTTAAATGAAGCGGATGGACAGAAATAATGAAACTGTTTAAGGGTCGTGCAATTGTTATGCCACTTCTTATTGTGGCGCTCGCAATTATCAGTAGTGTTGGCGTGGCGCACGCGGCTAAAAAAACGACTGCTCAGGTTAAGATTTGTTGCAATATGGCGTGCAGGATGCGGTAGGCTGGGATACTGACTGTAAAGACCACCTGCAGGGCTACAGGAATGATTATTTCACAAGCGCGGGCGGCGGTAATCTGCGCACGGGTGGTATTAATAGCGGTGCCTCATACCATAATGCTATTTGGATGTCGAAGCGCGGCCAAGGTAATGCTTCGGTTCCGCTTTCCGTGAATTACGGTACGACATCGATACCACTTCAGGTAAATGATCTCGTATTTTTGTGTGGCCCGCTGGTGGAGCCGGATATTGCAGGCAATGGTGGCGCTTGTAAAACAAGTATTTCTGGAGCCTCGATTATTAACAGCTCTGCGCGTTGGGTAACGTCTGTAAATAATGCGAATGACCGCTCGCCAAATGATTTTGGTAGTGGCTGTATGTATCCGTCGATGGCATTTAGTCGAAGGAAGATCGTTGACTTCCAGGTCGCGTCATCGCCCTGGGACGGAACGGCAACGCTTGATGCGGGTAATGGAATATTGAATCTCTGGCGTGATGATAATTCGCGCTACTGGTCGGCGACGACAAACTTTACGTATAAGACTGCTCCTGGCAAGCCAATTACAAGCTCTGGTACGATCCACCTTATTGTGGAGAATAAGTATTTTGCCGCGTATCATACTACTGACGAGTATAGGGCAACGAAGAACTGTTCAGGTGGGGGTCCACGAAACGTGACGAATGCGTGGCTGAATGTTGATGATTGTGGTCTTTCCCAGAGAGATTTGTATATAAATATTGTATTGAATTTTGATTATACGTTGACTCCGCAGATTACAACTTCACCGTCGTTACTTCGTGAGGGAGATAATAATATTAACGTATCCGCATCAGTGAATAACACTGGTAACACAGCTTCTGATGATGTTGATTGGTCGGTCACACGATTTATTGTTGCACCGGGGGCAAATTACACTAAGGGGGGTGCGGCCGCTGCACCGTGTACGCAATTTTCTGGTTTCGTCGGAGGATCATGTCAGACTGTGAGAAATGGCACGACAAAGTTCGCGAAGGGTACAACGAATGTCGCTAACTTTGTCGATACTCTTGCGAGCGTTCCTGATCCAGGTTCAAAGGTGTGCTATGTTACGTCGGTAAACAAAGGATCTGTTGCCGCGCCAACCTGGAAGCATAGTACAGTATCTTGCTCGACAATTGAGCGTGTGCCATTTGTGCAGGTTCTTGGTAATGATTTGCGCGTAGGGTCAGTGTTCAGCGGTACAAATATTAATGCAGGTGCAACGAGTCTTGTATTTAATAACGCTGGGTCTTGGGTTGAGTACGGTATTTTAGCGCCAGGAAGTATTGCAAACCTTGCATCGCAATCTGGGGCAAACGGTGGTAACGCAAGCCCTCAGTCGGTCTGGAGTGGATTGACGTTCGCGAATACAGGTACGCCAGTGGGTTGTACACCAGCGTATGGGTGCTTTGATGGAGCGTCTAATATGGGTAAGATTCCGAGCGTAAGTGCGTTTGTGAGGACGGCTGCCTACAATGGTGCACCGCTTAACCATAATCAAGGTGCGACATCATTTAAGGCAAGTGATATCGGAAGTATCGTGCCGGGTGCGAACATCGCTAACTTTACAGGGTCGGCATCAATTACGACTACGGGTACAATTACAATCGATCAAGATATTATGTACAATACTGGGTCGCTAACAAATGCGAACGGCATACCGCAGCTTATATTGATAGGTAACAACATCAATATTGCTGGTAATGTGAAGCATATTGATGCATGGCTTATTGCGACTGGCACGATTAATACGTGTAGCGATGTTGCGCAGACAGCGGTGCGCTCTACGAATTGCTCAAATCAGTTGGTTATTAACGGTCCGATTATGGCCAACCAGCTACTGTTGGACCGCTCGTACTATGATAAAACGAAGCCTGAAGATGCTGCTGAGAAGATTAATCTTCGGAGTGACAGCTATATCTGGTCGAATAATGTTGCGAAGCAGAACGGCCAATGGCAGACGGTTTATTCAACCGATTTGCCGCCAAGATATTAGCGAGTGGTTAAAGGCCTTGCAATCACTCATACTGCTTATGTATACTAAGAGCTAGTATGAATATATTGAAAGGGTTGGGCGACTTTTTTGCACTCGATATTGGCACTAATGCTATTCGGGTTGTTCAACTCAAAAAAGCAGGGGCAGGGTACACGCTCGAACATTACGGGTATGCACCTATCGACAGTAAACTAACAGGTAGCGACTCCGAAGAGGCGCGCCGTAAGGTTGGTGAAGTAATCATGACTGCTGTTGGACAGAGTGGTATTAAATCGAAGAATGTTGTGATTGGTTTACCTTCGAGCAAGACGTTTACAACGATTATTGATGTGCCTATGGTGAGCGAATCTGAGCTTAAGGCAACGATGAAATATCAGATTGACCAGTACATTCCGATGTCAGTTGATGACGCGAAGGTGGACTGGGCATTGCTTGGTAATTCATTGCGGGCGCAAAATCAGCAAGAAGTATTGCTTTCGAGTGTTGCACGCCAGTATAGTGAAGATCGACTTGAGTTGGTCGAAGCCCTTGGATTCAACGTGATTGCCGCTGAACCAGACCCGATTGCCATGGTTCGCGCGTTGACGACACCCGGGGCGACGGGCGCTGTACTGCAGCTTGATATGGGCGAGAACTCAACAGATATTGCGATTGTGTACGGTGACACGCCGCGCCTTGTACGTACGATTCCAACTGGTGTTGGATCGCTTGTGAAGTCGACAGTCACTAACCTTAACGTTCAAGAGGATCAGGCGCGACAGTTTATCTTGAAGTTTGGCCTTGCTCCTGACCGCTTGGAAGGACAGGTTCTTCGCGCACTTGAATCAACACTTGATAACTTTGCAGCTGAAGTTGTGAAGTCAATCAAGTTCTTTGAGACGCGCTACCCGAGCATTGCCGTGGGCGGCGTAATCGTAACTGGATTTGCGGCGACGATTCCTCAGTTTGATCAGTATCTTGCTGGTAAAGTAGGTAAAGGTGTACAGCTCGGTAATCCTTGGCAGGGAATTCAGATGGCTGAGGCTGATCAGCGTCAGCTCGCAGCTGTGGCTATGGAGTTCTCGACGGCGATCGGCCTTGCGAAACGAGGGGTTGAGCAATGATTCAGATTAACCTCGTACCAGATGTTAAGCAGGAAATGCTTCATGCGCAGCGCATGCGTAATGTAGCAATTTCTCTCTCGATTGTTATTGGACTTGTCGCGGTAGCTGTTGTTGTAGCACTTGCGCTGATACTTGGCGGTCAGGTAGCGGTGCAAAAGATTCAAGAAGGACAGATTACTACTGGTTACAATAAGCTTTCATCGGTTTCTGATCTTGATAGTGCACTCACAATTCAGAATCAGCTTGGTACTATTTCGAGCCAGAACGATAAGCGAACCATTGATTCACGTCTTTTGGATGTGATTGCGGCGATTAATCCGCCAGCACCAAATGATGTAAAGCTCTCTAAAGTAACGCTTGACCCAACACAGAATACTATTACACTCGAAGGTTCAGCGGTGGGTGGCTATCCTGCAACGGACGTCTTCAGGAAGACGATTCTCAATACGAAAATCACTGCAAAGCAGCAGGGTAATGATAGCGCCGAAGAGATGCCTCTTACCTCTAATGTTACACTGCAAGACACAAGCTATGGTGAAGATGCATCAGGTGCTAAGGTTGTACGCTTCACGATTATCTTTACATATCCTGACGGACTTCTCGATAATCGTATGAGTGACGTAAAGATCAGCACCCCAAGCGCTCGTGTTGATGTTACCGATTCAAAAACCTTGATTCCAGATAGTATGTTCAGTCAGGCTGCGACGGATTTGAAGGAGGATAAATAATGGCATCTCAAATGGTAAGTCCGAAGCGCCGAGCAATTGCTGACTCAAGCCGTACTATGTTCATATGGGTAGCGGGCATGTCGGCTGTTGTGGGTATTTGCGTTGTTGTGGCAATTTTCTTGGTGCAACAGATTATGTTTAAAGTGAAGGTCGTGGGCGCAATGACCGAAACCGTCAATACGCTTAATTACAACAATAAAGTCGCCAAAGACCTTACAAGCAATGTTGTTGTATTGCAGACTAACTCAGCGCTTAATTCTGTAAAGGCAAATGGTGATGAGAACGCATTGCAGGTTCCGCTTGATGCGCTCCCTGCGGATCGTAATTCGCTTGCTCTTGGAGCATCCTTGCAGCAAGTACTTCTCTCTGGTGTAGATGGTCTCTCTATCGACTCGTTATCTGTTGACACGGTTGATCCAAATGCAAATACCGATACTACAGATAGTAGCGCTACGAGTGACAATATGATTTCATTGCAGATGCAGATTTCATCGAATAACGTGAATACTATCAAAGATACACTAACACGGCTTGAGAATTCAATTAGGGTTATCGATATTGATAGCTTTATCTTGGAACGAAGCGATACGACGTACCAGGCGACAATTACTGCGCATGCGTACTACCAGCCAGGTATTAAGCTACAGCTACAATCGAAGTCGATTACGCCAGGAGGCAAATAATGAAGAAGAGCGACATAGCAATGGTTGTGCTCATCGCAAGTGTGTCAGTAATGATTTCGTTTGTGATTGCTAACCAGATTTCATTTCTGAAGCCACCTCAAAAGGGTGAGGATGTGAAAACAATTGAGAAGATTAACCCTGATGTTACCGCACCAGATACTAAAGTTTTTAGGGCTGATGCGATTAACCCAACGGTTCAAACGGTAATTGGCGGTGGTCAGTCTGCGCAATAGTAGGAGTTTACTATGGCCTTGATGACTGATGATATCCAGCAGAAACTGATTACACTCCTCCAGGAAGAGGGGTTGGTTAGTGCTGAGACGATTAAGGCGGCAACCGAGCGTTCTGTAAAAGAGAATAAACCACTGCTTGCTACTCTTACGGCTGATGGAACTATCGATAACGAGCTACTTACACATGGCATTGCCCAGGTTTCGGGCGTGCCGTATGTGAATCTTACGAACACAATTGTTGACCAATCAATCCTATCGCTTTTGCCTTCTGATATTGCGGAGCGATTTATGGCGGTGCCGCTTGCGGAAGTGCAGAATCGTCTTGCTGTAGCTATGATTGATGCGAACAACGTGCAGGCAGTGGATTACTTGGCGAATCGTATTCAGCGGCCACTTAAGGTATTTATGGCGTCTGAGGCGGGTGTACGACATGTACTTGATCAGTACAAAACCGACCTTTCGAGTGTTGACGTCGCGGCGCGCGCATCACAAGAGGATGCAAAGGCTGAGAGTAGTGATATTAAGACGATTGTTCAAGACTCGCCAATTAGTCGGGCGTTGAGCACGATTTTGGAATATGCAGTGAAGGCAAGGGCGAGTGATATCCACATTGAGCCTCTCGAGAAGGCCCTTAAGATTCGCTGTCGTGTCGATGGCGTACTTCGTGAAGTGATGCAGCTCCCAAAGAGCATCGAGCCAGCGCTTGTGAGCCGTATTAAGATTTTGTCCAACCTCAAGATTGACGAACACCGTATCCCGCAAGACGGCCAGTTTACGGTAAAAGTTGGCAATAAAGAAGTTGACCTTCGTATCGCTATTAGCCCAGTAGTCTGGGGTGAGCAGGTGGTAATTCGTTTGCTCGATAAAACAGGCAACTCTTTTGATCTTGAGCAAATGGGTTATGCTGGACGCGCGCTACGTACAATTCGCAAGGGCGTTAAACGACCAAATGGCATGATTCTTACGAGTGGGCCTACTGGTAGCGGTAAGTCGACGAGCCTTTACGCACTTATTAAGGAGATTAAAGACGACACGGTGAATATCGTGACGCTTGAAGATCCAGTTGAGTACAAGATGGATGGGGTTAATCAGATTCAGGTTAATGCCGAAGTAGGACTTACATTTGCCTCTGGGCTTCGGTCAATTTTGCGTCAGGACCCGGATGTTGTGATGGTAGGGGAGATTCGTGACGGTGAGACTGCTAACCTTGCCGTGCAGGCGGCGCTTACGGGTCACCTTGTGTTTAGCACACTGCACACGAACTCATCAGCCGGAGTGCTCCCGCGTCTTCTTGATATGGAAATTGAGCCATTCTTGATTGCGAGTACTGTGAATACGATTATTGGTCAGCGCCTGGTGCGCCGTGTTGCCGCTAAGCGCGATGCGTACTGGTCGAGTCCGCTTGAGACTAAAAGTATTCTTGATAATGTCGGACACTTACTGCCGAAGACAAAAGAGGAGGTGGCGCAAGTTTCAGCTGATCTTGGCTATAAAGACTTGCCACTTGCCAACCAAACCGCTTATACTTTGGTGAAAGGGCATGATACGCCCGCCTCGCCACGTGGCTACTCAGGCCGCGCCGGACTCTACGAGGTAATGGATGTCACTGAAGAGATTCGTGAGCTCATTGTGAAGCGATCGACAAGCGGTGAAATCCAGAGAAAGGCAGTTGAGCAAGGTATGATTACCATGCGTCAGGACGGATACCTTAAAGCTCTGCAGGGACTTACAACTCTCGAAGAGGTTAACCGAGTAACATCAGATACGGCATAAAGGGGAAGGCAATGGAAACACAGAATAATTTACGGATTGAGGTACTACTAGAAGAGGTTGTGAAGAAACGAGCCTCAGACCTTCATATCCAGGTAGGCTTGCCTCCAATGCTCCGAGTTGATGGCTCACTGACGCCAGTTGCGGGCTTTAACCCGCTTGATGAACAGCAGGTCGAGTCGCTCGTCTTCGCCATCTTGGACCAAGATCAGCAGCAGATTCTTTTAAAGGATAAAGAATTCGACTTTAGCTTTGCCTTTGGTACACTTGGACGCTTCCGTGTAAATGCATTCCATGAACGTGGCAACCTTGCGGCAGCACTCCGTCTAATTCCAAATGAAATTAAATCTGTTACTGAGCTTGGTATGCCACCGATTGTTATGACATTCGCTGAGTACCCGCGTGGACTTGTGCTTGTCACCGGACCTACCGGTAGTGGTAAGTCGACAACGCTCGCGGCATTAGTTGATAAGATTAACACTGAGAAGTCCCAGCATATTATTACGATCGAAGACCCAATCGAGTTCACGCATAAGTCAAAGCGTTCAGTAGTGGTACAGCGAGAGGTGCACTATGATACTTACTCATTTTCTGCAGCACTCCGCTCGAGTTTGCGTCAAGACCCAGACGTTGTGCTGATTGGTGAGATGCGCGATCTTGAGACGATTAGCGCAGCGATTACGATTGCTGAAACTGGTCACTTGGTGTTTGCTACACTTCACACAAACTCTGCAGCACAGAGTATCGACCGTATGATTGACGTATTCCCACCACACCAGCAGCCACAGATTCGCTCGCAGCTTGCGAATATCTTGATGGCGATTTGTAGTCAGAGGCTTGTACCGGCAATTGGCGGTGGACGCGTTGTTGCCGCTGAGATTTTGATTGCTAACCCAGCAGTTCGTAACGTGATTCGTGAAGGCAAGAGCCACCAGCTTGATGCCATTATTCAGACGGGTGCCGATCAGGGCATGCAAACAATGGATCGCACGCTTGTGAGCCTTGTGCAGAGTGGCACGATTACCTATGACAGCGCACGGGAGTTTGCCGTTGATCTTACGGAATTTGAAAGGCTAATGCGGGGATAATTTAGGTGAGAAAGTTCAATTACCAGGCGCGGGACAAATCGAGTAACGAAGTCATTAGCTCGATGGTTCAAGCTGATAGCGAGACGGCGGCTGCAAAGTTGTTGATTGAACAAGGGCTGATGCCGCTGAATATCTCTGAAATAGACGAAGATGGCTCGCTCTTTGCTAAGATTGCTAATCGAGTCACCGTAAAAGATAAAATTGTTTTCCTGCGACAACTTGCAACATTGATCGGTGCTGGCTTGCCACTTGCGCAGAGCTTGCGTACGGTCTTGGAGCAGACTGAGAACAAAAAGATGCAGCGTGTCGTCGAAGAAATTATTGGTGAAGTCGAAGGTGGTCATACGCTTTCGGACGCGTTTAGTAAGCACCCGGAAGTCTTTGATAAGATCGTGATTGCGCTTGTATCGGCTGGTGAGGCTTCTGGTACGCTTGATGACGCCTTGAAGCGTATTGCAACTCAGAAAGAGAAAGACGCAGCAATGATGAGTAAGATTCGTGGCGCGATGATTTACCCGGCGATTGTGCTTGTGGTAATTGTTGGTGTTATGATTTTCATGCTGCTTACTGTGGTGCCTCAGGTGGCTAAGCTTTACACAGATATGCATAAAGAGCTCCCATTCCTGACGGCGATTATGATTGGGGCAACGAATTTTCTTGTGAACTTTTGGTGGCTTACTATCATTATTCTGGGTATCGGAGGCTACTTCCTTATGCAGTACTTCAAAACCGACGCCGGTATCCATGTAAAAGATAGTTTGAAGCTTAATGTGCCGATGTTTAACGGTATGTTCCGCAAGCTCTATATGGCGCGATTTACACGTACAGGGCAAACATTGCTTGCGACTGGTGTGGCGATGCTCGACATGCTTCGTATTAGTAGCGAGGGTGTGAATAACACTATCATTAGTGCGGCAATTGACCGTTCTGCAGAGAAGGTGAAGGGTGGTAAGGCGCTCTCTGTTGCTTTGAAGCCTGAAGACTATATTTTACCAATGGTGCCGCAGATGATTAAGATTGGTGAGCAATCTGGTAAGATTGATGAAATGATGGGTAAGACTGCACAGGTGTATGAAGATGAACTTGATGATGAAATCAAGGCGATTTCAACGGCGATTGAACCAATCTTGATGGTGGTGCTTGGTCTTCGCTGGTGGTATGGTGGGTGCGATTCTTTTCCCAATCTATGCATTGGTCGGCAATATTCATTAAAAAAGTGCTAGACACTGGGCCGATAAGTGCGATATTATTGTACATAAGCAGTTAGCTCTAACGTTAAGGAAGGTGGAATTTCAACAATGAGCAAACAGGAATTAAAGCAGAAAGGCTTTACCATTATTGAGGTGGTATTGGTGCTTGCTATTGCAGCCCTTATCTTCTTGATGGTGTTTATTGCGTTGCCTGCATTACAGCGTAACCAGCGCGATGCAGCACGCAAGGATGTCCTTGGTAAAGTAACTTCTGCAGTTACGACTTACCAGTCTAATAACCGTGGCCAGCAACCTGCAAATGGTACAGCACTTCAGGGTTATGTAGATGGAACAAGCGCAGGAAGTACAAAGAGTGACAACGGTAGCTACACCGCAGCTTCAAGTGACACGCTTGTAGACAATAACTACATCGTAACTGTGCGTAACGGGGTTACGGGTGTTGGTAACGCTGACACAAACGTTGTCCAGGTTATCACCGGAGCGAAATGTAATTCAGGCGGTAACGCTGCAATCGCAGGATCAACCCGTAATGCGGCAGTTCTTATCAAAATGGAGAACGGTGACGCATTCTTCTGCCAAGACGTATAGAGCGTAACATACACATTAAAAACTCCCGCTAAGGTGCGGGAGTTTTTAATGTTCGTGCTATTATAAGGCAATGAATATAGCGCTTATCGTTGTATTAGGAGTGCTAGGGGCATTGCTGGGTAGCTTTGCCGGTGCTCAAGTATGGCGTCTTCGCGCTCATCAGCTTGTTGAGGATAAGCGAGAGGGTGAGGAAGTTGATGCGGCTGAATTGAAGCGCCTTAAGGCACTGTTGCGTCCAACCCTTCAGGATAGATCGGAATGCCTCCATTGCCACCACCAGCTTGCATGGTATGATCTTATCCCTGTAGTGAGCTGGGTATCTCTTGGTGGGAAGTGTCGCTATTGTCGCAAGCCGATTGGCGTAGCTGAGATACTGCTAGAGGTTGGGCTTGCTATGGTATTTATCGGCTCATATCTTTTGTGGCCATACGCACTTGATTCCATGATGCATATCGTTGGTTTTGCGGTTTGGTTGATTGCGTGTGTTGTGATGGCAATTCTTTTTGTGTATGACGCAAAGTGGTCTTTACTGCCATTTGCTATCAATGTTGCGCTTATTGGTGTAGGAATGGTATTTCAGGTAATTATGGTTCTCTCGGGTGCACCTCTTGATATTTGGTCACTTGTTGGTGGCATTGTGCTGCTTGGCGGGTTATATTTGATGTTTTCTCTCTTTGGGTGGGTTGGCATGGGGGATGGAATTCTTGGTGTAGGGCTCGCGCTTCTTTTAGGCAAATGGCAGTACGCCTTCTTAGCATTGTTTATTGCTAACCTTCTTGGATGTTTCATGCTTATCCCTCTGTATGCACGTCGTGAACTTCATCGTCACGCGCGTATACCATTTGGGCCGTTCATGATTCTCGGAGCACTTATCGTTATGCTCTTTGGAAGTTGGTTGCTTGCCATGATTTTTGGTCCGACAGGCTATCTCCAGAATATGCTTATGCTATAATCAGGGTAGTATGGCGCACCCTCGCAACAGCGGTTTTACAATAGTCGAAACGTCACTTGTTCTTGCGGTAACAGGCTTATTGATTGCGATGGTGCTTACGGGTATTGGTTCGTCACTTAATCATGAACGATATAATGACGCTGTTAATCAAGCGCTTGATTTTTTCAAGGGGCAATACTCTCAGACGACGAATGTATTGAATAATAGACCTTCAGATGAGAGTTGTAATTCATCTGGTATATCAACGCTTACGGGCGGTACCACTCGAGGTGCAAGTGACTGCCTGTTGCTTGGTAATATCCTTCGTAGCTCGGATGGTCAAACGGTGACAGTGAGCCAGGTGATTGCGCGCCATGATCCAAGTAGTGATACGGGCATTAGTTCAAAGTCGAATCAGGATATTCTTACGGCCTCGCTTCTTCAACAAGGCAATCAAACAAGTAGCTATACGGTTGAGTGGGGTTCATCATTTTTGCAGCCTAGCACTCAGAACGCAGCTCGGTTTAGCATGATGGTGCTGCGTGTTCCTGTGTCGGGCACGGTTGAAACATATACCTCAAATTCCGATACGATTAAAGTTACTGATCTTATTAATGTGGCGCAGTCTGATATGAAGCTTTGCGTTGATCAGACTGGGTTTATGGGTGTTGGCGTTCAACCGATGGGTGTACTTATTCAGAAGGGCGCAGCAAATACAACGGGCGTTCAGCCAATTACTTCGGGGAACTGTGTATAATGCGGCGGGCATCCCAAGGAGATACAATTGTAGAGATGGTGTTGGCATTTGCCATTTTTTCACTTGCGGCCGTCGGCACGATGACGATTATTAATAATGGCGTAGCAACAACTCAGCGTAACCTTGAGACGACATTAGTGCGCCAGCAAATTGATACCCAGGCCGAGTTGATTCGATATATTCGTGATACAAAGAGCCCTGCATGGCAGACGCTCATTAGCGGGGCAATTAGTAATCCTTTACCACTTAATCAGAGCTGTGAGCAAGTCGCTTCGATTAGTCAGGGATTTTACATTAAACCGGTTATTGATAATGCAGATCCTACAAACACGACATTTACACGACAATCGGTAACCTCGGCTACGTATATTACACCTGCTACGTATGCCAAGATTGATTATGCAGGCGGTGCGGTTCAATCGCAGGGTATATGGATTCAGGCGACTCGCGCACAACAGAACGGAGCAGTGACTGCATACGATTTTTATATTCATGCTTGCTGGGATAGTGTTGGTATTCACATCCCTATGACACTTGGTACGATTGTGAGGATTTATGATTAAAAAACGACAAGCCGGTTTTACTCTTGTGGAGGTTACTCTCGCGATTGCGTTCCTATCTATACTGTTAATTGCGATTCTAACAATTACTGTAACGGCGGGGAAATTGTATATTAAAGGCAGCACGAACCAGACGATTAACCAGTCAGGACGTGACTTTGCGGACACTGTGCGACGGGACTTTCTTGCTACGGGCATTAGTATGATTGGTGGCTCGCCAACAGGTGGTGCGATTACGGTCGGGAGCGGTAGTCTTACGAGTGGCCGGATTTGTCTTGGAACTGTTAGTTACTTATGGAACAGCGCTGCGCTTCTTAATGCACCGAATACTGATGAAGTAACAATGGGGTCGTCGAACACTCCGGTAAAATTTGCTCGCATAGTAAGTCCAAATCAGGCATATTGTGATAAAGATGGATCGGGTAAATACCCGATGAATATTCCGAGTACTGAGCAGGCAACTGATTTGTTTGGAGGGTCGGATCGTGATTATGCACTTTACTCAATGAGCATGACGCCAATCGCAGTCACTGGCGACAAGGGTATGTATCAAATCTCGTATACCTTGGGCACGAACGAGATCGGTACAACTCAAAATGATTCAACAAATAGTTTTGTGCAGTGTAAGCCAAATGATTCGCAGACAGCTGATTTCAACTACTGTGCTGTTGATGATTTCGATATGATAGTGCGAGTTGGAGGAACTAAGTAATGATATTCGGATCGATACAAAATAAACGCATTGCCGAGCGCGGTGCAACTGCGCTTATGATTGTCGTGTTTAGTGTATTGCTGCTGATGACAATATCGGTAAGCTTTATGCGACTCGTTGTACAGGATCAAGAGCGTACGAATAACGATGAGCTTTCCCGTGGTGCGTACGACTCTGCGCTTGCTGGTGTTGAAGATGGTAAGCGTGTATTGCAAGCTTGTATTGGTAATAATGATGCAGCGGCTTGTTCAGCAATTGCTGCGAATGAATGCAATACCGTTCATTCAGCAAAGGTACTCAGCGCGAGTGACTCAGGTGCGAACACAGATGAGGTTATGGTACAAAGTAGCTCTGGTACCGATGGTGGATACGATCAGGCCTATAGCTGTGTGAAAGTTGATCGCAATACTTCAGACTATCAAGGTAGTTTAAGTAAGGACTCTTCTGAGGTGGTTCCATTGCAGACCGTAGGCTCATTTACGCAGGTGACAGTATCTTGGTTCAAGAATCCAGGTGCGAGTACCGTGTTTGACTTAAATGCGAGTCCGTCTCCGCTCTTGCCTACGGCAACTAAATGGGCTGCGGTAGGGAAGACTCGTCCGCCACTACTTCGCGTGCAGCTTATGCAATATAATGGCCAGAACTTTAAACTTGATGATTTTGATCAGAGTGGTGGGTCGAACACCCTTTACTTATATCCATCGTCTGTTGGTCTTTCGGTCGCTGATTTTTCAAGTGATGCTCGACGCTCTAAGACGAATAATTTATTGATACCGGTTAAATGTAATCCTGGCATTGGCGGACAGTATATTTGTAGTGCAACGCTTACGCTGCCGCTACCTGTGGGACTTCCTGCTGCGCAGATTGCAGATCGAAAAGCTTACCTACGTGTTACGAGTTTATACGGCGATACAGATTACACAATTCAGCCGGTAGGTACGGAGCTTCAGGATGTTGAGCCGGCTATTGATTCAACTGGACGCGCTGCAGATGTGTATCGCCGTGTTCGCGCCCGTGTGCAACTCGTAAGTCCTGCTGAGACAGAATTGTATCCACGTGCAACGGTTGATCTTACCCATAACTTCTGCAAAGACTTTGGTGTATCTGATTCACAGTATATCGCTGGCTCGTGTGACTACACTAAGCCGTAGCTGAATAAATTATTTATCCGAATCGGAATGGAATTTTTCGTATACCTCTTTGAGGTGTGCGTCGGTAACGTGAGTATAGACCTGGGTGGTACTAATGTTGCTATGGCCAAGCATACTTTGAACGCTTCGAATATCTGCACCATTCATTAGTAGGTCGGTGGCAAAACTATGCCGCATAGTGTGCGGGCTAACATGTTTTGTTATGCCCGCAAGTTTAGCGTAACGAGCAATCATGCGCTGAACACTGCGAGGGGTTAGCCGACGATATCCACCATCTGTTGATGCAATACTATTGCGGCTGTAGTTTAAGAATAGCGGTGCAAGTGTATCAACTCTTGCTATAACGTAAGCATCAACTGCATCGGCGGCCGACTGACTAATGAAAATAGGCCGGTCTTTTTGCCCTTTACCCCGCACCATGAATTCACGTCGCTTGGTGTTGATGTGGCCTCGGTCGAGGTTTATGAGCTCAGATATACGAAGTCCACCAGAAAAAAGTAGTTCAAGGATTGCTTTGTCCCGAAGATGGGGAAGAGCTTCGTCATTGGGGATCGCTTCAAGTATCTGCTCAACTTCATCGAAGTGCAAGAACGTTACCTGTTTACGGTGAACCTTAGGTAACTCGATCATGTTAGGAGCAAGAGTTTGAATACTTCTTTTACTCAGGTAATTCAAGAACCCGCGAAGTGCAATAAGATGGTAGGCTTGCGTGATTGTTGCTAGCTCGCCGCCGGTTTCAGTCTCGTAGCGATTGAGCCAGAGCCGGTACTTGCGAACGACTTCGTTTGTTATGTCTTCAACTTTTATATTGTCGGCAAACTCAATAAACCGCTCTAAGTAGCGCCTATAGTTCTCGGAAGTTTTTGGTGAACGGCCACGCTCTACTTCGAGATATTCGACAAAATCTAGGATTAATTCCGACATGTACATATATCTATAATACTGCTTGTGGCAAAATCTAGCACCTAATCGTAAGAGTTTGATACAATGTAGGAAAATAACGAAAGGACCACCACAATGACATCAACTGTACAAAAGACACTTGTAGTGTTTAAGCCGGATACAATTCAGCGCGGCATCGTTGGAGAGATTCTTACTCGCTTTGAACGTGTAGGGCTTAAGATTGTTGGAACAAAAATGATTACTCCAACAAAAGAGCACTACCACCAGCACTATGAAGAGATTGGCCAGATGATTACTCGCCGCGGCCAGAAGGCTTTTGATATTACACTCGAAATGATGATTCAAGGCCCGGTTATTGCTATGGTGCTTGAGGGTGTTGAAGCTGTTGAGCTCGTACGCAAACTTGTTGGTACTACAGAGCCAAAGAGTGCGTTACCGGGTACTATTCGCGGAGATTTCTCGCACATGAGCTTTGGTTATGCCGACGACGCAAATAAGGGCATCCCAAACCTCATTCACGCAAGTGGCGACCCAGAGGAAGCGGCTAAAGAAATTGACCACTGGTTCAGTGACAGTGAATTGTACGATTACTCAGTATTGAACGAAAAGTTCACCCGTTAAATACAAGTGGCGAGAGCGGACCTACGTTTACGAATGGTCCGCTCTATGAGCTACCTCTAGCAGTTAGGGGATATATTCTATATACTGTAGACATGCCTCGGTAGCTCAATTGGATAGAGCAATTCCGTCCTAAGGAAAAGGTTGCAGGTTCGACTCCCGCCCGGGGTACCAACATAGTATGACAAAGATATCTAACGAAGTATTCGAAGGTCAGCACGAGGGTGAAGAGATACTCTTTGTGTTTCGTAGGCATATAATCGCTATGCGAAAGGGTTTTTATGCTCTTTTGATTCCGTTTGTAATCACTTCGATTCCTCCGCTCATCTGGCAACAGAATCTTACGCTATTCTTGCTGCCGATAGGGGGATTGGCACTTGGTTTAATTCTTTTTGCCTACTATTTTGTTATGTGGTATTTCACGGTGTATATCGTGACCTCGGAGCGTATTCGACAGGTGACTCAGAAAGGTCTCTTTGGTAAGGATGTTGTCGAGCTGCGTTTGGCTAAAATCCAAAACATAAGCTATAATATACCTGGTTTTACCGGAGAAGTCTTTAAATTCGGTACCATCGTGATACAGACATTTGTAGGCGATCTCGTAATCCATAAGGTTGAGCATCCAAGCGAGATTTATAACAAACTGCAGGATGCAGTGCATGAAGCTACTAAGGGCGCTCAGCAAGAAGGACTTGATGAAGAAGCTAATTAAACGAGTACAGCGTAAAAAAGAAGAAGCACCAGCGCCAACGCGTATTACTAATGACACGGTTGCCGAGCACCGCGAGAGGATTCTTGCTGGTGGTCGTCGGTTTAAATATCCAATTCAGTATGCACGCCATCGTCTCGTATTCAACACTATTGTTGTTTCGATAGCGTTTATTATTTTGCTTATTGCTGTGGGATGGTGGCAGCTTTATCCAATGCAAAATTCAAGTGCGTTTATGTACCGGCTTACTCGTATTATCCCTGTGCCTGTAGCAGTCGTTAACGATGAGCAGGTGCCTTATAGTGATTATCTCGTGCAGTACCGTGGATCTGAATACTATCTCAACAAGTACGGTGAAATTAAGCTTGATAGCTCAGATGGTAAGCGTCAGCTTGATTATATTAAGCGCCAGTCACTTGATAAGGCAGAACAGACTGCATATGCACGCCAGCTTGCGCGTAAGCTGCATATCAGCGTTACAAATGGCGATATTGATGCATTTATTAACGAGGAGCGCAATACTGCCAACGGTCGAGTATCTCAAGAGACGTATGATTCATCGATGCAGCTTTATTATGGTGAGACATCGAGTGATTACCGTCTTCGTATTGCAAACAGTATGTTAGAAGCAAAAATTGCGTTTGCGGTTGATGATAACGCAACCGCTCAGGTTAAGCAGGCACAGGCTCTTGTTACTTCAACAAATGGTGATTTGGCAGCTGTGGCAGCACAGATGGCTCAGTCTAAAGGTGGCAAAGTGACCGCTGGTCAATCAGGCCCGGTTGATATGACAAGTAAATTCAGTGGACTTCGTGTTTCTGAAGTATCAAAAATGGCTAAGGGCGCTGTATCTGGCCCGTTGAAGAGTACTACTGACGATGGCTATTACTTTGTGAAGATAGCAGACAAGACCGGGACGCAGGTTGATTTTATCTATCTACATATTCCACTAACAACTTTTGCAGATGACTTTTCTAAGCTTGGTTCATCTCATAAAATTCAAGAGTACATAAACGTTTCCGATAAGTAAATAAAAAACAAAAAAAGGAGCATCAATATGTTCACACTGCCAGATTTACCATATGAGTATAATGCGCTTGAGCTGGTAATTAGCGAAGAAATTATGCGACTGCATCACACTAAACATCATCAAGCGTATGTTGATAAACTTAATGCTGCGGTGTCTCAAGTCCCTGAATTAACGGGACGTAGCATCATTGAACTCATGAAGAGCCTTGATCAAGTACCTGAAAGTGTACGAACGGCAATTCGTAATCAGGGCGGCGGGCACTATAATCATAGTCTTTTTTGGACGATTATGACGCCGGATGGCACTGAGGGGCCGGCAGGTAAATTGCAAGAAGATATCGTGGCAAAATATGGAAGCTTTGATGAGTTTGTGGCCCAGTTTAATCAAAAAGCTCTTACGCTCTTTGGTAGCGGATGGGTTTGGCTTACTCCAGACCTGGAGATTTTAGCGCAACCTAATCAGGACAACCCTCTTATGCAGGGCGGGGAAGAGCCTCTTATGGGGCTTGATGTGTGGGAGCATGCCTACTACCTTGACTACAAGAATAAGCGTGACGACTATATCCAGAACTGGTGGAAGCTTGTTAACTGGTCGGTTATTGAGCAGCGTTACGGTAAATAGTAATCTTATCTAGCTAAATTTTCATAAGGAAGGCCTTTAAAAAGGAGGTCTTCCTTATGTGTGTAGTAGTTTGGGACACGGTTAACAAAGAAATACACTCACCAAATGGTGAGTGTATTTCTTTGGCGCGCCCGACCGGATTCGAACCGGCGATCTTCTCCGTGACAGGGAGACGTGATAGGCCAACTTCACTACGAGCGCATATGCTTCAAGTATAGTAACAGGTTAGGCTCTCTTTAGCAATACACCTTCTCGGGGATTTCAAACCATATGGCATAATGCTATAATAAATCACGATTGATAAATCACACGCCGTCTTAGCTCAGTTGGTAGAGCAGCACATTCGTAACGTGCAGGTCGCCGGTTCGATCCCGGCAGACGGCTCCATAGGATAGTATGAATAAAGAAGCAATCAAGATATCACTCAAGGAAGTTGCCAAAGATAGGCCGTACGTATTACTTATGGGGCTTATCACGCTTGTGGGTGCCGCATATTGTCTGATTGTTGCACTCAATGTTCACCCAAGTGATGTGACGGTATATACCCGCTATACGGCATTTGGTGAAGCGCATTTTTATAAAGATCATTGGCAGTATCTTATCAGCTTCGGACTCTTTGGTGTTGTTGTAACATTGGCTCACGCCGCCCTTATGGTGAAGTTGCATGACATGGGGCGTCGTCAGACAGGTGTACTTATTGGCTGGTTCGGTATTACTGTGCTTCTTGTCGCATTTGCGTATACGATGGCAATTATTAGCCTTGGTCACGCTGCATGATTAATCTAGAGCTTCCACTTGGTAAACGTACGAAACTGTATCGCTTCTTCGAGATTCTTCCTGCACTCCTGAGTTACGGTATGCTTGTGCTTTTGATTGTGCTGTCGTTTGTTAACCCGCTTTGGGCGGCAATTTATCTGTTGTTATTGATTATTACAGTGTTTATTAAGTCTATTGGTATCGCTTTTCATACCGTACAGGGCCATAGTAGGCTTGTGGGTGCGCAGCGTGTTGATTGGCACGCTCGACTTGAGCAGCTTGAAAACCCAACAAGTAGCTATGAGGCCGTTAGGGATGAGCATTCGAGCGGCTATGACTATAATAATCACAAAGAGAACTTGCGCTTGATAGCGGCCGATGAAGCCGCATATCCAAAACCTTCGTCGCTGTACCATGCGGTAGTTATTGCTGCATATAATGAGGCGTACGATGTCATTCAGCCTACGCTCGAGTCGGTGCGTAATTCTAGCTACAATAATAAGCAGATTATTTTGTTTTTAGCTTATGAAGAGCGGGGTGGTGCTGATATTGAAGCAACCGCGAAGCGTCTCCAGGAAGAATACAAAGATACGTTCTACACATTTCAGATTGTTAAACACCCTAAAGATATGGCTGATGAAGTCATGGGTAAGGGGCCAAACATTACTTATGCTGGTTTTGAGCTGCAAAAGTGGTGCGAAAAAGAGAAAATTGGTTACGATCAAGTTATTGTAACGACGCTTGATAGCGACAACCGCCCTTATCCGACCTACTTTGATTATGTTGCCTATGAATATATTACACAGCCCGACCGTAAGCATCTTTCGTATCAGCCAATTGCGCTCTACTTTGGTAACATCTGGGATGCACCAGCACCAATGCGCGTGATTGCGACCGGCAACTCGTTTTGGACGATTATCAGTAGCATGCGTCCTCATACATTGCGTAATTTTGCAGCACACAGCCAACCACTTTCGGCGCTTGTGGAGATGGACTTCTGGAGCAAACGAAGCATTGTCGAGGATGGCCATCAGTATTGGCGAAGCTATTTTTACTTTGGTGGTAATTATAGTGTGTTGCCAATTCATGTGCCAATTTACCAGGATGCAGTGATGGCAGATACGCTTAAGAAGACGCTCGTGACACAGTTTAAGCAGTTACGACGCTGGGGTTACGGTGTCTCTGATATCCCATATGTTGCTACACGTATTTTTACGAAGCAGCGTAATGTACCTTTCTTTGAGGGTTTTGCCCGGTTTGCTCGCCTCGTAGACAGCCATATTACTCTTGCGACAATGGCAATCTTGATTACATTTGGCGGCTGGGTGCCCCTCATTATTAACCCGAGTGCTTCACGTGATATAGCTGCACACACCTTGCCAACGGTAATTAGCTATATTCAGCAGGTAGCAATGATCGGTCTTTTCATTACGATCCTCTTGATGCTCAAGATGCTACCTCCACGCCCAGCTCGCTACAAGCGTCGTCGCACTATCTTGATGGTGCTACAGTGGGTGCTAATGCCTGTAACGTCAATTTGTTACAGTGCTATCGCATCACTTAATGCGCAGACTCACCTAATGCTTGGTAAATACCTGGATAAGTTTGATGTTACCGATAAGGCAACAATGGCTTCGCGCGAGCGGCATAAAGAACTGAAGAAGCAGAAAAAGAGCGACGCTTAGGTCGCTCTTTTTTATAAGCTGGAATCCGATTAAGAAGTTCGTTCTTTGATGGACTTCTTTTCATCTGCGTACGAGACGTTATATTCAAATGTAAGGGTTAAACGGTCGAGTGCAGAACTTGGACTATGAGCTTTTATCTCTGATGTACGGGGTGTATCTTTACTCATGCTCTTATTTTAGCATAAGCACTAAAAAATGTCAATCTTAGCGTGAGTGAGGTAATATATCACCAGGCGAATTGTGTAGCGTAGGAATGTTTATAATCTGATGTGGAAAACTGTGGAAGGAGTGTGGGGAAATGCAGAAAACAAAAACGACCCCTGGGGGTCGGTCTTTGTTTGGTGGGCGATATAGGATTCGAACCTATCACCTCCACAACGTCAATGTGGCGCTCTAGCCAAATGAGCTAATCGCCCAGATGTATACTTTGGTGCCGTTGCTTGCGCCTAAGTGTTGCCTGGAACACTAGATATCATACCAGAACAGGGGTGGTATTGCAACGACAAGGTATTTACGGTATGCTACTATTAGAGCGATGATAGAGTCTAACCATCTCTTGAGCCCATGAGAAGCGATTGCGGTACCATGTAAAAGAACCGGAGTAAGAGAATAGCCAAGGTGGAACCTCCTGAGCTTCAGGACCGAGGCACGCACGTAAAGTATACGATATGCGTGCTTTTTGTATTTAAAAGGAGGTTCTATATGAACGAAGAGCAACTTTATGCGATGCGCCACAGCTTGGCCCATATTACAGCGCAAGCTGTGCAGCATTTATGGCCACAAGCTAAGTTTGGCGTAGGGCCTGTCGTAGAAAATGGTTTTTACTACGATATTGACCTTGGAGATACTAAAATTTCTGAGGATGATTTTAAGAAAATTGAGAAAGAAATGCGTGGTATTATTGCACGCGATTTCCCATTTGAGCGTAGCGAGAAGAATGTTGATGAGGCAATTAATTGGGCGAAAGAACGCGGTCAGCCATATAAAGAAGAGCTTTTGAACGATCTTCGCCGTGCTGGTACAACTATTGCTAAGGACCTTGATGCGGCTGAGCTGGGTCTCGCTGCTGATGGAGATGCAGCTATTGAACAGGTGTCATTTTACACCGATGGCGACTTTACCGATCTTTGCCGTGGCCCGCATGCTGAGAGTACGAGCAAGGTAGGGGCGTTTAAATTGATGCGCGTTGCTGGGGCTTACTGGCGTGGCAACGAGAAGAATCCACAGATGCAGCGTTTGTATGGTGTGGCGTTTGCTACCAAAGAAGAGCTCGATCAGCATCTTATGATGCTTGAAGAGGCGAAAAAACGTGATCATCGTAAATTAGGTAAGGAGCTCGATCTCTTTACGTCATCAAAGTTGATTGGTGCAGGCCTGCCACTATTTACTCCGCGAGGCACAATTTTACGCGATAAGCTCAACGAGTTAGCTCAGAGTTATCGAGCGAAGCATGGTTATCAGAGAGTCTGGATTCCAACTATTGCAAAGCTGGATACCTATAAAGTTTCTGGTCACTTTGAGAAGTTCCCTGAGCTTATGCGATTTACCTCTGTCGAATCGGGTGATGAATTGGCGCTTAAGCCTGTGAACTGTCCGCATCATACGCAGATTTTTGCTGGTAATCCACGAAGCTATCGTGAGCTACCACTTAAGCTTATGGAGACTACTGCTGTGTATCGCGATGAAAAGAGCGGGGAGCTCGGTGGCTTAAGCCGTGTTCGAGCGATTACGCAAGATGACTCGCATGTATTTTGTACCGGTAGTCAGGTTGAAGAAATCTTCTCTGAGCTGATTGAAAGCGCGCAGGACCTGTACTCATTGCTCGATATGAAGCTATCGCTTCGTCTCTCGTTCCGTGATGGAGCTGATAACTACCTGGGCACCAAAGAGATGTGGGATAGCGCGGAGTCCGCAATTCATAAGTTGGCTGATCAGTTTAAGCTTGAATATGAGATTGGTCTGGGGGAAGCCGCTATTTACGGTCCAAAGATGGACTTCATGGCGACAGACGCACTCGGACGTAAATGGCAGCTCGCTACTGTGCAGCTTGACTATGCAATGCCGGAACGTTTTGATCTTGAGTATACGGACGAGCAGGGATTAAAGCAGCGGCCAATTATGGTTCACTGTGCGTTGCTTGGTTCGATTGAGCGCTTTATGAGCGTATTTATTGAACATACTGGCGGCTGGTTCCCGTTCTGGGCGGCACCTGAGCAACTTCGAATCTTGACGATTAATGATGCCGTAAAGCCTTATGTTGATGAAATAACATCGACATTATCAGAGGTGATTTTGATGAAACCGGTGAAATACAATGAAGTGCGATTTACAACAGATGATCGTAACGAAAGCCTTGGCAAGAAGATTCGTGAAGCTACAGCTATGAAAATCCCAGTGCAACTTATTGTTGGACCTAAGGATATGGAAGCGCGGGAAGTTAGTGTGCGTACACAAAAGGGCGAGGAGAAGGTTGCTCTTGATGGCCTTGCAGATTATCTGAAGGCACTGTAAATGGACGACATTGAGTACGAGAAAAATATACGTGAACGTGTCTACCAATTGATGCGTGATCTTCCTGTTGATAAAGTAACAACATATGGTGATCTGGCTGCAATGGCTGGATCGCCTCGTGCTGCTCGGATTGTTGGCGGTATCGCGCACCAAGGGCCAGAAGATTTGCCATGGCACCGACTTGTTAATGCGCAAGGTGGGCTTGCCGTGGGATTTCATGGCGGCCAGGTTGTGCAGAAACAATTACTCGAGCAGGATGGTATTGAGTGTGATGAAAACTGGCATGTATGTAATTTTGGGGAGCGTCGATGGCGACCGGCCGATTTCGATCAGAACCTCCGCTTGTTCTAATTGTAGGTCCAACCGCAAGTGGCAAGACGTCGCTTGGTATTAAGCTCGCAAAGCAATATGACGGTGAGATTATTTCTGCTGATTCTCGTGCGATATATAGAGACCTGTCTGTTGGCACTGCTAAACCCTCAGTCGAAGAGCAGGACGGTATACCGCATTGGGGTATTGATCTCGTTGACCCAGGTGAGCGGTTCACTGCATCAGACTTTCAGCAGTATGCAAATACGAAGGTTGCCGAGATTAGAGCGCGTGGCCATGTGCCAATCATTGTTGGTGGGACGGGTCTTTATGTCGATGCGGTTATGTATAACTTTGAGTTTCCGGATGAAGGGAACGATGTAGAGCGTCGTGAAGCCTTGATGGCGCAGGGCCTCGACGAACTGTATGATTATTGCTCTAAAAACAACATTTCGCTACCAGAAAATAAAAAGAATAAACGGTATGTTGTAAATAATATACTACGCAAAGGGCGTTCTTTAAAGAGAAAGCACGAGCTTGATGGTAATACTATCGTTGTTGGAATATCTACGGAAAGGGATATTCTGAGAAGCCGGATAGAGAAGCGTGCGGCGATTATTTTTCGGGATGGTGTCATCGAAGAGGCTAAAAAAGCGGCTGCAAAATACGGCTGGGATAATGAGGCTATGACGGGTAATATCTATCCACTCATTCACGATTATCTGGACGGTAGACTTACTGCGGATGAGCTTGAACAGAAGTTTATTGTTCGGGATTGGCAATTAGCAAAGCGGCAGCTTACTTGGCTCAGGCGAAACGAGCACATTTATTGGGCAAACCTCGACGAAGCGTATACGTATCTTACTCGACGACTAGATGAGCTGAGTAATCTGTGATACCATACGTACAGAAGGGGATATAAGGGATGATT